>Ga0097691_1000313_pt1 | contig 44175 bp, 40 predicted proteins | sample NGESurdeep072012_8_FD_72858 | JGI IMG/M metagenome (GOLD analysis project Ga0097691, IMG submission 72858) | Arctic peat soil microbial communities from Barrow, Alaska - NGEE Surface sample 210-1 deep-072012 | ecosystem: Environmental > Terrestrial > Soil > Wetlands > Peat ... | reverse complement strand
GCGGTCACGGTTCAAAACCTCGTCAAGAGGTACGGTCGTCTGGTCGCCGTCAACGACGTCTCGCTTTCCATAAATGAAGGAGAGATTTTCGGAATCATCGGACCCAACGGCGCCGGCAAGACGACCACCGTGGAGTGCATCTCTGGGCTGCGCGCTCCCAATTCGGGATCAATCAGCATCTACGGGCTTTCTCCGCGGAAGGACCGAGACAAGGTCAGAGAGTTTGTCGGTGTCCAGCTGCAGGAGGCCGCACTTCCCCCACGGATCAAGGTGGGGGAGGCGGTGAGGCTCTTCGCCTCGTTCTACTCAAACCCTCTCGATCCGGACCAGTTGCTCGAGTCACTGGGCATCAAGCAGATGGCTAACTCCTCGTTCAAGAGCCTTTCCGGCGGCCAGAAACAGAGGCTGTCTATCGCGCTGGCTCTGGTGGGAAACCCCAGGCTCGCCATCCTCGACGAGCTGACCACGGGGCTTGATCCTGAGGCAAGGCGTGAAACCTGGGGCCTCATCGAACGCATGAGAGACCGCGGAGTGACGGTGATCCTGGTGACGCACTTCATGGACGAGGCAGAGAAACTGTGTGATCGCCTGGCGCTCATCAACTATGGGGCCGTCATAGAGCTCGACACACCGGAAGCGATCGCGGCGCGAGCAGGTGGGAGCAGGGTGCGATTCGTACCATCTCAACCGGTTGATGAGCAGACCCTGCGAGCGATACCCGGTGTGAACGAAATCGAGAGAAAGGAGAGGTACGTCACCGTCACCGGTACGGGAGATATCGCAGGATCTCTGATCAACGCGCTGGCGGCGATCGGAGTTCGAGTGTCAGATGTGGAGGCGAGAACCGGGAATCTCGAGGATGCCTTCATCAAGCTGACGAAGGATGACGCCTCAAACATTGGGAAGGAAGTTCAGCGATGAGTGGTTCACGCCTGGACGAGTCGACGAGTCGCAGGTCAGGATTTCAGTTCGCCGAACTGCTCAAGGTCCAGGGCAAGCTCGCCTTGCGAGAACCGTATGCCCTTTTCGGTGGGCTGGCACTCCCAGCCGTCCTCCTGGCGGTGTTTGGGTTCATCGGACAGGCAAATCCAGGAAACGTTGGCAGCACCGGGTTGACGATCATCGACGTTTGGACCCCAACCATCTTGGTCCTCTCGATGATATTCATCTCGGTTTCCCTGCCGAACACTCTGGTCAGAGATCGTGAGATCGGCTGGCTGAGAAGGGTTTCCACGACACCGCTGCATCCGTCCAGGCTGCTTGCCGCGCAGCTGATCATCGATCTGATTCTTGCGGCGGCCGCAGTCCTGATTGTCATCCTGGAGGGCGCGCTCGTGTTCGGCGCATCACTCCACGTCCAGATTCTGCCTTTTGCTGTTTCGCTCCTGCTCGCGATCGCCGAGCTTTTCGCGCTTGGCCTTGTGCTCGTGGCCTTGATGCCGACACAGACGGTCGCACAACCTGTCGCCGGGGTGGTTACCTTCGGTCTGATGTTCCTTTCGGGTCTGTGGGTTAATCCGGCACAGGTGGGCGACCCCTTGCGGACGATCATGTATTACTCGCCGAGCGGCGCGGCTGTGAGGGCTGTGCTCGATGCGGCGTTCAATGGGGGCCCTTCATACGCAGCGCTGCTGACTATGGCCGTCTACGCGGTCATCTTCGGATTCATAGCGATTCGCTATTTCCGCTGGGAGTAGCTCTGCGCTCGACGGGCGGAATCGCCCAGACCGACGCAGTTTTTGAACCGGACAGGTCGGCCATTGGAGAAGTTGAGTTGAGCATGAAGGCAAGCACGAGCCATTCTCTGAAAGACACGTCCAGCTCTCAACTGATCGATGCCAAGATCAAGGCGCTGGGTGATTGGCGAGGCAAGACGCTGTCACAGCTTCGCGCCTTGATCAAACAAGCCGACGCCGGCATGGTCGAAGAAGTGAAGTGGAAAAAGCCCAGCAACCCGATGGGAGTACCGGTCTGGTCTCATGACGGAATCGTGTGCATAGGAGACGCGCTCAAGAACGCGGTGAGGCTGACCTTTCCCAAAGGCGCTTCGATGAAGGATTCCAAGGACCTTTTCAACACGAGGCTAGATAGCAACTCAGTTCGCGCCATCGACTTCCACGAAGGTGACGCTGTCGATGAGGCTGCGTTGAAGGCGCTGATTCTCGAAGCTGTGCGGCTGAACACGTTCAAAGTGCGCAAGCGATAAGCGTCACAAGCTTGCCCACCGGCGTCCGTGCGACCCGACAGTAGGAATGAGCGAGGCCCGAGGGGGCTCAAGGAGAAGGTGGACGGATGGGCAGCTACGTGCTGGGTTTCCAGGAGATCGACCATACGCAGGTCGCCGTCGTTGGCGGCAAGGGCGCACACCTAGGGGAGCTTTCGCGGATCGAAGGCATCCGCGTACCGGCTGGCTTCTGTGTGACGACGGACGCCTTCCGGCGGATCATGGCGGAAGCGCCGTCGATCGACGATCGGCTTGATCGGCTGTCGCGCCTGAACCCGGATGACCGGGAGGCGATCCGCACGCTCAGCGCGGAGATCCGCCGGATCATCGAAGGGATCGCCATCCCCGACGATCTGGCGGCGGCGATCACCCTCGCGCTCGCCCGGCTCGGCGAGCAAGCCGCCTACGCCGTCCGCTCGAGCGCAACGGCAGAGGACCTGCCGACGGCCTCCTTCGCCGGCCAGCAGGACACGTATCTCAACGTTGTGGGGCCCGCCGCGATACTCGAGCACATCAGCCGGTGCTGGGCATCGCTTTTCACCGAGCGGGCCGTGACCTACCGCGTGCGGAACGGCTTCGACCACAGGAAGGTCCACATGGCCGTGGTCGTGCAGCAGATGGTCTTCCCGCAGGCTGCCGGCATCCTCTTCACGGCCGACCCCGTCACGTCAAACCGGAAGGTCGTCTCCGTGGAGGCCGGCTTCGGTCTCGGCGAGGCCCTGGTCTCAGGCCGGGTGAACGCGGACGTCTACCAGGTGCGCGGCGGCGAGGTCGTCGCCAAAACGGTCGCCACCAAGCTGGTCGCCATCCACGCCCTGCCGGCCGGCGGGACGCAGGAACAGGCGATCGACCCGGCGCGGCAGAAGCAGCCGGCGCTGACGGATTCGCAGGCCGTGCAACTCGCGCAGCTGGGCCGGCGGATCGAAGCGCACTTCGGTCGCCCCCAGGACATCGAATGGTGCCTGGTCGACGATGGCTTCCAGATCGTCCAGAGCCGGCCGATCACCACGTTGTTCCCCATCCCCGCGGCCGGCGACCAAGAGAACCATGTGTATATGTCAGTCGGTCATGCGCAGATGATGACCGACGCTATGAAGCCCCTGGGACTCTCCTTGTGGCAGCTGACCACACCTCGGCCGATGTACGTGGCCGGTGGGAGGCTGTTCGTCGATGTCGCCTCGGACTTGGCGTCGCCAGCGAGGCGCGCCAGTCTCTTGGAGGTCATTGGGAAATCCGATCCCCTGACCGCGGACGCGCTGGAGACCATCCTCGAACGCGACGACTTCATCCCCACCCTCAGGGACGAAAGTCCAGGTTCCGCGCCGGGTGGCGGCATGCCCGCCCCCATCGAGACCGATCCGGCCATCGTCACTGGGCTGATCGAGCGCAGTGAGGCTTCCATTGCCAAGTTGAAGAGCGACATCCGTGGGAAGTCCGGCTCCGCGCTGCTCGACTTCATCCTTGCGGACATCCAGGAGCTGAGGCGGATCCTGTTCGATCCGCGGAGCCACCAGGTTTTCATGAGCGCGATGGAGGCCACCTGGTGGCTCAACGACCAGCTGCAGGCCTGGCTGGGCGAGAAGAACCCGGCCGACACGCTGACGCAGTCCGTCCCGAACAACATCACGTCGGAGATGGGACTGGCGCTCCTGGACGTCGCGGACGTGATCCGCCCGCATTCGGAGGTGGTGGCTTTTCTGCAACACGTCGAGGACGAGGGGTTCCTGGACGAGCTGGCCAAGCGGGCGGGCGGGCGGGAAGCGCGGGACGCCATCCGGGCCTTCCTCGACAGGTACGGCATGCGCTGCGTCGGCGAGATCGACATCACGAGGCCGCGGTGGAGCGAACGCCCGACCACGCTCGTGCCCGTGATCCTCGGCAACATCAAGAACTTCGAGCCGGGCGCCGGCGAGCGGCGCTTCGAGCAAGGGCGGCAGGAGGCGCGGAAGAAGGAAAAGGAGCTGCTGGAGCGATTGCAGGCCCTGCCGGACGGGAAGCAGAAGGCAGAAGAGGTCAAGCGGATGATCGACCGAGTCCGGACCTTCATCGGGTACCGGGAGTATCCGAAGTACGGCATGGTCAGCCGCTACTTCGTTTACAAACAGGCCTTGCTGGAAGAGGCCGAGCGCCTCGTGCAGGCCAACGTGCTTCGTGAGAAGGAGGACATCTTCTACCTCTCGTTCCAGGAGCTCCACGATGTCGTTCGCGCGAACCACGTGGATGATCAGCTGATCGGCCAGCGTACGGAGGCGTTCAGGTCGTATCAAGCGCTCACACCGCCCCGGGTGCTCACGTCGGATGGCGAGGTCATCGCCGGGGCGTACCGACGCGATGACGTGCCGGCCGGTGCGCTGGTCGGCTTGGCCGTTTCCGCCGGGATCATCGAGGGGCGGGCCCGCGTCATTCACGACATGGCGGAGGCCGATCTCGAAGCGGGCGACATCCTGGTCACGGCCTACACGGACCCCAGCTGGTCGCCCCTGTTCGTCACGATCGCGGGCCTCGTGACGGAGGTGGGGGGACTGATGACCCATGGCGCGGTGATCGCGCGGGAGTACGGCTTGCCGGCTGTCGTGGGGGTGGAGCAAGCCACCCGGCTGATCCGCGATGGCCAGCGGATCCGCGTACATGGAACGGACGGGTACGTTGAGCTTCTGCCCTAGAAGATTGCGGAGCAATTCGAGGTGGGAAGTCTCGCGTTTCGGGTCGGGCTAGAAACACCGGCGGGCATGGCCGGCTGCATAGTCAGTCGGAGGCACTTCACGGGCTGATTGCCCACCAGACTTTGACCCCGCCGTCGTCGACCGGCCCTCGACCTTCGACCTCCGTCAGGAACTCGACGATTGCGGCTTGTCCGGCTGACGGGCCTGCCACGATGGTCGTTACGCCGAAGCTCTTGATGTCGGCGAGGGCCATGCTGCGAACCGCGGGGGTCAGGGTCACCGTGCCGCCCGCATCCATCCGGTCCAGCGCGGATTCAAGGAATGACGGGTGTGGGCCCAGGTATGGACCCGGCGTGAATGCGTCGCCTTCGGGCATCCGGAACCGGTAGCCCGCCACGGCCTGCCAGTACATCGCGTCCGTGGACTGCTTGCTCGAGAACGGAGTGATGAGCACGACCGACCCCGATGGGATCTTCTCCACATCGCCGCCAGGTTTGAAGAAGGCCGGCGCGGTCGCGGCCACGCTCGGATACGGAATCGACGGGGCGATCGAGATACTGGCCAGCACGACCACGACGGTCGCGACCTGCCACGGTTTCGAGGCATTGAGAGCACGGCCGCAGGCGTAGGCGGCCACGATTCCGATGCCGAGCAATCCGATATCCATCAGCCGCGCCGGGAGCGCGCTTTCCATGAGCGGCAGACGCGCGACCACCGCCCACGGCAGCAAGACCGGTGTCACGTTGCCGTCCACGTGGAGATGCGGGCCCAGCGACAGCACGGCCACGACCAGCGCCATCAATCCGATCCAGCGAATCCGCGGTGAACGCCAGCCGAGCACCAGCCCTGCCGCAAACAGCGCCACCAATGGCAGCCCGACGTACGCGTCGTTCTCGGTCACGTTGCCGGTGAAGTGGATGAGGTTCGAGGGCAAGAAGAATGCCAGCAGGTCGCTCACATAAATGTCAGCTCCCTGCACGCTGCCGGATACGCGCTGCGGGCCGAGGAACTGGAATCCCAGCGGGTAGGCGGCGAGGATCGCGAACACGACGATTGCGGTACCAGCTGCTTTCGCCACGTAAGGCACGCTCCCGCGCACCTGGTCGCGATGCATCAGCGCCAGCAGGGCGACGCCGAATGCGGTGATGAGCAGAGTTGCGGCCAGGACCTCCTCGCCGGTCAGCAGCTGGAGCGTCGCCGCCACGCCGGCCAGCGCCCCGGCCAGCACCGGCTTCAGATGCCGGCGAACCAGGATCTCGTGTCCGAGAAGCAGCGCGAGCGGCGGGAAAAGCGCCACCACCACATGAGGATGGCCCAGCGCCTGGGCGATCAGGCCAGGGCTGAATCCGTAAACGAGACCGGCCAGGAAGCAGGGGAGGTCGCGGTCGACAAAGCGGCGGGCTGCGAGGAAACCACACCACGCGGAGAGGGCGATGCCCGCGGTGATGAGCAGGTTGTACGCGACCACTGGACCGAGGAGAGCGGTGACCGGCCAGAGCAGCACGGCCGGGAAGATGATCGAGGTGTTCCACATCAGGTTCACGCCCGGCGGATAAGACAGGTAGTCGGTGAAGAGCGGGTTCAGCCCGTGCGACAGCTGGTGGGGGATCCAGCCCAGGTACCAGATGAACAGCTGAGGGTCCTTCGGGCTGCCGATCCACCGACCGGCCGGGTCGACCCACGTGCTCGCGAAGACAGCCGCCGCCAGCAACGCATAGATGGCCAGTGCGATCCACGTCGACGCCGGCCGCCGGATCATGCCCTAGGCATCGGCGGCAACGATGACGCCTTCCGGAGTGCGTCTGACGGAGCGGATGGCGGGGTGGAGAACGATCAGAAAGCTTGGCAGCGCAAGGATGACCGCCGCTGCGACCAGCGTCGGTTGAATCCCGGCGTGGTCGGCGATCGGTCCCCAGATCGCGAAGCCCGCCGGCATGGCGACCAGCGACAGCAGCCAGTCGAACGAGTTCGCGCGCGCGAGCACATCGGCCGGGATGACCTGGCCGACCGTGGCGGACCAGACCTCGTTGAGAAAGGTGAGTCCCGCGAAACCCAGGATGCAGGCGCACATGATCGCCACCGTCGATAGAGGGGGCACCAGGGCGAGGATCTGAAGCGCCGAAAGGGTCAGGGCCAGGTTCGCGACGACCAGCGGCCGGCGCGGTGTGACGCGCAGCGCGAACAGGCCGCCGATGAGCGAACCTCCGCCGAGCGAGGCCGCGATCAGGCCCCAGGCCGACGCGCCGCCCAGGTGTTGCTTCGCCACCACCGGTCCGAGTACGAAGAAGGCCGCAATGGCGAAGTTCCACAGGGCATGTGAGACGAGGTTGGTGAGGTACCAGCTCCGGCTTGTCACAGCGTGCCAGCCGGCGATCAGCTCCGACCAGAAGCTCGTCCCCGGCCTGGCTTCCAGGCGAGGCAGATGAAGCATCGACAGGGAGATCGCGCTGACGACGTAGGTGGCGGCATCGATGCCGAACACCCAGCCTGGGCCGATGAGCGCGACGAGGATGCCCGAGATGGCCGGGCCCGCCACCGAGGTGGTGCTACGCGACAGGCCGATCAGAGCGTTCGCCTGCTGGAGGCGGGCCGGGGTGACCGTTTGAGGCACGAGCGCGCCTGAGGTAGGCATGAAAAAGGCGGCGGCGGCGCCGTCGATGATCGCCAGCACGATCAGCATCCAGAGCTGCCCGTGGCCGCTCAGCAGGACCGCGGCAAGGGTGACCTCGGTGACCGCTCGGATGGAGTCCGACGACAGCATGACCACCTGGCGCGGCAGCCGGTCCGCCCACACACCGCCGAAGGGCAGGACCACCACGCGCGCGGTCGTGGACGCCGCCAGGACAAGCCCGAGAGCGCTTGCCGTGTGACCGACCTGGAGAGCGGCGAAGGCAAAAGCGACTGGAACCAGCGCATCCCCAGCCGCCGACACGGCCTGCCCGATCCAGAGCAGGCGGAAGTTTCGTTCTCTGAGCGGCTCCAGCGCGCCGGCTGCGAACACGATCCGATTGTCTCTTGCCGTCCAGGAGCCCTGCAATCACCGGGGTGCGCGGGGCTGGGACGCTGCGCCGAACGAGCTCAGGCGCGGCGCCGGGACGGAGTGGAACCCGCAGGCGGTCGAGGCCGCCGTCAGTACCCAATGGAACGCAGAGACCATTCGAGGAGTTAGAAACGGGGTGACCCGCCGGAGCCTTTTGCTGTTCGGTGCGATGTCGGTGATCTGGGGCCTTCCCTACCTGTTCATCCGGATCGCGGTCAGCGACCTGTCTCCGGTGGTGCTTGTCTTCGGGCGCACCGCGATCGGAGCGCTGATCCTGCTGCCCATCGTGGTCGTGCGCGGTGAGCTGCGCGGCCTCATCAAGAGCTGGCTTCCACTGCTCGTGTTCGCGGCGGTCGAGATCGGCATTCCCTGGGTCATGCTCGCGGGCGCCGAGCAGAGGATCACCAGCTCGCTTGCCGGCCTCCTCGTCTCAGCCGTACCGCTGGTCGGCGTGGTGATCGCGACCTCGCTCGGCAACCGCGAGCACCTTGGCCGGGCGAGCCTGGGCGGCCTCCTGCTCGGAGTTGCGGGGGTGGCCGCGATCGTCGGACTCGACCTGCGGGCTTCGGACTGGCTGGCGCTGGTCCAGATGGCGGTCGTCGTGGTCGCCTACGCCGTGGGCCCGGTGATCGTCTCGCGCTACCTCAACGGGCTGCCCTCGATGGCGGTCATCGCGGTCTCGCTTGCGGCAGCAGCCATCGTCTACCTGCCCTTCGCCGCCATGCAGTGGCCAAGGTCGGTTCCTCCCATGGACACGATCGTTTCGATGGCCGTGCTGGGTGTTGTCTGCACGGCGCTCGCCTTCGTGCTCTTCTTCGCGCTGATCGCCGCGATCGGCCCGGTCCGGGCGACCGTCATCACGTACATCAACCCGGCGGTTGCCGCGCTGCTCGGAGTGGCCGTGCTCCACGAGAACTTCACGGCGGGGATGGCCTTGGGATTCGTGCTCGTGATCGCAGGGTCCGTCCTGGCCACTCGACGTCCACGCGGAACAGCGCCTGCGCCTGCTTTGAATCGCGAGAGTCAATCAAGCGCTAACTAGCTCCCGCGAGGCTTTCGAGCTGCGCTAGGCGGCCGTAAGGGCGGGAGGGCCGGGAGGGCCGGTCAGCCATGCCGCTGCTTTCTCGACAGTCGAGAAGAAGCGGACGTCGATCCCGTTTTCCGAGACCCGGGCCACGTCGTCGATGTTCGTCATCGCCACAGCGCTGGTGGGCATGACTATGGCCGCAAGCCTCAGGCCCGCCGCCGCCGCGCGGGGAAGCCAGTTCCTGGTGATCCAGTCCTGATCGGCCTGCTTGATCACCTTCATCTTGCGACCGTCGAGGAGCCAACGCGAGCCGCGGTGGGCTCGTAAGGCTCGAATGATGGCGTCGAGCACGGCTTGCGACTCGCTCGTGTCCGCCCACCCCTGGGACTCGAGGCAAACTGCCTTCAGGTCCGGGTTCCACGTGACCAGGGCGACGCCAGGGCGATTGAAATAGACGTGGTCGCCGCCGGCGAGGGCACTTGCGACGACCGCCGAAGCCATCAGCTGGTCGATGCCTCGGAAACCCACTGCCTGGCGGAGGACATGGACTGGAACGTTCGCGATTGCAGCTCGGCGTGATTCACCAGGCCGCTGACGTCCTCGATGGTCAGCTTTCCGAGCCCCGAGGCGGCCGTGACGAACGCGAGGCGCTTGAGCCCGGCCTGCCGCGCGAGCGGCATCCACGTCTCCTTGATCCAGTTTTGATCGTCGTGGACGATCACCTTCACCTTTCTTGCGTCGCTGATGTACGCGGCGGCCAGGTTGTCGCGAATCGCCTGGACCCCCCGGAGGAGGGCAGTGCGGAGCTCGGCGCTGTTGGCGAACGCGTGCCACTCCGAGTACACGTGGTGGTGTAAGCCGTCCCAGCTGATGGACAGGTAGGGCTCATCGACGTAAACGCCGTTGGTGGGTTTGATAATCAAACTAATACGCGCCGCGTTCTTCTCTCGCTACCGCAAAAGTGCCGGTGTCGCCCCAGCCAAACGCAGGGGTCTGCGGCTACGGCGAGCGTCCGGCGCCGGCGCCGGCGCTCGCCGCGTGGGTCAGAACGCCGGCGCGACCGCCGGCTTGGCCGACCGGATCGTGGCAGGGCTCGCGGTCCATTCCGCATCAGAGGTCAAGAGGACCTTGAGGCCGACCGCGGCCAGGCCCGTGACGAAGATGGTGTCGCTCACGATGCTGATCCAGGGGTCGGGCACTCCGACCGTGCCGCCCACGATGTCGATCACGACTCCGATCGCGATGGCGGGGCCGGCCCAGCGGTAGCCGAATCCCGAGCGCCAGATCGCGATCCCGAACAGGATCACGCCGAACGCGAAGAGCTCGTGGCCCAGCACAAGGGGCAAACCAGCCGGGTTTTGCTGTGTCTTGTCGATAAACGAGGCCATCGCCTGGCGGTCCACACCGGGGGCCGCCATCGCCCAGAGCATGAACTGCAGCCCGCCCAGCGCGAGGTGGGCGAGGCAGAGTCCGACCATGGTGAGGATTGCGGCGATATGGCCGAGCACGACGCCGCGTGCTCGAGTGACATGAAGCAGCACGAAAACGGCAGGAATGAAGAGGATGGCCGAGGCGATGCCGAAGTAGATGTCGGCCAGCATCACGTCGTGGTTGCGGGCGGCGACGTCGAGCTGCGCCGCGCCATTGCCGTCGCTTGCCGGATAGGTGATCTCCGCGATCGCGAAGAAGATTGGCGCAAGGATGAGGCACACGCCTCCCAGGGTCCGTCGGAAATTGGTTGGGTCCCAGAGCTTGAGCATTTGCAGTCCTCCAGTAGTGGTCTTTTGGGCTCGGCCGCGCCCGATGTCGCCAAGCTAGGGGCCGTCCTCGCCAATCCCCAGCCGGCGCCCTGCAGAACTTCCTGCGGGCTCGATTGAGATTTTCCACGGTGGATTTTCCGGTTCGCCTCCGGGACTTAACGCGCGCCTCGGGCGAAGATGTATCGGTGACGGCACGACCGGCAACCGGGTGGTGGCTGCTGCCCGGCGCATTTGCGCTGGTCGCTCTGGCCGTCATCTACCTCGAGGGTGGTCAGATCTCGAGCGCGGCAGTCGACGTCGGCACCGGCATTGCCTGGTACCTCGCGGCCGCCCTCGCGTACATCGCGCGCCCGGCCAATCGAGCCGCGTGGCTCTTCCTCGTGATGGCCACCTTGCTTGCAATCGGAAAAGACGTCGGCGCCGGAGTTTCGTTGGCGGCCACGATGCATCCCGAACTGGCCCACGCGTGGGGGTCAGTCGTGGTCGTTGACGCTGCCGGCTGGGCTGTGGCGGCGGCAGGGATCGCGCTCTTTGCGGTCTTCCCCGATGGAAAGTACCAACGACGGTATGAGCAATGGATCGTGCGGGCGCTGCCAGCCGCCTTCGTGCCCCTGCAGATGATCCAGCTTCTCGGATCGAGCCGAGTCGCTTCCAACCAGTTCGGGTGGTTGACGGTTGATGCGGCCAGCCCCATTTACGTGCGCGGGCTCGATCCGATTGGAGCTGTTGCGGGCGCGTTGATCGACGCCAACATCCTGGTGGTGGCGCCTGCGCTGGCGCTGTTGCTCTTACGCTACCGCCGGTTCGGCGAGGAGCAGCGACGCCAGATCAAGTGGCCGCTCTACGCCGTCGCGCTGTCCGCTGTCAGCCTGGTGATCCTCGGATTCGGATCGGGTCCGCCGTCCATCCCGTTCTGGGTGGCAGCCGTGCAGTACGCCGGCACGCAAGCCCTGCTTCCGGCCGGGCTGGCTTTAGGAATCGTCACGTACCGGGGTCTCGACATCGAGGACGTGATCCGTCGCTCGGTCGTTTACGGAGCGCTGTGGGCAATCATCGCGGTGGGTTACGTCGTGATCGCTGCCGCATTCGGGATCGCAGTTGGGCAGCGGGTGCCCCTGACACTTGCGGTGTTGCTCGCAATCGTCGCCACGCTCTTGTTCCAGCCCGCCCGACGCGGCCTGGAGACGCTGGCCGACCGGTTGGTGTTCGGGCCGCGCCTGTCGGGATACGAGCTCATCAGCCAGCTCGGTCTCCGCCTGCAGGCCGCTGCGCCCGTCGAAGACGTGGCCGGGAGCGTCGCGTCCGCCGTCCAGTCCGGACTTGGCGCGAAATGGGTACGTGTCGCGCTTGCCAAGTCGGCACCCGTCGCTGTCGCCGGAGACGTCCCAGATGGAAAGGTGACCCCCGATTTGTCTGCACCACTCGTGCACGGTGACCAGGTCATCGGCATCATCGAATGCGGGCCGAAGCTGGACGGCGGCTACCAGCCCTCCGATCAAGACCTCCTGAGCACACTGGGCCGGCAGGCCGCTCTGGCCATCCACAACTCGCTGCTCTCGGCTGAGCTTTCCGATCGCCTGGACGAGCTGGCCGCCTCGCGGGCCAGGCTGGTGCAGGCGGAGGAGGCCGGCCGCCGGCGGCTGGAGCGCGATCTGCACGACGGCGTCCAGCAGGAGCTCGTGGGCGTGCTGGCCCGCCTTGGGTTGGCGCGCAATCAGCTGAAACGCGACCCTCGGTTGGCGGAAACCACACTGCGTGACGTTCAGCTGGACGCCCAGCGCGCACTCGAGGACCTGCAGGAGCTGGCGCGTGGAATCCATCCTGCGATCCTCACCGACCGCGGTCTGGTCGAGGCAGTCGCCGAACGTGCGACGCGACTTCCGGTGCCAGTCGAGGTTCATGCCAACGGCCTCGAGAAGGCGGCGCGGCTCCCGGTCGAGCTCGAGGGCGCCGCCTACTTCTTCGTCTCCGAGGCTCTGGCCAATTCACTGAAGCACGCCGGCGCGAGTCGAATTCAGGTCCGCTTCCATTCCACGCCAGGGCGGCTCGTGGTCGAGGTTGATGACGACGGCCACGGCTTTGAGCCGGGGCATGTCAAGCTCTCCGGCCTGCGGGGTCTCGAGGATCGGATCGAAGCGCTTGGCGGTCGTGTCGAGATCACGAGCACTCCCGGCAAAGGCACGCAATTGCGTGCCGATCTGCCTCTACAAGAGACCAGGCATGCCTGACCGGCTGCGCATCGTGATCGCCGAGGACAACTATCTCGTGCGTGAAGGCACCCGGCGCTTGCTGGAGGATTCGGGCGAGGTCGACGTGCTGGCGGCGGTGGGGAATGCCGAGGAGCTGCTGCAGGCGGTGGAGAGCCTTCGGCCGGACGCGGTCTTGACGGATATCCGGATGCCTCCCGGGCACCAGGTCGAAGGTATCGAGGCGGCTCACGCGATCCGCAAGCGCCATCCGGGGATTGGCGTCGTCGTGCTGTCGCAGCACTCGGACGCCGCGTATGCGGTGCAGCTTCTGAGGGACGGCACCGACGGGCTGGGGTACCTGCTCAAAACGCGCGTCGGGGAGCTTGACGAGCTGCTGCGTGCGCTGCGCGAGGTTGCGGCCGGCCGTTCGGTCGTGGATTCTGGCGTGGTCGAGCGGCTGGTCGACTACCGCTCGCGTCAGGCCGAGTCCCCGCTGCGCCTCCTCAGCGAGCGGGAGGTCGAGGTGCTGCGGGAAATGGCGGAGGGCAAGTCAAATGCGTCGATCGCCGGCAGCCTCCATCTGTCCGAATCGTCGGTCGAGAAATACGTGAACACGATCTTCTCCAAGTTGGGGCTCACCGAGGAACGCCAGCTGAGCCGGCGGGTGGCCGCCGTCCTTGCCTATTTGCGCGCCGCGACGAGCTGAGCTCTTTGGAGACCCGCGATTTCGCGACGGGGGCCGAGTCCCGAGCCAATGCCCGCGCCTGGGAATTCTTCAACCGCCAGCCGCCGTCGTACCGGCGGCTGGCGCTCTACCGGTGATGAGCGCGAAGAAAGAGGAGACCCGCATGAGCCGGCTGGGGCGGCTGATCGACGAGTCGGCTCAGGGCCGGCGGTGGGCCTGACCTAGACTCTTCGCTCGGCCCATGGCATCTTCCAACGAATCTGGCGTCGCGGCGAATGAGCGCTTGACGACGCTGACCGGCGGACTTCTCCTGGTACTGCTTGCGCTCATGGGAATTACCGTTCTCAGCGTCCGGCGGCTCCTCCCAGAGCATTTCCTGCTTGGTTTCTTGCTCATACCGCCGGTGGCCCTGAAGCTCGTGTCAACGGGCTACCGGTTCTGGCGCTATTACACAGGCGACTCGCAGTACCGGCGCGCCGGGCCGCCGGAGCTGTTATTGCGACTCATCGCGCCGATCGTGGTCATCTCCACTGTTGCCGTTTTCGCGACGGGAATCGAGCTCTGGCTGTTCGGGCTGCGCTTCGGAAGCATCTGGGTTGAGGCCCACAAGCTGAGCTTCGGGGTGTGGCTGCCGGCGACTGCCATCCACGTACTCGGCCACGTGAGCCGGACCGGCCAGGGTGCCCTCGAGGAGCTCTCGGCATTCCGTTCGCGGACCACAATCACGCGGCGTTCGCTCGTGGTTGGGAGCCTGATCGCCGGTGTTGTGCTCGCGGCCGCCAGCCTGACCTACGCAACCCCGTTCATCTTCTTCAGGGACGGCTGACGGGCAGGTTCGGGATCAGCCGGCTGGTGAACATCTCGCCGAAGTAGGACTATTTCCGCCGCGGGCGGCGGCGGCGTCCCTGCCCGACTGCGGCGATGAAGAAGAGGGCTGCTCCGACGAGCCCGACAGCGCTCACCTCCGGCGCCAGGCCGATGATGATCGGCGTCAGCAACAATGCCCAGGCGAGCTGGTACGCGGCGCCCGCCCAGAGCCACCACGAGCGTCGCCGCGCGGCCCCGACGGCGATTCCGGCCGGGAGGGCCGCGTAGACCACGAAGACCGCGATTAGAAGCACGGTCTGGGTGAGCACGTCCAGCAAGGAGACCTGGCGCTGGGCAGAAGCCTGGCGTGAGGTCAGCTCCACCTGCCAGTACGCGACCGCCACGGCGGCCAGCAGGAACGAATAGAGCGCCGCGGCGGCGGCCTCGATCACCAGGACTGCGATCGCCGCCCAGCGAACCAGGACCACGGGCGAGACTGTAGCGTCCGGCAGCCAGACGTACTCTAGGGTCGTGGTGACGGTCGACGACGTGCGGCGATTTGCCATGACGCTGCCGCGCACAACCGAGGCGCTCGTTGCCCGCCGTGTCAAGTTCCGCGTCGGTCGCATTGTCTACCTGTCGTTTTCCCGCGACGAGACGGTGATGGGTTTCGCGTTTCCGAAGGTGGAGCGCGATTGGCTGGTGGGCGGGACGCCGGAGAAGTTCATGCAACCGTCCACGTCGGATCTTCGGTACCACTGGGTGCTCGTACGGATGGCGGCGATCGACGAACCGGAGATGCGCGAGTTGGTGCTGGATGCATGGCGGATGGTCGTGCCTAAGCGGGTTGCCGCCGCCTACGATGCCGCTATTTCACAGCGAACTTGACTGGCACCATCCGCTGCGAGCTTTTCGGGGGTCGGTTGTATTTACGTTTCTGTCGAGGCGGAAGCTTGACCTTCTCCTGCGCCACCGGTTCGTAAGGAATGAGTGAGATTCGGTCCAGGCGACTGGTTCGGCTGGTGGAAGTTGGTGGATCCGAGGGGATTCGAACCCCTTACCTCTTGAGTGCGATTCAAGCGCTCTCCCAATTGAGCTACGGACCCACGTGCTCGAGTAGCTGAGGGAAAAGCCAGTATAGCCCGGCCCGAATTGGCGTCCGGGCCCGGGAACAACCGCGGGCGCACACGCGGTTCCTATACTCGCCAGATGGCTTTTCTGTTCAAGGGCAAGCGGGTTCCGGAAGGCGTCGATCCTGCGCGCATCCCGCCCGGCCAGACCCTGACCGCCCCCGACCGGTGGCCGGTCCTCAGCTTCGGACCGGTGCCGAAAACCGACATCGCGACGTGGGACTTCAAAGTCTTCGGCGCGGTTGAGAACGAGCTGACGCTGGACTACGGCGAGCTGCGCGCGCTCCCCTCTAAAGACGTCGTGGCGGACATCCACTGCGTGACCGGCTGGAGCCGCCTCGGCGACAAGTGGACGGGAGTGCCGATTCGCGAGATCCTGGATCGCGTCAAGCCGAAGCCCGAGGCCAAGTACGTCAACGCACACTGCGAATACGGCTACACGACTTCGGTTCCGCTTAGCGTGCTGGATGCCGAGGAAAATCTGCTGTGCTACGCGTGGAAGGGCGAAGACCTGACCCCCGAGCATGGCTGGCCGCTGCGTTTGTTCGTGCCCTCGAAATACTTCTGGAAGTCGGCCAAGTGGCTGCGCGGGCTAGAGTTCATGGATCGCAACCGGCTTGGTTTCTGGGAGCAGCGTGGGTATCACGATGAGGCCGACCCCTGGAAGGAAACACGGTACTGGTAGTCAGGGCGCGCTAGCCCGGCCGCCGCTCGTCACCTTCACGACCGACTTCGGTTCCGGCTCGCCGCTGGTGGCGGCGATGAAGGCGATGGTGCTGGCCGGCTGCCCGAATGCCGTGCTGGTGGACGTGAGTCACGAGGTGCCGCGATTCGACGTCTCGGCCGGTGCGTTCATGCTGTTCGCCGGCACGAGGCATTTCGGCGCCGACTCCGTGCACCTGGCGGTGGTCGACCCGGGCGTTGGCAGCTCGCGGCGCCGGCTGGCGATTCGCGCGGGCGGGCGATACTACATCGGCCCCGACAACGGCCTGTTCGCGATCGTGATCGAGGAGGTGGGGATTCAGGATGCGGTCGAGCTCGCCCCCAGGCCTCACGGCGCTCCGACTTTTGAGGGCCGGGACGTGTTCGCGCCGGCCGCCGCGGCGCTGGCCGCCGGCGTTCCGCTCTCGTCGCTGGGGCCGCCGACAGACCCTCCGAAGATGCTCGACGACGCCTCGCCCCGGGTGCTGTGGACTGATGGGTTCGGGAACCTGGTGACGAATTTGAAGCCTCCGGTGCGGCGGATGCGGATACACAACCACGACATCGTCGCGACGGCGACCACCTATGCCGAGGGGCGTCCGAACGAGCCGTTCGTCTATGTCGGGAGCATGGGTTACCTCGAGGTCGCGGTGCGCGATGCGCGGGCGGACAAGCTGCTCGGAGCGCGAGCGGGCATGAAAGTGGAGCTGATTTAGGGCTCGGGTTTTGCGCCTTAACAGGCAGGGTTTTGATTTCGTTCTTGCCCCGGTAGTTTTCGCCCGCTGTGGTTCGAGTGGTCTGCATCTGGGCATTGCTCTTCTCCCTCTGCCTTGCGGGCTGCTCGAGCCCGGCCCATCCTGTGCCGGCGATGGCCGCCGCGGATGCGCCCGCCGTGGAAACGGGGGCTGCACAGCCGGTTCGCCTCTGGCAGGACGCGACGATCTTCCAGCTGGTCGGGGGCCTGATCGGGTCGGCGCACGCGCGCGTGCGCGTCGAGATGTACGAGCTCGGTCGCGCGGACATTCTTCGGGAGCTGGGCGACGCGGTGAGGCGTGGAGTCAGTGTGAGGGTGATCAGCGACCCGACCGTCGTGGCCAGCCGCCGCTCCGCGACGGTCCTGGACACGCTCGGCGTGCCCGAGCGCGTCTATCCGGTGGACGACGGCCGCCACCAGATCGACCACGTCAAGCTGCTGATCGTCGACGGGGAGGCGGTCGTCGGCGGCATGAATTGGGGCGCGCACAGCGACCGCAACCACGACTACGTCCTGGACACGCACGTGGCTGTCGACGTTGACCGGCTCGCCCGGATCTTCGACCAGGACTGGAGCCTTGCGGGCGGGCGACCGTCACCGCTGGCGGCGATCGCGGGCGAGGTGGCCCAGACGGCGCCGGGCGAGGAGATCCGTTCGTTGCTGGAGTCGGCGCTCATTCGTGCCAAGCACAGAGCGCTGGCCGAGGTGTACACCCTGACCGACCCGGAGGTGATCGCGGAGCTGGTCCAGGCTCACCGCCGGGGAGCGATGGTGCGGGTCCTCCTGGATCCGAATCAGGCCTATAACCTCCACGCCTTTGCAGTGCTGAGCTCAGGCGGTGTGGAGGTCCGGTGGTACCCGATCCCTCGCGGCGCTCTGCTCCACGCCAAGATCGGATTGTTCGACGAGGAGCTGGTGCTGGGGTCGGCGAACTGGACCTTGAGCGGGCTGGGGGTCAACCACGAGCTGGATATCGAGACGGGCGATCCGGCGGCGGTGGCGGAGTACGAGGCGCGGTTTGCCGCCGACTGGGCGAGGTCTGGTGGTTACGCCGTCTAGCTCTGGGTCGGAGGACCGGACGAGCCGGCGGCGGGAGGGGGGCCCGACGATCCGAGCGTGGGCGGGCCGGAGGCGGACGTGGGGCCGAAGTTGACCTGCGGCACCGCACGATCGGCGTCGTCCGCCTGGAAGAAGGCGAACTGCTTGAAGCCGAGGGCGCCGGCGATGAGCGAGGTCGGGAGGGTCTGCAGCTTGATGTTGTAGTCGCGCACGTTGCCGTTGTAGAAGCGGCGCGAGAACTCGATCTTGTCCTCCGTGGCGGTCAGCGTCTCCTGGAGGTTCGTGAAGGCGGTGATCGCCTTCAGGTCGGGGTAGTTCTCAGTCACCGCGAACAGGCTGCGCAGGCTCTGGCTGAGCATGTTCTCGGCCTGCCCGATCTTGGCGGTGTCGCCCGTGGCGCCCGCCGAGACGGCGGCGGCCCGCGCGTTGGTGACCGCCTCCAGGGTTCCGCGCTCGTGGGTCACATAGCCCTGGACCGTGTTCACCAGGTTGGGGATGAGATCGTGGCGCCGCTTGAGCTCGACGTCGATCTCGGACCAGGCTTCCTGGGTGCGGTTGCGGGCCGTGACCAGTCCGTTGTAGGTGAGGACCAGCCAGCCGACGACCACGATGACGACGACAATGACGACCAACGTCCCACCCATCAGGCCACCATCCTACGCGTGGCTACGCGTGGGCGCGTCGAGCCCAACGGGTCTTCTTAAGCATCTTCTTGTGCTTGTGCTTGCGCATCTTCTTGCGCCGCTTCTTGATTACCGAGCCCAATCCAACTCCCAGACACAGTGCATTTACAAAATGGGGACACCCGCCCAGCGCGGGGCCCGGGAATCATACCGTAAGCTGCCGGCCGCCCGTTCGAGCCTAAACTCACCCTCGATGTACTTCAGCGACGCACACGAGGAGCTCAGGCTTCACATCCGGAAGTTCCTCGAGAAGGAGGTCCAGCCCCACCTCGAGGAGTGGGAGGAGAAGACCTTCCCGGACTCGATCTTCAAGCGGTTCGGCGAGCTCGGATTCCTCGGCCTGCGCTACCCGCCTGAGTACGGCGGGCAGGGCGGCGACTACTTCTCGGCCGTCGTCCTCTCCGAGGAGATGGCCAGGATTGCTTGCGGGGGGCTCGGGATGGCCGTCGCGGTCCAGTCGGAGATGGCCACGCCGCCGGTTTTCAAGTTCGGGACCGAAGAGCAGAAGCGCCGGTGGGTGGCGCCCGCGATCCGGGGCGAGCAGATCGCCGCCCTTGCCATCACGGAACCGGACGCAGGCTCGGACGTGGCGGGCATAACCACCGTCGCGCGCCGCGAGGGCGACCACTACGTGGTCAACGGCCGCAAGATCTTCATCACCAACGGCGCCCGGTGCCACTGGGTGCTGGTCGTGACCAAGGGCGACCGCGAGCGAGGCCACGGCGGGTTCAACTTGCTGGTGATCGAGAAGGGCACGCCCGGCTTCGAGGTGACGCGCACCGTGAAGAAGCTGGGCATGCACTCATCGGACACGGCCGAGCTGCTGTTCGAAAACTGCCGCGTGCCTGTCGCCAACCTCATCGGCGCGGAGGGCGAGGGCTTCAAGAACCTGATGTGGGAGCTGCAGGGCGAGCGCATGATCGCGGCTGCGGGTGCGATCGCAGGCGCGGCTCGCGTGTTCGAGTACACCATGGAGTACGCCCGCAACCGCCAGGCATTCGGACAGCCGATCTCTCAGTTCCAGGTGATCAAGCACAAGCTCGTGGACATGGGGACGAAGATCGCGGCGATCCAGTCCTTCGTGTACCAGACGGCGAAGCAATTTGACGAAGGCGAGTACCCCGTGCGCGAGATCTCGCAGGCCAAGCTGCTGGCGACTCAGGTTGCGTGTGAGGTGGCCGACGACGCGATCCAGATCCTCGGCGGCCACGGCTACATGAGCGAGTTCCCGGTTGAGCGCGCGTGGCGCGACGCCCGCCTGGCGCGGATCGGCGCCGGGACGGACGAGATCATGAAGGAGATCATCGCCAAGACCTACGGCCTGTGATCCAACCCGTGTTGTTCGCGGGATGCGAACCTGAGGTCGCGGCCGGCGTCGACGGCAGGATCCTGGCGGTGGGGGAGGGTGCGCGTTCCGCGGCTGGACGCAAGGCCCGGGTGGTCCGGCTCCGGGGGCGAGCATGGCCCGGCCTGATCGACTCCCACATCCACCTCGAAGGGCTCGCCGACCGCCACATGACGCTCGACCTCACCGGCGTACCAAGCCTCGAGGAGGCGCTGGCTCGAATCAGGGCGTGGTCGGAGAAGCTGCCGGCAGAGGCATGGGTGATCGGCGCCGGCTGGTACAACGACGCATGGCCGGACCAGGCGTTCCCGAACCGCGCCCAGCTGGACCGGGCGGCGGGCGGGCGTCCCGCGTACCTGCGGCGGAAGGACGGCCATTCGGCCTGGGTCTCGAGCGCCGCGCTCCGGCTCGCGGGCATCGCTCGCAGCACCCAGGACCCGCCCGGGGGCGCGATCGACCGCGACAAGCGTGGCGATGCGGCAGGCATCCTGCGTGAGACCGCGATGGAGATGGTGGCCGTGCGGGTGCCTCGGCCCAACGAGGCGCAGCTCGATGACGCGATGACAAAAGCCCTCTCCGAGCTGGCCGCCCTCGGCCTGACGGGCGTCCATTCGATGGACACGGCTCAGGGATTCGGGTCCTGGCAGAGGCTTCACGCTCGCGGCGCGCTGCCGCTGCGCATCACCTACAACCTTCCGCTCGCCGACTTGACGCACGCGGAACGCATGGGCGTGCGATCCGGCTGGGGAGACGAGTGGATTCGGATCTGGGGCGTGAAAGCGTTCCTGGACGGGTCGCTGGGCAGCCGCACGGCGGAGATGCTCGACGGCTCGGGCACGGCGAGGCTCCCGCAGGCGGATCTCGTCGACCTGGTCGCGAGGTGCGCTCGCGCCGGGCTCAACGTGTGCCTGCACGCCATCGGCGACGGTGCGGTCCGGCGGGCGCTCGACGCGCTGGCTCCACATCGCGGTGCCTGGCGCGGCTGGCGTCCGCGAATCGAGCACGCGCAAAGCGTCAGTCCCAGAGACATGAAGCGGTTCGCGCGATTCGGTGTGATCGCCTCCATGCAGCCCATCCACGCAGTCGCGGACCGGGAGCTGGTGGACCGCTTCTGGCCCAAGCTGGCAGGCCAGTCGTACGCGTGGGGCGCGCTGGAGCGCGCGGGCGCGCGGCTTGCCTTCGGCTCAGATGCGCCCGTGGAGGTGGCGGACCCTCTGGCCGGAATCGAGGCCGCGACCGGGTGGCGGCGCAAGACCCGCTGGATTCCCGAGCTCGCCGTGTCGCGAACCACGGCGCTTCGCGCCTACACGTCGGGCGCCGCGTACGCGGTCGGGATGGAGCGCGAAGCCGGCACGCTGCGACCGGGAAAGTTGTGCGACATCACAGTCGTGGACGAGGGCCGCGTGGTCGCGACCGTGGTCGGCGGGCGGGTCAGCTTTTTGCGAAAGCCTCCCGGAGCTTCGCGGCGGTCTGCGTCAAAGCCTCGTTGACGACCTTGACGTCGCCGAGGACGGGCATGAAGTTCGTGTCGCCGTTCCAGCGCGGGACCACGTGAAGGTGCACGTGCGTGGGAATTCCCGCGCCCGCGGCGTGACCCATGTTCGCGCCAACGTTGAAACCCTCGGGATTCATGGCGCCGCGCAAAACGCCGATGGTGCGGCGGAGCGCACGCATCATGACTGCGGTCTGCTCATCGTCGAGATCCTCGAGTCCCGGTACGTGAGCCATCGGAGCCACCAGCGCGTGGCCGGGGTTGTACGGGAACTTGTTCAGCATCACGATCGCCCCTTCAGGGCGCCAGACCACGAGCTCTGCGTCGGGATCGTCGGGGTGCTCGATGACGCGGCAGAACAGGCAGCCGGGCCGCGGCTCGCCGGCGATGTACTCCATGCGCCACGGCGCCCACAGTCGCTCCATTGATCTACGTCCTCTTCTTGCTCATGGTCACGGCCGTCTGGGGCTGGACTTTCGTCCTGGTCAAAGACGCACTCACACACTACCCGACCCTGCCGTTTCTCCAGCTCCGCTTCATCCTGGCGTTCCTCGTCATGGCCGCGCTGGTCCACCGGTTGCCGGCGCGTCGAGAGGTGCGGGTCGGCCTGATCGCGGGCGCGGTCCTCGCGGCGGGCTATCTCGCCCAGACCGTTGGGCTGACGATGACAAGCCCCGGCAACTCAGGTCTGATCACCGGGCTGTTCGTGGTTTTCACCCCGCTGATCGACCGCATCTTCGGCGTGCGCTTGCGTTGGTACACGCTCGTGGCGGTCGCCGCCGCCCTGGGCGGCACGGTGCTGCTGGTGGGTGGGCCGTCCGGGTTCGGGCTCGGTGACATTCTGACCGTCGCCTGCGCGTTCCTCTACGCGCTGCACATCGTGCTGCTGAGCCGCTGGTCGCCGGGCCTGCGCTCGGCGCCGCTCGCCATGATGCAGATGGGCAGCGGAGCGGTGATCTTCAGCGCCGGCGGATCGTGGTCGCTTGCGCTCCCGAGCACCGATGTGTGGATCGCGATCGCGGTCACCGGGGTGTTCGCGTCGGCGCTCGCCTTCTACATCCAGACCTGGGCGCAGCAGCACCTCAGCGCGAGCCGCACCGCCCTCATCCTGACCACCGAGCCGGCGTGGGCCGTTGTCGCGGCGGTCGTGCTGGCGGGCCAGCGGTTTGGCCTGCTGCAGGCGTTGGGCGCCGGGCTGATGCTGGTCGCGATCGTGGGTCATGAACTCGCCCATCTAAAATTCAAACCCCATGGAGACGAGGTCAAGGCGTAGCGGCTACGTGCCGCAGGAGATCGAGCCCAAGTGGCAGAAGGTGTGGGCCGAGCGCGCGGTGATGAAAGCCGACGACGCGTCGCCTAAACCGAAGTTCTACAACCTCGTGATGTTCCCCTACCCGTCGGGGCCCCTCCACATGGGTCACATGCGGAACTACGTGATCGGCGATCTCCTGTCGCGCTTCAAGCGCATGCAGGGTTTCGAGGTCCTCAACCCGATGGGATGGGACGCCTTCGGCCTACCGGCGGAAAACGACGCCATCAAGCGCGGCGGCGGCGTGCATCCGGAGGTCTGGACGCGCGGGAACATCGCGATCGCCAAGCGTCAGCTCGGGATCATGGGCGTGCTGTACGACTGGGACCGGGAGGTCACGACCTGCGACCCGTCGTACTACCGCTGGACCCAGGAGCTGTTCTTGCTTTTCCTCGAACGCGGGCTGGCGTATCGCACGATGTCGCCGGTCAACTGGTGCCCCGTCGACAAGACCGTGCTCGCCAACGAGCAGGTGATCAATGGCCGCTGCTGGCGGCATCCCGACGTCGAGGTCGAGAAGCGCGACCTCGAGCAGTGGTTCCTGCGCATCACCGAGTACGCGGACCGGCTGCTCGACGACCTGTCTGGGCTGGACCACTGGCCCGAGAGGGTGCGCGTCATGCAGGCGAACTGGATCGGGCGCAGCCACGGAGTCGAGGTCGAGTTCATCATCGACGGACATCCCGGCGAGTCGATGCGGATCTATACGACCCGGCCGGACACGCTGTTCGGGGTCACCTTCATGGTCCTCGCGCCGGAGCACCCGTTGGTGGAGAAGCTGACGGTCGAGTCGCGTCGCGTGGCGGTGAGGGAAGTTGTCGAGACTGCGCGAAAGGAGCGTGAGATCGACCGGATGTCGAGCGAGGTCAAGAGGCTCGGCGCGTTTACCGGGGCGTACGCGATCAACCCGCTCAACGGCGAGAAGGTGCCGATCTGGGTTGGCGACTACGTGCTCATCACTTACGGGACGGGCGCGATCATGGCGGTCCCCGGTCACGACCAGCGCGACTTCGATTTCGCGCGCCAATTCGACCTGCCGATACGCGAGGTGATCGCGCCGTCGGGCCGGTCCCAGGGCGATCTGGAGAGCGCGTACACGGGACCCGGCCTGATGGTCAACAGCGGGCAGTTCGACGGCCTGGAGAGCAAGGCGGGCTTCGACCGGCTGGCGGAGTTCATCGAGAAGAAAGGGATCGGCAAGCGTTCGGTCAAGTACAGGCTGCGCGACTGGCTGATCTCGCGACAGCGGTATTGGGGCTGCCCGATCCCGGTGGTGCACTGCGAGGTCGACGGCATCGTCGCGGTGCCGCGCTCCGAGCTTCCGGTCCTGCTGCCAAGCGAGTACAAGCCGCTGGGCGACAACCCCGATTTCTGGCGCACCAAGTGTCCGAAATGCGGACGCGACGCGCGCCGCGAAACCGACACGATGGACACGTTCATCGATTCGTCCTGGTACTTCCTGCGCTACACGTCCGCGCACGACAACAAGCAGCCCTTCGACCCTGAGCTGGCAAACCACTGGATGGCCGTGGACCAGTACACGGGCGGGATCGAGCACGCGATCCTGCACCTGCTCTACTCGCGCTTCTTCCAAAAGGTCCTGCACGACGCGGGACGGATCGACGCGACCGAGCCTTTCGCTCGGATGTTCACCCAGGGGATGATCCGGCGCGGCGGCCAGGTGATGTCGAAGTCGAGGGGCAACGGCGTGGCGCCCGACGATCTTGTCGAGCGAGACGGGGCGGACGCCGCGCGGGTCTACGAGATGTTCATCGGCCCACCCGACGAGGATTGCGAATGGTCGGACGCGGCGATCGCAGGCCCGGTGCGATTCCTGCAGCACGTCTGGCGGCTGGTCGAATCGCCGGATTCCTTTCCTGTTGTGGGCGGAACGCATGCTTCGGCGGACGTGCTGCGACGGCGCGTGCACCAGGCGATCGGAAAGGTCACCGAGGATTACGAGGGGTTTCATTTCAACACCGCGGTGGCGGCGCTGATGGAGCTTGCGAACGCGCTCCAGGCGTACCTGGTGGGCGGCGGACGGCGAGATTCGGAGTGGGATTTTGCGCTGCGCACCCTGGTGCTCTTGCTGAACCCGATGGCGCCGCACGTGGGCGAGGAGTTGTGGGCGCGGCTGGGCGGCAAGGGCCTTGCCGCGGATGCGGCGTGGCCTCGCTACGATGCGGCCGCGGCCGCCGAACCTGAGGTGACGCTTGTGATCCAGGTGGCGGGGAAGGTCCGCGACCGTGCGACCGTGCCGGTCGGCACGACCGAGGCGGCGGCCGTGGAGGTCGCAATGCGGAGCGAAAAGGTCCGCGCGGCGCTGGACGGGCACGCGCCCTCGAAGGTCGTGTACGTGAAGGACCGTCTGATCAACCTGGTCCCTTAACAAGCGGGATTGACCTCGCCCGCCCCCCGGCAATACCCTCACCGCCGCACACCCCCTTGGGTGGGTGGGGGGTGGCGGGTGGATTTAGTAGGACGTGAGCTATTGCTGCGGGACGGGGACTCGGATTCCTGAATCGAGCACGTAGTTAGCCGTCACGGTCGAGCTGGACGGGACGGCCACCTGCGACGGACCGCTGATGACTCGCATTTTTGTCACGAGGTGAACCGTCCAGGTCTCGCTCGCGAGCGGCAGCGTGTAGTGGCCGGTCGGGTCGGTTACCGTCCGAGCGCTGTCCCCACCATGCGTGAAATCGATCTCCAGTCCACCCACGGGACGTCCCGCGCACAGCTGATCAGCCGACTCGACCGGAAAGCACGGAAAAGCGAGGACCGTGCCCTCTACCGTTCCGGTCGATGCAGGCGACGTTCCAGGAAAGTGATAGGCGCCGCACGCGGCCGTCACCAAAACCAGCGCCGCCAGCATGACGTTTCTCATCACAAGACCCAACGCCACCCAACACTCCGAGGTCACGCGCCCGAACTGACCGCCGGGCCCCTCCGCGCTAGTGTGTTGAGGCTCAATCCCGGATGGCCAAGCGGTAAGGCAGAGGACTTTGGATCCTCGACCGAAGGTTCGAATCCTTCTCCGGGAACCACCCTCCACTAAGTTAACAGGCTGGGTTCATATCTCTAGGCACCCCGGCTAGCCTCGGCGCCATGGGCGTCCTCCGACTCATTCCGGGCTGGAAGCAAATCCTCCTGCTCGCCGGCCCGCTCACGCTCGCCGGCGGGGCGCTGGCCGCCGCCTATCTCTACTCCTCGTCGGTCTCTGCCGCCGCCGCCAACCACCCGCTCCCAGCGAACGCAGCCCTCGACGTGCCCCCGCCCGCCGGGCTCCTGGTCGACGTGATTGGGGCGGTTGAGAATCCCGGCCTTTACCGCGTGCCCCGCGGTGATCGGGTTTACGACGCCATCGCCGCCGCCGGCGGCCTCAGCCCCGACGCCGACATGGCCAAGCTTCCCAATCTCGCCGGCCGCCTCAAGGACGGGGAGCAGGTGAAAGTAGCGTTCGCCAAGACCACCTCCGGGACGGTTATTACCCGCACCAATCTCAATACGGCGACGCTCGAGGAGCTGTTGACCGTACCCGGCTTCACCGATGCCTTTGCCCAGGAGGTGATCGACTACCGCACCAACTTCGGCGGATTCCAGAACACCCGCGAGCTCGTCGACATCCTCGGCATGAGCGAAGCCGAGTACGTCATCGCACGTCGTTATCTGACTCTTTGAGTCGCTATCCGGCGCTCGTCGCCGCGACCTCGTGGTGCGTGGCGCTCGCCGCTACTGTCGTGCTCGCGCCCTTCCAGCCGTACCTCGGAATCTTCGCCCTCGGTCTGGCGATCCCGTGCCTCGCTCTCGCGCTGGTGTTACGCCCCGCCATCCTGGCCGTAGCGTTGTGCTTCGCACTCCTCGCGGTCGGGCGCGCCGAGCTGCCACCCGCCGATCCGCAAACCCCTGCCCGCGCCGCCAGCCTCGTCGGTCGCATTGCCGTCATGACCGGCCGCGTCGCCGACGACAGCCGCCCATCCGCCGGAGGCGGCGAGGTCCTGGTCGAGCCCGATCAGATCGTGATCGGCTCCGCACAGGTGAGCGGCATCGGCAACCTGATGGTCCGCTGGCGCGGACCAACCATCGCGAGCTTCGGCGCGCAGGTTCAAGCGGTTGGCAAGCTCGCATTACCTCGCGACCTCCCGACCTTCGATCGCCGGGCTTACCTCGCCCAGCGCCAGGTCTACCTCGAGCTCCAGACGACGAGCTTCGACGTCCTCACCGACGGCTCAGGCCCGGCAGCCTTCCCCGCGTGGCTGCGCGCCCACTACACGTCGGCGCTTGACGCTGCGATGCCGCCCCCGCACGCCGCGGTCTTGCTGGGGGTCGTCCTGGGAATTCGCGAGGGCATCCCGCCCGGCCTGCAGAACGCACTCATTGCCACCGGTTTGGTGCATCTCCTGGTCCTCAGCGGCCTGAAGGTCGCGGTCTTCGCCCGCATCGTTCAGGCCGCACTTCAACCCCTGCTTGGACGGCTGGGCACCTGGCCGGCCCTCGCGCTCATCGCGATCTACGCGATGGTTGGCGGAGCCACCCCGGCAGCGGTCCGCGCCGCGGCGATGGGCGGACTGGCCATCGCCGCCACCCACCTCGGCCGCCCGACCCACGTCTGGACCTCGCTTGCGCTCACCGCAGCCGTCATGCTCGGCTGGCATCCCGAGCTCGCCTGGGACGTCGGCTTTCAACTCTCATTCGCGGGCACCGCTGCGATCATCCTGCTGACGCCTGGAATCGAAAGGCGCCTGACATTCATGCCAGGGGTCCTGCGTGAACCGTTCGCGGTCACCTGTGCCGCCCAGGTAGGCACGCTGCCGATGATGGCAACCGACTTCCATGTGCTTTCGCCGATTGCGCCCCTTGCCAACGCGCTGGTCATCCCCATCCTTCCCGCGCTGGTGGCGGCCGGGTTGGTGCTTGGCGCGCTGTCGGCCTTGCCCGACCTCGCCCGCCTTGCCGCCATACCGGTCACGGGGCTCCTCGCTTACCTCGAGCAGGTCGCCTACCTGCTCGCCCGCGTCCCGGCCGCGGTCATCTCAATCCCCAGGTTTCCGACCTGGGCCGGCATCGCCTACTACTCCGCCCTTGGGCCAGGCATCGCGGCGGGTCAGGCTTCTGGAAGGCACCGCTCGATGGCCATCGCCACCGCCATCGTCGCCCCGATCGTCATCGCCGCGGCCGCTCTTGGCATGTGGGCGAACGCTCCGGCCCAGGCCATCGTGATGGCTGTCGGCGACGGCCAGGCGGTCCTCCTTCGAGGACCTCACGGCACAATCCTCATCGACGGCGGCCCAAGCCCCGCCCGTCTCAACGACGAGCTTGGGGCCCAGCTGCCACCTTGGCAGTCGACCCTCGACGCCCTCGCGATCACCGCGCCTACGCTCGGCCACGTCGGCGGACTGGCCGGCTTCGGCCGCCCCGTGCGCGATCTCCTCATTCCCGACGTGCAAATGGTGGGCTCCGCCTGGCGCACCGCCGCGCTCGAGGCCGCCGCGCGAGGCGCCTCGGTCGACAGGCTCACGGCCGGCTTCACCATCGCGCTTGCGGGATTTGATCTCCAGGTCCTCGCCCCCGAACCCGGAGCTCCAGGCGAACTGGTCGGGGCGCCCTATCTCGCCATGCGGATCGTCGCCCCAGACGGCCGCAGCTTCTGCGACTTCAGCGACCTGGACCTCGATGCCCAGACCATCGCTGCCGCAAGACTTCGCGGGCCCTGCACCTACCTTCTCCTGCCGGTCGGCGGGCGAAGCCAGCTCTCGCCCGACCTGGTCAACGCGGCCATCACGTCGACGACCCAGCTCATCGCGTCCCGCACCGCGGGCAGGCTCGCCACCGGGTTTCCATCCAATGTGCTTCGAACAGACCAGGAGGGGACGATCACGCTTCCGATGTGAAGCTAGCGCGGCCCTGCGGCACGACTTGCGCGACACCCATCTGGCCGAACCGTAGGACGTACGATCCCAGCCATGGCTCGAGCCGCGACAAACCGCGCGACGACTGCGCTTCTGCTTCACGGCGACGAGCGATTCCTCATCGTCGAAGCCGCCCGCGCGACTCTCGACGCCTGGAAGCTTGATCTCGTCTCCGATTTCGGCTTCGAAACTCTCGAAGGAACCGGCCTCACCCCGGCCCGCCTGCAGGACTCCATCCTTCAGGGCCCCTTCCTCGACCCCCACCGAGTCGTTCACGCGCGCATGCTCCCGGCCAATCGAGCCGAGTCGATGGCGCCTGCCCTCGCCGAGATTCCATCCACCACCCGGCTGCTCATCACCATCGCCGGCCGCCTCGGCCCAGGCAACAAGCTCGTGAAGGCAGTCACCTCGGCGGGTGGGACCTCGCAGGAGATGCAGCACCTCAAGGGGCGCGCCCTCAGCGACTGGACGGCCAGGCGCGCGACCGAAACCCACGGCCTCACCCCCGCGATCGCCGCGCAGGTCGTCCGCGTCACTCCACCCGACCTCAGCATCATCGACTCAGAGCTGAGCAAGCTCGCGGCGTACAGGGCATCTGGTTCCAAGCTCACGAACGAGGCTGTCGGAGAGCTGCTCGCTGGTGGCCGCGAGGACGAGATCTTCAAGCTGACCGACAACCTGCTGCCTCGCCCCACGCCCCAGGCAATGCAGATCGCGCGCAACCTCACCCGCGGCGGTCTCCAGCCGACGTCGGTGGCCTACCGCATGGCGAGACACGTGGCGCTCGTGCTCGAAGTCCGCGCGCGACAGGATCGCGGCGAGTCCCTGCAGCAGGTCCAGGACAGCATGTCCGAGCACCGCTTTGTCATACAGAAGGCTTTTGAGGTGGCCGAGGGCGCCGATCCCGACCGGCTCGAGAATGCGCTGAAGGCGATCCGTGACTATGAGTGGGAGGTCAAGTCAGGCCAGGTCGACGCGGAGCTTGGCCTGGACGTCCTGCTGACGCGCCTCTAGGCGGTAGCTACTTCTTCTTAGGGGCAGCCGGTTTCGAAGCCGCCGCCTTCGAAGCCGCCGCCTTCGGAGCCGCCACCTTCGAAGCCGCAGCGGGAGCCGCAGCCGCCGCCCCCTTCTTGCCCTTAGAGGCCGCCGCGGCAGGCGCGATCGCCACCTTCGCCATTTGCTTCGCGAGCCGGCCCTTCCTCCGGGCGGCGTTGTTCCGGTGCAGGACGCCCTTCGATGCGGCCCGATCGAGCGCCCGCACGGCTTCCAGCGTCAGAGCGAAGCGCTCCGATTCCGCGACCGGACCCCCGAGCAGAGACTTCCGCGCCTTGACCACGAGGGTCTTGACTTCGGATCGAACGCCGCGGTTGCGCGCCGCACGGCGCACGCCCGCTCGGGCCTGCTTCTTCGCAGACGCCGTTCGCTTAGCCACGAGTCATCACCAGGCTGGAATTCCGCACGAACCTAGGATTATAAGCGCCCATGGAGTTTGAGCTAGGCGGCAAGCGTCCGAAAGTTCATCCAGACGCGTACATCGCACCGACAGCGGTTCTCATCGGCGACGTCGTAGTCGAGGCCGGCGCGAGCGTGTGGTTTGGCGCGGTCCTGCGCGGCGACGAGGCCCAGATCAAAGTCGGTCAAGGCGCGAACGTGCAGGACAACGCCGTCATCCACTGCGCCGAGAACCTTCCGACCATCCTCGAGCCAAACGCCAGCGTCGGCCATTCCGCCCAGCTCGAAGGCTGCATCGTCGAGCAGGGTGCCGTCGTAGGCATGGGCGCGACCATGCTTCAGCGCAGCCGCCTCGGAGCGGGATCGATGCTCGCCGCCGGGGCCGTGCTTCAAGAGGGCATGGCGGTCCCCCCGGGCCACATGGCCGCTGGCGTGCCTGCCACCGTCAAGAAAGCGCTCGACGGATCATCGAACAACTGGGTGGGAACCACCGCGAAGCACTATCAGGACCGCGCCGTCGCGTATCGGGCAAAGCTGAAACCCGTCGACGCACGTTGAGCATCGCGCTCCCGGCGCGCGCCAAGCTCAACCTGGATCTGGCGGTGCTCGGCCGCCGCCCGGACGGATATCACGACGTCCGCACCACGCTCCAGGCGATCGACGTGCACGACCTCATCACGGTCGCGCCGGCAGACAGCACAGCCCTCACCACGTCAGGCCTCGCCATGGCAAACCCGTCAAGCAACTCAGTCCTCAAGGCGCTCGCCGCCCTCGAGCAGGCCACACACCAGGAACTGCCAACACGCATTCACCTCCATAAAAGAATTCCGCCGGGTTCCGGCATGGGCGGCGCGAGCTCTGACGCCGCCGCGGCCCTGCGCGCCCTCGCCGCCCTCCACCACGTCACCGCCAACCTGACCGCCATCGCCGGCGCCATCGGGGCCGATGTCCCGTTCTTCCTCGCCGGCGGCACGGCCATCGCCGAACAGCGCGGCGACCATCTCACCCCGATCCCCACGCAACCACAGTGGTACGCCATCGCCTGGCCGGGGCTCGAACTGCAGACCCCAGACGTTTACCGTGCGTGGGACACCATGAAGAACCCCCCAAAAACCGAACCAAATCAACTCACCGAAGCCGCCATGAGCATTGAACCGCGCGTGCGCGAGTTTGCCAACGCTCTTAACAGCCATCAAGAGGGCTGGCAGATGACAGGCAGCGGATCGGCATTTTTCAAACGCTGCGCCGACGAGCAGGACGCCAAAGAAACCGCGGCGCGACTGAAGTCGCTGAAATGCTGGACGGCAATCGCCCAGTCTGTCGGGGGCTGGGCTTGATCCGCAACAACTCAAACAACTCAAGCAACTCAAACCGCGCCGGCTCCCTCCGCAAGACAGCCGCCGTCCTGGCCGGTAAGGCAACGGGCGCGCTCAGCCGTGTCACCAGGCGTGGAGGCGGCACGACCCTGCCCGGCGACGTGGCTCGCGCCATCGATCCGAGGGTCCTCACCAAGCTCGCAAGCGACCTCACATACGGATCGATAGTGATCACCGGAACCAACGGCAAGACCACCACCGCAAGGCTCATCAGCTACCTGCTGGAAGGCGCGGGATACAAAGTCGTCTCCAATCGCGCCGGCGCCAACCTCATCTTCGGCGCCACCGCCGCCGCCCTCGATAGCGCCGGACCGACCGGCAAGCTCAAGGCCGACTGGGGCGTTTTCGAGATCGACGAGGCGAGCCTCCCCAGGGCCGTCGACGAGCTCAAGCCCAGGGCCACCCTCGTCCTCAATCTCTTCAGGGACCAGCTCGATCGTTACGGCGAGCTGGAGTCGATCGCCAAGAAGATCGAGCAGGCGCTCGGTGCCCTACCGGACCAGAGCGCCAAGATCCTGAATGCCGACGACCCGAGAGTCGCCGAGATCGGGCTCGACCTCCCCACGCAACCACTTTGGTTCGGTCTCGACGACACCAGAGTCGCCGCGCACGAGCTGCCCCACGCCGCCGACGCCCGGACCTGTCCCAGGTGCGGAGCAAGTCTGAAATTCGACGCGGTCTACGTCGGCCACGACGGCGTGTACAGCTGCCCCAACCATGATTTCGAAAGGCCGAAACCCACCATCACCGCGAGGAACATCAAGCTCGACGGATTCGATCGCTTCTCCGCGACCATCGAGAACACCCGCATCGACATCCCACTCGGCGGTCTCTACAACACGTACAACGTGGTCGCCGCCTTCGCGGTCGCGCGCACGATCGGCCTCGAACCGGTCTACATCGCGGAGAGGTTGAAGAATTTCAACGCCGCCTTCGGCCGCCAGGAGCGCATGGAGTTTCGCGGAAGACACTTGAATCTCGTCCTCAGCAAGAACCCCGCCGGCTTCAACGAAACGCTGCGCACGGCCGTAGAGCTCGCCAAGGGCACGAGCTTCCTGATCGCGCTCAACGACCGCAAGGCGGATGGCACTGACGTCTCGTGGATCTGGGACGTCGACTTCGAGCAGTTGAAAGGACACGCGACGGTCGTCGTGCCTGGCGGCACCCGCGCGCATGACCTCGCGGTGCGGCTCAAGTACGCCGGCGTCGCGGCCGCCCCGCCGGAAACCGATCCCGCCCGCGCGCTCGACCTCCTCATCAAGATGACCAACGAAGGCGACACAGCCCACCTCCTGTGCACGTACACGGCCATGCTCGATCTCCGGGCTGAGCTGGTGAGAAGAGGCTGGGCCAAGCCTTACTGGGAAACTTAGGGACACAAGAACGAATGCCCAGGACCAACAACACCTTCACGGTCGGCTGGCTTTACCCCGACCTCATGAACATCTACGGAGACCGCGGCAACATCCTCACGCTGCTCAAGCGCGCGGAATGGCGCGGCTACGAGTCAAAGCTCGTCGAGCTCGGTCGCGGCACCACCAGCCAGATGGACGAGGTCGATATCTTCTTTTTCGGCGGGGGACAGGACCGCGAGCAAGCACTCGTGTACGAGGACCTGCTCGAGTTCAAGCAGCCGCCGCTCGAGCGAGCGGTGAATCAGGGCGCCGGCGTGCTCGCCGTCTGCGGCGGCTACCAGCTGCTCGGTCACTACTATCAGACCGCCGAAGGTGAGCGATTTCCCGGCATCGGCATGATCGACGTAAGGACGGAGGCGGGAAAGAAACGTTTCATCGGCGACGTTGTCGTGGATACGGAAATCGAGACGCTCACACCCAAAACACTGGTCGGTTTCGAAAACCACAGCGGACGCACCTTCCTGGGACCGAAAGCAAGGCCGCTCGGCAGAGTAAGACTCGGAAATGGAAACAACGGCTCGGACAAGACCGAGGGCTGCCTCCAGGGCACCGTGCTCGGCACGTACCTGCACGGCTCGCTGTTACCCAAAAACCCGCACCTCGCGGACTACCTGATCCGGAACGCCCTCATCCGGCGCGGCGTCGACGAACTTTCGCCGCTGGACGACTCCGTTGAGATGGCCGCGCACGAGCGGATTTTGCAGCGCGCGCAGCACCAGCACCACTAGCGACCGCGGCGCGCGCCGCCGCCGCTCCCGACCCGTTCGACGAGACGGCCGCGGTGCGCGGCGTCAGTGCCTCGCGCAGCACTTCGTCGATCGATTCGATCAGCACAAGCTGCATCTCCTTCCGCAGATCAGAAGGGATGTCGTCGAGGTCCGCCTCGTTGCGCCGCGGCAGCAGCACGCGCCGCAATCCCGCGCGGTGCGCGCCCAGGACCTTCTCCTTGATGCCCCCGATGGGCAGCACCCGTCCGCGCAGCGTGATCTCTCCCGTCATCGCCACGTCGTCCCGAACGGGCCGCCCCGTCAATAAAGAAGCCATCGCGGTCAGGACCGTCACGCCCGCCGACGGACCTTCCTTCGGCTGCGCGCCGGCGGGCACGTGCACGTGGATGTCGTTCTTGTCAAACAAGACGGGGTCGATCCCCAAGGACGCGGCGCGCGATTTCAAGTACGAGAGCGCGGCCGACGCCGACTCCTTCATCACCTCGCCCAGCTGACCCGTCAGCTTCAGCTCGCCCTTGCCCGGTGTCAGCGCGGCCTCCACGAAGATGATCTCGCCGCCGGTCGGCGTCCACACCAGGCCGGTCGCGACGCCGGGCCGGTCGATGCGCTCGGCGACGTCGTCGTAATGCCTCCGCTTGCCCAGCGCCGCGCGCACGCGCTTCACGTCGTCGACCACCGCGCGACCCCGTTTGCGCACAGCCATGTCCGCCACGTCGCGGCGCATCACCGACGCGATCTCGCGCTCGAGGTTGCGCACGCCCGCCTCGCGCGTGTACTGGCGGATGATCAGCCGCACCGCCTCTTCAGAGAGAGTGATCTCGCCCTCGCGCAGCCCGTGCGCGATCAGCTGCTTCGGGATCAGGAACATCTCCGCGATCTTCACCTTCTCCTCCTCGGTGTAGCCGGAGAGGTTCAGCACCTCCATGCGGTCGCGCAGGGCGGGCGGGATGGTGTCGAGCGTGTTGGCAGTCGTGATGAACATCACCTTCGACAGGTCGAACGGCACGTCCAGGTAGTTGTCGCGGAAGTCCTTGTTCTGCTCCGGATCGAGCACCTCCAACAGCGCCGAAGACGGGTCGCCACGCCAGTCGGAACCGATCTTGTCCACCTCGTCCAACATGAACACCGGGTCGTTCGACTCCGCCCGCCGGATCGCCTGCAGCACGCGGCCCGGCATCGCCCCGATGTAAGTGCGGCGATGCCCGCGGATCTCAGCCTCGTCGTGCACGCCGCCCAAGGACGCGCGCGCAAATTTGCGGCCCATCGCGCGGGCGATCGATTGGCCGAGCGAGGTCTTGCCCACGCCTGGCGGCCCGACGAAGCACAGGATCGGCTCACGACCGCGGTCTGTCGAACCACGTTGCTGCTTCAGCCGCCGCACCGCGAGGTGCTCGACGATGCGCTGCTTGACCTTGTCGAGGTCGTAGTGGTCAGCGTCGAGGATCGCCCGCGCCTTCTTGACGTCGACCTCGCCGCCCGTCGAAACGTTCCACGGCAGCGACACGATCAATTCCAGGTAGGTGCGGATCACCGACGACTCCGGCGACGCCGACGGGATGCGCTCGAGCCGCGAGATCTCGCGGTCCGCCTCGCGCTTTGCCTCCGCGGGCAGACCTGCCTTCTCGATCCGCTCCCGCAGCTCGATCAGCTCCCCATGCTCGCTGTCCAGCTCGCCCAGCTCGCGCTGGATCGCCTTCAGCTGCTCGCGCAGGAAGTACTCGCGTTGGGCCTTGCCCATCTGCTCTTCGGCCTGCGACTGGATCTTCCGACCGAGCTCCAGCACCTCCAGCTCGTGCGCCATGTGGCCGAGCAGCCGCTCCAGCTTTTCCTTGGCGGAGTTCATCTCGAGGATCTCCTGCCGCTGCTCGGTCGTGAGCCGGATGTGGTTGGCGATGTAGTAGGCGAGGTGCAGCGGGTCGTCGATCGCGCCTGCCGCGCTCGACAGCTCGGCCGGCAGGTGCGGTGCGAGAGTGACGAGCTGCTGGAACGACGAGATCGCGCGCCGCATCAGCGCCTCGCGCTCGAGCGTGAGGATGGATTCCGACGATTCCGGCATCATCTCGACCGCGCACTCGAGGTACGGGTCCTCCTGCAGCGCCTCGGTCAGCCTGATGCGCCGAAGGCCCAGCACGGCCAGCTGCACGGTGCCGTCGGGGAGCTTCAGCAGGTGCTGCACGCGCACCATCGCGCCGACGTGGTGGATGTCCTTGAACCCGACCTCCTCAGCCGACTCGTCGAGCTGCGTCGCGACCGCGATGTGGCGCTCGACGCCGGCCAGGTCCTCGAGCAGCTGCAGCGACCGCTTGCGCCCGACCGAGAGCGGGATGAAGATCCGCGGGTACACGACCGTGGACTTGAGCGGCAGCACCGGAAGCCGAGAAGGGACAGCCCCCTCAACATTCAGCGCTGGTACTTCGCTCATATTTCGATTATCCCTCTCCCCGCCGGTAACCCCTCAGGTTGCCGGCCAGAACTCACCTGGACCGAAGGGGAGCCAGTTCACACCGCCCGCGTGCGCGACCGGGTTCTCCCCGGCTGCGAATGTGACTTCCGTCTCGGTGCCGGCAGAGAGCTGCATCGCGAACACCTTGCCCGTCGGCATCGTGCTGCCCGCGCACGAATCAGCTGGCGTACAGGCACGGTCTTCCAGGTACCAGACCCACCCGTCCTTGACGAAGAGGACCTGGGTCCGGATCTGGTTGATCAGCATCCGAGTGGTCCCTGCCTTGAGGTCATAGACATAAGCCCGAGGCTGCGCCATCACGTTCGGGTCGGAGTAGTCGGTATAAGCGACTTCGCCGCCATCGGGCGACAGCCCCGGGAGATACCGCCAGGGCGCGGCGCCGGCGAGGGTGGCGTATCCGGCCTCAGGCGTCCACGATTGCGCACTGGTGGTGTCGAAGCTGTTCAGGAAGAGCCGGTGGCCGCTGCGATCCCAAACAGCCCCCATCACCTTGTTGTCGAGGGTGACGAACCGTGCGCGATCCGACACCCGATACACCGCCAGCGGGTCCGAACCCTTGCCCGCGATGCGACCCGAGACGACGTACTGACCGTCCGGCGAGATCGCCAGCACCTCCGGAGGCAGCCCGAAACGGCAGATGCAGTCGCCAATTCCGTTGCTGTACGTGTACAGCGGGCCGGTCTGCTGGTGGGCGTAGAGATACACGGCCACGCCGCCGCCCACGTAGTTGGTGTTGTCGGCGGGCACCTGGAGCGTGTAGGCCATGACTGACCCGTCCGGCAGCCATGCCCCGGAGGTCACGCGGAAGGGAAAGGTGCCGACACGGGTGTCGTTCGCACCGAGCGCGTGGAGCACGATGTCGGTCTCGCTGTCCGAAATCGGCTTCAGCCACTCAACCGTAGCGCCGGTGACGAGGTGCGCGGACGTGTTCGTGAAGATGCAAAGCAGACGCGGATGGACCGGATCCGACACGTCGTAGAGCATTTGCTGCTGCGTGTAGATGCCCTGAAGGAGAACCATCGCTCCCGAGGCGGCTCCGCCTGGGCACGCGACGGCCAGGGTGGGCGGCGAGGGGATCGGAGCGATGGGAGGTTCGGTAGGGCTGGGTGAAGGGCTGGCCTGCGCCACCACCGAGGGCGATGAGCTCGGAGAGGGCGAATGCGGGGCGTATACGCTCGAGGGCCCTGGACGGCACGCGGCCAGGCAAACCAGCACCGCCGCGAGGCCGGCCATCCGTCCCATCCTGGAAAGCTAACGGCCGCCGCCAAGGCGTGGTTACTTAGGGGCTTAAACTTGCACCAGTTGAGCCAATCGCTGACGGCCGTCATACTCGCCGCCGGTCACGGCACCAGGATGCGGTCGCGTATCCCCAAGGTCCTCCATCCGATCTGCGGCCGCCCCATGCTCGACTACGTCCTGGACGCCGTCACCGAGGCCGGCGCAAAGGACGTCAAGGTGATCGTCAACCCCCATCACGCCGAGGTCGCGGCGCACCTCGACGAGCGCGGCATCGCTCCGACCTTCCAGCGCGAGCCGAAGGGCACGGCTCACGCTCTGCGGCAAATCCCGGAGGACGAGCTGAAGGGCAAGGAGGTGCTCGTGGTCAACGGCGACTCGCCGCTGCTGACCGCCGAAACGGTCAAAAGAGTCCTGGAAGCGCACCGGGCCAACAAAACGCCCGCGACCATCGCCAGTGTCGACGACCCCACTCGCGACGACGGCCGCATCATCCGCGGGGCGGACGGCTCGCTCGAGAAGATCGTCGAGCGCAAGGACGCGACTGAGGAGGTGCGGAAGAGCGTCCACGAGTTCAACGTCGGCATCTATTGCTTCGACGGGACCGAGCTCACCAAAGCCCTCAGCCAGGTGAAGGACGACAACCAGGCCGGCGAGTTCTACCTCACCGACGTGTTTCTCCATCTGAAGCCAACGACGATCGTCAAGCTCGACGACCCGCGGGAGGCGATGGGAGTCAAGGACCGCATCAGGCTCGCAGCCGCCACCGCGATCATCCAGCGGCGGATCCTCGACAGGCTCATGCTCTCGGGCGTGACGGTCGTCGATCCGGAATCCACCTTCGTCGAAGCCACCGTGGCCATCGGCCGGGACACCGTCATCGAGCCTTTCACTGTGCTCAAAGGCCACACCACGATCGGCTCCGACTGCCGCATCGGCCCGCACGCGCATATAGAGGACGCGAGGATCGGCACCCGATCGGATTGCGGCCCGTTCGTCAAGCTGCGGCCCGGGACCGAGATCGCGGACGACGTCCACATCGGCAGCTTCGCCGAGCTCGTGCGCACGAGGGTGGGGAGGGGCAGCAAGGTGCCGCACGTCTCCTACCTCGGCGACACCGACCTCGGCGAGGACGCCAACATTGGTGCCGGTACGATCACGGCCAACTTCGATGGAACGAACAAGAACCGGACCAAGATCGGCGATGGCGCCTTCGTCGGCGTCGACACGATGCTGGTCGCTCCGGTCAAACTGGGCAAGGGATCGCGTACCGGGGCGGGCTCGGTCGTCACCAAGGACGTGCCCGATGGCGCGACAGCGGTAGGAGTTCCAGCTAGGGTGGTACGGAGGAAACCGTTGAGTGATCGGTAGATTGACGACTGCGGTCGAGTTCACGGGGGAGGAGGCGTCCCCCTGGGGCGCGCTCAAGCTGATCGCAGGCTCCGCCAACCCCGAGCTGGCCCAGCGCATCTCCGACCAGCTGGGCGTCCCCCTGACCGACCCCCGCCTGCGCCACTTCCCGGACGGAGAGATCAACGTCAAGATCGAGGACTCGATGCGCGGCCACGACGTGTTCGTGATCCAGCCCACGAGCCCGCCGGTGAACGAGCACCTCATGGAGCTGTTCATCATCCTCGACGCCCTGCGTCGCGCCTCGGCCGGCAGGGTCACCGCGGTCATCCCGTACTACGGCTACGCGCGCAAGGAGCGCAAAACGCAGCCCCGCGAGCCGATCTCGGCCAAGCTGGTGGCGAACTTCGTCACGCTCGCCGGCGCCGACCGCCTCCTCCTGCTCGACCTGCACGCCGAAGCCATCGAGGGCTTCTTCGACGTGCCGACAGACCACCTTTCGCCGCACCGGATCATCGCCGAGTACCTGAAGACACGCGACCTCCACCACATCACGATCGTCGCCCCCGACGCCGGCGGAGGCCGCCGAGCCGAGGCGGTGGCGAACGACCTCAACGCCCCGATCGCGTTCGGCTACAAGCGGCGCTCGTCCGACGACGAGGTCGAGATGATCGCGGTCTCAGGTGATGTGAAGGGCCGCGACTGCGTGGTGGTCGAGGACATCATCACCACCGGAGGCACCATCTCCAAGCTGGCGCAGTCGCTGCACAGCCAGGGCGCCGGCAGGGTGCTGATCGCGGCCACCCATGCGGTTCTGACCGGCGACGCGCTGGAACGGCTGAAGCGAGCCGACGTCGAAGAGGTGATCGTGACCGACTCGGTGCCGATCGGCCCCGAGAAGCTCGGCCCTGATTCCCCGTTGAAGGTGCTGTCAGTCGCACCTCTGCTCGCTGAAGCGATCATCCGGGTCCACGAAAACCGGAGCGTCAGCGAGCTCTTCAGGTAGACCTCTCGTCATGACTGGGCAGGAATGGGCCGAGGTCGTCGTACTGGTCGTGTGCTTCTTTGTGGCCGCGCTGGCCAGCGGCACCGAGACTGCGCTCACGTCGGTCGGCCGCCTGCGCGTCCGTTTCCTCGCGGAGCAGGGGAGCCAGGCCGCCGGCATCCTGCAGCGACTGCGCGCGGACCCGAACCGCTTCCTTTCGACCGTGCTGTTCGTCAACACGCTGGCGCTCATCGTCGCCTCGACCGCGACGGCGCTCCTCAGCGACGAGATATTCACGCGCCTGGGCGTGCCATCCGGGTGGCGCCTGTGGCTCACGCTGCTGGTCTCGGTTGTTCTGTCCGTTTTCCTGTTGATCGGCGCTGAGGTGACTCCCAAGACGCTCGCCATCGCGCAAGCGGAGCGCGTCGCTCTGGCGGCCGCCGGCCCAGTCGACCGGCTCGCCAGCTTTCTCGGCCCGATCCTTTGGGCCGTCACGCTCATCTCGCGCGGAATCACCGGAGGCCGTGCGGCACGAGCCCCGTACCTGACAGAGGAAGAGCTCATCAGCCTCCTGCACGTCTCGGAAGAGCAGGGCGTGATCGAAGAGCAGGAGCACCAGATGATCCACGGGATCATCGAGATCGGCGACAAGACGGTCCGCGAGATCATGGTCCCGCGCACGGACATCGTGGCCGTGGACAGGGACTCCAAGCTGCGCGACGTGGTGCGCCTCTTCAAGGAGCACCGTCACACCAGGATGCCGGTTTACGAAGACAACATCGACCACGTGATCGGCCTCATCCACACCAAGGACCTGCTGCTCTTCTACACGCTGTCGACCTCGCAGGAGTTCGACATGGCCAAGCTGCTGCGGCCCATCGAGCACACCCCTGAGCAGAAGAAGGTGGATGAGCTGCTGCACGACATGCGGACCAAGAAGGTCCACATGATGATCGTGGTCGACGAATACGGCGGCACCGCCGGCCTGGTCACGCTCGAGGACCTGCTCGAGGAGATCGTCGGCGAGATTCGCGACGAGTACGACTCGGCGGAAGAGGACCAGCTCGTCATCCTCGACGACCACGAGGCGCGCGTCGATGCGGGCTTCCCGCTGGAGGAGCTCAACTCGCGACTCGGGCTGGCGATCGAGGAGTCCGGCGACTACGACTCGGTCGGCGGGTACGTTCACTCCGTGCTCGGCAAGCTCGCAAGCCCGGGCGATTCGTTCACGGCCGGACGGGCGAAGTGGACCGTGGAGAAGGTGAAGGGCCGGCGCATCGAGACGATCCGCCTCACCGCGGATAAGCCGTGGCCGACCGACGAGTTCAGCTCCTCGAGCAACAAGGACGGCTCGGGCAAGTCGGCGCTGGAGAACGAGACTGGCCACCTATCGTGACCACGCGGTCGTGCTGCGCAAGCTCGACTATGGAGAGGCGGACAGGATCTTCACGCTCTTGACCCGTACTCACGGCAAGGTGGGTGCGATCGCGAAGGGGGTCCGGCGACCCGAGTCGAAGCTGGGTCCCTCGCTCGAGCTGTACGGCCACGTGGACGTGCTGCTGGCCAAGGGCCGTGGCGACCTGGACGTCGTGGCGCAGGTGCAGCGCATGCCGGGCCTGCGCATTGCGGGTGACCTCAAGGTGACGTCCCACGCAGCGCTCATCGCGGAGCTCGCGGAGCGGGTGTGCGAGGACCGCCACCCGGTCGATGGCGTGTACGAGCTGGCGGTGATGGCGCTGGACGAGCTGGCGCGCGAGACGGATCCGCGCCGAGCCTCGGCCTATTTCATGATGGCCGCGCTGGATCTGCTCGGCTACGCTCCGCAGCTCGCGGCGTGCGCGTCATGCGACCGGCCGCTCAAACCGCAGCCGTCCGCGTTCAGCGCGGAGGCTGGCGGGTTCCTGTGCGACCAGTGCGCGCTCCCTTCAATGTCGCTCGTGCCGCTGGCGGCGATCAAGGTGCTGCGGCTCATGGCCGCGGGCGACCTCGAGACCTACCGGCGCCTGAAACTGGACATGGCATTGATGGCCGCGATCGAGGGAGTGCTGACCACCCAGCTCGAACACCACCTGGACCGGCGCCTGAAATCGCTAGCATTCCTACGTTCCCTCTCCCCACCGGGGAGAGGGCTAGGGTGAGGGGCTTAAACATGCTCAATGCGTCGAATGCGTTCAGCGGTTTTTCCGTCAACGACCTGGCCGCCGCCAAGAAGTTCTACGGCGACACGCTCGGAGTGACGGTCGAGGAGGTTCCGGCCGGGCTGATGTTGAAGATCGGCAACGGCATCCTGATCTACCCGAAACCGAACCACGAACCAGCCACGTACACCATGCTCAACTTCCGCGTCGACGACATCGACCAGGCGGTCGGCGAGCTGGCGGGCAAGGGCATCGTGTTCGAGCACTACGACGGATTGACCGACCAGAAAGGTATCGCCAGAGGCATCAGCCACAACCGGGGCCCGGACATCGCATGGTTCAAAGACCCGGCGGGCAACATAATCTCGATCCTCAAGGAAGGCTGATCTGACAGTCGCGCGCGATCAGTTGATGGAGAAAGTGGTCGCTCTCACGAAGCGGCGCGGCTTCATCTACCCGTCCAGCGAGATCTACGGCGGCCTCTCGGGCTTCTACGACTTCGGCCCGTACGGGGTCGCGCTGAAGCGCGCGATCCGAGACCTGTGGTGGCGCCACATGGTCGACCTGCGCGACGACGTGGTCGGCCTGGAATCCACGCAGATCATGCCCTCGGAGGTGTGGGCCGCCTCCGGCCACCTGACCAACTTCGTCGACCCGCTCCGCCAGTGCCTTGGCGAGTGCAAGAAGCGGTGGCGCGCCGACCATGTCAAAGGCGACCGGTGCCCGGAATGTGGCGGACCGCTGGACGAGGCCCGCATGTTCAACCTCATGTTCAAGACACATGTAGGTCCCATCGAAGACACGGCCTCCGAGGTCTACCTTCGACCGGAGACCGCGCAGGGCATGTTCGTTGACTTCAAGAACGTCCTGAACTCGTCGCGCGTGCGCGTCCCGTTCGGCATCGCGCAGCAGGGGAAGGCGTTCCGCAACGAGATCACGCCAGGCAACTTCGTGTTCCGCGTGCGCGAGTTCGAGCTGATGGAGATGGAGTTCTTCGTCAAGCCCGACTCCGACGACGAGTGGTTCGCCTACTGGCGCAAGGAGCGCATGCGCTGGTACACCGACGTGCTGGGCATCAAGCCGGACCGCCTCCGCATGTACGACCACCCGAAAGCCGGCCTGTCGCACTACTCGAAGCAGACGACCGACATCGAATACGACTTTCCCTTCGGTTGGGGCGAGCTGGAGGGGGTGGCCGACCGCACAGACTTCGACCTCCGCGTCCACCAGGAGAACTCAAAGGTCGACCTCAGCTACCTCGATCCCGAAACTAACGAGCGCTACCTGCCATGGGTGATCGAGCCGGCCGTCAGCCTGGAGCGCATCTTCATCACGCTGCTGCTCGACGCCTACGACGAGGACGTCGTGAACAACGAGCCACGCGTCGTCCTGCACTTCCACCCGAACGTGGCGCCGGTGCAGGTTGCGGTGGTCCCACTCTCGAAAAAGCCCGAGCTCACCGGCCCGGCGCAGGAGGTCATGAAGTCTCTACGAGGCGAGTTCCGTGTGGAGTACGACCAGACGGGCGGCAACATCGGCCGGCGCTACCGCCGCCAGGACGAGATCGGCACCCCTTTCTGCGTAACGATCGACTTCGACACCCTGAACGACCAGGCGGTGACGATCCGCCAACGCGACTCCACGGAGCAAGAACGAGTCAAGATCGACGCGCTCCCGGATCGGTTGAAAGTCCTGACGCGCTAACAGGGTCCTTCAACCACGCGCGGATCCAGAGTTCAGCCGACCTGTTCTCCGTGAGCGTCGGCACTGGTTCGCCAAAAGAGGTCGGAGCAGATCAGGATGTCGGCACTGGCGATATTGGTGGCCAGGGGAACGTTCCGCACGTTGCAGATTCGCAGCAGGGTTTGAATGTCAGGGTCGTGCGGGTGCTTGTCCAGGGGATCCACAACGAAGACAACAGCATCCACTCGCCCTTCAACAATTCGATTCGCGATCTGGACGTCTCCGCCAAGGGGGCCGGACCCCACGCGCTCGACATCGAGCCCGACCTTCTCGACCAGCAATCTGCCGGTGGTGCCGGTGGCCAACAGCTCGCACTGCTGCAAGCGATCTCGGTTGAAAGTGGCAAAAGCGACCAGGTCGGCCTTCTTGCCATCATGCGCGATGATCGCCAGGCGCGGCCTGTAGGTAGGTTCATGTTTCGTCAATTTCATCAATAGCTCCAACCCACGCGGACCGGTCCGTATTTCTCCGCTGCCAGATTGACTCTCGCTTGCGGGGTATGCGAGCAACCTA
>Ga0097691_1000312_pt1 | contig 44208 bp, 35 predicted proteins | sample NGESurdeep072012_8_FD_72858 | JGI IMG/M metagenome (GOLD analysis project Ga0097691, IMG submission 72858) | Arctic peat soil microbial communities from Barrow, Alaska - NGEE Surface sample 210-1 deep-072012 | ecosystem: Environmental > Terrestrial > Soil > Wetlands > Peat ... | reverse complement strand
GTTTACAGCCCCGCGCCAAGCGCGCGCTGCACGAGATGATGTACGCCGAGCGCCGCGCCGACTGCGAGGCCGCAAGGCTTCGCTTTGAGGCCGAGTATCAGGCCAAGCACCCCAAGGCGGTCGAATCGCTGGTGGCCAATTGGGAGCGCCTGATTACCTTCTTCGACTTTCCCGCCGAGCACTGGAAGCACCTGCGCACCACCAATGTCATCGAGTCGCCGTTCGCCACCGTGCGGCTGCGCGAGCGTGCGACCAGGGGCGCGGGCTCGAGAACCAAAGGCTTGCTGATGGCATTCAAGCTGCTCGACATGGCCCAGCTTCGCTGGCGGCGCCTCGATGGCGCTCACCTACTGTCGCTGGTGCGCGGTGGCGCGAAATTCGTCGATGGAGTCCGCCAGGATCGACCACCGCAAGTTATTCAACCAACCGGAACCGAACCAAGGGAGGCCGCCTGATCATGACCGGCCGATCCACAACATTTGACAATTACTCGGGCGGCGATGCGGCTGAGCCTCTAAGCGACTGCCGCGATGACGCTTTGCGGGGTGTGCTCGGGCAGACCCGGCGTCGGAGATAAGGATAACTCCACAATGAATCCATGACGGGTCTGAGTCAGTCGATTTTTTTGGGAGAAAATTTTTTCGGGCGATCGTAAAAGCCGCTTAGACGCTGAAAAATGTAGTTTCTGGAATCGGTGAGCATCAGCTGCTTTTCACTGCTTTGCCGCGACGTGGTCGATAGTCACTTTTTGGGTCAAAATTTCGCGACTCGGCAGACGCCCGTTTTGAGCGATCGCGATCCAGTCGGAGACCCCCCTACCACCCAATCCATCCAAATCCAACCGCTTAGTGTCAGTTTCGACTGACTCAGATTAACGTTTAGAATCAATAGGTTAGGCGCGCTCGCGATGTAGTGACCGTCCTGTAGTGTCATCCTAGTGACCGCACTGGCTGGTCGATACGGGGCCGATAGGTTTCAACGTCTTAGAATAAGCCGCGCGCCTACCGGCGTATCGGGTCAGATCGGCACGCCTAAGAAACTTGGCCGATCAGCGGTGCGGCGCTGCTCTCAAGCCTTGGGAGCAGCCAGCGGCCTTACAGCCCCATCGGAAACCATGCGCGAGTCATCCAGGCAGCTCGGCCGGGAGTTCCGGCGCCACGTCGGCCGCGCCGTGGCTCGCGTATGCTCAAACCAAGCGAAGCATCATTCACACCTCGCGCGCAGCTGGCGTCGGCTCGAAGCGGCTGCGCGGCGCCGATAGTTCACGCCGGAGAATCTAAGCGTGCGCGCTCCGTCGCGTTCCGCCTGCCATAAACGGGGGTCCGCGCGACGATGGCGCGCGATAGAAACCTTCCGGGCCTTATGATAGGAAGGCAGCGGGAAGCCGGCGGCGGACGCAACGTTCATAACATTCGGGAGGCGTAAGAATCTAATGAAAACAGCTACGAGTTTTTACTCTTGCATGGCGGCGGCCGTGCTCATCTTGCTCACAAGCGCGGGCATCGCCGCCGCGGCGGCGGGAACCGACACCTGCGTCGGAGTGGACGCGACCATTGGTGGTACGTGCACGCCACTGACCAACATCAGCAGTGGCAATAACGAAAATACCGCCGCCGGATATTACGCCCTCTCCGCCAACACCACGGGCGTCGGCAACACGGCCACCGGAGGCCAGGCGCTCGAACTCAACACCACGGGCAGCCAGAACACGGCCACCGGAGAGGTCGCGCTCCAGTTCAACACCACGGGCATCAGTAACACGGCTGCCGGATTCCAAGCGCTCGAGAGCAACACCACGGGCAGCGGCAACACGGCCACCGGATTCGAGGCGCTCGTCTTGAACACCACGGGCTGGAGTAACACGGCCGCCGGAAGCCAGGCGCTCGAGAGCAACACCACGGGCGGCTATAACACGGCCGCCGGAGTGCAAGCCCTCTACGGCAACACCACGGGCGAAGACAACACGGCCGACGGGGCGTACGCCCTCCGCTTTAACACCACGGGCAACGACAACACGGCCGCCGGAGTGGCCGCCCTCGAAAACAACACCACGGGCACGTACAACACGGCCGCCGGAATGCAAGCCCTCAACGCCAACACCACGGGCACGTACAACACGGCCGCCGGATCGGACGCCCTCTACGCCAACACCACGGGCTCGTACAACACGGCCGCCGGACTGCAAGCCCTCTACGCCAACACCACGGGCTACGACAACACGGCCGACGGAATGCAAGCCCTCTTGAGCAACACCACGGGCTTGTACAACACGGCCGCCGGACTGCAAGCCCTCGTCTATAACACCACGGGCTCGTACAACACGGCCGCCGGACTGCAAGCCCTCGTCTACAACACCACGGGCTCGTACAACACGGCCGCCGGACTGCAAGCCCTCTACGCCAACACCACGGGCGGCAACAACATCGCGGTCGGCTATGGGGCGGGAGAGAATCTGACCACCGGGAACAACAACATCGACATCGGCAACGCGGGGCTTGCGGGCGAATCGAACACCATCCGCATCGGCGTCCAGGGTACCCAGACCGCGACCTACATCGCGGGCATCGCAAACGTTGGGGTGACCGGCGCCAGCGTAGTGGTGAGCAGTACTGGGCAGCTGGGCATCGTAACGTCCTCGGCACGCTACAAGCGCGACATCCGAGATATGGGTGACGCCAGCGGCAAGCTGATGAAGCTGCGTCCGGTAAGCTTCCGCTACAAAGCCGACTCAACCGACACTCAGCAGTATGGACTGATCGCCGAGGAAGTCGAGAAGGTATACCCGGAGCTGGTGATTGATGACGCGGATGGCAAGGCTGAGACGGTCGCCTACCAGGTGCTGCCGGCGATGCTGCTCAACGAGGTTCAGAAACAGGCGAAGCAGATAAGAACGATCACCGCACAGGCCGCGGGAAAGGATGCGCGCATCGCCGCCTTGCAAAAGCAGGTCGACGCGCTCAAGAAGAAGGACGCCCAGATCGATGCGCTTGCCGAGCGTATGAACGCGTTAGAGCAGCAAGCCCGACTTGAAAGGCCAGAGCACTTGGTGAGCGCGATGCGTTAGTTGGAACATCAGCAAGACGGAACCGCGCGCCGACGACTCTTCGCATCTACCGATGCGGCTACGTTTCGCCGTGCAGAGCACGCGGCTGCCTCAAGCGCGCGACCCTGATCGCGGAAAAGGTCGATACCGCTGGCCGCCACGTTCGACAAATCGAACTGTGCCCGCTGCACTCCGACATCGCCATCGAGCGCGAGCGTGCGCGGGGACTTGAGATTTGCGATCGGCGGAACGAATGAGCGCCCGTGTCGGCTCCCGATCCGCGCCATCACGCCGATCGTGCTCCGGCGAGGCGACTGCGCAATCGCGTCCGTCCACCAGCCATTGAGCGCCGCTTGTCGGTGGCGCGGCGGTCTGCTAACTCAATGTCGATGAAGCCCCGACACGCCGCCGCGCTCGCGCTCGCGGGCTGGTATCTGATGGTGCCGCCGGTGGTGGCCGCACGCGTGACGGATCGCTATGGTGGGCTGAGGTTAAAACGGAAATCCCGCATTACACACACACAGAGGAGAAATTGATGAAAGCAGTGACGAGTTTTTACTCTTGTCTGGCGGCGGCTGTGCTCATCGTGCTCGCAAGCGCGGGCATCGCCGCCGCGGCGGCGGGAGACGACGTGTGCGTCGGAGTGGCCGCGACCATTGGTGGTACGTGCACGCCACTGACCAACATCAGCAGTGGCAATAACGCAAATACCGCCGCCGGATATTTCGCCCTCTACGCCAACACCACGGGCAGCGACAACACGGCCGCCGGAGCGGGCGCCCTCTTTGCCAACACCACGGGCTCGTACAACACGGGCGCGGGAGTGAACGCCCTTTTAAGTAACACCACGGGCTTGTACAACACGGCCGCCGGAATGCAAGCCCTCGTCTACAACACCACGGGCAGCGCCAACACGGCCGCGGGATTGAACGCCCTCTTGAGCAACACCACGGGCAGCGACAACACGGCCGCCGGAGCGTGGGCCCTCTACGTCAACACCACGGGCTCGTACAACACGGCCACCGGAGTGGCCGCCCTTTTAAGTAACACCACGGGTGACTTCAACACGGGCGCGGGAGTGAACGCCCTTTTAAGTAACACCACGGGCTTGTACAACACGGCCGCCGGAGCGTACGCCCTCTACGCCAACACCACGGGCACGTTCAACACGGCCGCCGGAATGCAAGCCCTCGACGCCAACACCACGGGCTCGTACAACACGGCCACCGGAATGCAAGCCCTCTTGAGCAACACCACGGGCGATGCCAACACGGCCGCCGGAGTGCAAGCCCTCTACGCCGACACCACGGGCGGCGCCAACACGGCCGTCGGACTGCAAGCCCTCTACGCCGACACCGGCGGCGCCAACACGGCCGTCGGAGAGCAAGCCCTCTACGCCAACACCACGGGCGGCGACAACATCGCGGTCGGCTTTCAGGCGGGAGAGAATCTCACCACCGGATACAACAATATCGACGTCGGCAACGGCGGCGTTGCGGGCGAATCGAACACCATCCGCATCGGCACGCAGGGCACGCAGACCGCGACCTACATCGCGGGCATCGCAGCCGTTGGGGTGACCGGCGCCAGCGTAGTGGTGAGCAGTACTGGGCAGCTGGGCATCGAAACGTCCTCGGCACGTTACAAGCGCGACATCCGAGATATGGGTGACGCCAGCGGCAAGCTGATGAAGCTGCGTCCGGTAAGCTTCCGCTACAAAGCCGACTCAACCGACACTCAGCAGTATGGACTGATCGCCGAGGAAGTCGAGAAGGTATACCCGGAGCTGGTGATTGATGACGCGGATGGCAAGGCTGAGACGGTCGAATATCAGGTGCTGCCAGCGATGCTGCTCAACGAGGTTCAGAAACAGTCCCGCCAGCTAGCGCAAAAGGATGCTCAGATCGCAGCCCTACGACGGCAGCTCGCTTCGCAGGAGAAACAGATCGACGCGCTCAAGAAAAAGGACGCGCAGATCGACGCGCTTGCCGAGCGTATGAACGCCTTAGAGCGGCAGGCCCGACTGGCAAGACCAGAGCACTTGGCGAGCGCGATGCGTTAGTTAGAACATTAGCAAGACGGAATCCGCACCCACCACCGTTCGCATCCACTGGTGCCGGTACGTTTCGCCGTGCAAAGCTCGCCGATGCCTAAAGCGCGCGATCCTGATCGCCGAGAAGGTTGACGGTGCTGGCCGTCACGTTCGCCAGATCGAACTCTGCCCGCAGCACTGCGAAATCGTCATCGAGCGCGAGCGCTCTCGCGGACTTGGGATTTGTGATCGGAGGAGCGAATGGCGCCCGTTGCGCTCCCGAGCCACGCCATTACGCTGATCGCGCCCGGCGTCGAGGGGGGCCGCGCAATCGCGTCCGGCCAGCAGTCATTTAACGCACGAGGTGCCTACTCCCGTGTGCTAATTTAAGTGCGTTTTTCGCCGGCCTTTCTTGGCGGGGGGCATGAGAGGCGCGGTGAGTTTTTCGTAGAGGAAGAAGAGATATTCGACGCGTTGGCGGTCGTTCTCAAAAGGTTGCGGGCGGTAGCAGAGGTCAACGGCGCGATCCAACGCAGCGTGGGCTTTGACGAGGGCCGGCGGCATCGCCAGCGGGTCGTAAAGGTCAGCCAGCGTCGCGTCGGGAAACGCTTTGCGCGCGTCCAGCACGGCTTGCGCGGCGGCTTCCACCGCCGCGCGTTGTTTGGCGCTCGGCGTTTGCGGCCACGGAAAATTGTTGTAAACCGTGCTGCCGGAGTATCGGTAGTCAGACTTCAATCGCCCGCAGACTTGCTTCACCCATGCCATATGCATCGTGGAGGAGAGGACACCGAAGTGGTAGAGCGTGGCGTCGGGGACGATCAGACAGAGGTTGCTGGCGATCACCTCGGCGGACTCGAAGCCAATCTGAATATAGGGTCGGCGCCCGGAAGATACCGACGGAACAAGTAAATAGTCCTTGTTCGGATGGCTGACGAATGCGAAGCGTGTGGGGACGGCTGCAAGCTCTCGCGTTGCTGGCCGTTTACTTTTTAGGCGGAATTCCTGGACGAGTTCCACCCGTTTCTTGATTTCAGGCATTGAACGTAGCTCATTGGGCGAATATCCATAAGCCAGAGACACCATCGATTCTCTCCATTGATGAATTCTTGCGCGCCTAGAAATGGTCGGATGAACTTTGCGGCCCCAGGTTCTTCTTTGATCAGTTCTTCTTTTGCTGCCGCATCCAGAATGAAGTTTCCGCCGTCGATCGGTTGATTACCGAATTTCATTTCAGGCACTGCGCTGATTGGCTTGGAACGGTTCGTTATTGCAAGGTCAGGACCTTCCACAAGGTAAGGACTAATATTTTCGGCCTGGATGACCGTCACCGTTTCGCCTTCGTAGTCGTAGATGAGCTTGTTCGGGGTATCGAATGCGCCAAACCCCACTATAACAACGTGAACGTGCGCCTTACCGCGTGCTTCGCTCTCCCACGAAAAAGTGCGGTGAGCAAAGTGAATTTTAAGATTGTAACGTTGGAAAAGTGGGTTCCACAGCACGCCAACCTGTTCCCCTTGCGTTATAGAATTCGTAGAAACGAATCCAACCACAATTCGAGTGCCTCGAACGTATTCTGCGGCTTTGAAATACCAGCCCGTAACGTAATCCAGCAGTCCGTAATTTTGAATGTTAGCGGCAACCCGGTTCATGTCTGCGCGCTGCTCGTCGGTTTGGAATTTTGCACCGACAAACGGTGGATTACCGAGCACATAGTTGCAGTCCTCGGGCGGCAGGATTTTCTTCCAGTCGAGTCGGAGCGCATTGCCGCAAACGATCGTGGGAGATTTCTTTAGCGGGAGGCGTACGAAGTATTGGCCGAAAGCTTCAGAGAGCCTAATGTTCATTTGGTGATCCATCAGCCACATGGCGACTTCGGCAATGCGCGCGGGCCACTCGCTGATCTCAATGCCGTAAAAGGCGTCCACGTCAATGAGCGAGAGATGCTGGATGTCGAGTTCCCGCTGCGTGCCGGGGTGAAGCAGCTTGAGTATTTCAATTTCCAGCAAACGCAATTCGCGGTAAGCGATGACGAGGAAATTGCCGCAGCCGCACGCGGGGTCGAGGAAGCGGAGCCGCGCGAGTTTTTGGTGGAAGCGTCTCAGTTCGGCTTTGCTGCTTTTGGCGCGCTCGAATTCGGCGCGTAGGTCGTCGAGGAAAAGAGAGCGGATGACTTTGAGGATGTCGCGCTCATTGGTGTAATGACCGCCGATTTGCCGCCGTTCCTTCGGCTCCATGACAGCCTGAAACAGCGAACCGAAAATAGCGGGTGAGATGCGCGACCAGTCGAAGTGCGTACAGGCCAGGAGGGCGTTGCGCATGTCGCGGTTGAAGTCGGCGAAACGGAGATTTTCGGCAAAAAGTTCGCCGTTGACGTAGGCGAATGCAGCAAGCGTTTCGTCAAGGTTTTTCTGGCGCTCATCGGGCGGCGTATTCAGCACCTCGAAGAGGCGCGCGAGGTGCAAGCCCAGGTCGGAGCCGTCTTCGGCGGTGCGGTTCAGCAGGTAGAGCTTGAACGATTCACGTTCGAAGATGCCCGTATCTTCGCCGAAGAGGCAAAAGAGGACGCGGACAAGGAAGCGTTCGAGTTGATGTCCTGAGTAGCCGCCCGCTTCAAGCGCGTCGTGGAGGCGGCCCATGATTTCGACCGCTTTAATGTTGATCGGGTCTTGTGCCTCGAACTTGTGCTGCTTGTAGCCGGCGATGAATGCGAACTGGTGGATCTGTTGATGGAAGTCGGCGAGGGGAAATTCGAGCGAAGCGACCGGGCGCCCCGCAAAGAGCGGCAGGTCTTTCTGCTCTTCTGGTTCAAGATCGTGCAGCGCGATGCGTGCAAAATCCGAAACGATGACGTAGCGGGGAATCTCAATTGTGCGTCCTTCGCGCGCGAGGTCTTGGATGTAACGGAAGGCCTGCGACTCCGCCTTGCCGAGGTCTTTGCCGAAACTCTTGTGCTCGACGAGCAGGATACCGGGCCAGAACAAATCAATGTAGCCGTACTGGCCAGAGATGTTCTTCACCGGTTCTTCAAAACTCGCTACGACCCGACGGCGGATGCCGAAGACATTGAAGAACTCGTTCCAGAAAGTTTGTTTTTCTGCTATTTCGCTTTTCGCGCCCGTCCATTCCTTCGAAAAGGCGATCGCGCGATGGCGGATTTCATTCCAGGAAAGAGGCATGGGCGGATGATAGCAGAAGGGTGGCCGCACCGAGAGTTGGCTTCTAATACGCGAAGATGGGGCCAAAGGAAAAGCGTTGTATGTGTAACCTTCGCCGTGGCGGGTTGCTGCGCAGATGTTGCGCGAGACGATCGCACGCCCGCGCGAGGTCCGACGCCGTCACGATGTCGGAGCGGTGGAAGACCGAAGACGTCTCCTGCCCGCTGCACTGCGACACCGTCATCGAGCGCGAGCGTTCTCGCGGTCTTGAGATTAGTGATCGACGAGAAACCCGTTGATAATCCGCCCAGGCAAAATATTCGACCGGCCACGATTCGGCGCGCGCGAAATGGCGGCGCGGGCCGGTCGCGAAGCGGCGCAAAAGTCATCCGAATTGGTCACTTGCCAGACCCGCCCACTCGCCCGCTCACTCGCTACGCGCCTATTTACTGGGGTTCGGGCGCATTTCCCCGTGTCAATCCCACGTCGTATTGACAGTTTGGCGTGGTGTGTTTAATTAGTCGGTTGCTCTGTTGTTGATTGAATTGCCGGGCAGCCCGCTTCGTCAATTGAAGCTGAATCGGCCACGGCATCTCGGTGGCTCTCGAATAGGACGACCTGAATGATTGAGGTTAAAAACCTAACTAAAGCTTACGGCAACTTTGTCGCGGTAAAAGACGTATCGTTCAAAGCCGAGAACGGTTCCATCCTCGGCTTTCTCGGCCCCAACGGCGCCGGCAAGACCACCACGATGCGCATCATCACCGGCTATATGCCGGCGACCGCGGGCACCGTGCTGATAGATGGACTCGATATCTTTTCACAATCGCTCGAGGCGCGCCGGAAAATCGGATACCTGCCCGAGAGTCCGCCGCTGTATCCCGACATGCGGGTCGAGGCCTATCTCAGGTTTGTCGCGAAACTCCGCGGCGTCCCGCGCGCGAAGATCGAGCCGGCGCTCGAGCACGTGCTCGAGGTGTGCGGCCTGACCGACATGTCGCATCGGATTTGCGGCCAGCTCTCCAAGGGCTATCGGCAGCGCGTCGGCCTGGCGCAGGCGTTGATTCACGATCCGCCCGTGCTGGTCCTCGACGAGCCGACGATCGGTCTCGATCCGCGGCAGATTCACGAAATTCGCGGTCTGATTCACGATCTCAAGGGGAACAGAACGGTCGTGCTCTCGACGCACATCCTGCCCGAGGTCTCGCAGATCTGCGACAAGGTCGTGATCATCGCCGACGGCCGGGTGGTGCTCGAGGAATACCTGAAGAAGCTCCCGGCCGGGACCTCGCTCGAAGATATTTTCCTGAGCGCTATCACCAAGGAGCATCATGAAGACGGCGCGAGCGCCGAGGAAACGCTGGAGGAGGTTGGAGCGGGGCATGCCTAAGCGACCCGTGCGGCTGGAATGAAAAATTCTCTCACAATCGCGGGCAAGGAGCTCTCGGGGTATTTCCTGCAGCCGGTCGCCTACGTCGTGATGACGGTGTTCCTGCTGCTGGGCGGCTTCTTTTTCTTCGCGCTGCTGCGCTACTTCGAAGTGACGCTGACCGCTTACTCCGCGATGCAAAATCCCGAGGTGTTGCAGCGCTTGAATCTCAACGAGCGGGTAATCGAGCCGATGCTGCACAATCTGGCGATCGTGCTCGTCATCCTGGTGCCGGCGATCACGATGCGAAGCTTCGCTGAAGAGAAGCGAACCGGCACCTACGAGCTTTTGTTGACAGCTCCGATCCGGACCGGCGAGATCGTCGCGGGAAAGTTCATCGCGGCGGCGGCTTTTATGCTGATTATGATAGGGCTGGCCGGGATGTTTCCGCTGATCCTCGTAGCCTTCGGCAATCCAGAGGTCGGGGTGATGTTCTCGGGCTATCTCGGACTGGCGTTCCTGGCGGTTTCGTTCGTTTCGATAGGATTGTTCACCAGCTCGCTCACCCAGAATCAGATCATCGCGGCGATCAGTTGCTTCGGCCTGCTGCTGCTGCTGTTCGTCATATCGTGGCCGGCGCAGGGAGGTGGGGGGCTACTTGTGGGCCTGGTGCGCTATCTCTCGCTGCCGGACCATTTTGCACAGATGGTCACCGGTGTCATCGATACGCGCGACATCGTTTATTTTCTGAGTCTAATCTTCGTGGCGCTGTTCTTGACCCAACGCTCGGTCGAGTCGGCGCGCTGGCGGTAAGGTAGAGGGGCGGATGCGGCGATCAGCGGCGCTATACGGAATTCTCGGCCTGGTTTTGCTCTCATTCGGGCTGGTGGACTATTTTATCTCGAGCGGCTTTCTGCTGTTCGTGTGGGCCAACCTGATCTGCGGCATCTTCGCGATAGTCCTGTGGATCACTTCGAGCCGCTCCGAGCTTTCATCGATCACGACCGGGCGCTCGGCGCGTTACGGCGCCAACGCCGTCATCTACTCGGCTGCCTACATCGGGCTGCTGGTCGCGATTAACTATATCTCGACGCTCCATCATACGCGCCTGGACCTGACGGCCGAGAAGGTTCACAGCCTTTCGAGCCAGTCGGTGAACGTGGTGAAGGGTTTGCAGAAACCGCTCAAGTTCTACGGCTTCTTTCAGGGCGGCGAGAATCCCGCCGCGCGCGAACTCTACGAGACGTTTGCGTACTACTCGCCCAAGCTCACTTACGAGCTGGTCGATCCCGACAAGCATCCCGAGCTCGCCGAGCGTTTCAAAGTGTCGGTAATGGGCACCACGCACATGCAGTACGGCGGCGACAACGGCGAAGGCACCAACGTCACCGAACTCACCGAGGAAGCGCTGACCAACGCGATCATTCGCGCGACCAGGAGCAGCAAGAAGGTAGTCGAGTTCCTCGACGGGCACGGCGAGGCGGATCCCGACGATGCCGAAACCCAGTCGGGCTACGGCACCATCAAGAAAGATTTGGAAGGCGAGGGCTACGAAGTTCGCAAGCTCGAACTCGCGCAATTGCCGAAGGTGCCCGACGACGCCAACCTGGTCATCGTCGCGGGACCGATCAAGCCGCTTGGCCAGCACGAGACCGATTCGTTGAATGACTATCTGAAACATGGCGGGCGCATGATCGCGATGTATCGGCCGCAGCGCCCCGACAATCCAATTGACGAAGCGGCGATGGTGAAACTGGCAGGCGAGTGGGGCGTCAAGGTCGGCAACGATATCGTGGTGGACCAGGTGGTGAGGCTGTTCGAAGGTCCCGCGCTCGGCCTCAATCCGCTGGTGCAGACCTACGGCGTGCATCCGATTACCAAGGATTTCAAGCAGCGCACCGTGTTTGCGATGTCCCGATCGCTTGGCGCCGAACCCAATCTGAAACCGGGACTGACCGTCACTCCGATCGCGAAGACCAGCGAAACGTCGTGGGCGGAGGTGGATCTCGACGCGGTGTTCCGCCAGCAGAAGGCCGAACTGACAGCCAAGGACACGCGCGGACCGATCGCGGTGGTGATGGCGGTGGACGGCAACCTCGAGCAACTTGGCTGGGGCAAGGGCAATGCGCGCATGGTGGTGTTCGGCAGCACCGAGTTTGCCGACAATCAATACGCGGCGACGTTCTTCAACCGCGACTTTTTCATCAATAGCGCCGACTGGCTGACCGGCGAGGAAAATTCGATCTCGATCAGGCCGCGGTCTATCCGCGCGTCGCGCTTTCGCCTGACCACCGGGCAGTTCTCCATAGTGTTTGCGTTTGCGGTGCTGTTCCTGCCCGAGATGCTGCTGATTGCCGGGATCGTTGTGTGGTGGGAACGGCGCAACTGAGGCGCCCCCTAATCCGACTCAAGTCCGATGCGGCTGCGCAACACCATTATCGTTCTGATTCTGTTTGCGATTGTCGGCGGCTACGCCTTTATCGTCGGCCGTTATTCCGTGCCGGAGGCGCAGCGCAAGCTGCTCGCCGTCAAGCAGGACGATATCGCCAAAATTGAACTGCGCTATTCTGACCGGGACATCGTGCTCGAGCGCGGCAAGGGCAAACCATGGCGGCTCGTGAAGCCAATCGGAGCCGAGGCCGAGCAGACGCAGGCCAACAACCTCGCGCGCGCAATCGCCGATTGCGCCGTGGTCCGCACCGTGGATGAGAAGCCGGCGGATCTCGTACCATTCGGACTCAAGCCTCCGACCACGACCGTCACGGTCACGACCTTCGACAAGAAAACACTGCCCGCAATCGAAGTCGGGAAATCGACGCCGATTGGGTTCAACGCTTATGTCCGGCTCGCCGACAGTCCGGCGGTGCTGCTGACCGAAGCCGTGTTCCCGGCCGGGATGAACAAGACGGTCAACGATTTGCGCGTCCGCGACTTGATGGCATTCAAACTCGACGACGTTCAGAAGCTGATCATCGCGCGGGACAATGGGCAGACGGTTGAAATCGATCGCGACGGCGACCGGTGGAAAATCGTCAAGCCCACGCCGTACGCGGCCGACGACATGGCGGTCCGGACTGCGCTGAGCACGCTGGTCAACGTGAAGGCGTCCGACTTTATCGCCGATGCGCCCGGCAACGTCACGCAATACGGGCTCGAAAAGCCGCATCTGGCGGCGACGGTGGTGCTCAAGAACGGCGAGCAGCAGTCGATGCTGTTCGGTTTCAAACAGAGCGAGCAGGGGAAGAGCGGAATTTACGTGCGCCGCGGAGAGCGCGCGCCGGTTTACGCCGTGGCCGGGTACGTGATGAGCAGCCTGGACAAGTCGGCGCTGGATTTTCGCGATCGAACTATCCTGAAGGCCGATCCCGAGGCGGTTGCGACCGTCAAAGTCAAAAACAGCGACGGCGAGTTCACGCTCAAGCGCGCAGCCGGCGGGAAGTGGGACGTGATGATTGGAAGCAAGACGTCGGAGGGCGATATTCCGGTCGTCGAGCGCTTGCTCAATCAGTTCCGCGATCTGAAAGGCACGTCGATCGTCGCCGATCCGATGCCGAGCGCTCAGCCGTTCGGGCTGGACAATCCCGCGGCTGAAATCACTCTGATCGGCAAGGACGGCAAGGATCTCGGCGCGGTCAAGCTCGCGAAGATCAGCGTCAGGCCAACGACCCCGCCAATTCCCGGCGAGCCGGCGCAGCGGACGGAGTACTACGCATCTTCGAGCGCGAGCAAAGCCGTGTTCGCGCTGAGCGATTTCAGTTTCGCGCAACTCAACAAGCCTGCGCCGCTGTACATGGCCAAGGCGCCGCCGGTGGCGGCGCCGTCGAAGTAGGCGGGCGTCAGAACGCGGGTACTGGTTGGTAGGGTGAAGGCCGGTCCCCGTGGCGCAGCGACTCTCCGCCGGTTAGCGGTTGTCGTCTTTATCCTGAGCTTCCCAGTGATTGCATTCGCAGGACCTCCATATATCACAGACGACCCCGAACCCGTCGAATATCAGCACTGGGAGGTTTACCTGGCATCGCTATTCACCAAACAGTCGGATGCCTGGACAAGCACAGCGCCGCACCTGGAAGTGAATTATGGTCCGCTTCCAAATGTTCAGCTCCAAGTGATCGCACCGCTGGCCCTCTACGCGCCCAGCCAGCGCGGTACCAGCTACGGATACGGCGATACCGAGCTGGGGTTAAAGTTCCGCTTCGTTCAGGAGAGCAACTGGCTACCGCAGATTGGAACGTTTCCGATGTTGGAAGTGCCGACTGGATCCCACAGTCGGAATCTCGGGAGCGGGCACCTGCAGACGTTCCTGCCGATATGGCTCCAGAAGAGCATGGGCAAGTGGACCGCTTATGGAGGAGGCGGTTACTGGATCAATCCCGGCGCGCACAACCGCAACTGGTGTTTCACCGGGTTGGTCATACAGCGTCAGGTCCTGCCAAACCTCACGCCGGGCATAGAGATCTTTCACGGCACCTCGCAAGAAGTCGGCGGTCCACGTGAAACGGGTATCAATCTCGGATTGATCTGGGACCTTAGCGACACTCATCACATCATTCTCTCCGCTGGTCCCACTATCGAAGGGTCGAATCAACTTCAGGGATATTTCGCTTATCAATTGACCTTTGGACCATAGGCGTCAGGTTTCGGCGATGACGTGGGCGATGGCCTGGGCGGCGGTATGCGTGATGCTCAGATGAAAGCGCGTGATCTGTTTTGTTTGCGCGAACGCCGCCGCCTTGCCCGATAGCGCGATGGTCGGCGCTTTGCCGCGCTCGCGCACGACTTCTATTTCGCTCCATCCGACGTTGCGGTTCCATCCCGTGCCGAGCGCCTTCATCGTCGCTTCCTTGGCGGCGAAGCGCGCGGCGTAGCTCTGGTAGCGGGGACGCCCGCGCGACTCGCAGTACCTGACCTCGCCTGCCGTGAAGACGCGGGCGCGAAAACGCTCGCCCGTGGCGGCCCGCGTCAGAGCGCGCTCGATGCGTTCGACCTCGATAACGTCGATTCCGGTTCCGGCGATTTGCCCCATCGCGAATGAGTATCAGCCGCGCCGCGGGCGGATTCAATTGCGCGCGCGCACGGCCGGGCGATTGAAACAGTAAAATACTTGCAGCGCGCTGAGTGCGGATTCTATTCTTCATCCACAACGCGGAGGCAGCGATGGCGAAGTGTTTTCCGATCGCGGTGGTGGACGAAGACGCCGGCGTGCAGCTTTTTCCGCCGCCGAAGAAGTAGGTTCGCGGGTCGCGCCATGGCAATACGCAGGCATCGCGCAGGCGAACTCGTAATCGAGCAGACGCGTGACCTCGCGCACGTGCGCGAGATGCTCGCGCGGGCCGGCATGATGACGGACGGAATCGAATGGCCAGCCGCGTGTTACATCTTTGCGTATGTCGGCGATGAAGCGGTCGGAGTGATCGGCGTCGAGTCGAAGATCGACGCGGCGCTGATACGTTCGCTGTACGTGAATGAATCGATGCGCCGGCGCGGAATCGGCGGCGCGTTGATCGCGGCGGCGCGCAAGGCTGCGCACACGCGCGGTGCGCGCCATCTGTACCTGTTCAGCACTGAAGCTGGCGGGTTTTTCGGGCAACACGGTTTCACGACGGTGGCTGTAGCCGACGTGGTCGCCGCGATCCCCGGCGCGCCGCAGGTCGAGTATTATCGCGCGCGGCCCGAGGAGCTTGCGCGCGAGGTCGCGTACCATCTGGACATTTCGGGCGATGGAGTGATCGAGAGATAGCAGCGGCCAGCCCCTGCACCCGAGTCAGGAGGAACCGGAGAGGGACTACTGAGCTTGAGACGCGAGGTACCGGCCGAGATAGTTTCCCATTGCGGTCGTCACAATCAGGTACGGATTCGAGGCCATCAGTTTCGCGGCGAGTCGCGGCGTCATGTCGGGGCGAATCGTTTGCGGACCGGGATTCATCGAATCGAGTGCGCGCGGCGCGGATTCGGATTGTTCGATCGCGCCGAGCAGGACTCCGTCGGAAGTGAGCACGACGGCGCGCGGCGTCGGCGAATCGGGCGAGGCCGGCGGGACGGAATCTTCGGGACCGAGGCGGACGAGGTTTTCGTTGTCGCGCATGAACTCGCCGACGCGCAAGCGATCCGAATAGAGAATCCAACTGGAGCGCAGGCCGGGCGCGAGATTGTTGACGAAATAGGGAAGCGCGCGTATCCGCTCTGAGAGCGGTGCCGGTGGATCGGTGGGCAATCCGCGGACGATCCAATCGGCCTTGCCCCAGAAGTAGTGACGGACGTCGGTGAATCCCAGCAGATCGAGCTGCGCCGCAGCTCGCGCGCTAAGGTCTCACAAGGAATCACGGCAATAGACAACGACCGGGCGCGTGCGGTCCAAAGACGCGGGCGCGTCGCGGATAATGCGGCGCAGCGGAATGTGCACGGCGCCGCGAATGTGCGCGGCGTCGTACTCGTGCGACGGAAGCACGTCAACGATTTGCACGCCGCCGGACGCGCGCATCCGGGCAAGCTCGCGATGCCGAATCTCGCGCACGAGCTACGCGCCCATCGCGGCGAGCGCAGAGAGTGCAGTATTGACGATCGTCTCGCCGCTACCGGCGGCAATCCGCGCGGTATCGACTTCATAACCGCCCTCGGCGTACGCGGCGCGGGTGGGAATATATCCGATCAAGTCGTTGCAGTAGCCGGCCACAAAAGTCTGATCGAAGTGCGGGGTTGCCTTTATCGCGAGGCCGAGCTCGACGAAAAGTTCGCCCGGGATGCCGACTATCGCGAGGTTCCCGACGGTGACGATGGTCATCGCGGTGGCAAGCTCGCGGCGCGCCATGTCAACGCGGCGGTCGCGGCGATTTTGCTCCTCGAGGGCTTCCAGAGCGCTCAGCGCCGAGAGCGATTGAGCGTGATGGTCGCGCAGGCGCTTCAACTGATAGCCGTCGCCGCCACGATGGTTGTCGAGCGAGGCCTGGGTCTGGGCGGCGCAATCGCGCGCAACGGCGAGGTCGGCGCCGAGATCCTTGAGCTTGAGGTTGAGTGCGATTCTGCGCGTGGCGATTCGCGAGGCGGCAATCGAGGGCGCGTGCTCGAGCGCGTCGAAGGCGCCGCGACCCATCGCGCGGCCGTATTGCTCGGCGACTTCGAAATTGCCGCGGCTGTGTGGATCGATGTTGCCGGTCGCGCCCTGGAGGAAAATCGATATCGGGCGCCGAGCTGCGCTGGAGCCGGCCGCGCTTTCGATTTCGTCCATCGCGAAGCCGGGCCAATCGCGCGAGTAGAGCAGGTTGTCCTCGCACAGCACGACGCCGTGGCACGGATAGTTCATGAGGAACGCGATCGGACTTCCGTTTGGGCGATACGCGCCGAGCGCCATGGCTTCAGCGTCCGCGGGCCCGGAGCGGTTGGCGGCAAGTTGAATTTGCCGGTGCGGGCGCATCAGTCGGCGATGGATTCCGAGCGTGAATGGGGTGCTGGCGGCACGGAGCGTCGCCGACTCGAGATTTTCGTGCGCCTGAACGATTGCGGACGCGATTTTTGTGGGTATCGCGCGCTCCCATTCGAGGTCGCGGCCGTCGACGCGATTCGCGTCGGCGCGCGGAGTCGCGAAGATGTTGAAGGCGGGCGCGGAATGAGTGTGAGTGGCGCAAATCAGGATCGAATCGGCGGGGATGCCGGTGCTTGCGCCGACGCGCTCGCGGACATCGTCGGCGATGCGCTTTCCGAGCGCGAGAACGTCAACGCCGGCGATGGCGACTTTCGCGCCACCGTCCGCGAGCACGAGCGCCTGCGCTGCGAGGTCGTCGTGCACGCCGACGTTGCGGCCGACGCGATTGCCGTAGCCGATCATCGCGAGACCGACGGGCGGATCGAGCTTTACTCGCGCGGCGCCGGCGTAGAGGGGACTCATGCTAGCCCGATTTTTCGAGATTGGCTGCGGCAAGCTCGGCCGCTCTGGAAGCCACTTTCACGGCCGCGGCGACGATGTCGTCAACGTCGCGGTCGTCGCCGAGCAGGCATTCGTGCGGTATCGCGGCCATCGCATGCTCGAAAAGGCGTTCAGCGACCGGGCAATCGATCGTGATTCTGTCGGCGCCGGCGCCCGCGAGGTCGCACGCTTTCAGATAGGCGGGCGACTCGCGCGGAAACAGTGCGGATCGATAGACGGGATCGTTGCCGACGGCGCATGGAATGCCCTCGGCGCGCATCGCGCGGACGAATCGATTGCGCGAGACGCCGAGTGCGGATTCATCGACGAGGAAAACGAACGCGTAGATAACTTCGCGCGTGATGCGTGGATCGCGCGCGATCGGGGTAATCCCCTTGATAGCGCCGAGTCCTTCGCGCAGGCGGGCGGCAGTGCGGCTCTTGCATTCGATCTGCTCGGGAAGGCGCGCGAGTTGCGCGAGCAGAATTCCGCATTGCCATTCCGTCATCCGGTAGTTCGCGCCCATCAATGGCCCTTCGAAAGTGTCGCCGGGGCGGCGACGTCCGCAATTGATGAGCGACTGGCATCGTTGCTCGAGGTCGGGGTCGTCGGTCGTGATCATTCCACCTTCGCCCGCGGTCATGGGCTTGGTGGACTGAAAACTAAAGCATCCGAGAGCGCCATGAGTACCGACGCCGCGCTCGCGCCATCGAGCACCCGGGACGTGGGCGCAATCCTCGACCAGCGGAATGGAATGCGCGCGCGAAATTTCCGCGAGTGCGTCGAGATCGGCGAGCGACGCGCCGTAGTGGACGGGGATGATCGCCTTGGTGCGGCGCGTGATCAGCCGCTTGACGGAATCTGGATCGATGCATGCGTTGGTGGCGCTGACGTCGGCGAAGATCGGACGCGCCATGCATGCGACGGTGGCGTAGGGTGTTGCGGCGAAGGTGAGTGCGGGAACGATGACCTCATCGCCGGCGCCGATGCCGAGCGCCTTGAGTGCGACTTCGAGCGCGCTGGTGCCGGAAGTGGTCGGAATGGCGAAGCGAGCGCCCTGATACGCGGCGAATGCGGCGGCGAACTCGGCGGCCTTGCGATTGGGGCTGGGGAAGCCGCCCCAGTTGGACGAGGTGAGGACGTCGTCGAGCTGCTCACGCTCGCGGGCGTCGAAGACCGGCCACGTGGAGAAGGGGCGGGTGCGAAGGGGCAGGCCGCCGAGGATTGCGAGTGTAGATGGCATCAAAGTTAAACGATTACTTTAAGTACCAAAATTTCCGCAGCCTCACCTGCCTCGCTTACGCTGGGCGGGCGCGGCGCTACTTGCGCGCGACTTCTTCGAGCACCGCAATCTCGGGACGTCCGGCGAGCAGGCCGCCGATTTTTCCGCCGAATGCCTTCATGTGATCGGTCTTGCCGTGGGAATCGAGCGCAGCCTGATCCTGGTAAACCTCGTAGTAGGTGAATTCGGTCGGGTCCTTGGTGTTCTTGTGCAGGACATAGGCCAGCGTGCCGGGCTCGGACGTTTTCACCATCGCGATCATTTCCTTGCCGGCGGCTTCGAACGTGGCTTCGCTGCCGGGCTTCACTTTAAGCTTCGCAATCACAGTAATCGGCATCGTGGGTCTCCTTGAACGATCAAATTCAACTACCGTCGTATTCGGACGCGCGCGATTTATCAAGGCGAATCGACCCGCGGCGCGGCGGCTCTTTCCTTGCAGCGCGCGGTCGGTTAACGGTTAAAAGCCAATTGCGGCGACGCGATGATCGATCGCAGCCGGGATCGTGGAGAATAATAAGATGCTTGGTTTCGATTTGAGCGACGAACAGCGCGAACTCAAAGAGCTGGCGCACAAGTTTGCCGAACAGGAAATAATTCCGCGCGCGCGCGAATACGACGAGAAGGAAATTTTTCCGGTGGACGTGTGCGAGAAAGCGTTCGCGGCGGGGCTGATGAACTTTGGAGTGCCGAAGGAGCTGGGCGGACCGGGACTCGGCGTGCTCGACACGTGCCTGATCGTCGAGGAACTGAATTACGGATGCTCGGGAATCTCTAATGCGGTCGGAGCCAACGAGCTGGCGACGATCCCGATACTAATCGCGGGCAACGAGCAGCAGAAACGGACCTACCTGGGGCAGTTGGTGAAGAAGCTGACGTTTTGCGCGTTCGCGATCACCGAGCCGGGTGCGGGATCGGATGCTGCCGCGATGAGCACCGCGTACCGGCGCGAGGGCGACGAGTTCATCCTCAACGGCACCAAGCATTTCATCTCGAATGGCTCGCGCGCGGACTGGTACGTCACGTTTGCGACGTCGGACAAGCGGCTCAAGCACAAGGGCATCTCGTGCTTCGTGTTTCCGTCGAGCGTGCCCGGAATCACGCGCAATCGGATGCACGGGAAACTCGGGCAACGCGCAGCCGACACCGGCGAAATCTTTTTCGAGGACGTGCGAATACCCGCCAGCGCGCTGGTCGGACGCGAGGGCGAGGGTTTCAAGTACGCGATGGCGACGTTCGATCACAGCCGGCCCGAGATCGGCGCGATCGCCATTGGGATTGCGCAGCGCGCGCTCGACGAATGCCTCAAGTACTCGAAGCAACGCAGCGCCTTCGGGCAGCCGATCGCCAACTTCCAGGCGATTCAGTTCATGATGGCCGACATGGCGATCGAAATCGAAGCGATGCGGCTGCTGACGTACAAAGCGGCGTGGCTGGTCGATCGCGGCCAGGGCGCCAACACGATTTCGGCCTACGCGAAGGCCTTCAGCGCCGACGCGACGATGCGGATCACGACCGACGCCGTGCAGATTTTCGGCGGCTACGGCTACATGAAGGATTATCCGGTCGAGAAGCTGATGCGCGACGCGAAGCTGCTGCAGATCTACGAGGGCACGTCGCAGATCCAGCGCGTCGTGATCGCGCGCAACCTGCTCAAAGAGTGAGCGCGGCGCGCGGGATCAGTTCGCGGGCACGACGGGATGCGGGATCGGCGGGTCCTGGTCGGCGGGCTCGTTGCCGGTGACGGAGCCGACATAACCGCCCTTGTGGTACACGTCAACCCGGCCTGTCGTCGGATCGGGAAACAGATTCCATTCGTCAGGCGGCGGCTCATCAGAGGGCGGCACATACACCACCGGTGCAGGCGCAGCAGGAGCCGGCGGCGCCGCGGAGCATGAGGCGATCGCGATCGACAACAGCAGGGGAAACGCGGCTCGCGAAATCCTTTTATTCATGGCGCGGCGCTGATTCGCGCATACAACACTCAAAATTATTTTGTCGCCAGATGGCACGAATCGCAAGCGCTGCGGCGCGCGCCCGCGAACGCTATTTGCGCGGGAGGCCCAGGACTTCGCGGAAGTGATGGATTGTTTTTTCCAGCCCGGGCCGAAGTGCGGTATGCGGCTCCCAGCCGAGCACCTTTTTCGCGAGCTCGATGTTTGGTTTGCGGCGGATGGGATCGTCGGCACGGGGCGGCTTGAGAGTCACTTTCGAGGAGCTGGCTGACAGTTCGATGGCGAGTTTGGCCAGTTCCGCGATTGTGAATTCGTCGGGGTTGCCGACATTAACCGGGCCGATGTGAGTGTCCTGATTCATCATGCGCACGAGCGCGTCGATGATGTCGTCAACGTAGGCGAACGAGCGGGTCGAAGTGCCGTCGCCGTAAATCTCGAGATCCTCGCCGCGCAGTGCGGCCACGCAGAAGTTGGAAACCACGCGGCCGTCGTTGATCGCCATCCGCGGGCCGTAAGTGTTGAAGATCCGTACGATGCGGGTGTCGACGTTGTTCTGCCGGTGATAGTCCATCATGAGGCATTCGGCCACGCGCTTGCCCTCGTCGTAGCAGGAGCGTACCCCGATCGGGTTGACGTGGCCCCAGTATGACTCGGTTTGCGGATGCTCCTCGGGATCGCCGTAAACCTCGCTGGTGGAGCTGAGCAGGATGCGCGCGTGCACGCGCTTGGCGAGGCCGAGCATGTTGATGGTGCCCATCACGCTGGTCTTGATGGTCTTGACCGGGTTGTACTGGTAGTGCACGGGCGAGGCAGGGCAGGCGAGGCTGAAGATGCGATCGACCTCGAGCAGGATTGGCTCGACGACGTCGTGGCGGATAAATTCAAAATTCCGGTTGCCGAGCAGGTGCGTGATGTTGGCGCGCTTGCCGCTGAAGAAGTTGTCGAGGCAGATCACCTCGTGGCCGTCTTTGAGCAAGCGCTCGCATAGATGGGAGCCGAGGAATCCCGCGCCGCCGGTTACCAATGCTCGCACAGTTGTTCTCCGGGTCAGCGGCGGTTTTCGCGGGCGATCGCGAGAACGGTTTCGATTACGTAGTTGACATCTTCGTCGGTCATCGAGGCGTAGATGGGAAGCGACAGGCAGCGGCTGAAGATGCCTTCGGCGACCGGAAAATCGCCGTTGCGGTAGCCGTAGTTGCGCTGATAGTAGTGCATCGTGTGCAGCGGGATGCAGTGCACGGAGCATCCCACGCCGCGCTCGCGCAGTATCTCGACGAACTGATTGCGGCCGAGCTTGAGCCGCTCGGGCCGGATGCGCAGCACGTAAAGATGCCAGGCGTGCTCGATCCCCGGCTCGGAGTACGCGGTCTGCAGCGCGTCGTCGGCGCGAAACGCCTCGTTGTAGGCGCGCGCGATCTCGCCACGGCGGCGCATGAAGCCGTCGGCGCGCTTGATCTGGGCCAATCCGATGGCGGCGTGCACGTCAGACAGGTTGTATTTGAAACCCATGTCGTGGATTTCATAGTACCACGAGCCGTTCTTGTCGTAGCGCTTCCACGCGTCCTTGTTCATCCCGTGCAGGCTGGCGACCGCGATTTTTTCGGCCAGCGCGTCGTCGGCGGTGGTGATCATGCCGCCCTCGGCGGTGGTGAAATTCTTGGTCGCGTAGAAACTGAAACAGGTGAGGTCGCCGATGGTGCCGATTTTCGCCATCCCGCGCCCGTCCATGTGGCGCGCGGAGCCGGCCGCGTGTGCGGCATCCTCGACGATTTTCAAATTGTAGTCGCGCGCGATTTTGAGGATCCGATCCATGTCGCAAGCCTGGCCGGCGAAGTGCACCGGCAGGATCGCGCGGACCCGTTTGTTGGCGCCGCTCTCGAGCGCCTCCTCGATGCGGGCCGGGTTGATGTTGAAGGTGCCGGGATCGACGTCAACGAACACCGGCCGCGCGCCGAGGTAGGCGAGAATCTCCGCGGTCGCGGTGAAGGTGAACGGCGTGGTGATAACCTCGTCGCCGGGACCGATGCCGAGCGCCCATAGCGACAGATGAAGCGCGCCGGTGCAATGCGAAACGGCCAGCGCGTGTTTGGCGCCCACGTAGCCGGCGAATTCATTCTCGAAGCGCTTGGCCTTCGGTCCGGTGGTGATCCATCCGGAGCGCAGCGTGTCGAGAACCTCGCGCTCCTCGTCGGGTCCGATAGACGGACGATGAAATGCTACTTGTCGCATCGTGTGTGATTCGGTTGAAATCGGCGCAATCCCGTTTGTCGAGTCAGTTTCGGAGTATAAGGGATAGGTCAAAAGCGGAGCAAGGCGGAACTCGATGAGGCGCGCAGGATGGGCCGCGGCAGCGGCGGTGGTTGGATGGTACGTGTTCGCGCTGGCGATATTGCGTCCGCTGACCGACGCGCCGGTGGTGGATAGCTGGCTGTACGCCTTCTCAGTGCGGCGCTTTCTGCGCACCGGAGAGATCAGGTTTGCCGGCTTCACGCAGGCGATGCCGATAGCGCAGGTGATCTACGGCGTCGGCTGGTCGCACGCGTTCGGCGCGAACTCGGTGTCGCTGGAAATCTCGGTCGTGACGCTGGCGGTGCTGTGCGGAGTGATGTTCCATGCGCTCGCGATCAGATGCGGGGCGTCGCGATGGCAGGCGCTGGCGGCGACCGGGCTCCTGATCTGCAATCCTTGTTTCACCTTCCTGAGTTTTTCGTTCATGACCGAGATTCCGTTCCTGACGGCGCTGATCGCGGCGCATCTGGCGTTCGCCAAAGCCGGCGGACGGCGCGAACATTTGTGGCTGTGGATCGCGGCGGCGCTGGCGGTGATCGCTTTCATGATTCGGCCGTTCGGTGCGATGGCGATCGCCGGGTGCGCTGGAGCGATGCTGCTCTACGACGCGGGACTGCCGCGAGCGAATCGCTGGGATCGTGTGCAGTGGATCAGGATGACGGCGCCGTTCGTCGTGGCGCTGGCGGTCTGCGCGTGGCTGTGGATCTGGCTGACGGTACTGAGTCCGAAGCCATGGGACCTGCAGCTCAACGAAAATAACTTCGCCTACATTTTCCGCGTGCCGCTGGCGAGCTACCTCCGCGCGGGCGTGCTCGGTCCTGCCCTTTACCTGGGCATGGTGCTGTCTCCCCTTGCGATTCTACAGTTGACGACGCCGCGATGGCGCCGGGTGGCGATTGGCGGCGCTGGAATTTTCGCAGCCGCGCTGATCCTGATGTGGATGGATAATCGGTTGCCCGTGACGCCGGAGTGCAGTTGCTTCGGCGGGTGGCGCAACGTGCTTATACTGCGCGGGGGTTCGAGTCGTTTTTCATGGGACGGAGACTGGCAATACGCGTTCCTGACGCTGGCAAGTTTTGGCGCGGCCGGACTTATCGCCGCGTTCGCGGGCATCTTCAGAACTCTTTCACGGGCGGCTACCGCGATTGTGATAGCGGCGCTGATTTATTGGGCGGCGACTATCCCGCTGTGGTTTTTCAACGACCGCTACTATCTGGTGATGGTCCCGGCCGGCGCAATCGTGCTTGCGCTCGCACCGCTGCCTCGAAGCAGGATGGTGAGGGCGGCGGGATTTGCGATGACGCTCGCGATGGGCCTGATGTCGCTCGGCGGGACGTATGCGTATCAACGTGGAATGGCGGTGATCCTCGCAACGCGCAACCAACTCGAACGCCAGGGAGTTCCGCGCTCAGCGATCGATGCCGGCTACGCGCTCAACGGCGAAGACCTCTATCGCTATCCCAAGCATGGGATTGAAACGATGAAGCTCGAAGCTGGAATCCCGATGATCACGTCGCAGAAAGTGGACGAATACACGATCGCGAGCGAACCTATCGCCGGCACCGAAGTCGTGCGTCGCCTAAAATGGCCGGGACCGTTCGGCCTGGGCCATCGCTACTTTTTCCTGGTGAAACAGCGCGCCGCGGCCGGCAATGGCAGCAATCCGCCCAACGCGGCGCCAGCCGGGCGGGGACGGAACTAACTGCGGCTGCCGGGGAGAGGTCCCGGCATCACGTAGGTCGGGACGCCGGTTTTCTGTTCGACGGCTTTTTCGAGCTTGCGCATATCAACCTGGTCGATAATTCCCAGCCGGTCGGCTTCCTTCTGCGCGTATGCCCAAAGCCCCGCATAACGGCCGTAGAGATCGTCGTGGACCTCGACGTAGAGCGAGTCGCCGCGCCATCCGAACTTCACGGGCTGATAAACGAACATCCCGGGCGTGCCGATTTTCACCTTGTTGAAGAGGCGCTCGATGTCCTCGGGATACAGCCGGATGCATCCGTGGCTGACTTCCATGCCGACGCCCCACGGCACGTTGGTGCCATGCAGAGCGTACTGGGGCAGAGTCAGTTCGATGCGGTAATGGCCGAGAGGATTGTCGGGATCGTCGCCGTAGACAACATGCTCGGCTTCACCGTCACGCTCGAGATGTTCCTCGTAGATGTCGTCGGGCACCACCCAGGTCGGATTGCGGGTCTTGCCGCGGACCGTAAAATCTCCGACCGGCGTTTTCCAATCGAAACGTCCCAGCCCGACCGGAAACGTGTACACCACCGATGGCCTGACTCCGCCCGCAGAGTGCTTCTTGCCGGTGACGAATTTGGCGGGCGCGACCTTGCCTTTGCGATGGAGCCCTCCGATCGGCGACGGAAAATAATAGTACAGCCGCATCTCGGGGATGTTCAGCACGATTCCGACGTGCGGCGTATTGGGCAGGATGTGCTCGTCGGGCAGAACGATTTGCCTGCCGGCCGGGGGCCCCCACCAGTCGATTCCGCCATTTGCGTTCGAAATTTCCTTGGCCGTCACCCCGAACCATCGCCCGACGTCGAGCAGCGTGTCGCCCTTCTGGATTTGGTACGTAATGAGATTGCCGATGATGTCGTCCTTGCCGTGAGGAAGCGGATAGGCATAGAGCGGGCGACGCTCGAATTCGTCTTCGCTCCACGCGCCATTCGCAGCCGGGATCGCGACCAACGCGATCAGCAGCAGGGCGGGGAAGATTCGAATCGCGATATCAATGAAGCGCTTCATGAACTCCGAGGCAAAGTTGAACGAAAATCCGCGCGAACGATTCAGATAGCGGCGTATTCAGGTACCGGCGTGGTCGCATTCAATGGAATGATAGCGGCCCGATCAGTCCACAAGCAACCGCAGGTTTGCGAACTTCAGCACCAGCAGCTTGATTCCGCCGCGCTCGAAATTAACCCACGCCTTGGCGCCATCGCCGCGCCCCTCGCGCCGGCGAACGACTCCGCGTCCGAAGGTCGGATGGGCCACGCGCGCGCCGATTGAAAGGCCTCCCTTGTCGCCGCCGGGGCCCGGCTCGTCGTCGGGCAACTGGCTGTCGGTGAAATCGACGTAGGGCTCGCGCGGTGACAGCGGGCGTATCGGCGAGGTCTCGCGAACCGGCGCGATACGGCGAATCAAGGCGGGATCGACCTCGCGCAAGAATCGCGATTGACGCGCCTCCTGGCGCACGCCGTAGATTTCACGCGAGACCGTGTTGGTCAGATAGAGCAACTGCCGCGCGCGCGTCATGCCGACGTAGCACAGCCGGCGCTCCTCCTCGACTTCCTCGTCGATGTCGGCGGCGCGGCTATGCGGAAACAGGCCTTCCTCCATCCCGGCCATGAACACGATTGGGTATTCGAGGCCCTTGGAGGTGTGGAGCGTCATCAGCGCGGCGCGTCCGCCGCTGGAATCGATCTGCTCGGTGTCGCTGACGAGTGCGACCCGTTCGAGGAACTCGGACAAACCGCCGCCGGACTTTTCGGCGTCGAAGGCGCTGGCCGCGGAGAGCATCTCGGCGAGATTTTGCTTGCGTGCGGCCGCGTCGTCGAGCGTATCGAGGTACGCCTCGAAACCGCTGTGCGCCACGACTTCCTCGACAATTCCGCGCACGCTCAAGCCGGCCGCGCGGGCGCTGAGTTCGTGCATCCATGAATAGAGCATCCCGGCCTGCTTGGCGATTCTGAGCGCAACCTTCGAGTAAGTCTCGAGCCGGCCCATCGCCTCGAACGCCGGGATGCGCTCGCGCGCGGCCAGTTCGGCAATCGCCTCGAAGGACTTCGCGCCGATTCCGCGCGGCGGCGTGCCGACCATTCGTTCGAGGCTGACGGCGTCGGCCGGATTGGCGATCACGCGCATGTAGGCGAGCAGATCCTTGACGTCGCGCTGCTCGTAAAAGCGCACGCCGCCGACGATGTAGTAGGGGATTCGCCGGCGCACGAGAGCCTCTTCGATCGCGCGCGACTGCGCGTTGACGCGGTAGAAAACCACGACCTCGGCGGCTCTGAATCCGCCCGTGCCGGTCAGCCGCGCAATCTCGATCGCGATAAAGTCGGCCTCGTCGCGCTCGTCGCGCCCGGTGAAGTAGGTGACCGGCTCGCCGGCGCTGTTTTCGGTCCACAGGTTTTTGACCTTGCGCTCGGTGTTGTTGCGGATGACGGCGCCCGCCGCGGCAAGGATGGTTTTCGTCGAGCGGTAATTCTGCTCGAGCTTGAAAATCTGCGCGGCCGGGTAGTCGCGCTCGAAATCGAGGATGTTGCGAATGTCGGCGCCGCGCCAGCGGTAGATGGATTGATCCTCGTCGCCGACCACGCACAGATTCCCCGATCGCGCGGCGAGCGCCTTGACGATCAAATACTGGACGCGATTGGTGTCCTGGTACTCGTCGACCAGCAGATGCGCCGCGCGCCGCTGCCATTTCTCGAGGATTTCAGGAAAGCGCTCGAACAACAGCCAGGTTTGCAACTGCAAATCGCTGAAGTCCATCGCGTTCATCTCGCGCATCCGATCCTGGTAGAGCCGGTAAATCTGCGCGATCGAGGCCTCGCGCCCGGGCTTGGCGCGCGCCAGCATCTCGTCGGGCGTGACCGCCTCGTTCTTGGCCTGCTCGATTCGTGCGCGTGCAAGTTCGAGCGGCGGCGAGTCGGCCAGCGCCGCGTCGCCGAGCACGCGGCGAATCGTGGTCAGCGAATCGCCTTCGTCGAGGATCGAAAAATTGCGGTCGTAGCCGAGCGCGTGGCCTTCCTGGCGCAGGATTCGCGCGCACGCGGAATGAAACGTGCTGACCCACGGGATGCGCGCGTCGTTGTCGCCGCCGGCCAGCGAGGCGACGCGCTCGCGCATCTCATTGGCCGCCTTGTTGGTGAACGTGACCGCAATCATCTCGCCGACCGCTGCCTTGCGCTCGGCCAGGATGTGGGCGATACGGTAGGTCAGCACGCGGGTCTTGCCCGAGCCTGCCCCGGCCAGGATTAGTATCGGGCCGTCGGGCGCAAGCACCGCGGCGCGCTGTTCAGGATTCAAATCGTCGAGCTTCACGGTGACCGTCGCAGCTTCAAAACTTACCCGCGGAGCCAATCAGGATAGCTGCTCCAGCGCGTGCGGCAAAGCGAGCGAGCGTCGCGGCGGGTGAATTTGTGCCGACTTACGAACCACACGACAAATTTTACCGCAAGGCGCGTGCGCTGGGATTGCCGTCGCGGGCGGCGTTCAAGATTGAAGAAATAATTGCGCGCAATCGGCTCGTCGGGATGGGTGCGCGAATCGTCGATTTGGGATGCGCGCCCGGCGGATGGCTGGCGATCCTCGTAGCCGCGGCCGGCACCGGCGGACGCGTGGTCGGAGTCGATCTCGCGCAAGTGAAGAATCCGCCCGCCGGTGCGATCACGATCGCCGGCGACATCCTGGATCCAACTGTCGCCGCCCGTGTGCACAGCGAGCTTGGCGGACGCGCCGATCTCGTGACCAGCGACCTTGCGCCGAAACTGACCGGGATTGCCGCGCGCGACGAGGCACGTTCGCGGGAGTTGATAGATTCCGCATTGGGCGTCGCGATAACGATGCTGAAACCGGGTGGCGCGATGGTTGTGAAGCTCTTCATGGGCGCGCAATTCAAGGACATCGTCGATTCATTCAAGCGGCATTTCGGAAATGTCGAAGTGACGCGCACCAAAGCCAGCCGCCCGGGATCCTCGGAACTGTACATCGTGGCGCGCGAATTCCGGGGTTGAGAAGAGCGAGACGGAGCCGCGATGCGCTTGGCATCTGGCGCACGACGCGCGTAAGGTTTGACTATGAAGGCTGTAAGCGGAAGGCATCTCTGCCTGCTGCTTATCGCAGCCGTCGTGGCGGCCTGCTCGTGCGGCCGTTCGCCATCCACCAGCGCGCTCACCGCCGCCGGATTTTCGCCCGACGAGGTCAAAGTCCAGGTCGCGCGCGTCGGCTTTGACGACCAGACGGGCGCGCATTACGTGCTGCTGCTCGACGAGACCGAGTCGCGCCAATTGCCAATCATGATCGGCGAGAACGAGGCGCAGGCAATTATGCTCGCGCTGCACGGAATCAAGCCCGAGCGGCCGTTCACGCACGATCTGATTCGGTCGATCATAGGCCAGACCGGGAATCGCGTCGATCGAATCGTGATCGCGGATATGCGCGACGAGATCTATTACGCGACGATTTACATGGACGGCGGCCGCTACTCGATCGACAGCCGGCCCAGCGACGCGATCGCGTTGGCGATGGTTATGAACGCGCCGATCTATGTGAACCACAAACTTTTCGGGTCGGCGCCCACGCTCGGTCTCGGCGCCGGCGGGAAAATTCCCGACACCGCGCGGGCGCTGGGACTGACCGTCGAGCAACTGACTCCCGATCTGGCGAGCGCGTTCGGCCAGCCCGCCGGGCGTGGCGTGCTGGTGTCTGGCGTCTCTTCGTCGGCGGAGAAAGCGGGCATCGCGCGTGGCGATATCGTAGTCAAGGTGGGAGATCGCGAAGTCGCGGCGCTCGACGATTTCAGCCGGCAAGCCGCGCAGCTCAAGAGCGGCGGCGCCGTGATGTTGACTCTCAAGCGCGGCGGCTCGAACCGCACCGTCATGCTTGAAAATCGGGCCGCCGGATACCCGCCGAAACCCTAGCCCTGGCGCACCAGCACGCTTTCGATAAAGCGCGGATCGATCTCCCGTTCGCCGCCCAAGTTGGCGAACTCTTCTTCGAGCAGGTTCAGGCAGGAGTTCAGGAAGTCGGCGGTGCGCCGTCGCGCCGCGTCGTCCAGCCTCTCTGCCAGCGCCCGATGCACCCTGGTGCGAAACTCGTCGCTGAGGGCGCCCGGCTGCCCGGTCATGATCGCCGCGCGCATCGCAGTCAGCCTGCCGCCTTCGATCGGATCGATCGCGAGGCGGTTGTCCAGCGCCAAACGCGCCAGCCCGGTCAGCACAAGTTGACTGAGGCGAATTTCCCGCGCCGCCATCTGGGCGCGGAAGTTCGGCGATGCGATATCGATCGCGAACATCGCGCGGAACAATTCGGCGGCCGAATCGATCTGATCGAGAATCGCGTAGCTCAGATGCAGATCGCGCATGCTGCTGAAATCGCGCATCTCGACCGCGCCACTGCCGTCCAGGCCGCTGTAGAATCGCGGCTGCCGCGCCATGAAACCCGCCAGCGCCTCCCGATAGGGCGAGTCGAGGTACGATATCTCGCGCACCTTGACGGTCGAGAGGCCGAGTTTCCTGAGCGTAGCCTCGGCGCTGGCGCGCAGATCGATCGTCAAGCTCACGCCGAGCCGAAACAGCAGTTTCAGCGGCGTATCGCGCAGATGCTCGATCGCACTTTGCAGGTCGCCGCCCGCCAGATGCTCCAGCGCCAGGTTCAAGTAATGATGCGTCATCTCGACCGCGACGCGCACCGCTTCCAGATCGCCGAAATCCACCGCGCGCGCAACCAGCACCTGGTTGCTGACCATCGCCATCTCGCTGCGGAGCTGGCGTTTGCCTTGCGCCGCGAATCCCGCCGTGAGCGCGGTGTTGAACAGCGAGACGTCGCCGTCGGCAATCGCCGGCGCCATCTCCGGCGCGATCACTTCGGTATCGTCGGGCAGATCGGCGCGGCTCGGCGACTCATATTCAGCGCGAATCTTGAGAAACTGCCCGGGCTTGAGGTACGCGAACACGCTCTGCGCCTCGAAGAAGTCGGGAAAGCCGCGGTCGTTCAAGCGCGCGCGCCGGGACTGGTAGGCCTCTTCTTCGAGCTCGGCTTCGACGCCCCAATAGATTTCCTCCATCAGCCCGGCGAAGTAGTTGTAGTCGCGCTCGAACGCTTCTTCGATGAAGTCCGAGATGTGCTGCGAGATTGCGTCGTGCAGGATGAACTCGATCAGATAATTTTCGTCGTACTGCGCGAAGCGATTCGCCGTCGCGTCCGGCGAGGACGCCGCATCGTCGATTCGATGCACTTTTATGTAGCCGCGCAGCAGGATCGACATCATCTCCATGTCCAGGCCCATCAGCGCGTCGGCCAGTTTGCGCCGTCCGCCATCGGCCATCGCCTCGATCCACTCGCGCATCCGATCCACGTCGGGACGATCGCGGCTCCAGCAATCCAGGTCGAACAGCGACTTGACCTGCTCGGGCATCGCCAGGCTGAGCAGATCGCCGGCGTCGGCGCTGCCGATTTCCTTGAGCGTGTAGAAAAGCGTCTCGGGCGAAAACGATTGCACCAGCCGCTCGGCCTCGGGCGCGGAGAGGATCAGGTCGCGCTTGCGGCGCGCGGGAAGGCCGTACAGGAACTCGAGCTTTTCCTGGAAAGGAAGATTCAGAAATTCCGATTCGCCTCTTACCGCCATATCGCTCGGATCGATAGTTCCATCTGAACAGCAAAGTATCGCGCGCTTCCACAACGGATCAACTAAGCGCCTATCTTTCGCTTGGCCGCGCCGTTAGATAAGATTTTTACAACGCATAAGAGCCCATTCTTGGCCTCTCCCAACTCGAAACATCCCGTCGCGCTGGCCATTGCGGGCAGCGACCCCGGTGGCGGCGCCGGTCTCCAGGCCGACCTCAAAACCTTCGCCGCGCTTGGCGTGTACGGCTACTCGGTCATCACCGAGGTGATCGCGCAGAACAGCTCGCGAATTACCAGCGTCGAAAACGTATCGCCCGAGATGGTCGAGGCGCAGCTCGATACCCTCGCTCTGGAATGCGCTCCGCGCGCGCTCAAGACCGGTGCGCTGGCCAGCGCGGCGATCGTCAAGGCGGTGGCGCGCGCGATCGAGCGCCTCAAATTGCCGGCGCCGGTGGTCGATCCCGTCATCGTGTCGAGCAGCGGCGCGTTGCTGATTGGCCCAAAGGGAGAGCGCGCGATTCGAAAAAGCCTGATTCCCATAGCGCGCATCGTCACCCCTAATATTCCTGAGGCCGAAGTGCTCGCGCGCATTCGAATCGATTCCGAGGCTGCCATTCGCGAGGCCGCAATCAAGATCGTCAAGCTCGGCGCGAGAGCGGTCGTCATCAAGGGCGGGCATCGCAAGGACGATGCGTCCGCGACGGATTTGTTTCATGACGGCCGCCGCTTCATCGAGCTCAAGAGCCCGCGAATAGCCGGCGGCGGCGCCCATGGCACAGGATGCGCGTTCTCGGCGGCGATCGCGGCGTATCTGGCGCGCGGGATGAGCCTCGAGGAGGCAGTCCGCGGCGCGAAACGCTACGTCACCGCGGCGTTAAGCCACAGCTTCAAATTGGGGAAAGGGCGCGCGCTCCTCGATCACTTCGCGCGCGGCTGATAGGCCTGAGCGGATTTCCGCCAGGGGTTAGTATCTGTCCGTATCAATCGTAGTATAGCGTTTCCATAGTGGCTGCGATGGACGCAAGCAAATCCGGAAATGGCGGCGCCGGTTGGGACGCGCGGATGATTGACGAGATCGTCGCCGGTCTGGCCGACAAGCCCGGTGCGTTGATGCCTGTTCTGCAAGCGGTGAATGAGCGCGTCGGTTTCATCCCGCCCGACGCCGTGCCTGCCATTGCGCGAGCGCTGAATCTTTCGCGCGCCGAGGTCCACGGAGTCATCAGCTTCTATCGTGACTTTCGCACCGAGCGGCCCGGCCGAAAAATCATTCGCGTGTGCCGCGCCGAGTCGTGCCAGGCGATGGGCGCGGTCGCGCTCGCAGGGCATATTCAATCGCGCCTTGGAGTCGGTTTCGGACAAACCAGCGCCGACGGCGATTTCACGCTCGAGCCGGTTTACTGTCTCGGCAACTGCGCGTGCTCGCCGGCGATCGTCGTCGGCGACGATCTTTACGGCCGCGTCACCCCCGCGCGCTTCGACGAAATTTTTTCCACTGTCACCTCATCGAGGTCGTCCCGATGACGGCAGTCGTGTACGTTCCGCGCGACTCGAGTGCGGTGTCGCTCGGAGTTGACGCTGTTACCGAGGCGATTCGAAGTGAAACAGCGTCGCGCAAGCTGGATGTAACGATCGTGCGTAATGGTTCGCGCGGGATGTTCTCGCACGAGCCGATGGTCGAGGTCGCGGCTGCTTCTGGGCGAATCGCGTACGGACCGGTCGCGGCCCGCGACGTCGCATCGCTGTTCGATTCGAACTTTCTCGACGGCCGCGAGCATCGCCTGCGTCTCGGCGTCGCCGGGGAAATACCGTGGCTCAAATCGCAAACCCGCCTGACGTTCGCGCGCGCGGGTGTTACCGATCCCGTATCGCTCGACGACTTCATTGCGTACGGCGGATACCGTGGACTCCGGCGCGCGATCGAGTTGAGCGCTGACGCGGTTATCGCCGAGGTCACGAAGTCAGGTCTTCGCGGCCGTGGCGGCGCGGGATTTCCGACCGGGGTAAAATGGAAGACCGCGTTGGACGCACCGGCTGCGCCAAAGTATGTCGTTTGCAATGCCGACGAAGGCGATTCCGGCGCCTTCTCCGACCGCATGATCATGGAGGGAGATCCCTTCGTGCTGATCGAAGGGATGACGATCGCGGCGCTCGCCGTTGGCGCGACGCAAGGTTACATCTACCTTCGATCTGAGTATCCGCACGCCCGTCGCGCACTCAGCGAAGCGATCGCGACTGCCTGTTCGAATGGCTATTTGGGCGCGAACATTCTTGACTCCGGCAAATCGTTCGAGCTCGAGATTCGGCTCGGCGCCGGCGCATACGTCTGCGGCGAGGAAACCGCGATGCTCGAAAGCATCGAAGGCCGCCGCGGGATGGTCCGCTTCAAGCCGCCGTTTCCCGCGCTGGAAGGACTGTTTGGCAAGCCGACCGTGATCAACAACGTAGTCTCGTTCGCGACAGTTCCCATCATCATCGAGCGCGGCGCGGAAGTTTTCCGCTCCTGGGGCGTCGGAAACTCGCGCGGCACGATGCCGTTTCAACTCTCCGGCAACGCGAAACGTCCGGGCCTGATCGAAGCGCCGATGGGTGTGCGGCTTCGCGAAATCGTCCACGACTACGGCGGCGGGACCGCCAGCGGCAGCCCCGTTCGCGCGGTGCAGGTGGGAGGACCGCTGGGCGCTTTTTTCAGTGAATCGATGATGGATGTTGAGCTCGATTTCGAGTCAGTCGCCGCGCGCGGCGGAGTTTTGGGCCACGGCGGAATCGTCGTCTTTGACGAGACGGTCGATATGGCGCGGATGGCGCGCTACGCAATGGAATTCTGCGCCATCGAATCGTGCGGCAAATGCACGCCGTGCCGAATCGGATCGATTCGTGGCGCCGAGGTGATCGACGACATTATTAATCGGCGCCGTCCGCGCGAGAATCTCGAAGTGCTCCGCGACTTGTGCGACACGATGAAGTTCGGGTCGCTGTGCGCGCTCGGCGGTCTTGCGCCGTTGCCGGTTTTGAGTGCGCTCAAGTATTTTCCCGGGGACTTCGGTCTCACGCCGCGCGACGTCGATTTCATCGGCGCCGACCTCACAATCTCGACCTCAGGAGCTGCGAGTACTCATGCGATCGCGGGCCGATAGCGATTTCGCAACACCGCTTCGCCGTGGCGCGGCGACGGTCGCGTTGGAGATCGATGGACGCGCCGTAGCGGTACCCGAAGGGACTTCGGTGATTCGCGCGGCCGCAGAGGCGGGAATCCATGTGCCCAGACTCTGCGCGACGGATTCGCTCGAGCCGTTCGGGTCGTGCCGGCTATGCATTGTCGAAATCGACGGCCAGCGCGGCTACCCTGCGTCATGCACCACTGCGGTGCGGGCCGGGATGAAGGTGCGCACCGAGAGTCCCACGCTCGCGCGAATCCGCCGCGGCGTGATGGAACTCTACATTTCCGATCATCCGCTGGACTGCCTGCCCTGTCCCGCCAACGGCAATTGCGAACTGCAGGACATGGCCGGAGCGGTCGGTCTGGGCGAGGTGCGCTACCGTAAAGGCGGCGCCAACCATCTGCACGCCGAGAAGGACCAATCGAATCCGTATTTCACTTTCGATCCGTCGAAATGCATCGTGTGCTCGCGATGCGTCCGCGCGTGCGAAGAAGTCCAGGGCACGTTCGCACTGACGATCGACGGTCGCGGGTTTTCATCGGTGATTTCGCCGGGACAAAACGGTCCATTCTCGGCGTCCGAGTGCGTTTCGTGCGGCGCCTGCGTGCAAGCATGTCCGACCGCGACGTTGATGGAAAAATCCGTCATCGAACTCGGCCAGCCCGAACGCAGCGTCGTCACCACCTGCGGATACTGCGGCGTCGGATGCTCGTTCAGGGCCGAGATGAAGGGCGACGTGGTCGCGCGAATGGTTCCCAATCCCGACGGGCACGCCAACCACGGCCATTCGTGCGTCAAGGGCCGCTTCGCGTGGGGCTACACGACGCATCCGGATCGCGTCACGCACCCGATGATTCGCAAATCGATCGACCAGCCGTGGCGCGAGGTTTCGTGGCGCGACGCAATCGAATACGCCGCGTCGGAATTCAAACGCATCCAGAAAGAGCATGGGCGCGGCGCCGTCGGCGGGATTACGTCCTCGCGATGCACCAACGAGGAGACTTTTCTCGTGCAGAAACTGGTGCGCGCCGCGTTCGGCAACAACAACGTCGATACCTGCGCGCGCGTCTGTCATTCCCCAACCGGTTACGGACTCAAGACGGCGTTCGGCGCCTCGGCGACGACCCAGGATTTCGATTCGGTGATGCAGGCCGACGTGATCATGGTGATCGGCGCCAACGTCACCGAGGGGCATCCGGTTTTCGCGGCGCAAATGAAGCGTCGAATCCGCCAGGGCGCGAAGCTTATCGTCGTCGATCCTCGCGTCACCGAAATCGTGCGGCTGCCGCACGTGGCTGCGTCGTATCACCTGCAAATCCGCCCCGGCGCCAACGTCGCGCTGATCGACGCGCTCGCGCACGTGGTCGTGACCGAGCGTCTCACCGACGAAGCGTTCGCGGCCGCGCGATGCGACCCGGATGAGTTCGAGGCATGGAAGAAGTTCGTCGCGGAGCCGCGCAATTCTCCGGAGTCGATGGAGAAGATAACCGGCGTGCCCGCCGCAAAGGTTCGCGCGGCTGCGCGCCTGTATGCCACCGCGCCCAACGCCGCGATCTATTACGGCCTGGGAGTTACCGAGCACAGCCAGGGCAGTACGATGGTGCTGGGCATCGCCAATCTTGCGATGGCGACCGGCAATATCGGCCGGCCGGGAGTCGGCGTGAATCCTCTGCGCGGCCAGAACAACGTGCAAGGCGCGTGCGATATGGGTTCGTTCCCGCATGAGTTGAGCGGCTATCGCCACATTTCCGATGAGGCCGTGCGCGCGAGTTTCGATGTCGCGTGGGGGGTGCGCGTCGATCCCGAACCGGGCCTGCGCATTCCCAACATGTTCGATGCCGCGCTGGACGGCAGCTTCAAGGGCCTCTACATCCAGGGCGAAGACGTCGCGCAGTCCGAGCCGGACGGCCGGCACGTCGCGGCGGCGCTGCGCGCGATGGAGTGCGTCGTGCTGCAGGATTTATTTCTCAACGAAACCGCGAAGTACGCGCACGTCTTTATTCCCGGCTCGTCGTTCCTCGAAAAAAACGGCACCTTCACCAACAGCGAGCGGCGAATCTCGAGGGTGCGCAAGGTCGCGGCGCCTCTCGCCGGCAAGGAAGATTGGGAAATCACCTGCGAGCTTGCGACCGCACTCGGCTATCCGATGAAGTATTCGCATCCGTCGGAAATCATGGACGAGATCGCACGGTTGACTCCCACTTTTTCCGGCGTCAGCTACCCGATGCTCGAGCGGCTCGGTTCCGTGCAATGGCCGTGCAACGACAGCGCGCCCGACGGCACATCGGTCATGCATGCCGATCACTTTGTGCGCGGCAAAGGCAGGTTCACGATCACCGAGTATGTTCCGACTGAGGAACGCACCAACTCCGAGTACCCGCTGATACTCACTACTGGCCGAATACTCAGTCAATATAATGTTGGTACCCAGACGCGGCGCACGCTGAATGAAGCGATGCACGCGGAGGATCGCCTCGAGATACATCCGAGCGACGCCGAACTGCGCGGCATCCGCGACGGCGACTGGCTGCGAGTGCGCGCGCGCCGCGGCGAGACTCGCTTGCGGGCGCTGGTGACGGAGCGCATCCAGCCCGGCGTGGTTTACACCACGTTTCATCATCCCGAATCGCACACCAACGATCTGATGACCGACCATTCCGACTGGGCCACCAATTGTCCCGAGTTCAAGGTCACCGCCGTCCAGGTCGCGCCGGAAGCGGGATCCGTGAATCCGCGCCGTGGCAACGGGCGCTTGGACGCGGAGAATCGAGCAGCTATTCGCGACGCTCATGCAATGGATATTCATCACCTCGTCACGATGGCGAATGATATCGGCGCCTACTTCGCCTGCTATCCAGGTCATGACGAAGCCGTCGAAGGAATTGCGGACCATCTTCGCAGTTTCTGGGAGGCGCGGATGCGCCGCGACATTATCGATTACGTCGCAAGCGGCGGCGCTGATCTGAAGCCGCTCGTGCGCGAGGCTGTTCTCACCATTACGAGCAAGCCCCCGGCCGGTTCAGAGGAAGTTGGCGACGGATGACAACCGATTCCACCCGCAGCCCGTCGGTCGACCAGGGCGATGGTACTCGCGATGAAGTCCGCGAGCATCGCGCGCTTGGATGGCGCAGCGGCGGGACTTCCGAGCGCACCGAGAAACTCGCCGTCGAAGAACCGCTGGAGATTCGACTCGCCGGCCGCCGCTTCACGGTCACGATGCGCACCCCCGGGCATGACGAGGAACTCGCCGCCGGCTTTCTTTTCACCGAGGGTTTTATAAATGACGCCACCGAACTCGGCGAGATTCGGCGCGTGCGCGGACGCAAGGGCGCGCCCCAGCCCAACGCCATCGACATCGTACTCAACGTGCCCGCCGACCGGCTGCGCAGCCGCCTCAAGCGCAACTTCGTGATGACTTCAAGCTGCGGCGTATGCGGCAAAACCAGCATCGATTCGATTCGCCGCCGCGTCGCGCCCGCTTCGGATTCCGCACGCGTCGCGCCGGCCACTCTGCTGGCGCTAGCGGAGAAACTCCGCGCCGGCCAGCGCGTGTTTGCCGCGACGGGAGGACTTCACGGCGCCGCAATCTTCGGCCTCGACGGCACCATGCTCGCGATACGCGAGGACGTCGGGCGTCACACCGCGGTGGATAAAGTAATCGGGTACGCGCTGACGAATGCGATGCTCCCGCTGTCGCGTCATCTGATGATGGTCAGCGGGCGGCTCAGCTTCGAGATTGTGCAGAAGGCCGCCGCCGCGGGCGTGCCGATTCTCGCGGCGGTGTCGGCGCCGTCGTCGCTGGCGGTCGAATTGGCAGAAAAGGTCGGCACAACGATCGTCGCCTTCCTGCGCGACGGCAGCTTCAACATTTACACGCGCCCCGACCGCATCACGACCTGAGTGCGCCTGCGCCGCTGCTCTTGAGCGCGCCATCCACCCTTCGATAACCTGTATGATCATGTCGGCGGCAACCAAGGCGAATGTACCCGCGTAAGCGCGCGCTCGAGCGCATCGCGCGCGAAAAAGTGCTCTACCCGCGCCACCCCGGCGGCGACATCTCGGTCTGCGTCATCTACCCCAACACGTACCGGCTCGGGATGGCCAACCTCGGCTTCCAGGCCGTGTTCCACATCTTCGAATCCGATCCGTCGGTCGCGGCCGATCGCGCCTTCATCCCCGACGCCGACGAGCGCGACGCTTTCCGTGCCGGGGCCGAGCGCCTGGTATCGTTCGAGCGGGGCCGGCCGCTCTCCGATTTCGACATCCTCGCGTTTTCCATTTCCTTCGAGACTGACTATCTCAATGTCTTGACCGTGCTGCGGATGGCCGGGATTCCGGCTCGCCGCGCCGATCGCGCGGGCCGCAATTTTCCGCTGATCATCGCCGGTGGCTCCGCCGTTTTTCTCAATCCCGAACCGATCGCCGATTTCATCGATCTGTTTCTGATTGGCGAGGGCGAGGAAATGGTCCCGGAGTTCATCGAGCGCTGGGATGCGACGCGCGGATCGCCGAATCAACTGCGCGAACTCGCATCCGTCCAGGGCGCCTATCTACCCGGCTTCTACACTCCCGTTTACGACGACGCCGGCCGCCTCGCCGCGGTGAATTACAGCGGTCCCGGGGGTGCGCAGGTGAGTCGCCGCCTGATTCGCGATCTTAACCGCTTCACCACCTCGTCGCTGATTCTCACCGAGGAATCCGTCTTCGGCGACATGTTCCTGGTCGAGGCGAGCCGCGGATGCCAATGGGGATGCCGCTTCTGCGCGGCCGGTTTCATGTATCGGCCGATCCGTTATCGCGCGCCTGAAACTCTAATCGCCGAGGCCGAGCGCGGTCTTGCCGAGCGCAAAGTGATCGGCCTGGTCGGCGCCGAGATGGCGAGTGTACCCGGCGTCGCCGACATCGCATCCGCGGTCGCCGATCGCGGGGGACGGCTGTCGCCGTCGTCGCTGAAGGCCGATTGCATTTCGCCCGCGCTCGCATCGGCGTTGGCGCGCGGCGGAAATCAAAGCGTGACCGTCGCGCCGGAGGCGGGCAGCGAGCGGATGCGCAAGGTCATCAACAAGAATCTTACCGAGGCCGAGATTCTGGGCGCGGCCGATATGATGCTGGGCGAGGGCGTCGGCAACATGAAATTTTATTTCATGATCGGCTTGCCCGAGGAGCGCGACGAAGACGTGCTCGCGATTGCCGACCTGGTCGCCAAGGTGCTCGAACGCGCCCGCGCGCGCCGCACCCGCATCGGCGCCGTGACCGTGTCGCTCAATCCATTTGTGCCCAAGCCGTGGACGCCGTTTCAATGGGACCCGATGCAGGACGCGCGATCGATCAAGCGCAAGGTGGCGATGCTGCGCCAGCGCCTCACGCGGCTGGGACAAGTCGAACTCGATGCCGAGTCGCCGCGCGAGGCGTATTTCCAGACCATGGTCTCGCGAGGCGATCGCCGCGTCAGCGGTATCCTCGAACGGCTGGAAGCCGCGGGATGCGAAGGTTCCGGACCCATCTGGCACGAGCTGTTGAAGATTCATCGCGAAGTCCAAGCCGGTAGTAAAGCTTCATCTTTGCCCGACCCGGATTTTTTCGTCACCCGTCCTTACGCCCATGACGAGCTGCTGCCGTGGGACTTTATCGATCATCATATTCACAAATGGTTTCTGCTTGCAGAACGAAAAAAGGCGCATCATGAGCATCAGAGTCCTCCGTGCGACGTGGTCCGATGCACCGTGTGCGGAGCCTGCTAGAATAAATGCGCAAGTCGAGGATGGGAGGAAGAGGAAGATGGTTCATCGTGATTTTCGTTCAGCGCGGATAACGGCTATCCTGGCCGCGACGGTGGCGATGCTCGCATTGTCGGCGCCGGCCTTCACGGCCCCAGTCGGCGAGGAAGACGTTCCTGCGACCTCGATTGTTCCGGCCGGCGGCGAGGGCGCGCCCGCGCCTGTCAATTCTCCATCGTCGGCGGGGACTCCGTCGGCCCCGGCCGCAGCCGGTATGCCCTTCATTCCCGGGCCGAAACCAAAGCCCCCTTCGCACCGCGCGTCGGTTAAAAGTAAAAAGAGCGTCCGCGAACCGGAAATCGAACCAGCGCAGGCTCGGCTGAAGTTGCTTCAGAGCGTGCCGGTCTATTCCGCGCCCGCGAAAAGCAGCAAGCATATCGCGCAGGTGTCGCTGGACAATTTCGTGATTGTGACGGGCTCCACTCATTATTTTCTGCAGGTGAAGCTCAAAACCGGACAGACCGGATACATCGATCCGTCGGCGGTTGAACTGGTTAAGCCGACCGACAAGGTCTTTGTGCTCACCCACGACGCCGGTGTGCTCGAAAAGCCGAATCGATGGGCCAAGAAACTCGCCGACGTTCACCAGGGCCGCAATGTTCACATCGTCGGCGTCTCGCTGAACTACATGAAGATCCGGATGAAGAACGGGCTCGAAGGCTTCATCCCGATGACGGCGCTCGAATAGCCGCCAACGCCATCGGCCACGCGGATCGATCGAGTTTTTCGCGCTCGACGCTGGTCCGTCGTGTCGCTATAAGTCTCGACTCGGGGAGTCTTAGATGACGGAGCGGGAACGACAGGGTTGGATCATCGTCGCGAGCCTCTTCGTTACGCTGGTGTTCGTTTTTGGCTCCGGCTACAACACCGGCGGCCTGTTCTTTCCGCATCTGCTGAAACATTTCGGATGGAAGCGCGCACAACTCTCCACCCTCCAGGGCGCTGCGCTGCCGCTGTCCGCGGGACTTAGCGTTCCGCTAATCGGATGGCTGCTCGATCGCGTCGAGGCGCGGGTGGTGATGGTTGCCGGCGCAATCATGACCGGCGTCTCTTTTCTCGTCGCCAGCCGCGTCGATTCATTCGGTCCGCTGTTCGGCGCCTACATCCTGCTTGGCGTCGGCATCGGCGCATCGACGCTGCTGCCGTGCTCGCTGGTGATCGCCAACTGGTTCGGTGCGCGGCGCGGGCTTGCGATGGGGCTGGCCTTCGCGGGCACCTCGCTCGGCGGTGCTGCGATGACGATGGTCGGGAACTTCGCGATCGTGCGCGGCGGATGGCGCGCCGGCTACGTGGCGCTGGCGATCCCGATGTTCGTCATCGTGGTCCCGTTGATAATCCTCGTGGTCAGGACCCGCCCGCCGCAGGCCGATGGCGTCAGCGTCGCGCAGGCCCGCGACGCGTTGCCGGGACTCGAACTGCGCGAAGCGTTCCGCGCGCGCTCGTTCTGGATGATTTCCGCGGCGCAGTTCTTTTTCGCCGCGGTCGCGGCTGGCGCGGGGTTGCATCTGATCACCTATCTCACCGAACTTGGCTACACGCCGTCATTCGCGGCCGGCATGATGAGCCTGGGGTTCGTGTTCGCGGCCTTCGGCAAGCTCGGGATGGGCCTGTTTGCCGATCGCGTGAGCGCAAGAATCGCGCTGACGTGCAACTTTCTTGCCGCTGGCGTCGGGATGATCCTGATATTCGGTGCGGCGCGAACCGCGGTGCTGATTCCGTTCGTGCTGATTTTCGGACTGTCGCTCGGCGCGCCGTTGGTGCTGATTCCGATGCTGGTGGCGGAGTCGCTCGGGCTCAAGCGCTTCGGCTCGATCGGCGGTATCGCGGGCGTCTTCAACACGATCGGCGCGTTCGTCGGCTCGGTCGGCGCGGGCAAGATTTACGATCTGAGCGGCAGCTATGTGGCCGCCTTCGAAGTGTTCGTCGTGATGTGCCTCGCCGGCGCGGCGGTAGCATTTTCGTGCCGATCGCTCGAGTCGGAGCAAGGCCGCCGGACCCCAGCGTCCCTCCCCGCCACGGCATAGTTGATTCGGGAAAGTTTGCACTAATCGCGCGCGAGCGCGAGGATCGAGCGGACTTTGGCGCCGATGTCCGGCGCGTTCACTACGTCGGTGATGATCGCAACTGCGTCTGCGCCGGCCGCGAGAGTTTCCGCGACCCGCGCTTCGGTGATCCCGCCGATCGCGACGATTGGAATCTTGACGGCGGCGCGTATCGCGCGAAGATTGTCCAGGCCCATCCCGGCGGCGATGTTCTTAAGTCCGCCGGAATACATCGGCCCGAATCCGATGTAGTCCGCGCCGCCTTTTTCAGCCGCGCACGCTTGGTCGAGGGTGTGGGTCGAGATTCCAATGATTTGATTGGGGCCGGCGATTCGCCGCGCGGCTTCGAGCGGAAGATCCTGCTGCCCAAGATGCACTCCGTGCGCGCCGGCGAGGATCGCGATATCGACGCGATCGTTTACGATTAGAATCGCGCCGCGGATCCGGCACAGATCGGCAATCGCGCGCGCCGCGGCCAGAAAGTCGCGGCCGGGCGCATCCTTGAGCCGCAACTGCATGATGCGCGCGCCGGCGTCGAGGATGGTGTGGGCCAGCGAGACCGGCTCGTGTCCGCCGGCCGGATCGACTATCGCGTAAAAATGCGAAGGCAGCCGCATCATGCGGGCGGGAATTTGGTCAATACGATCTTGTGGTCGGTGATCTTCTTGCGCAGCGTGTTGCGATTGAGCCCCAGCATCCGCGCCGCGCGGACCTGGTTGCCGCCGGCGCGCTTGAGCGCGAGTTCGACCAGCGGCCGCTCGATTTCCGCGACCAGCCGATGGTAGAGGTCGCGCGGCTCCTCGCCGCCGGGCGAATCGAACCATCCCGCGATGCGCGCCGAGATGATATCGCCGAGCGTGCCACCGCCGTCCGCCGCGGATCCGGCGCCCACGCCGCCCGCGCGCGTGAGCGCGACATCGTCGGCGCGAATCGTGGTGCCCGGCGCGAGCAGCGCAGCGCGCATCACGGCGTTTTCGAGTTCGCGCACGTTACCGGGCCAATTGGCGGACTCCAGCTTGACTCGCGCTTCGGGAGTGATCGTGGTGGCGCGCGCGCCCATCTCCTGGACGGCCTTGGAGACGAAGTAATCGGTCAGCTCGGCAATGTCCTCGCGGCGCTCGCGCAGGGCAGGCATCTGAATCGGAATCACGCGGAGCCGGAAGTACAGGTCCTCGCGAAATTTCCGCGCGGCGACCAGGCTCTCGAGGTTCTGGTTGGTGGCCGCGATCACGCGCGCCTTGAGCTTGAGCGTCTCGGCGCTGCCGACCCGGTTGAACTCCCGCTCCTGCAACACGCGCAGCAGCTTGGGCTGCAATTCGACCGGCAGGTCGCCGATTTCGTCGAGGAAGATCGTGCCGGTGTCGGCAGTCTCGAATTTGCCCGCGCGCCGCTCCATCGCGCCGGTGAACGAGCCGCGCTCGTGCCCGAACAGCTCGCTCTCGAGCAGGCCGTGCGGGATGGCGGAGCAGTTGACGGCGACGAACGGCGAGCGCCATCGCGCCGACTTGAAATGAATCGCGCGCGCCACCAGCTCCTTGCCGGTGCCGCTCTCGCCGCTGAGCAAAACGGTCGCGTCGTTGGTGACGACGCGCCCGATCAGCTTGTAAACCTCCTGCATCGCAGGGCTGCGGCCGATTATCTCGCCGCCGACCAACTGGCGATTCACCTCGTTCTTCAGGCGGTCGAGATCGGCGGCCTGCGCGCCGATTTCCACCGCGCGCTTGACGGCCGCGGCGACCAGATCGAGATTGGCGAACGGCTTGGTCAGGTAGTCGTGAGCGCCGCGCTTCATCGCCTCGACGGCGTTGTTCATCGTGCTGGCCGCGGTGATCACTATGATGAGCGTGCGGACGGTGTCGG
>Ga0097691_1000311_pt1 | contig 44402 bp, 37 predicted proteins | sample NGESurdeep072012_8_FD_72858 | JGI IMG/M metagenome (GOLD analysis project Ga0097691, IMG submission 72858) | Arctic peat soil microbial communities from Barrow, Alaska - NGEE Surface sample 210-1 deep-072012 | ecosystem: Environmental > Terrestrial > Soil > Wetlands > Peat ... | reverse complement strand
GCCGTTCGTCATCAGCGAAAGCGATCAGATCTACTTCGCGCCCGAGTCGGGCGGCTTGATGCTGAGCCCGATGGATCAGGAACCGACCCTTCCATCCGACGCTCAGCCTGACGACGAGGTTATTGCCGCCGCGCTCGAGCGTCTGCGCGCGCTCGCGCCCGCGATTGTGCCGCGTACTTTGAAGCGCAAATGGGCTGGGCTTCGCACATTCTCACCCGACTCGGTCCCCGTCGTTGGCGCCGATCCTCGCATCTCGGGATTTTTCTGGCTGGCGGGTCAGGCTGGCTTCGGAATCGAGAGCAGTCCCGCCATTGGCCAAATCGCCGCCGACCTGATCGTTGGCGGCGCGACCGGCAGATTCGACGCGTCCGTTCTGGCGCCCGCCCGCTTCGGCGCCGGCGGCTGACCAAATCTTTCTCTTGACTCCGTGAGCGATGCAACCTTCTTCGCGTCTGCCGGGGACCGTCGAGCAGGCCGAGGCTCTGATAATAGCGGATGGTATCGACGGGCAGGGCAGAAGCCCTTACCAGCTCGGGCAGGCTGTACAACCTCATGAGCATCTACTCTTAGAGTAATCGCGTTTATCGAACACGACGGCGCCGACTACCTCGTCTTGAAAGCAGCGTGGCTGCCACGTAGCTCTTCGTTCCTCAAATCAGCTTGCCGGAACGATATGGATCGGCGTGCGGCCGTGAAGCTCGACGGATAGCGATGCCGTGCCGTTGTGGTCAGCCGTAAAGGCGTGCTCCGAGCCGTGGCGCATCGCGTATTTGGCGCCCGGCCGCAGCCGCTCGATGCGAATCTGCTGCGGGCCAGGCTTCGCGCCCGGATAGAGCACAAGGTCGAGGTCGTCGCTGTTGCTGAATGCGCGCGCCACCAGCACATCGGGATATTTCGCATCGGTGAGAATCGGTCCGCGCAATGATGCCTCGGGCGGGCCCTCCGCGATGGTCCTGCGAAAGTCATCGCGGCGATGGATGCGCGCACGCATCGCCATCGCGTTCGAGAGATTCGAGCCCTTCGAATATCGCAGTACGCCGCCGTCATCGGCGCGGCCACAATCCCCATCGAGCGCGCGCAGGGCTGCATCGGCAATTTCGTAATCGCCGAACTCGCGCGCGGTGTCCATCAGCACCGCGTACGCGCCGGCATAGCCCGATTTGTAATTGCCGAAGTCGAATCCCTTTCCCGGCATCGAAAGCCGCTTCGCGCCAGTCTCATCGGACTTGATAATGTATTTCAAATCCTGTCGCGCCGTGGCCCACATCCGCTGCGCGCGATCGGGCGCGAAGCAATTCTCGAATACCGCGAAGACCGCATCTCCCGCCGGAAATGGAAGACGAATTCCCGTCAGCGAGGAGCGCAGCCCGATGATGCTGCCGCTGTAGTCGGTGAATTCGGTATCGAGATTCTTGAGCCATCGATCGAGCACGCCCGGAACGTATTTTGTGCCGAACACGCGATCGTAAATCTTGAGCGAGGTCATCCCGTAGTGATTGCAAATCGGATAGACCCAGTTCGGCTTGCACGGATAGAGGCAGAATTCCGAATCGAGGAAATTTTTAGCCACCGATTGCGCGATGGTGTGCGCGTCGTGATGGAACACGCGATGTATGTTGCGCCGAAACGGCAGGCTGCCGGGCTCGGCGTAGCGGCGGTCTCCGGTGTTCGACATGTACATGCAGAGCTGGATGCCGAACCATCCGGTGAGCATGATGTTGTCCTTGGCCGCGGGATCCGGATCGGTGAGATTCAAATTCCCCCACGCCGACTCCCATAGCCAGTAGCCCCAGATTCGGCGATCGAGATACAGCTCGATCAGGTTGCGCTGCGCCTGCGAGAGATAGCCATGAAAGCTCGGCGTGTACATGCACTGCAGCATGCCCAGGCCGTAACTCAGGTGATTGATCTGATAGCGCAGCGCCGCAGTCTGGAACTGATCGACCTTGTCGTAGCCGTTCATCTGACCGACCGGCTGGAGCGCGCGATCGAGCGCATAGCGCGACGATGCGAGGTCGTCGGGCGTGAGTTCGCGCTCGGCCATTGCCGGCACCGGCGCCGCAACTTCGATCGCCTCGGCGATCGCCGTGCCGATGCTGCGCTTGCGCGCCTCGAGCTTCGCAAGCTCGGCAGTCTTGCGCGCCTGCTGCCGCTGATATGCATAGATGCCGATTCCCGCGACTATCGCGGCGACGAAATATGGCGCGAGGAACCAGCTTTGCTCGCCTGCCAACTTACCGGCCAGCAGCGCCGAGCCGAGCCATACGGTGACGGGCGCAACCACCATCCCGGCGCCGAACCATGCGAACACGGCAAGCGCGAACAGCGCCAGCGTCAGCACAAACAGCAGCGTCGCCCATCCGCCAACCGCAAGGAATCCGCCGCCGGGAATCCACAGGCCCAGCCCCGCGGCCTGCAGCGACGGCGACATGCTGAGGATCGTCGGCAGCAGGCCGAGGATGCACATCGCGGCGTAGATCATCGCAATCCGGCGATGACGCGCCGAGGTCACCGGCCCGACGGCCGCTTCTCTTCGAATGAATGCCTGAGCGATATCGCTTGGTATAACGGCCACCGCTGTTCTCCTCGATTCCTTATCTCATGCAAACGGGAACCGGCACGCTCGCGACGCTGGCGAGGTCGTCGTGATGATGATGGTGAGTGTGCAGGTGGTAGCCGTATGCGGCGCCGATCGAGAGCAGAATCTCTATCGATGCGGCAATCGCGAGTGTGCGCAGTCCCAGGCGGCGACTCGACTGCGGCGCCGTGAGCGCGGGCGCGGCGCCGATCAGACGCCACTCAGTCGCGGGATTGCTCGGCGCATCGTCGAGCGTATCGCCCGATCTCAGCACGAATCGTTTGATGACGCCGAAGCCGAGCACGACCTGGCTGATGATGAACGCTGCAAATGCGCAACACGGCATGAAAATAGTGCCCCTCGCAGATCTCATCGTATAAGGCGGAGTCCAAAGTCAAATGCGCAGCTTCGATGGCAGCCGACCGCCTCGTACTCCTGCTTCGCTCCCGCGTCGAACGCCCCCCGCGCTATGCCGCGCGCACGCGCGGGCCGCGTTAATCCATCATGGCGCCTCGTTGCTGAACACGATGGTGCCGCTGGCGGCGAACATGCCGCCGACACCGTGCGCGATCGAGATTTTCGCGCCGGGCGCCTGCGCTGGCGCGATGCCGCGCAACTGCCGGATGCTCTCCTGCATCGCGTACATCCCGTACATGCCCGAGTGCATGTAGCTGAGACCGCCGCCGTTGGTGTTGAGCGGGAGCTGCCCGCCCGGCGCCGTGTTGCGCCCGGCGATGAAGGCGGCCGCCTCGCCCGGCTTGCAGAAGCCGAGATCCTCGAGCCCGTAGAGCGGCAGATGCGCGAACGCGTCGTAGATCATCAGGTGATCCACGTCCGCGTGCGTGATGCCGGCCTCGTCGAAGGCCTTCTTGCCCGAGACGCGGAACGCCTTGGAGGTTGTGAAGTCCTCCATCTGGCTCACCATCGGCGTCTCCACGCTCTCTCCCGTCCCGAGGATGTAAACGGGCTTGCGCGGGAAGTCCCGGGCGCGGCCGGCCGAGGTCAGGATCAGCGCGCCGCCGCCGTCGGTGACAAGGCAGCACATCAGGACCCGGAACGGATACGCGATCATCCGCGAGTTGAGAACGTCAGCCACCGTGATCGGATCCCGGTACGAGGCGCGTGGGTTTTTGCCCGCCCACTCGCGCTGGATCACCGCGACTATCGCGAGTGCCTCCTCCGTGAGCCCGTAGGTCTTGAGATAGCGCAGCACCGGGATGGTGAACGTCGTCGGCGGTCCCATGATGCCGTAGGGCAACTCGAATTGGCCCTGCAGGCTGCCGGCGCCCCCTCCGCGCCGCTTCGATACGCCCACGCGCGAACGGCCGCTCTCGCCATGCGTGATGAGCACGGTCTTGCAGAGGCCCTCGTTGATGGCGGCCGCGGCGTGGCGCACATGAATCATAAACGAGCAGCCGCCGACCGTAGTCCCGTCCACCCAGGTCGGCGTGATACCGAGATAATGGGCCACATTGACCGGCGACTCGCCTGCGGTCGCGATCCCATCGATGTCGGTGGGCTTGAGCCCCGCGTCCGCCAGCGTGTTGAGGGCCGCATCGGCATGCAGTTGGATTTGTGAAAGATTCGCAATGACGCCGAGGTCGGTGGTCTCCGCCGCGCCGACCACGACAACTGATTTCTGCTTCATGTTACTTCCCAGCGGGCTTGAAGAGCGGCAGCGTGATGGCGTCGGTTTGCTTCTCGAACACCACCTCGAGCGGCATGTCGAGCTGAAGCGCATCGGGCGTCTGCGGGCAGCCCACGATGTTGGTCATCATGCGCGGCCCTTCGTCGAGCTCGACCACTGCGATCGCATACGGCGGCGCAAAACCGGGCGCGGGTCGCTGATGGATGACGTAGCTGTAAAGCTTCGCGCGCCCGCTCGCCCTGACCACCGAGACTTTGCGCGACGCGCACTTGGGGCAGAACGGGCGCGGTGGAAAATAGACGTGGCGGCATTGGTCGCAGCGTTGCAGGCGGATTTCCCCGGCTCGGGCGCCCACCCAGAAATGCAGGGTCTCCGGCGTCGGCTCCGGCATCGGTCTCTTCATCTCGGCCAAGGCTGAATCTCCCCTCTCGATTTAATGTCAACCGCTCGCCGCGGCGCCGGCGGCGTTGCGGCGCATCCGGTCGGCGGCGGTCGATCGGATCACGTAGCGCTCAGTGAGCAGCGCGCGCAAGCCGCACCGGCGGCTGACGAACGTGCGTCCCGGACCGCGCGGCTGGGGTGCGCGAACGGATGCGGGATTTCGCGGGGGCGCGCGCTGTTGTACTAATCATTAGTCGTCGCAACGATCCGGGATTCCTCGGCTCCGCTCGGGATGACAAAATAAAACGATCCGATCGCGGCAGGAAACAAAAAGCATATGGCAGACAACGACAACAAAACTTCTATACGATCCAACAGCAGCGTTTTGCTCGATGGTCCGTCGCGCGCGCCGGCGCGCGCGATGCTCAAGGCCGTCGGCTTCACCGACGAAGACCTGAGCAAGCCGCTGATCGCGGTCGCGCATACGTGGATCGAAATCATGCCGTGCAACGCTCATCTGCGGGATCTCGCCGCGCACGTGAAGCGGGGAATCCGCGCCGCAGGCGCGACGCCGATCGAATTCAACACGATCGCGGTGTGCGACGGAATCTCGATGGGCACGGCTGGGATGCGCGCGTCGCTCATCAGCCGCGAAGTGATTGCCGACTCGATCGAACTCACCGTGCGCGGGCATCTGTTCGACGGCGTCGTGGCGATGTCGGGATGCGACAAGACAATCCCGGCGACGGTGATGGCGTTGCAGCGGCTCGACCTGCCCTCGCTGATGATTTACGGCGGATCGATCCAGCCCGGGCGCTTCGGCGATCAGCAGGTTTCGATTCAAGACGTGTTCGAGGCGGTCGGGGCGCATTCGGCGGGCAAGATGAAGCTCGAAGACCTCAAGCGGCTCGAGGACGTCGCGTGTCCCGGAGTCGGCGCATGCGGCGGCCAGTTCACCGCCAACACGATGGCGACGGCGACCGAACTTTTGGGCATCTCGCCGATGGGCTCGAACAGTATTCCTGCGACGGATCCGAAAAAGCCCGAGAGCGCTTTCCAGGCCGGGCGGCTCGTCGTCGATTTGCTCAAGCGCAACATCCGGCCCAGCCGGATAATCACCAGGAAGGCGCTCGAGAATGCGATCGCGGCGGTCGCGATGACGGGCGGATCGACCAACGCGGTGCTGCACTTGCTCGCGATTGCGCACGAAGCGGGAATCGCGCTCGACATCGACGACTTCGACCGGATCAGCTCGCGCACGCCGCTGCTCGCCGACCTGAAACCGGGCGGCCGTTTCCTGGCGACCGACATGTACAAGGCGGGCGGGATTCCGCTGATCGCCAAACGCCTGAAGGAAGCCGGGCTGCTCCACGAAAACGAAATGACCGTGACTGGCAGAACGATCGGCGTCGAAGCCGAAGCGGCGCGCGAAACGGCCGGGCAGGAAGTCGTGCGTTCAATCGGCAAGCCGATCAAGGAAACCGGCGGGCTGGTGATTCTCAAGGGCAACATCGCGCCGGAAGGATGCGTGGTGAAAGTCGCGGGGCATGAGCGCATGACGCATCGCGGGCCGGCGCGCGTCTTCGACTGCGAAGACGATGCGTTCAAGGCGGTGTCGAAGCAGCAGATCAAAGCCGGCGACGTCGTCGTGATCCGCTACGAGGGACCGAAGGGCGCGCCCGGGATGCCCGAAATGCTGGGCGTCACGGCGGCGCTGTCGGGGCAGGGCTTGGGAGAATCAGTCGGGCTGCTGACCGACGGACGTTTCTCGGGCGCGACGCATGGCCTGATGGCGGGACACGTCGCGCCGGAAGCGGCGGTCGGCGGACCAATCGCGGCGGTACGCGACGGCGACGTAATCACGTTCGACATCGCCAAGCGGAGACTCGACGTCGATCTCACCGATGCGGAAATCAAGACGCGGCTGAAGAATTGGAAAGCGCCGGAGCCTCATTATAAGAGCGGCGTGATGGCCAAGTACGCGCAGTCGGTATCGTCGTCGTCGCGCGGCGCCGTAACCAATTGAGCGAGTCAATCGAAACGACAGCGATGGCGCTGGCGGCATTCGCGATGCTCGCGGGCGGCGTCGTTATCGGCGCGAACTCTGTTCGCGCGCAGGACGACTGGCACGCCGTCGAGCGGCATACGACGACGCAGGCGCCGGCGGACACGAGCGCGGACGCGGCGCCCGGCGCCAAAGCCGCGGGCGCCGCGCTTGTGGCGTGCGGCGAAGCGGCGCGGCCGGCGGGCGAGCCGTACAAGACCATCGTCGCGCAGCTCAACGATATGTGGGCAACGAATTTCCCCGTTTACGAATCGCTCAAAGCCGACTCGCCTCACGCAAGCAGCGGCGGATGCATCTTCTACAACCAGCGGTTCCTCGACAGCCTGCTTCAACAGTGGATGAGAGTCGACGACCCGGACACCGTTCGGCCGATGCTCTACGCGATCTTCGCGCACGAGATCGGCCATCTCGCGCACGGCGACTTCGATCCCGGCAGTGAAAAAGTCCCGGTGAGGAACAAGGAACTCGCGGCGGATCAGTTCGCCGGCTACTCGCTCGAGCGGATGGGGATTCGGCGCCTCGATCCGGTCGAAGTGACGCGGTACTACCAGCTCACGGGCGACGACTTCGTCGGCGCCGCGTCGGGGCACGGCAGCGGCGATGCGCGCACGACGGCATTTCAGGACGGATGGCATCGCGCCGAGATCGGACTGCCGGAACAGGGCACGCAGCCCGCGGGCGGACTCGGCGAGCCGTGAGCGCCTCGGCAATTTCGAATCGATCGCAGACCGCCAACGACGCGATTCGCGGCGAATCCGGCGTGATCGAAGCGCGCTCGCTCGGCTTTCGCTACGGCGATCGCCAGGCGCTCGACGACGTGACCTTTTCGATCGCGCGCGGCGAGATTTTCGGCTTCCTGGGACCCAACGGCGGCGGCAAAACCACTTTGTTCAAGTTGCTCTCGACGCTGGCGCCGATTCAATCGGGAAGTGCGCAAATGCTCGGTCACGACCTGGCGGGCGAAACCCGTGCGGTGCGGCGCCGGCTCGGCGTCGTGTTTCAGCATCCGAGTCTCGATGGCAAGCTGACGGTCGGCGAAAATCTCGCGCATCATGGTCATCTATATGGAATCACCGGGATGCGGCTGCGCGAGCGGATTGCGGCGATGCTCGAGCTCCTCAGACTGTCGGCGCGCGAACGCGACCGGGTCGAGACGTTGTCGGGCGGACTGCAGCGCCGGGTCGAGCTCGCCAAGGCTCTGCTCCACGAGCCGGAGCTGCTGATCCTCGACGAGCCCAGCACGGGCCTGGATCCGACGGCGCGCCACGAGTTTTCGAATTACCTCGAGCATCTGCGCGAGCACGCGGGCGTGACGGTCGTGCTGACGACGCATTACATGGAAGAGGCCCAGCGATGCGATCGCATCGGGATGCTGCATCAAGGCAAGCTGGTCGCAATCGCGCCGCCGGGCGAACTCAAGTCCGAGGTCGGCGGTGACGTAATCGTGATCCGGGCGCAATCGCCTGAACTCCTGCAACGGAAAATCCTCCAGCGCTTCAAGCTCAGCAGCCAGCTCGTGGACGGCGCGATCCGTATCGAACGAATCCGCGGGCATGAATTGCTTCGCGACCTGATCGACGCATTCGGCGAGGAGATCGAATCGGTCTCATTGGGCAAGCCGACTCTCGAGGACGTATTCGTGCACCTGACCGGGCATCAGTTCTTCGCGAGCACGGCACAGGCGGAATAGACTGAGATGCGCGAAATTTTTCTTCAGGCCGCAACGCTCTGGCAGCGCGAGATCGTGCGATTCATCCGCCAACCGATCCGCGTGATGAGCGCGATTGCGACGCCGCTGGTTTTCTGGCTCCTGCTCGGCGCCGGCCTGCAAGCGTCATTCAAGCCGCGCGGGATGCCGGCCGGCATCGGCTACGCGCAGTACTTTTACCCCGGCGTGATCGTGCTGATGCTGCTGTTCACGGCGATCTTCGCGACCGCCTCGACCGTGGACGATCGCCGCCAGGGTTTTCTGCAGGGCGTGCTGGTCGCGCCGATCTCACGCGCGACGATCGTGCTCGGCCAGGCGCTTGGCTGCACGACGCTGTCCCTGATGCAGGGAGCTATCTTCCTCGCGATGGCGCCGCTGGCGGGAATCCGCCTCAGCCTCGAAGCGATCGTGGTGTCGGCCGCGATGATGGCGGTTATCGCGTTCGCGATGACGAGCATCGGGCTGGCGATGGCGTGGCGAACCGAATCGACGCAGGGCTTCCACGCGTTCATGAACATGCTCTTGCTTCCCATCTGGATGCTGTCGGGCGCGGTCTTTCCGGTGGCGGGCGCGCCGGCATGGTTCCAGTGGACGACGCGGTTGAATCCCCTGACCTACGCGGTGGATGCGCTTCGGCGGGGACTGTATCTCGCGGAGCCGGCCTCGAGCGGTGCAACGATGCCGATGGGATCGTCGGTGGCGATTGCGATCGCGTTTGCCGCGTTCGCCTTTATCCTGGCGACGCGCGTCGCGCGCAACGCCTCAACGATTTGAGGGCGATTCAGCGCGGGGGCATCCGCAGTGCGCCGTCGAGGCGAATCGTCTCGCCGTTGAGCATCCCGTTCTCGACGATGTGGCGCGCGAGCGCCGCGTATTCAGACGGCTTGCCCAGTCGCTGCGGAAACGGAATCTGCGCGGCCAGTGCTTTGCGGTTCGCCTCGGGCAAACCCGCCAGCATCGGAGTCTCGAAAGTTCCCGGCGCGATCGTGCAGACGCGGATGCCGAGCGACGCGAGGTCGCGCGCTATCGGCAACGTCATCGAAACCACGCCGCCCTTCGACGCCGAATAAGCAACCTGCCCGATCTGTCCGTCAAACGCGGCGACCGACGCGGCATTGATGATCACGCCACGCTCGCCGTCGGCGCCGGGCTGATTTTTTGCCATCTGCGCCGCGGCCAGCCGCGTGACATTGAAGGTGCCGATGAGATTCACCGCGATCACCTTGCTGAACAGGTCCAGCGAGTGCGGGCCTTCCTTGGTGACCGTGCGCATCGCGCGGCCGATACCGGCGCAGTTTACCGCGATATGAATCGGACCGAACTTCGCCACCGTTTTCGCAATCGCGTCGGTCACCTGATCGGCGGAGCCTACATCGGCCTGGACGAAGATCGCATTGTCGCCGAGCGACTCGGCAACTTTGGCGCCGGGCGACGACGCTAAATCGAGAATCGCTACCTTGGCGCCGGCCGACGCGAATTCGCGGACGGTTGCTTCGCCGAGTCCGGAGCCGCCACCGGTCACAAGCGCGACCGCATTTTTAAGATTCATATCAACCTCGCGCAGATAGATGATGCAAACGCGAAGACGTTATGACCGCAGACGCGACGATGCAACCGGGATGGAAGCAAGCGCTGAGAGGAGGCGCGGCAACCGGTTGCAGCTCTGGCTCAGCTCGGTCTCAACGCGTGCCACGAGAAGCCCGCGGGCGCGGTCGCGGTGACCAGCGCAATCGGAACCCATAGCGTGAAGATGAGTCCGAGCATCGGCGAATGCCATAGCCAGAACAGCCCGTAAATCAAGTAGGCGGCCAACAGCGCGCCGTGCAGCATCGTTCCCGACTCGCCCAGCCGCTCGTCGATTCGCGAAAACAGTTTCGACGCCAGCATACCCTGCCCCAGGCAATGCCACGTCCCGTAGAAGCGGCATCGCCGGCAGATATTGCCGCTTGCCTCGAACCACAACGCGCCCATCAACCCGAGCCCGAAGATCGCGGCGCCCACGCTGTGCTCGGATGCGATTGAAAGCGCGAGAATGCTGAACAGGATCAGCCCACCCAAGCCAACTACGCGAAACATGATTGGCGTCTGGAGGATGTAAATGAATGGTTCGAAGGGGCCGGGGTTGCGTCGCATATGATGTGAGTACGAACGACCAATCTACTCGTTACCCGAAAACGCGCAAGCAGAGCCCAGCCCTCGCTTTTTCTCCTCGAAGAAGAATGATCTGTTTCCCGCGATGACCAGAATCGAAATGAACAACAACACACCCGTCCAAATGCATTTGGTAAATTGTTCGGTTTGGAACGCCTCCGCCGTTGCATCCAGCGCCATATGGAACAGGATCGCGGCCACGATGCTTCGATTGTTTTTGTAGTACACCCAGTTCATGAGGATGGCTGCGGGGATGACACTGACAAAGAAGTTGGCGAGATAAATCGGGCTGCTATTCCACAGGCCGTGCTGATAGTTGTGATCGAGGAAGAACAGGGGAACGTGCCACATCGCCCATAGGACGCTGAACAACAGCGTCGCCTTCATCATGCCGAATTTCGCCCGGAGGCTGTCCATTCCGTAGCCTCGCCATCCGAGCTCTTCGAAGGTGGGAGCGAGAACAATGATCGGTAGCATGGTCGCAAATCCGCCCGATAAGCGGAACTGATCGGCGGTTCGGCCAACCTCAACCGACAACCATGTCGAGAGAAACAACGCCAACGGCGCCAGCAGCAAAATGACCGGGATGTAGCCGGGTCGGATGAGCCTGAGATCGATAAGTCTCCGCTTGAAATCGTGCTTAAGGTCCCGGCTCCCTGAACTCCAGATCATGATCAGGGCTGCAACAAACGGCCCCAGCAGGCCAACCAGCACGAACAGATTGCTGTATAGCTCCATTGCGCGCTGGTAGCTGTAGTAAGCAGCGAACGACCAGGGCGCCCAGGTCAGAACGAACACCAGCGCAAAGTAGCTAAGCGGTTTGTATCTGTAAGAATCGCCCATGCGGTCCGATCGGTCGGCAGAACCTTTCAATCTTCCTGAGCTGGAAGCGATCCGAATACTAAATTCGCGCGCGGTTCGATCACGCAAGCCGGCCGAACCAGGGGACGAAGCGGCCGACCTCGCGCGCCCACGCCTCGTACTGCGGGCCATACGTCCGGATCAAATACTCTTCCTCTTCGAGCGCCTGATGGCGGAGGTTAAGGATCGCCGCGATTACGATGATGAACGAGAGCAGCGCCGGAATCAGCAGCATCCAGCCCACCAGCGTTACGATCCCCCCGAGATAGATCGGATTGCGCGAAAACCGGAACGGTCCGGAGGTTATGAGCCCAGCCGCGGGACTGTTCTGCTCGGGGCTGATCGGGATTTCCCAAGACGCGCCCATGGTCGCGATCGCACTGAGAATCAATGACGCGCCCGCAAACGTGACTATCGTGCCCAAAGCGGGTAGCGGATCGAAAAGCCGGTTCCCCAGTGGGATGTACAGCCCAAAGGCGGCCGCAACGGCCTGCCAAACAAGCAGAACACCAAAGAGAATGAGGGCGGCCTCCTTAATTCTATCCATGGCCCCACCCGAACCGGAAAGCCGAATGGGCGAGCGGCCATGCCTGCGGCGGTATTGCAGAATGATTCCGCCCATCACGGCTGCGTAGATCGCCAGCATCGCAAGCGGGACAAAACGCCAGGAAGTCATCCGTCAGGAATTGTCACACAATGATTGTTGGCACGAAACACCCCGCGCCATCTAACCTCGCATCGGGAAAGTACCCGGATCGAACGTTTTTGTTCTGATCGTGGCCATATTGTCAACAATTAGTTGTTGCGAAGTGGTCATACAGTCACCCTCGCGCTAAAAGATTTTTGGGAGAGACAGAATCGTGTTACGCATCAGGCTCAGCGCGGCAGTGCTCTTTTACGGCTTCGCGTGGTTGATGAACCGCGAAGATACGGAAAATTGCGAAACGAAGCAAAAAGAAAAGGGCCGGGCGACGATGCGTCCGGCCCTTCAAGCAATGCGAGCTGTGAAATCCGCTCAGGCGGCCCGCTTGGTCTCGATTGCCAGGCTCTCATCCGCGATCGAGCCGCGCTTGGAGAAGCTGACCGCGACCGCTAGCGCAACGATCGCCAGCACGACGACCGCGACGCGCAGCAGAGTCACACCGCCGAGCGCAACCGTTGTGAAAGGCGCCGCCAAAATCGCGACCAGGTTCATCACCTTGATCATCGGGTTCAGCGCAGGGCCCGCCGTGTCCTTGAACGGATCGCCGACGGTGTCTCCCACCACGGAAGCTTTGTGCACGTCGGTGCCCTTGCCGCCCAGAAATCCGTCCTCGATCTTTTTCTTGGCGTTGTCCCAGTTCGCGCCCGCATTCGACATGAACACCGCCATCAGCTGGCCGGTCAGGATCGTGCCGCCGAGGAAACCGCCGAGTGCGCCCGCGCCGAGACCGAAACCGACCAGCAGCGGCGAGAAGATCGCCAGGATTCCGGGACCGAGCAGCTCTTTCTGCGAAGCTGCCGTGACGATATCGACGCACGCGCTGTAGTCGGGCAGCTCTTTGCCCTCCATGATCCCCGGATGCTCGCGAAGCTGGCGGCGGACCTCGAACACGATCTGATAGGCCGCGCGGCTGACCGCCTTAATCGCGAAGGAACTGAACAGGAACGGCACCGCGCCGCCGATCATCAGGCCCACGAACACGGTGGGCATGTTGATCTGCACGCCAATCGCGCCGAGATGAGCCTCATCTATGAATGACCGGAACAGCGAGACTGCCGCCAGCACCGCGGTCGCAATCGCCAGGCCCTTGGTCAGCGCCTTGGTGGTGTTGCCGATCGCGTCCATCCAGGACAGCGTCTTGGACGCCTCCTCCTGATGGATTCCGCCCATCTCGAAGATGCCGTGGGCGTTGTCGGTGATCGGTCCGTAGGTGTCCATCGCGAGGATGAAGCCGGTGGTCGTGAGCAAGCCCAGCCCGGTCAGCGCGATTCCGTAAAACTGGAGCGCGAGCGACTCGTGGAAAATAGCCATCGCGCCGATGATCGCGGCTGCGATCGCCAGCAGCGCCCAGACCGACGACTCGAGACCCTCGGCCATCCCCGACAGGATCAGAGTTGCCGGGCCGGTGCGCGCCGCCATCGCAGTTTCGGTGACGGGGCCCTTGTCCGGATGCGTGAAATAGTTGGTGAGCCACAGCGTCACGACGGCGAGAATGATTCCGAGCGACGCGCAGCAGGCGAAGCGCCAATCGGGCGCGCCGGTGCGCGGGTCGTCGAGGTAGAAATAGTTGACGACGAAGAATCCGATCACGGATGCGATCGCCGAGGTCATGTAGCCGACGTTGATCGGGCGCATCGGATCGAGCATTTTGCCGGCCGGCACGCGCACCGCCATGATTCCGATGATCGAGGAAAACACGCCGACGCCGCGCAGGATCAACGCGAACATGATCAGTTTGATGGCGAACGCGCCCGCGTACTGGCCATAGGCCGCGATAAAGTCCGCCTCCTGCAGCGCGTAGGCCGCCAGGATGATCGCGGCGACCAGCGTCACTTCGTAGGATTCGAAGACGTCGGCCGCCATGCCGGCGCAGTCGCCGACGTTGTCGCCGACATTGTCGGCAATCGTAGCGGGATTGCGCGGGTCGTCTTCGGGGAGGTCCTGCTCGATTTTGCCGACCAGGTCGCCGCCGACGTCAGCCGCCTTGGTGTAGATTCCGCCGCCGACGCGCATGAAGAGTGCGGCCAGCGAGCCGCCGAAGCCGAATCCCACGAGCACCTTCATCGCGTTTTCGCGGAACACCAGGAAGATGATCGTCGCGCCGAGCAGGCCCAGGCCGACCGTGAACATCCCCGACACTCCGCCCGCCTTGAATGCCAGTTCCATCGCGTCCTTGAAGCTGGTCAGCGCGGCGTTGGCGCTGCGGACGTTGGCCTTGACCGCCAGCCACATCCCGACGTAGCCGGCGCTGTAGGAAGCGGTGACGCCCATCAGGAAGGCGATCGAGATGCCGAGCGGCAGGTACAGGCCCTGATAGACGTTGCGGTACATAAGGAACAGCGCGACGAAGATGACGGCGACGAACCAGATCATGGTTTTGACCTGGCGTCCGAGATACGCCATCGCGCCGAGTTCGATCGCGTCGGACACGTCGGTCATCGATTTTGGTCCGGGGTCTGCCGCCAGCACCACGCGTATCAGCACAACTCCGTAGGCCAGCGCGACCAGCGCCGAGACCAGCACCAGCCACAGGATCATGACCTGTCCGCTGGTTAAAGTGGGCAGAACGATATTCGATTCGCTCATCTCAATCCGAGTCTCCTGAAAAGGTCGAGGTTTGTCTAAGGGCGCCGCCCGCCGTGCAATTGGATCGCGCCGTTCACGGCCGGGCGATTACCCTCTGGATATCTGGCGCAGTCTAGGTTTTCCTGAATGCGAAGTCCAGTTATCCGCGGGGTGCTTGAACGGGACGTCGAACGAACCCCGAATCGCGGGCCGCGGGCGGGTTAGTGCGGCTTCAAACGGTAAAGCCCCACTTCGAGATGGTCCGCGACCGTCTCGTGGGAGAAGCGGCGGTCGATCTCGGCGAACTCCCGCTTGAGTTCATCCCACCATTCGTCGGTCAGCGGCATCACTACGAGCAGGTACACCGGGCGTCCCTTCTTATCCTCATCTGCGAGCTTGCGTGCTTCGGCCATGTCGAGTTCACCATTGGGAAGAAGTATCGGCGGTATCGGCCCGGACCATCCTCCGACCTTTTTGTCGTAAAGCCAGTACAGATGGTATTCGCTTACCACTTGCTTGGGGTGAAGTTCGCTAGCAAGATTGTTGAGGCCGACGAATTCGGTTCGTCCTCCAGCCGCATAAAGCTCGAGCCATTGTAGAGAAATATCGCTGACCACCACGGCGTTCTCCAGCCGCGGCCGCATCGCGAGCACCTCGGGGACCAGCTTCGACTGCCGCGGCGGTGCCGCAAGCCGAGAAACCGTCTCGACCACAATCGCAACGGCTAGAACCACATCCAGGGCAATCACGGCAAATCGCGCCCATCCCTTCTCGAACCTTCGATTCGCGCTGACCAGCCCGTAGGCCGCCGCGGCAAAAACGATAAACAATGCCGGTAGCATGAAGCGAGGGTCGAGGAAGAAATAAGGGAGGTAAATAACCAACAGCGAGACAAGAAAGCCCAGGCCCAGATACACCGCGCGCATCGCGGTTGCGTTGCGCTTGCGGCGGATGGCGAACCACACGCCCAGCCCTGCGAAGAGCGGCACTGGAAACGGGTAGAGGGAGTAGCGCGAGTGAAGCAACGTTTGGAGCTCCAAACCCAAATTAAGCTGGTCGAACAGGCCGTCGAGACCAAGCATTGCGATAGCATAAGAGAGAAGATTTCCGTGCCGATAGGTCAAATCCCAGGGTACAAAGAGAAACCGCAGCTCAAAGGTCGTGGAAACTGAACTGTAGGCCTCCCGCCACCAGAACGCGTAACCGGTTGAGAGCGGCGAACCGAGGTAGTGCAGATTTACCCAAGCCTGCAGTCCTGGAAATGCGATGAATCCGATCGCAAACGTCATCACCTGCGCGAGCCGCAATCTGCGTGGTCGGACCAGCAGCGTCGCCGCGAGCATCCCGATCAAAATTGCGCCGTTGGTGACGCGGATTGTGACGGCCAAGCCGACCAGGAGCCCGCACAGCGCGGATGCAACCAGGCTTTCTTTTCCCTCAGCATACAAGAATGCCAGGGCAGCGAGGACTGCGACGGCAAGCGAAGGAACGTCACTCATCACGCAGGTGGAAAGCCCGAGAAAATGCGGCGATGTAGACAGCAGTAAACCGGCCAAACCCGCGCTTGGCCTGCCAAACGCCCACAGGGTCAGCAGGTAAAGCCCGGCTATCGCGACCAATGCCGTCAGAGCAGTAACCAGGCAAAGCCGCTCGGGCCTATGGCCCAGAAGCGGATACGCCGCGGCGAGCATGAGTGGATAACCGATCGTATAGCGGGACGGATAAGTATTGCCCCCGAAATGGAGCACCGGGCCCAGGCCGCCATCCAGGTTTACCGCGATCGCCGCGTATTCGACCGCGTCGGGCATCGGCCACAATTCCTGTCCGTTGGCAAATCCCGTGCCCGCGATCAGGAGCATCGCAAAACCGAGCACGAGCGCGAGCATCGCCGCGTCGATTCGATTGAAGCGAAAGACGGACGCTTCGGCCGCATTAGCGCCGGGCCGAGCGGGTTCTGATGAAGCAGAATCGGAAGAATTGGGCGGTTTTACCGGGATCGCTCCACTTCGTGAATGCGCCTTGGCGTGCGTACTTCGCTGCATTCAGGATCCTCCGTGAATCACCCTGAACCGGAATTTCCCTTCCGAGTCTCCGATTTCAACAACATATTTCGGGCGGTCACCGCCTGCAAGATTCCAGTTCAGACAGTACCCGAATCACGCGCTCGGTTGATCCGCACGACTGCCGTATGTTTATCTGTAAAGGTTAAACCGTCATGAATGTAAATATCGAAGAACCCAACAGTCTCCGGCGCAAACTGACGATTGAAGTCGAGCCCGACGAAATCAAGCATGAGCTGGATCGCGCATTCAACGAACTCAAACGCGGCGTGGTGCTCAAGGGCTTCCGCCCCGGCCGTGCCCCGCGCAATCTGCTCGAGCGATTTTTCGGCGAGCAGGTCCGCGGCGAGGTAGTTCAGAAACTCGTCAAGGAATACACCGACAAGGCGCTCGAGGAGCACAACCTCAAGCCCGTGGCAGCGCCCGAAATCGTCACCGAACAGACCGACCTGCAGAAGGACCTGTCGCTCAAGTTCAGCGCGACGTTCGATCTGCGCCCGAAGATCGAGGTCAAGGACTACGAAGGTCTCAAGGTGCCCGAGTCCAAGGTCGAGATCAGCGACAATGAAGCCGAAGAGGCGATCGAAAGATTTCGCGAGCGGCAGGCGACGCTCAAGAAGATCGAGGATCGCACCGTCGTCGAGGACGGCGATTACGCGCTCGCCTCGGTCGAGGCCTTCGCGGACGGCAAGCCGCTGTCGAGCACCCGTCCCGACGATCGGCTGGTGGAAGTTTCCGAGCGCGCGCTCGCCCACGGCGTGTACGAAGTGCTCAAGGGCGCGGAGCTGGGCAAGCAGATGAAAGCCTCGAAGACCTACCCGGCAGACTACAGCCACAAAGATCTCGCCGGCAAAACGATCGAATGGCGCGCGACGGCCAAAGAGATTTATCGGCGCGAACTGCCGACCGTCGATGATGACTTCGCCAAGGATCTCGGCGACGAAAACCTCGAGGCGTTCCGCACCCGCGTTCGCGGCGAACTGCTCGCGCACGCCAAGCAGGAGGCCAACGCGCGCGCGCGGCAGGGACTGCTCGATATCGTGATCGAGCGCAATCCGGTCGAGCTGCCCGAATCGCTGGTCGCGCGCGAGCTGAGCGCGATGGAGGCCGAATTGCATCAGACGCTCGAAGCGGGCGGCCTGTCGCATGAGGACGCCAGCGAGCGGGTCAAGCAGAATGCCGACGATTTGAAGGCGCGGGCCGAGAAGCGCGCACGCACCGGGCTGATCGTGGACGCGCTCGCGGAGCAGGAAAAGATCGAGATCAATGACGAGGAGCTGGGTGAGCGGGTGGCGGCAATCGTCACGCAGAGCGGGCGTAATCGCGACCGCGCCGCCGAGTTTTACCGCAGCCCGGAAAATCGCGAGGCGCTTCGGCAATCGATGCGGCGGGAGAAGGCGCTCGACTTTATTCTGAGCCGCGCCAAGCGTGAAGATGCTGCAACCGAGCCGAAGTAGCGTCGATGCAACTTCGTTCGGAGCCAACCACGGTTGCTCGACCATTTCCCAGACGTTACAATTTGAAGGCGTCAGCGGCCTTCTCTCAATTGTCGCGACCTGGCTGTGGCGCGGACCGGATTTATGAGCAACCTGGTACCGATTGTCGTCGAACAGACCGGCCGCGGAGAGCGGGCCTATGACATCTACTCTCGCCTGCTGAAAGACCGCATCGTTTTTCTCGGCACCGAAGTCACCGACGACGTCGCCAACCTGATCACGGCTCAGTTCCTGTTCCTCGAATCCGAAGATCCCGAAAAAGAGATCAACTTTTACATCAATTCGCCGGGCGGATCGGTGACGGCCGGGATGGCGATTTACGACACGATGGAGTTCATCCGGCCTCCCGTATCGACGCTGTGCATGGGGCAGGCGGGCAGCATGGGCGCAATCCTGCTGCTGGCGGGTGCGAAGGGACGGCGCTATGCGCTCCCGCATTCGCGAATCATCCTGCATCAGCCGCTGGGCGGGATGCAGGGTCCGGCGAGCGATCTGGAAATACACGCGAAGGAAATTTTGCACGCGCGGGAGGACATCAACAGCATCATAATGAAGCATACCGGACAGAATCTGCGTAAGATCGAGAAGGATACCGATCGCGATTATTTCATGTCGCCGCAGCAGGCGGTTGAATACGGACTGATTGATGAGATAATCGTTAGCCGGAGGCCCTCCAAGTGAGCCGCGGGAGGCAGTATGGCCAAGCATGACGACCGCTCGGGCAACCTGGTTTGCTCCTTTTGCGGGAAGAGCCAGGACGAAGTTCGAAAGCTGATTGCCGGCCCGACGGTTTATATTTGCGACGAATGCATCGACCTTTGTAACGACATAATCGCCGAGGAGGCTGACGGCGAGGAAGCGTTCAGCCAAAGCTCCGCGGTGCCCAAGCCCGCCGAAATCAAGCGGGTGCTCGACCAGTACGTGATCGGACAGGAGCGCGCCAAGAAAATTCTCTCGGTCGCGGTCCACAATCATTACAAACGAATCGACTCGCAGATGGTGACCGGCGACGTCGAGCTGCAAAAATCCAACATCCTGCTGATTGGCCCGACCGGAGTCGGCAAGACTCTGCTGGCGCAAACCCTCGCGCGCTTCCTGCAGGTGCCATTCACGATCGCCGACGCGACTTCGCTGACCGAGGCCGGCTACGTCGGCGAGGACGTCGAGAACATCATACTGTCGCTGCTCCAGAACGCCGACTACGACATCGAGCGATGCCAGCGCGGCATCGTTTACATAGATGAGATCGACAAGATTGCGCGCAAGGGCGACAACCCGTCGATCACGCGCGACGTTTCGGGCGAAGGCGTTCAGCAAGCGCTGCTCAAAATAATCGAGGGCACGATGGCCTCGGTACCGCCCAAGGGCGGCCGCAAGCATCCGCAGCAGGAGTTCCTGCAAGTCGACACGACCAACATCCTGTTCATCTGCGGCGGCGCGTTCGTTGGACTGGACGACATCATCCGGCGGCGCATCTCGGGCAAGACGATGGGCTTTCGGGCCGACCTGACGCATCGCGACCCCAAGACAGTCTCCGAGCTTCTATATGAAGTGCAGCCGGAGGACTTGCTCAGGTTTGGATTGATTCCGGAGTTCGTCGGCCGCCTGCCCGTGATTGCGACGCTCGGCGAATTGGACGAGGAAGCGCTGGTGCGAATCCTGACCGAGCCGAAGAATGCGCTGGTGCGCCAGTATCAGAAGCTCTTCGACATGGAGAACGTTCACCTGAAATTCACGCAGGGTGCGCTACGCGCGATCGCGCGCGAGGCGCTCAAGCGCAAGTCGGGCGCTCGCGGACTGCGCGCCATCATGGAAGCGATCATGGTGGACCTGATGTACGAAATCCCCTCACAGCCGAACATCAAGGAGGTGCTAATCTCGGAGGAAGTGGTTACTCAGAAGGAGCAGCCGCTGCTGGTCTATCAAAAGACCGCCGAAACCGCATAGCCCGGGAGACTCGAGATCTACAAGATGCTTTTTCGCAATGACAAAAAAGATAATCGCGATGCAACGACGAACGTGGTGCCATTGTTCCCGTTGCGCGAACTGATCGTTTTCCCACACGAAGTCTATCCCATCTTCGTCGGACGCCAGAAGTCGATTAAGGCTCTGGAAGCCGCCGAGGCCAAGAAGACCCCGATTCTGCTGGTGACGCAGAAGGACCCCAAGGTGGCCGAGCCCGCGCCCCGCGACTTGTATGCGGTCGGCACGCTCGGCGTCGTCGTGCAGCTGTTGCGCCTGCCCGACGGGACCGTCAAGGCGCTGGTCGAAGGCAAGAAGCGCGCGCGCGTGATCCGTTACGTCGCCGACGAGGAATATTTCCAGGTCGAGGCGGAGGAGATCGAGGAAGTCAGCGAGCGTACCACCGAAGTCGAGGCGCTGATGCGCTCGGTGGTCTCCACCTTCGACAACTACGCGCGGCTCAACAAGAAGATTCCGCCCGAGATGGTAACGTCGATCGCGGCCGTCGACGATCCCGCGTTCCTGGCCGACAAGCTGGTCGGACATCTCGGGATCAAGCTCGAAGACAAGCAGGCGCTGCTCGAATCGACCATCCCGGCCGAGCGGCTGGAGAAGATCCTCGGCTACATGCGCTCGGAGCTGGAAATCCTCGAGGTCGAAAAACGCATCCGCTCGCGCGTCAAGAAGCAGATGGAGAAGACGTCCAAGGAGTACTACCTCAACGAGCAGATGCGCGCGATTCAGAAGGAGCTCGGCGAGAAGGACGAATTCAAGAACGAGATTCAGGAATTGGACGAAAAACTTCGGCAGAAGAAGATGCCCGCCGAGGCCCGCGAGAAGTGCGAGCGCGAGATTAAGAAACTCAAGATGATGTCGCCGATGTCCGCCGAGGCGACCGTCGTGCGCAATTACCTGGATTGGTTTCTGTCGCTGCCGTGGTTCGAGTACACCGAGGACAAGCTCGACATCAAGGAAGCTGAGCGCGTTCTCGAGGAAGATCATTACGGCCTGGACAAGGTCAAACAGCGCATCCTGGAATACCTGGCGGTCGAGACCCTGGTCGGCCAGATGAAGGGACCCATCCTGTGCCTGGTCGGACCTCCGGGCGTCGGCAAGACTTCGCTGGGCAAGTCGGTGGCGCGCGCGACCGGACGCAAATTCGTGCGCGTGTCGCTGGGCGGCGTGCGCGACGAAGCCGAAATACGCGGCCATCGCCGGACCTACATCGGCGCGCTGCCGGGCAAGGTGATCCAGTCGATTCGCAAGGCCGGATCGTCCAACCCCGTGCTGCTGTTCGACGAAGTCGATAAGATGTCCACCGACTTCCGCGGCGATCCGTCGTCGGCGCTGCTCGAAGTTCTCGATCCCGAGCAGAACTGCACGTTTAACGACCACTATCTCGATTGCGATTACGATTTGTCGAAAGTGCTGTTCATCACGACGGCGAATACGCTCGACCGCATCCCGCGGCCGCTCCAGGACCGGATGGAAGTCATCCGGATTCCCGGCTACACGGAATTGGAGAAGCTCAATATCGCCAAAAAGTACCTGTTGAAGAAGCAGCAGGAGGCCAACGGGCTGCGCCCGGAGAACATCGAGGTCTCCGACGGCGCAATCCAGGGCATCATCCGCCATTACACGCGCGAAGCGGGGGTCAGAAATCTCGAGCGCGAACTCGCCTCGATCTGCCGCAAGATTGCGGTCGAAGTCGTCAAGACCGATCGCAATGCGCACGTCAAAATTTCGAGCTCGAGTCTGGGCAAGTACCTCGGCGTTCCGAAGTTCCGCTACGGCACGGCGGAGACCGTACCGCAGGTGGGAGTGGCGACCGGGCTGGCGTGGACCGAGCTCGGCGGCGAGCTGCTCAGTGTCGAAGTGACGATCGTTCCGGGACGCGGCAAGCTGACCATCACCGGCCAGCTCGGCGACGTGATGCAGGAATCGGCGCAGGCTGCGCTTTCATACGTGCGTTCGCGGGCCGAGGTGCTCGGGCTCGATCGCGGCTTCTATCATCGGATCGACATTCACATTCACGTTCCCGAAGGCGCCATTCCCAAGGACGGGCCGTCGGCGGGAATCACGCTCGCGACCGCGCTGGTGTCGGCGCTCACGCGCTCGCCGATTCGCAACGACCTTGCGATGACGGGCGAAATCACGCTGCGCGGAAGGGTGCTGCCGATCGGAGGACTCAAGGAGAAGGTGCTAGCGGCGCACCGCGGGGGCATCAAGACGATCCTGATACCCAGGGACAACGCCAAGGACATCGAGGAGATCCCGCCGCAGATCATGAAGGGCATCACCTTGATTCAGGTCGAGCACATGGACGAAGTGCTCAAGCGTGCGCTGGTGCTGACCGACCCGGATACGTTCTTCAAGCCGGGCAAGGGCGAGAGCGACCTGGCGTTCCTGCGCGAGCCGGAACCGAAGGGTCGAATGACGCCGGGGGACGAAGACGATACCACTGTATCCACGAACTTGTCGTAGGTTCTGAGCGGGGGACGCCGCGAATTCCGGCGGGGCCGGAAGCGCGCGGCTCAAATGCGCGGTCACGGATATTCGGGAAGACCGCTGAAGGTTACATATGACCAAGGCTGAACTCATAGAGGCGCTGTCGAACAAGCTTCCGCTCAACAAGGCCGATGCCGAACGCGCAATTAACATCGTGCTCGACGACGTCATCGCCGCGCTGCGCCAGGGCGAGCGTGTGAACATCTCAGGCTTCGGAACGTTTTCAGTATCGGAACGGCAGGCGCGCACCGGCCGCAATCCAAAGACCGGCGCATCGATCGAGATTGCGGCAAGCCGGTCGGCGAAGTTCAAGCCGGGCAAACAGTTGAAGGACTCGCTCAACGAAGGCGTCGGCGCTGCGCCGGCGTCGTCGGCGCCGTCGGCAGGCTCGTGACCGGCTCGCGCGGCCTCAATCAAGTAAGTTTAAGAGGCCGGCCCGTGTGTCGATGACACACGCAGGCGCCCTCTTTTGCCAGGACTTCGGCCGCGGGCGGTTAGCTCAGTGGTAGAGCATCGGCCTTACAAGCCGGGGGTCGCAGGTTCGAAACCTGCACCGCCCACCAATGAAATCAAGCGGGTTCGTGGCCGGGAACCAACCAACGTGGGGTCGTAAAGCGCGTCCCGTCAGCCCGTTGCCTCGCGGATCATCACCAACATCATCTTGAATTGCTCGACCGCCTTCAGGGCGTGGGGCACGTTGGCCGGCATCAGGATCATCTCATCCTTGCCGAGGCGGTGGGGCACGCCGCCAATGGTTATCTCGGCCACACCGTCCAGCACCTGGACAAGGGCATCGAACGGCGCCGTGTGCTCGCTGAGGCCCTGGGCCTTGTCGAAGGCAAATAGTGTCACCGTGCCGGTCTTCTTCTTGACGATCTCCCGGCTCACGACCGCCCCAGCCTGGTAGGCTACCAACTCGAGCGCATTGCCCCCATGAACTTCTGGGCGGTCTTTTCGTCTTTAGGATTAGTCGTCATGTCGTTTCCTCTTGCCGTTGTCATTCCGGTGCTCTGGCCGCATCCCTGGGGCGCGGGCACACGCTCAGGCGATGCAGCATGGCGGGATATGCCTCATGCTTGTCTTCACGTTGTTCTATGGCGCCTTTGCCGCGCGCCTGCCCGCGCTCTGGATCCGCCGCGCCGCCAGCGCCCGGCCGGGCCGATCGCCGGCTGGAGACTGAATCGACCGGTCGCGCGAACGCCTCATTCTTCGGCCTGCTTTCTGTCTTTGAAAAATCCGAACAGATATTGCGCCACGCGCCGCATCTGGATTTCCTCCGATCCCTCTGTGATGCGATAGCGCCGGTGATGCCGGAAAATGTGCTCGAATGGCTTATGCCGCGAGTACCCGATCGCGCCATGCACCTGCATCGCGCGGTCCGCCGCTTCGCACACCAGCCGGTTCGCCCGGTAGTTGCACATCGCAACCTTGTCGGAAAGTTTGAGCGCGACCTCGGGCTTCGACATTTGATCCATCTGCCACGCGGTCTTGTGGATGAGGTTACGGATCATCTCGGCTTCGGTGTGCAGCTCGACCAGCGGCCATTGAATCGCCTGGTTGCTCGCGAGCGGTTTGCCGAACGGCTTGCGGTCCTTGGCGTATTTCACGCTCTCGTTGATGCAATATTGCGCGGCGCCCAGCGAACTCGCCGCCTGGCGGATGCGATTCTCATGGACGAAGTGCTGCGCCACCGCCAGCCCGTTTTCCGGATCGCCAAGAATCGAGTCGGCCGGCACCGCGACGTCGGTCAGCGAGACGAGCGGGTGATCGGTCGGCATGTTGAACGTCCACAAATACCCTTCGATCTTGAAGCCTGCGCTTTTGGTCGGAACGATGAAGCAAGTGATGCCGCGCGGGCTGCCGTCTTTGCCGCTGGTCCGCGCGAACACGAAATCGTGCGTGGCGACGTGCAGCCCGGTATTCCACATCTTGGCGCCGGTGATTAGCCAGTGATCGCCGTCGCGAACTCCGCGCGTCTCCATCCAGGTCGCGTCGGAACCGTGCTTGGGCTCGGTGAGTCCGAACGCGATCCGCATCGAACCGTCCAGTAGCTTGGGAATAAATTCCTTTTTCTGCTGCTCGTTGCCGAAGTCGCGAAACATCAGCACGGTCGGCAGATTGCCGACGATTGAACTTTCGTTCTGCAAATCGTTGTGCAGCCCGAGTCCCTTGGCCGCCAGGTACTCACGGATGATCGCCATCGCGAGGTTGGTACCGTCCCTACCCCCGTATTCCCTGGGCAGCGCGTAGCGATAGTGCCCCGCCTTGTCGGCGCGTCGGTGCATCTCGAGGAGCAGCGCTTCCCACTCATGGCGCGGCAGTCCGTCGCGTTCGAAGTCGGTGCGCGCCCATTCGCGGCGATGATCGAAAAAACGGATGTTGTCGTTCTCGCGTTCGAGCGGCTTGATCTCTTTCTCGATGAACGCATCCAGCTCGGCCAGGTAGGCTGTGACATCGGCGGGAATATTAAAATCCACGGCGTTTCTCCTGAGGCGATTACATTATGACCGAGGCGTAACAGAGTGCGGTTTCGAACGGAAGCGCAATCGGCACTCAAAAGGTGTGCACGGATGCGATCAGGCTGGCGCGATTGGCAACGATTTGGCTGGAGGCGTCTCTCCGATGCTAAGCGCGAGTTCCTCCAAAGTCTTGCCGCGGGTCTCGGGGACGAACAAGAGCACGATCACGACGCCGAGGATCGGGCCGGCGGCGAACAGCGACGCCGCGTTGCCCAAACCGCCAAGCGGCCCCGACAAAAGGCCGATAACGACCGGCGACAACATCCAGCAGACCTGACCCATCACCTGAACGCAGAGGCTGTAGCCGGTTGCTCGAATCGCGGTCGGAAACAACTCGGTCGAGAGCGCCGAGGTCGCGGTGCGCGCCGCTTGATACGCAAACATCGTGATGACTTCGCCCGCAAGGATCGCGCCGTAACTGTCGCTGGTGAACAGCACGTACATCGCCGCCGCCGACATCAGGTAGAAGAAGCTGGTGGTAAACTTTCGTCCCAGCCGGTCCATCAGAAATCCGCTCAACATGCTGCCGATCGTGCCAATCGCGTAGGCGAGGATTATCGCCGCAGCGACCTGGTGGGATTTCCAATGATGATCGCGGCGGGCGTAGAGGCTGAAGTAGGTGACCGTCGGACCGCCGATCAAGCCGAGCGAGTTCCATAGCCCCGCCATGATTAGCAGGCGGGAGCGGTACGGACCCGCAAGTGGTGCCAGGGAATTGCGAATCGACGTCCAGAATCCGGGACGCGCCTTGCCGGCCGCAGCCCGCGCCCGCTCGAGCGCAATGAAGCGGGCAGTCTCGCGAAGTCCGCGCCTCAAAAACGCGATCATCACCAGCGGCGCGATCCCGAACAGGTATATGCCGCGCCATCCCCATCGTGACTCCGCCATGATCGCGTAGGTAAGTGCCGCGGCGGTCACCCCGAGAAACGCAACCATGTGCAGCGCCGCGATCGCGCGCCCGCGTGTCGCGTCGGGAAACTCCTCGCTGATCATCGTGACCGCAACCCCGAACTCGGCTGCGAGAAATATCTGCGCCGTACTTTGAAAAATCGTGAACGACTTCACGCCGGTCGAAAGCGCCGTGAACAAAGTGAAAATCGTGTAACAAAGTACGGTCGTGGAGATGATCGGTTTTCGGCCGTAACGATCGGCGAAGATTACCACGAAGAACGACAGCATCCCGCCAAACCGCACGATCGTCGCCATCAGGCCGATGGCAGGGTCGGCCATGTGAAACGTCCGCGCGATTTCAGGCGTCGCCAGGTGGAAGATCGTGATGTCGTAGCCTTCGAAAATCGTAGCCGACATCAGCATCGCGAACAGCGCCGCCAAATAGCGGCGCGGCCGCGCGATCCACGGGGCTAATTTCGGTTGTTCTGACGAGCTATTTGGATGAGCGGCCTGCATCGCCGATGCTTGCGCGCGCAAGGCGCACGTCGATTTGCTAAAGGTCTCAGATCATGAATCTCCCGGCAAGGCGCAATCATCCTTGAGGCAGCGCTGTCTATTTCGAACTGCCGAAGAGTTTGATGTGTTGCGGGCTATTGGCCGCATTGTCTTGTAGTTCGAGTGTGCCCTCGAACTTGCCCCGCTCGTGCGGAGCGAACTCGACGGAGATTATGCAGGTTCCGGGTTTCGCCGCTATTGTGCCGCACGTGCTGGCAGTCACGTTGAATGGCGGAGTGGCTGCAGGAGCCGTCGTAAACGAGATCGGTGCCGGCCTGAGATTGACCAGCGTAATGCTCTGAGGGGAACTGACGGTGTCAACCGGCACTTGCCCGAAGCTTAGCGATTGTGGATGCGCCTTCATCTTCGGTGCGGCGCCGTGGCCCTTCAGTTTGACTGTGTGCGATCCGAACTCGGCGTTGCTGTTCACCCGCAGCAGCCCATGTTGCTTACCTTTCGCGGTTGGAACGAATGCGACTTCGATCGTACAGGAGGCGCCGGGTTGCAGTTCTCCCGGGCAATTGCTCGAGGTCACCACAAATCCGCTACTCACTGCCGGCTGCCACAAGGTCACTGCCACGGCCGTAGTGTGGTTGACAAGCTTTATCTTCGCCGGCTTGCCCTGATGGCCCACGACCTCGCTCGGGAACGAAATTGACTTGGGCCTGGCGTCCAGCGTCGCCAAAACGGGACTCGGAGAAGCGGTCGGCGCCGGCGTCGCAGTAGGCGTGGCTGTGATAGTCGCCGTCGGCGTGCCCGCCGCGTGGCCGATCACGTTCGCGCCTGAGATAGCTGCGACGAGCGCCGCCCCCAGAATCAGACCCCGCAACGATCGCTCTGTCACTTTCCCCGCCGGTTGTTCCCGTGCCCAGGCATTGTACTGACGCACGCGCAGTACGTCCACGATCAGGCGTCGATGCTCGCACAGCTCGGCGTGCTCGATCCTAAAGGGCTGCCGATAGCGGGGAGCGGCAGTCGCGAGGTATCTGGATGACCGCGAATCGGTCGGATACGATCGCGCGATGGCTATCAAGCGAGTCTGCGTTTATTGCGCATCGAGCCGCCAGTGCGACGCCGCCTATCACGACGCAGCCGCGCGCCTGGGCCGCACGTTGGCGCGCAACAAGGTGACGCTGGTCTATGGCGGCGGCAGCGTCGGCTCGATGGGTCATCTTGCGGACGCGGCGATTGCCGAAGGCGGCCGCGTGATCGGCGTCCTGCCGCGTTTCATGTACGACCTCGAATGGGGTCATCGCGGCCTGAGCGAGCTGCTGATCGTAAATGACCTGCACGAGCGCAAGCGCCTGATGATCGACGATGTCGACTCGGTGATCGCGTTGCCCGGCGGATGCGGCACGCTCGAGGAGCTGTTCGAAGCGATCACGTGGAAGCGGCTTGGATTGTTCGGCGGTCCGATCGTGCTGGTAAACACTTTGGGCTTCTACGCGCAGTGCGTGGCGTTTCTGGAGAGCTGCATCGAGCGGCGTTTCATGGACGAGCGTCATCGTGCGATGTGGTCGCTCGTCGAACGACCCGAGGATGTGCTCGACGCGATCGCCGGTGCGCCGCCGTGGCCGCACGAAAATCGCAATTTCGCCGCACTGTGAAGCGCTAGCGTTCGATTTTCGCGATAGCGGCGGTGTGGTCGCGGGAGAGATCGGCTTTGAGGAATTCCTCGGTGCCGGGCGTTCCAAGTTCGAATTCCGGCGTATGATGAATCTTGATCGTCACGTCCGCGGTCCGGCAATCGAGCATATGGCCGCCGGCCGAGCGGTCGGCGGTGATGAAATGCAAATGATAGCCGGGCACGTTGACGCCGCGCAGATAGTCCGGCGTGAAAAATCCGACGATGGTTCCTTCGACGTCGTGAAACTCGAAGACCGGTTCTTCGCGCGCGGCCTGTTCGAGGCCCACTGATTTGTCCTGTTTGGCGACTGCTCGAGTCTTCACGTAGTCGAAGCGCCCTTCGATCCTAAGCGCATGGAAGATGTTCTGCGACGGCAGCATCGTGGCGACCGTCGCGAGCATTTCAGCCTGATCGCAGGGGCGATCGAGCCGCGCGCTCTCGTCGGCTTTGAAAAAACTCACAGTTGCAAATGGCGTGCGCGTCGAATCCTCGACGGGATGCGCATGGCCGTCGGCGCGCACCTGGAAGACCTTGCCGTCGAGCTCGATCATCTCGCCGTCGAGTCCGTCGAACGTGCCCAGGCCGAAATCGCCGTGAGTCTTCAGCTCGCCCATCGTCATGTCGCCGGTAGATGCACCTTCCATCAGGGCGTTTACGGTCGAGGTCTGAAATACGGTCTGGTCTTCGTCGCCGAGTAGTCGCTCGAGCGCCTGCACAATGATCGCGGACAGGCTTTGTCCGGTCTGTTTTCGCCGCGCGCCAAGTTGGCGCGCGAGCGCGGCTGGCAGATGCACGCGAAGCGTTAGGTGTTGAGTCACGGAGAGAGTTCTACTTGGTGTTGGCTACGGGTTGGACGTTTTCGCCGTCGCGGGCTGCCTGGCCTACGTTGACTGCTACCTTGTCGGTCTGGTTGATACCGCTGATGACCTCGACCATCTGCCCGTTGTCATAGCCTAGCGTCACCTCGGCGAGGTGCAACTGGTTATTGCGGACGACGGGCACATAGACCTTGCCGTCGCGGAACACTAGTGCGTCGTCGGGGACCATCGGGGATCCGGTGCCCATTTTGACCGTGAATTCGGCGGTCGCGTACATTCCTGGATAGAGCGCCTGGTTCTCGTTGGCGAGATCGACCTCGACCAGCATCGTGCGCGTGTCGGGGGACAGCGCGTCGGGATGGCGCGTGATGGAGCCGGTGAACTTTTGACCAGGGTAGCCGGCCGCCGTAATCGTCGCGGGATCGCCGTTCTTGATGAACGGCGCGATGTTCTGAGGCACGTACGTGAACACGCGCAGCGGCTTGTAGCGGGCGAGAGCGACGATCGCGCCGGAGCCGGGTGTGCCGGGGGTCGTGTTCGCGGGCACGAGATGGCCGGGATCGATGTAGCGCGCGCTGATGACGCCGTCGAAGGGTGCCGCGATCGTCTCGTAGGCCTGGTTGGCGATGTCCTGTTCGAGCGTGGCTTTAGCCTGGAGCATCGCGGCGTGAGATTCATCGGCCGTCTGCGGCGCGATGACGCCTGCGCGCAGGAGGGCCTGGTTGCGCTTGTCGGTGATGACGGCGAGGTTGTGGCTGGCGCGCGCGTTGGCGACCTGCTGATCGAGCTCGGGCGACGTAAGGACGGCGATGAGCTGGCCCTTGCGCACGCGGTCGCCCTTATCGACCTTGATTTCCTTCAGGTAGCCGGGAACTTTTGCGTATATATCGGTCTCGTCGAAGCCGCGAATGGTGGCGGGCAGTTTCAGATCGCGCGTGGGCGGAGCGAGCGAAACGTCGGAGACGAGTACGTGCGGACCGGCTTCGTTTTCGTGCTCGAGTGCCGACGTCTGGCGGCCGATCCATAGCTCGCGGGCGAGCACGAGGCCGGCGGTCGCGACGAGAGCTACCACAATGGCAGCGACCCATCCGGCAAAGAAAACTTTGCCAGGGGTGGGCACGCTGAAATTTTTCGGATCGTCGCCCATTTCTTCCATTTCTTCCATATACCATGCGCCGGGCGTACTATGCGCCGGGCAGGTTGATTGCCTCGATCTCGGCGTCGCGCTGATGTTTGCCGATCACGTCACGACCGAAGATCGAATACACGGCCGGCACCACGAACAAGGTCATCATCGTCGCCGCGAACAGTCCGCCGATTACGGCGCGCCCCAGCGGAGCATTCTGCTCGGAACCCGAGCCGAGCGAAAGCGCCATCGGGAGCATCCCGAGAATCATCGCGAGCGCGGTCATGATGATCGGGCGGAAGCGGATGCGGCCGGCCTCGATAGCCGCGGCGAGCGGACTATAGCCTTCCTCGCGCAGCTCGTTGGCGAAAGTGATCAGCAGGTTGGCGTTGGCGACGCCGACACCTACCGCCATGATCGCGCCCATCAGCGATTCGACGTTGATGGTCGTACCCGTTATCGCGAGCATCCAGAGCACGCCGGCCAGCGCTCCCGGCACCGCCATCATGATGATGAAAGGCTCGAGCCACGACTGAAAGTTCGCGACCATCAGCAGGTACACGAGGACGATGGCCAGGATGAGTCCCTCGCCAAGGGTGAGGAACGAGTCATGCATCGCCTGGCTCTGGCCGCGGATGACGACGTGCGTGCCGGCGGGCAAGGGGCCGAGGTTGTCGATCTCGTGCTGCACGGCGGAGGTGACGCTGCCGAGATCGCGGCCCTCGACGGCCGCATCGACGTCGATCACGCGCTGCACCGTGTAATGCGCGACGACCGCGGGATCCCATCCGTGGGTGATCGTGCCGAGGTTGCCAAGCAACTGGGGCTGGCCCTGCGTCCCGGTGGCCGAAGGAGGAGTGCTCAGCGGTATGTTCGACAGCGTGGCTACAGAGTCGATCAGATGCTGCGGCGCCTGCGACACGACGCTGTAGTTGACGCCCGATTTCGGATCGAGCCAGAAGTTGGGCTGCAGCAGCATGGCGCCGGAGAGCGTGGAGAGCATGCTCGAGGCGACCTGTTGCTGAGTGATGCCGAGTTCGAGCGCCTTGGCGCGATCGACGTTCACGCCGAAGGCCGGATAGTCCTGCGGCTCGGCTATTCTGAGATCGCTGACGCCGGGGATCAGCCTCATCCGATCCTGCAGGCGCAGTGCGATGTCGTAGTCGGCCTCGAGGTTGTTGCCGTTAATCTGCGCGTCGATAGCGGCGGGCAGGCCGAAATTGAGCACCTGGCTGACGATGTCGGCGGCCTGAAAGTAGGCGGTGACGTTTGGATATTGGCGCTTGAGCAGGCCGCGAATCTTATTCTGGTAGATGGCGGTGGGCTGATGGTCGGGCTTCAACTGGATCAGCAGGTCGGCATCCTGCGGCCCGATCGAGTCGGTATGATAAAACGCCAAATTGTACGAGATCGGCAGCCCGATGTTGTCGCTGATGCCTTCGAGCTCATCAGCAGGCACCACGGTACGAATCGCGCGTTCGATGTTGTCCACCATGAACTCGGTATGCTCGACGCGGGTTCCGGTCGGCATCCGCACGTGCAAGCTCATCATGCCGGCGTCGATGCGGGGAAAGAAATCCTCGCCGACCACGAACAGCATCGCCAACGAAGACAGAATCAGGATGGCGACGCAGGCCAGCGAGAAATTTCGGCGCGCGATGAACTTGGCGAGTGCGAAGCGATACGAATGCTTGACCTGCTCGAAGCGGGCGTCGAAAGCGCGGACGACGCGGGCCCAGCGGCCGGGCCCAAGGTTTTGCTCGTGCTCTTCGGGGAGCAGAAGGCGCGCCATGGTGGGGACCAGGGTGCGCGAGAGCAGATACGACGTGAGCATCGCGAAAACCACCGCCAGCGCGAGCGGGGTAAACAGGAATTTCGCGACTCCGGTCAGCAGCACGACCGGAAAAAAGACGATGCAGATGGCAAGCGTGCCGACAAAGGTCGGCCCGGCAATCTGCGAGGCGCCGTCGAGAATCGCGACCAGCAGCGGCTTGTGCATCGCATGGTTGCGATGGATGTTTTCGACTTCGACGGTCGCGTCATCCACCAGCATCCCGACCGCCAGCGCGATCCCGCCCAGCGTCATCGTGTTGATCGTCTGCCCGGTGAGCTTGAGACCGACGATGGCGGTCAGAATCGACAGCGGAATCGAGGTGATGACGATGACCATGCTGCGCGGCGAGCCGAGGAACAGCAGCACCATGATCGCGACCAGGATCGCGGCGGTGACGGCCTCCTGCACGACGTCGCGCAGCGCAGCGCGAACGAATTGCGACTGGTCGAACGTGAGCATCACGTTCAAACCCTTGGGCGCGGTGGCGCGGATGTCGGGCAGTTTTGCTTTGACCGCATCGACGACGGTCAACGTCGAAGCGTCGGCGTGCTTGACGACGAGCAGGTAGGTGGCCTGCTGTCCGTTGAAGCGCACGACGTTGGTTTCGGGCGGATGCGAGTCGGTGACGGGAGCAACGTCACCGAGGAAAACCGGCGCGCCGTTGCGGTACTTGATCGGCAGCTGGTTGAAGTCGGAGACTTTGGGCACCGACATGTTCAAGTCGATGTTGTATTCGTAATTGCCCATCTTGGCGGTGCCCGACGGGATGACGACGTTGGTCGAGGCGAGTGCGTTGCCGACGTCAAAGGCAGACAGCCCATTGGCGTAGAGCGCGGAGGGATCGAGGTTGACCATCACCGAGCGGCTGACGCCGCCCAGCGGAGCGGGTGAGGAAAAGCCGGGGATCGTGAAGAGCTGGATACGGATGAAGTTGAGGCCGTAGTCGAAGAGTTTGTTGGTCGAAAGAACGTCGCTGTAAACGTTGAGCTGCGCGACCGGGACGTTGCTGGCGTTGTAGGAAATGATTTGCGGGGGCTGAATACCGCGCGGCAAATTGCTCAGGATGCTCTGGGACACCGAGTTCATCTGAGCGATCGCGCCGCCCACGTCGGTGCCGGGATAGAAATAGACTTTGAGCAGCCCGATGCCGTTGATCGATTCGGATTCGATGTGCTCGATGCCGTTGACGGTGGTCGAGTAAGCGCGCTCAGAGATGAAGACCATGCGGCGCTCGACGTCGAAAGCGGACAGACCCGGGTAGTTCCAGACGACCATCACGACCGGCAGATCGATCGACGGGAAGATGTCCACGTTCATGAGGCCGAAGCTGAGCACGCCGAGGACGAGCATCAGCAGCGCCATCACGGCGACGGAGAGCGGCCGGCGAAGCGCGAGGCGGACGATCCACATAAGGTGCGCCGAAGACTGCGGTCAACTGCTCAAGTTGGCGGTCGTGGAAAGAGGCGATGATAACACATAATCAGCGAGTGCGATTTTCAAAATATGGGACGGCGTCGAGCAAGACAAGTTTGGCAGGGGTGAACGAAGCATTGCGCGGAGTCAGTGAGATTGGAGGTTGATTCTCGCGTGCGCCGAACTCCTGTTTCTTGCGTATGGCGGAGATGAGGAAAGCGGTCCGGGCGGGTTTAGCGGTGGCTCTTCGGTAGTCCACGCCTTGCGGCAGCCTGTGCCGCGACCATGTGGTTCACTGCTCTACGCAACGGATGGCTTCGTGAGTGGCCTGCGTAAACTCCTTGAGCCAAGCTTCGCGCCCGAGAACGTCATCTGGCTTGTAGCGCAAAATTATCTCTTCCAAGTTTTTCCAAGCCGGATGTGTAGAATCGAGGACCCGATGAAGCTCAACTCGGACTTCTCTTCGCAGCCGAGCGACGTCGCTTACGAGGTCTCCCACTAGTGGGTGCTTGTCCAAATTCCAAATGATGTCGCGCGACTCCTCTGCTAAATCACGAAGACGGCCGGATCTTGCCAAAGCTTCATACTCAATTGGTAATTGGGGTAATTGCAGCTGGCCAGGGGGGTGGATCGACGCGATCTTCCCATCGATCGGTGATCGCTCGTTCACTTCGGAGACTTTGCCTTCAGTTGAAACAGTTATTCGCCCCTCCCGCACGTCCATCAGAAACTGCAACGCCGGCCCCGCCCACATCCAGTCTCCGCGAGGAATCTGAAGTTTTCCATACTGCGTCTCCATAGCACGGGCAGTTTCCCACCATCGGTAGCTCTCATGATAGTGTGTGCCGGAAATTGAATTGCCGCGATAGTCAAACGAATGGACGATCGTGGCCCAGCTTATCGACGCTTCTCGCTGAAGCGATTCCAGAAGAAGAAAATTACGTGGCAAACGCCAGACGACCACCGCCTTCTCCACTGCAAATATAGGCCGGTCGCTCGGAATTCCCTCCCGTGATTTGCTTTGGATTTCGGAAGAGTCTGCAAATCTTCGAAGCGCCCCCAGTGGGGGCTTACTCACGGGGGGCTGCGAACTGAGAAATCGATGGAGGAGTTCGTACCCAGCTTCATCGAAGAGGTTGAAGTGTGTAGATGCAGATACAAATTTAGGTATGTGCGGTAGATCGTCGCGACGAAGAATCACCGGCACAAACTTGGTATTTCGTCCTCCCGCTTCATAGATCGCCTGCGTAATTAATTGACCTTCCCAATTCGCTCCAAGACCTTGCCCTGCACTTTCGTGACCCTCTGCTCGTCGAGCGTAGGTTTCAGTGCAAACCATCAGCACATACCTTGCTCTCGTAATCTGGTCAGTCATCCAGCGAGGCCAACCCTCTGCAGGAAATTGCTCGTATTGGTCTAGATGGCAGTCGATACCGTCGCTACGCAACCGGTTAGAAAGGTCAAGCACTTGGATGCTGTGTTCAGCTGAGTCGTGGCTGTAACTGACGAACACTCGGAAATTCGCTGCGCCGTCCTCCATGGTCAACATGCTTCCGCGAACTCACAAGAGGAAGGAAGGGAGGCGAGACACATCACGGGACTGGGGCGGCGCCGAGCAGGCCGGCAGCCTCGTCGTAACCGAGCATCAGGTTCATGTTCTGGATCGCCTGACCCGAGGCGCCTTTGCCGAGGTTGTCGATCGCGGTTATCACGAGCAGGGTTTCGCTGCGTCGATCGAGGACGAACGCCAACTCGCAGAAATTGGTGGCGCGCACGTTGCGCAGCTCGGGCAGTTCTCCCGGTTTGAGGATTCGCACAAACCGCGACTTGGCAAAGCTGGCCTCGAAGGCGGCGTGAACGTCGCTCTCGGTCGTGCCGGCGCGCGGGCGCATAAAGATCGAGCTGAGCAGACCGCGCGTAATCGGCAGCAGATGCGGCACGAACAGCAGCGCGATGTCGCGGCCGAGCGCGGCGGAGATTTCCTGCTCCATCTCGGGGACGTGGCGATGGTTGCCGACCTTGTAGGCGCGGAAATTCTCGTTGACTTCGGCGAACAACTGCTCGATGGACGCAGCCCGGCGCGCGCCGGTGGTGCCCGACTTCGCGTCGATGATTATCGACGACGGCTCGATCAAGTCGCGCCTGATGAGCGGCAGCAGCGCGAGCAGCGCGCCGGTCGGAAAGCATCCGGGGGTGGCAACCAGGCGCGCCTCGCGAAGCTCATGCCGATGGAATTCGCTCAGCCCGTAAACCGCCTCCTTGAGGAGTTGCGGCGCGGGGTGTTCGACGCCGTAAGTGGCGCGGAACTGCGCCGCGTCCTTGAACCGGAAATCCGCCGACAGGTCTACTACCTTGAGGCCGGCCTTGATTAGTTCAGCGGTATGCGCGGTGCCAACCGTCTCGGGCAGGCACGAGAGCACGACCTCGGCGCGGTCCTGGACCAGGTCGGGGCGCAATTCCTCGAACGGCGGCAAGTCGATGCCGGCCAGGTGGCGGTAAACGTCGGCGACCTCGCGCCCGGCGTAATGCTCGGAGGTGAGCACGCTCAGCTCGACGAACGGATGGCGGGCGAGGATGCGGACCGCCTCAATACCCGAGTATCCCGAGGCGCCGACCACGGCCACCTTGACCTTGTCGTGCGTAGCCACTTTCCGAATCTCAATGCTCCTTTGCGAATTGGTATCGACGCAACTCACCTAGCATGATTGCGCACGCCGAGCCAGTTACTTGGTGTCGAACTCGAAGACCATGTCGGCGGGCGGATGTTCGGGGTCGGCGGCGAGTTTGTCCAGGTAAATCCGCACCGGAGTGTCATCGGGGCGCACCTCGCCCAGGCGCTCAAGCTCGTGGCGCGCGGAAGATACGTCGCCGGCGCGAATCATGGTCAGCGCGTCGCCGAAGCGGCGATAGAACGAAGGATCGACGCCGTCGTTGTCGCACCCGGCTACGTCGACGATCGGCACCAGCTGCTCTTTTCCCTTGACCTTCACCAGTCCGAGCTCGCGCCCGATGAAACCGGCGCCGGCTTCGGTGTAGGTCACGCGGCTGACCAACAGATGCACCTTGAAATAACGGGTCAGTCCCTCCAGCCGCGAGGCAAAGTTGACCGTGTCGCCGATGACGGAGTAGTCGAAGCGGTTTTCGCCGCCGAAGTTGCCGACCACGACGTCGCCGGTCGAAATGCCGATGCCGATGTCGAGGTCAGGGAAGCGCGGATCGTTTTTCTGGAGCTCGCGGAGATTCGCGAGCATCTTGAGCGCGCAATCGATAGCCGAGCGCGAGGGATTTTCGAGCTCGTTGGGCGCGCCCCAGAACGCCATGATTCCGTCGCCCATCAGCTTGTCCACAACTCCGCCGGTCTTGAAGATTACGTCGATCATCGAGGTCATGTAGGTGTTCAGCAACGCGACCAGGTCCTCGGGCTCGGTGCGCTCGGCGCGCTTGGTGAAGCTGACGATATCGGCGAAGAGAATCGCCAGATGACGCCGCTCGCCGCCGAGTTTCAAACCCTGGGGCGAATCCAGCACCGACGTGATCACGTCGGGGTTCAAATAATGCTCGAAGGCGACGCGCAAGTGGTGCTTTTCGCGTCCTTCGGTGATGTACCGATAGCCGGCCAGGAACATGTACATGAGAATCCCGGTGAGCAGGGGAAAAACGACCCCGATCACCAGACCGTCGTGAAGCAGCCGCGTCTGAGCGTAAGCGTAGTAGCCGACCAGCAGGATCACGCCCAAGGCGGCAGACGACAGCGCGGACAGCCACGCGACGCCAAGCGACATCAGAATACCGATCAGGATCGTGGCGCCAAGCGCTATTTCCTGAGCCTCGATCGGGCGGCGAATGAAGTCGCCCTGAATCATGTTGTCGATCGCGTTGGCGTGAATCTCGACGCGCGCCATGTCGCCATCGACGGGAGTTACACCGCGATCGCCGAGTCCGTGGGCGGTCGCGCCGACCAGGACAATCTTTCCCGCCAGTTTGTCCGGCGCAATCCTGCGATTGATGATGTCCGAGATGGAGTAGTGCGGGAATGGATGGGCGCCGCGCCGGAAATTCACCAGCATCAGGCCGTCGTCATCGACCGGTATCCGCTCACCGGCGACCGACACACCAGACACTCCGTTGGGACCGAGTCCCAATACCATCGGCGCGCCGCCGGCATACGCGGCGGCGACGGCGATAAACAGGGGGGCACAGTAGCGGCCGTCGAAGCGGACTACCGTCATATCGGCGCGGATTTCGCCGTCGGCGTCCGCGTCAACGTCGAAGTATCCGATCGAGTGCGCGGCATCGTTAAGCAACGGAATTGGCGGCGAATACGCAGAAGCCTCGATCAACTGCGGCGATTTGCCCGGAGCCTGTCGTACGATTCCGTAACCGAGCGGCCCGGGCGGTCGAATCTTGTCGAGGAACCCGGCCGTTTTGACGCTTCTGGAATGAGCCTGGGAATGGTGGCTCTGGAATGCGTAGCCAAGCACCGTCAGGCCCTGCGATTTCATCGCGGCGGCGAATGCCTGGTCGTTGCCGGGACCCATGACCTCGCCGATCGCGTCGTGCTTGAGGCCAAGTCCCGCGAGTTTTTCGCCTATTTCGCCGCGCGTCACATCGCTCTTGTCGGCTTCGCTGAAGATCGCATCGAATCCTATGACCTTGACCTTGTAGTCCTTGAGCGCATCGGTCAGCCGCGCAAGCACGAGCCGCGGCCACGGCCATTGCCCAAGCTGCGCGATACTCCGGTCATCGATCGCGGCGATCGCGACCACGCCCGAAGACGGACGCGGAGCGATGGTATTGATTCGAAGGTCGTACGCGATCAGATCCATCCGCTCGAATGCGCCATGGAAGCGGTCGTGGGAGGCGAACATCAACCCCAGCAGCACGATCCCGAACAGGAAGGTGCGCCACGAGAATCTGAGAGCCGTGTGTTGCGGTTTTGCGCTCGCCATCGTTACCGATTCGAGCTTAACTCGGCGCCGCGGGCGCCGCTAACCGCGCTTGCCGACGCCGCGAACGTCCGTCACGCGCGTCACGCGCGGTTTGCGCATGCGCGTGAAAGGTCGCCGCCTACTCAAACCAACTGAGCTGCTTGTACATGCTGATCTGGACGTACTGATGAGCGTTGCCATAGCCGGCCTGCGCGCTCACGCCAAGCTGCCACGGCCGGTAGTAAAAACCGACATCCGGTCCACCCTGGCCCTGCGCGTCGGTCAGGTAGCCGCCGTTGTACATCGCGCCGCCGGCGCCGCCCAGGATCATGTACTTTTCGGTCGAGAGCAGGATTGCCTGCAGATCGAATTCGGTGCTGGTCACGCCATTCTGGAAATCATGCATCGAGCTGAAAGATGCGTTGAGCGGATGCTGGCTGTGCAGACATATCCAGCTGGAGAAATCGCCCTCGACCAGGAAGGCATCGCTATCCGCCACGTCGTGGCCGCCCGAGACGTAAAGATGCGTCCCCGGGAACAGCGTGAAATCGAGGCCGCCCTGAAAGCGTCCGAAGTTGAGGCGCGGGAAACTGCCGCTGCCCGGCGCAAGGGGACTCTCGAAGCCACCGCCGATCCACAGTTGGTAGCCGGTCGCGCGGCCGAAGACCCCGATGTACGGCGTGACGCTTTGCTCGACCTGCGTGCCCTCCTGAACGACGGCATATTTGTCGCTGACGTAGCCGCCGGCAAAGGCAGTCGCCTGGAGGAGTCCGGGCGTCTGGAGGGAGTAGAATCCCGGATAAGTCTCGTCAAACCATTGCGCATGTGCTGCAGGCGCGATCGTGAGCGCGCTCAGCACCACTGCGAGTGCGACCGTCATGCTAACGCGGAAAATTCGGTTCTTCGCCACGTCTCACCTCCTCCTCTATCGCCCCTAAATGGTTGGCGGATGTGGCGGCGTCACGGGAATCGTGCATGCCGGACATGCCGACGGCGGCGGACATGCCGGCGCCGGTGCACCGCTCGATCCCGGCGACGTTGCCGTGAACAGGCCACCGCCACCGGCTCCCGCGGTCGCGCTGTCGAGCGAGGTTGCGCCGGTCATCCCCAGCGGTCCGGGCGTCGTCGGCGGTTTATCGCACGGCAGCGTCGATTCGTAGCCCGCGCCGACATCCTGGCCCGCGTTGGGAGTCGCCAAGGGCGCCAGGTTGACGGTCCCTTGATAGACGGAGATGTCAGTATATCGTTGGCATCCCTGATAGCCGGACCTGATTATATTCTCGGTGTATGCGGTGTCGAACCTCGTGCCTCGTACTGACGCGACCGCGTTGGGAGTATGCACCTGGTAATTTGCCGGTGCGCCGCCCGATGCGGCGTTTACCAGCGATCGCAGGACTCCCGAAACCAAGCTCACGCGCGTCGAAGTGGATCCGCCGGTAATCGTGAACTCATCAAGCGTGATGTTGCTGGCGGGTCCCAGCTCGAGGCGGCTCCGATCGTTGAGCACGATAACCCCGTGCCCGTCGGCGCCGGTCACGATTCGATCGGCTACATCGACCCCGACTCCTGACGCTGCTCCGATTGTCGCCCCGGCGCGCTGAATCTGGACTTGACCGCTCACTGAAACGAAAGATCCCGCTGCCGTCTGCGCGAGCGCCGGCCCGGATACCACAAGCACCAGCGCGCTTATGATCAAAAGCTCGGCACCAAACACGGCGCTATAATGACTTCGGTTTCGACGCATCTAAATGGCGCTCCTTTACCGCTCGCGCTATTCTTGTATTTGTCCGTGCAGGGATTTGTCAACCGCCCCGTATAAGTACTTGTAACAGCAGCACAAATGAATAGGGCGCGAGCATCGCTCACGCCCCGGCCATCTCAAATTGAATTCCTGGCGCCCACGCGCGGATTCGATTCGACAGTCCCTAACGCTTGGAGTATTGCGGCCGCTTGCGCGCCTTGTGACGCCCGTACTTCTTGCGCTCGACCTCGCGCGGATCACGCGTCAGCATCCCGCCCTTGCGCAGCGTCGGCCGCAGCGTCTCGGTCGCGCTGACCAGCGCGCGCGAAATCCCGTGACGGACCGCGTCGGCCTGCGCCGCGATTCCGCCGCCCTCGACGTTCACCAGCACATCGTACTGCCCCACGGTCTCCGTCGCCTCGAACGGCTCCAGAATCCGCATTCGCGACGTCGGGCGCGGGAAGTAGTCCTCGAGCGTGCGCTCGTTGATCGTGATCGTGCCGCTGCCGGGCAGCATTCTGACGCGCGCCACCGCGGTCTTGCGCCGCCCCGTAGTCCAGATGATGTTTTTCTTTTCTGCCATGTGACGATCGTGCCTTGTTATACGCTGACGGTCTTCTTTAGACGCTCACGGTCCGGATTATACGCTTACGCTTTTGGGCTTCTGCGCAGCGTGCGGATGCTCGGCGCCACGATAAACCTTGAGCTTGTTGAAAATCTGATGGCCGAGTCGATTCTTCGGCAGCATCCCCTTCACCGCAATCTCGAGCAGCCGCTCGGGCTTGGCTTCGAGCATCTTGCCCGCCGCCGTCGTGCGGATTCCGCCCGGCCATCCCGTATGGCGATGGTAGAGCTTGCTCAGCGACTTCGATCCCGTCAGGCGAACCTTGGCGGCGTTGATGATAACGACGAAATCGCCGGTATCCTGGTTGGGAGTGTAATCGGGCCGGGTCTTGCCGGTCAGCAGGCTTGCCGCGCGCGACGCGACTCGTCCGAGCGCTCGCTCGCTTGCGTCGATCACCACCCAGTTGCGGTCGCGCAGCCCGTTCTCGCGCGAGATGCTTCGGGTTTGTTCGGTCAGCTTCAAGTTCGTGCACCAGTGAAAAAGTCGAAAAGACGTTAATTTTGGCGGGGCCGATGGGATTTGAACCCACGACTTCCGACGTGACAGGCCGGCGTTCTAACCGGGCTGAACTACGACCCCGCCCGAACCATCCTTTGTTACATTTTCCAGCCCGCGTAGCAACAACGCATTGCGCGCTCGCGCGGACTTCGCGCTGAGATTTTCCCGCTCTACGCGACCCGGCGCATCAGCTCGAGGATGTCGTAGCCGGTGATCTCGCGGCTCTTCGCCGACCAATCCCGAAGCTCCGGGTCCGACACCATCCCGGCCTGCGCCCCCTTGGCGAGATCCATCAGGCCGATTTTGATCGTCGCCTCGTCGATCATCTCGCCCGATTTGGGATCGGCCATCGAACCTCCCCCCTTCTCGTGGTAGAGCTTTATCACGCGGCGCGCCTCCTCGACCTGCTCCACGCTCGGAGTGTAGCACGCGTTGGCGATCTCCGCCTGCTGCGGATGTATCACCCAGGTGCCGTCCATCCCGAGGTTCGCGGCGCCGACGTTCTTCTCGCGCAGGGCCGCCTGCAGTTCCTTGACGCGCTCGGGTGAATCCGTGTTGCGCCACAGCCGCAGATAGACGTTGTCGATCGCGTGCAGCCCGGCGGCCTTCGCCGCGACCACCACCGCCTGCTTCGAGTAGTGAAAATTCTGATTCTGATTCTCGACAATCTCGCGGATGCCGAGATTTGCGGCGTAGTCCGCGATGCCGAACACCAGCCCGCACATCCGATCCGACGCGGTCGCGATTTCGTACGCCTTGATCAGCGCGTGCGGCGTCTCGATGAGCGACTCGATCTGAAGCCGGTAGTTCCATCCACCGCGCTTTTCGAGATCGTCGAGCAGCTTCGACACTTCGCCAATTTCCTCCGGCCCGCGCGTCTTCGGCAGCATGATGCCGTGGAAGCGATTGGGCGCGCCGAGCACGATGGCCTCCATGTCGCCCTTGAAGAACTTCGAATGGATATTGTTGGGCCGCACCGTGACGACCTTCTTGCCGAAGTCGAGCGTGTTGAGCGCCTCGACCATCACTTTGCGGCTCTTGTCGCCCTTGAACTCGTACGGGCACGCGTCTTCGAAGTCCGCCATCACGTGATCGACCGGCGCTTTCACCGCGTCGGCTGCGGTGACATGCAGCTTCATGTTGTGGCCCGGATAGGTCAGCTCGGTGCGCGGAACTACGAAACGTGCGCCTTTATCCAATACGTACATTGATAAATGTTCTCCCGCTGATTTTGCCGGCGCCGTGCGCGCTCAGACCGCCAGGTAATGAGTCTTGCGCTTGACCAAAACCGTCCGCTCGATTTCGACGACCACGGTGCCGTCGGGTTTCTTGCCAATCAGTTTGAACTTCACCAGTCCCGCGTCGGGCCGGTCCGCATCGCGCTTCTCGAGCACGGTCGATTCGGCGTAAATCGTGTCGCCGTGAAAGACCGGGTTGGTATGTTTGCCGTTGTCCATCTCGACTTCGGCGATCGCGTTCTCGCTGGTGTCCTCCGACGCGAGCCCGACCGTGAACGCCAGCACGACGCCGCCGTACACCAGCAGCTTGCCGCCGACGTAGGCGCCCGGATTCTTGTCGATCAAGTCCTGGTTGAAGTGCAGCTCGGCCGTGTTCATCACCAGCGAGGTGAAGATGTGATTGTCGGCCTCCGTGATCGTGCGGCCGCGCTGATGGACCAGCGTGTCGCCGACCGTAAAATCCTCGAAGTAGCTGCCGTCGTTGGTGATGCTCATCGCGCGATTGGCCCCCTGGTCACTTCTGCTCCATGATACGCCGGCCGATGACCTCGTACTGGATCTCACTAGTGCCCTCGAAGATCGACAGCACGCGCGCGTCGCGCCAGAAGCGCTGCGCCTCGAACTCCATCGAGTATCCGTAGCCGCCATGCACCTGCATCGCCTCGCGCGTGACCCGCTCGGCCATCTCGGCGGCAAACGCCTTGGCCAGTCCGGCCTCGTAGTCGCATCGTTTGCCGGTGTCCTTTTCGCCGGCGGCGAAATAGCAAAGCTGCCGCGCGGCTTCGATCTCGACGGCCATGTGCGCAAGCTTGTGCCTGATCACCTGGAAGTCGCCGATCGGCTGGCCGAACTGCTTGCGGTCCTTAGCATATTTGACCGCGCATTCGAACGCCGCCTGCGCCACGCCGACGCCGCGCGCCGCGGTCTGGATTCGCGCCGCCTCGTAACTCGCCATCAATTGGTAGAAGCCCTGCCCTTCGCGGCCGCCAATCAGATTGGCCGCCGGTGCGTACGCGTCGTCGAAATTCAGCGCGTAACTGCGCATCCCGTGATAGCCGATGGTGGGAATCGGCGAGCCGGTCAAATTCGGCGGCATGAAGCCGTCGCCCGGCTGCTTCTCGAACAGGATCAGCGACAGTCCCTTGTGGCGCTTGGAGATGTCCGGGTCGGTGCGCGTCATCACGGTCAGCATGTGCGCGCGATTGGCGAACGTGCACCACATCTTAGCGCCATTGATCAGATAGCCGTCGCCCTGTTTGACCGCCCGCGTTTTGAATGACGCCGTGTCGCTGCCCGAATCGGGTTCGGTGAATGCGGCCGCGGTCAGAATCTCGCCGCGCGCGATCGGCGGCAGGAATTTCTTTTTCTGCTCGGGCGTGCCGTTGGCGCTGATCAGAGTGCCGGTGATGATGTTGCGCGTCATCACTGAGCCGACGCTGAGCCATCCGCGCGACAACTCCTCGGTGACGATCGCCATCGAGATGTAATCAAGGCCCATGCCGCCGTCTTCGGCGGGAAAGATCACGCCGAAGTAGCCCAGCTCGGCCATCTGCTTGAGGATGTGCTCGGGGATTTCCTGGTTCTGGCGATCGAGGTCGTTGGCTATAGGCTTGATCTCGGCCTCGACGAACTCGCGGACCGAGCGCCGGATAAGTTCATGCTCAGGCGTGACCAGCGGCATCTTGTGCTTTGCTCCTGGTGTCGTGTTCCGCAAATAGCAAAAGCGTCACGTCACCGAGTACCCTGGTTTATACATCTCAGGCATCACGGTCCCTGAAAAACGGGGTCGCGTTTGCGAATCAGCACCGGCCGCTCATACTCGAGCACCTTTTCGCCGCGTTGGTTATAGCCGGTGGTGCGGAACTTGACGACGCCGCGATCGGGCCGCGAAGTGTCGCGCTTG
>Ga0097691_1000310_pt1 | contig 44413 bp, 39 predicted proteins | sample NGESurdeep072012_8_FD_72858 | JGI IMG/M metagenome (GOLD analysis project Ga0097691, IMG submission 72858) | Arctic peat soil microbial communities from Barrow, Alaska - NGEE Surface sample 210-1 deep-072012 | ecosystem: Environmental > Terrestrial > Soil > Wetlands > Peat ... | reverse complement strand
CGGCCGCGAACTCGCGCTTCTCGGTCACGATCGTGACCTGCTTGCCGATGCTGCCCAGGAACGCCGCCGTGTCGGCCGCGGCGTAGTGGTCGCCCCACAGGAGCACGTGCGCCCCGAGCTTGTGGAGCTTCCGGGCGCCGGGATGGCATTCGCAGGCGATCTTCGGGCAGGCCATCGCCTCCTCGAAGGGCACGACCCGGTCGCGTTCGCCGAGGACGTCCGGGACATACGAGATCGCGCCGGTCGCGTTGAGGACGACGTCGAACCCGCGGAGCTCGTCCACGCTCGGGGCGTGGTTGAGCCGGATGTCGACGTGGAGGTCGAGCAGCTGGTTCCGGATCCAGTCCAGGTACCAGCGCATCTTCTCCTTGCCCGGCACCAGGCAGCAGTAGAGCAACGCGCCGCCCAGCTCCCCTGCCTTCTCGAACAGGGTGACGGTGTGCCCGCGCTCGGTCGCGATTCGCGCCGCCTCCATTCCGGCCGGTCCGCCACCGACGACGGCGACGCGGACGGCCTTCGCCGTCGGCCGCATCTCCGCGTACGCGGGATTGCCGCAGGCAGCGTTGATCGAGCAGGCGATCTCGTGTTTCGCCAGGAGCGATTCCTGCCAGCAGCCGCCCAGGCAGGAGATGCACTTCCGGATCGACTTCACGCGCCCGTACTGCGCCTTGACCGGCCAGTACGGGTCCGCGAGGAGCTGGCGGGCCAGGCCGACCAGGTCTGTCTTGCCCTCCGCGATGATCTGGTCGCAGTACGCCGGGTCGCGCAGTGAGTGGCTGGTGATCACCGGGATCCGGACCGCCTTCTTCGTCGCCTCGGCGGCGTACGTCGCCCAGCCCTCCGGGTACTGCATCGGGTCGAAACCGGCGCCCGGGCTCTCCTGCATGCCCATCGAGAGGTCCACCGCGGCACAGCCGGCCCGCTCGAGGACGCGCGCGATCTCGACTCCTTCCTCGGCGCCGCGGCCGCCCGCGTACCACTCGTCGAACGAGTAACGCACGAGGACCGGGAAGCCCTTGCCGCACTTCTTACGGATCGAGTCGATGACCGCCAGCGGGAACCGCATCCGGTTCTCGAAGCTGCCCCCGAACCGATCCGTGCGCATGTTGAGGAACGGGCTCATGAACTCCGAGAGCAGGTAGCCGTGGGCGGCATGGAGCTCCACCGCGTCGAAGCCGGCCTGCTTCACCCGCCACGCGGCCTCGCTGAAGAGGTCCACGAGCTCGAGGATCTCGGCGATCGAGGCGGCCCGGATCTCCTTGCCCTTCTCGTCGTCGTTCTCGTAGATGATCTCGTGCCCGGCTGACCACGGCAGCTTGAGGACCCGGTCGGTCGCGCCCAGCGTGTTGTAGCGCGGGATCGCGCACTGGCGGCCCGGGTGCTGGAGCTGTACCGCGCACGCCGCGCCGTACCGATGCATGCTCTCGGCGAGGCGCGCCAGGCCCGGGATGTAGTTGTCCCCGTCGGCCACGAGGCACGTCACCGTGGGTCGACCGGTCTTCATGTCCGGCGTCGTGGCGCCGACGATGATGAACCCGGCGCCGCCGCGCGCGATGTCGGCGTGATGGGCGATGTCGCGCTCGCTCACCTCGCCGTCGGCGTGGGAGGAGCTGATGTCCGTCGGGACGTGGACCACACGGTTCGGCAGCTCCAGGCCGCCCAGCTGGATCGGGCTGAACAGGTGCGGGAACGACGGCATGGAGCTCTCCCTGTCTGGCGCGGGTCGCATCCGCCGCGTGAGCGGGACGCCCCGACCGGTGCGCGGTCTTCAGCGCCAGTCTCGCCGCCTGCGCTCGCCGGCGGCAATGTCAGGAGCGGCCGATAAACTGTCAGGAGCGGCTGGCGCGGGGCGACGCCGGTTCCGGATCGGGTCGTCGTGCGCGGGCCGTCAGTCAGGCGACGCGAACGGGGCCCTCGCCGGCGACCCGGCGGTCCTGCCGCAGCGCGATCTCCGCCCCGCCGGAACGCTGGTAGTACCGCCGGTAGTCGGCGGGCGACATCGACGAGTACCGCTGGAAGACCTTGTAGAACTGGTTCAGGTTGGTGTACCCGACGGTGTACGCGACGTCCTGGACGCAGGTGTCGCTGGTCAGCAGCAGGCGCTTCGCCTCCGACAGGCGCAGGCTGGTGACGTACTCCTTGAAGCCCACGCTCGTCACGTCCTTGAACAGGTGGCGCACGCGCGAGGCGCTCACGTGCACCTGCTCCGACACCCGCTCCAGGGTCAGGCTCTCCCTGAAGTGCTGCTCGACATAGCTCAGCACCGGCCGCACCTGCTCGTGTCGATCTCCGGACGCGGCCGCTTCCTCCGGTGCCAATTCGCTGGCACGCGCGTGGTGCACAAGCACGGCGAGCGCGCGTCTCAGGTTGGCGTCGAGGAGGTGCCGGTCGGCGGGGTCCTCCCGGTCCCAGATCGTCTTGAGCTCGAGGAGGATCGGCCTGAGCTCGGAGGCGGCCGCCCCTTCCCCGGGAAGCCGGTTGGCGAATGGGCGCCCGCCGCAAAGGAACGGTGACAGGTACTCGCTGTCGAAGCTGCGGCAGCCCGGCGCCGCGATGAGCTCCGGGCGGAAGAGCGTGAGGAGGAGGCGCATCCCGTCCGGGGCGTCGGCGACGCACACGTGCGGCTCCGCGTTGTCGATCAGGAAGACGTCCCCGGGCTCGGCGGGATAGCTGCGGCGCCCGAACAGAAACTGCCCGGAGCCCTCCAGGCACAGCGCGACCTCGAAGTACTCGTGCCAGTGCATCTGGTCGTCGGCGGCACGTGTCTCGTATTCGAGAACCGACATCGGGAATGCCGGATCGAGGTCGTGCTGCCAGAAGAAGACGGTCACGAGATCCTCCATGGCCCGGCTGCGCCATTGCCGGCGTCCGAGAGACGCTGCAGGCCGTGGACCGGATGATCGGGCGCGCGGCCCGGTCGGCAGGAGGGCCAAATGGACGGAAATGGCCCGATCTGCGCGACGCGGCTGGCTGGGAACGACGCCGAGGCTCTGCCTCAGCCGCTCCTGACAGTTAATCGGCCGTTAGTGTCATTGCCGCCCGCGAGCGCCGACCGCGAGACTGGCCGTCGGGGGAGAACGTCTGCGCGCGACCGGCGTCCGCCGCTCGTCGTGGCCGCTCCGGAGTTGGAATGAAGAACCAGGGTGACATCGGGGCCGCCGTCATCGGCAGCGGCTTCATCGGCACGGTCCACATCGAGGCGCTGCGCCGGATCGGCGTCCGGGTCGTCGGGCTGCTGGAGGCGACGCCGGAGCTGGGCGCGGTGCGCGCCGCCGAATTGGGTCTGCCGCGGGCCTACCGTAGCCTGGCCGAGGCCCTTGCCGACGACGCCGTGAAGGTCGTGCACGTCACCTCGCCGAACGAGCTCCACCACCCCCAGGTCAAGGAGATCCTTGCCGCGGGCCGGCACGTCATCTGCGAGAAGCCGTTGGCGATGACGTCCCGGGAGTCGGCAGAGCTGACGACGCTGGCCGCGGTCGCGGGCCTGGTCAACGCGGTCAACTTCAACATTCGCTTCTATCCGCTCAACCAGCACGTGGCCGGCCTTGTCCGCGAGGGTGGGCTGGGCGATGTCCGCCTTGTCACCGGGCGGTACTTCCAGGACTGGCTGCTCTACGACACGGACTGGAACTGGCGCCTGGAGAAGGACCGGGGCGGAGCCCTGCGGGCCGTCGGCGACATCGGCTCGCACTGGCTCGACCTGGCGACGTTCCTGACCGGACGCCGGGTCGAGGCGGTCATGGCCGACCTCGCCACGTTCATCCCGGTCCGCCGGAAGCCCGCCGGCCCCGTCCTCACGTTCTCCACGGAGCGCGCCGCGGAGACCGTCCCGGTGGAGATCCACACCGAGGACGTGGCGACGATCCTCCTGCGTTTCGAGGGCGGGGCGCGTGGCAGCGTGGCGATCTCCCAGCTCAGTCCCGGCCGGAAGAACAGCCTTGCCTACCAGGTCGACGGCTCCTCCTCCGCCGTGGCGTGGGACTCGGAGCAGCCCGAGCAGCTCTGGATCGGTCATCGCGACCGGCCCAACGAGCTCCTGCTCCGCAACCCGGCGCTGATGAACGCCGGCGGCCGCGCGGCCGCCCGGCTGCCGGGCGGGCACGTGGAGGGCTTCGCCGACACGTTCGGCGCCGTATTCGCCGCGATCTACGCTGACGTGATGGCCGGGGCCCCGTCCCGGCTGCCCGCCTACGCGACCTTCGCCGACGGGCACGAGGAGATGCTCATCGGCGACGCCGTCATGGAGAGCTCGCGCACCGGGCGATGGGTCGAGGTGGCCCGGCCCGCATGAGCGCCGCATCCCACACCGTGTCGAGCCTGGAGGTTCAGCCGCGATGAAGCTCGGCTTCCTGACCGCACCGTTTCCCGCGACGCCGCTGATGGAGGTGGCCGACTGGGCCGCCGGCGCCGGCTTCGAGGTCCTCGAGATCGCCTGCTGGCCGCGGTCCACCGGCCCCATCCGCCGGTATGCCGGGACCAGCCACATCGACGTGGCGAACCTGTCGTCCTCGCAGGCGACCGAGATCGCCGACGAGCTCGCCGGCAAGGGCCTCTCGATCTCCGGCCTGGGCTTCTACCCGAACCCGCTCCACCCGGACCCGGCCCATCGCGAGCAGGTCATCGGGCACCTGCAGCACGTGATCACCGCGGCCGAGAAGATGAACGTCCCGCTGGTGAACACGTTCATGGGCGGCGACGGCGCGAAGAACCAGGACCAGAACTGGGAGGAGGCGCTGCGGGTCTGGCCGGAGATCGTCGCGTTCGCGAACGACCACGGTCGGAAGATCACGCTCGAGAACTGCCCGATGCTCTTCTCGTACGACGAGTGGCCGGGCGGCCACAACATCGCCACGACCCCGCGGATGTGGCGCCGGATCCTGGAGCAGTGGGGCGACACGATCGGGCTCAACTTCGACCCGTCGCATCTCGTGCTCCAGATGATCGACGCGCGCCGGTTCCTTCGGGAGTTCGGTTCCCACGTCCTCCACTTCCAGGCCAAGGACCTGATGATCGACCGCGACGGGCTCTACGAGCGCGGCGTGCTCTCGATGGGCATGGGCTGGCAGATCCCCCGGATCCCGGGACTCGGCGAGGTGGACTGGTCCGCGATCTTCTCCGAGCTCTACCGGGCCGGCTTCGAAGGCGACTGCATCATCGAGCACGAGGATCGCCGTTTCGAGGGCACCGACGAGAAGGTCAAGCAGGGGTTCCTCATCGCGAGGGACGTGCTGCGGCCGTACTGCAAGTAGCGTCCCCAGGCAGGAGCCCCATGGCACTCTCCATCGACAATCTCACCGAGCGCGACATCGCGAAGACCATCGACCATTCCCTGCTGCGCCCGGAGCTGGACGACGCGTTCATCGAGGCCGGATGCCGGCTCGCTGCAAAGTACGACGTCGCCTCCGTGTGCTGCCGACCGGCCGACATCGCCCGCGCGGCCGAGCTCCTGCGCGGGACCGACGTCCACGTCGGGAGCACGATCGGGTTCCCCCACGGGAACCACGCCACCGAGGTCAAGGTCTTCGAGGCGCGGCGAGCACTGGCGGACGGCGCCACCGAGCTGGACATGGTGATCCAGATCGGCGCGCTCAAGTCCGGTCGGGACGCCGACGTGCAGGCCGACATCGAGGCCGTCGTGCAGGTCGGGCATTCGGCCGGCGCGATCGTCAAGGTGATCTTCGAGAACGCCTACCTGACCGACGACGAGAAGGTCCGCGCCTGCCGGCTGAGCGAGGCTGCCGGCGCCGACTTCGTCAAGACGAGCACCGGCTTCGCGCCGTCCGGGGCCACCCACGACGACCTGCGTCTCATGCGCGCGAACACCTCGCCGCACATCCAGGTCAAGGCGGCCGGCGGCGTGCGAACGCTCGACGCGCTCCTGGCCGTGATGGAGCTTGGTGTCACCCGGATCGGTGCCACCGCGACCGAGACGATCATCGAGGATTTCCGCGCGCGCAAGGCCGGGAAGACGCCCGGTGGCACGTCAACCGCCGAGGCGAGCGACGAGTGACGTGGCCGGTCTGAATTGGTCTTACCAGTTGACCACCATACCAGCGGACTCTAGGATGTCGCGGGGCAGGCGGTCGAGGGACGCCAGCCTCTGGTGGAGACCGCACGTGGACGGAATGGTGACCATCGGCGGCTCGGACAGTCTTGTTGGACCCGGGTCCACCATCGGCCCAGTCGCCATCGTGAAGGCCAACAGCGTCCGGACCCCCAGGCTCCTCGCGGACCGTGGGTCGACATCCTTGGCCAAGAAGCGCGCGAGCGCCGCATTGGCCGAATGGTCGCGGACTCTGTTCGATGAAGCCAACCGAGAGCATGCGCGGCGGCTCGCCCGTGCGATCGACAAACAAGGAGGTGAGTGATCCAGCGATCACGCGAGAGCGATGCAGCGATACGGCTCGGCCACCAGCTCCAGATGAGAGCCCCTGGTCGGAGGATGGAGGAGTCCCGTTCATGAAGCGAAACAGTCTCGCCCGGAGCGTGGCGGCGCTGGCCGCGATCGCGGTCGTCGTCGGAGCATGCTCCAGTAGTTCCACAGCCGCCCCGTCGGCCGCCGCGCCGTCGGCCGCGGCATCTGCCGCCGCGTCCGCCGCCGCGTCCGCCGCGGCAGCCTCGCCGTCGGCCGCGGCCAAGATGTACACGATCGGATACTCGAACGGCGGCGGCGTCGGCAACGGCTTCCGCGAGGAGCAGGTCTGCACCGCCAAGGCGCAGGCCAAGGCGTCGGGCCAGGTCTCCAACCTGAACGTGATCCACCGCAACACCGATGCCGCGGGCCAGCTCTCCGACATCCGCAGCCTGATCGCCGCGGGCGTCAACGCGATCGTCTTCAACCCGAACGATCCCACTGCGCTCAACCCGGCTCTCGCCGAGGCGAAGGCCGCCGGGATCGTGACCGTCTCGGTCGACTCTTCGGTGACGGATCCGAACGCCTGGAACCTCTACAACAACCAGGTGAAGTACGCGGAGCTCGGCGCCAAGTGGCTGTTCGACCAGATGGGCGGCACCGGAACCGTCTGGTACACGCGCGGCATCGCCGGCAACTCGGCGGATACCGACCGTGACACCGGGTTCAAGAACGTCCTGAAGGACTACCCCAACATCAAGATCGTCCCGACCGCGGACGGCGTGTTCACGGGCTGGGATCCGGCGAAGACGACCCAGCTGACCAACGACTTCATCTCGAGCGGCCAGTACGACAAGATCCAGGGCATCTGGGCGTCGGGAATGGGCAAGCAGATCGTTGACGCGATCAAGGCGGCCAACAAGCCGTTCGTGCCGATCGCCGATGCCGACATCGGCGGGTTCGTCTCCCAGCTCCTCGACCCCACGAACTTCCCCGGCCTGAAGGGCGCGGCCGTCACGAACACGGCCTCCGTCGGCGGCGCGGGCATCACCCTGGCGCTCAAGCTCCTCAACGGCGAGACGGTCACCGCCTCGCCAGGCGCCAAGCCCAACACGATCCTGCTTGATCCCGTGATCCTCGACAACACGACCGACGCGGGCAAGGCGGCGCTGAAGGCATGGGTGTCCGTTCCCGGGCTCGACCCGCTCTGGCCGCTGAGCCTCTCGATCCAGGGCTGGACCACGTACGATCCGAACACCGTTCCCGCAACCTGCAAGGGCGCGTAACCCGAGTTCCCGCAACCTGCAGGGCGCGTAACCCGACCAGCGGTCGGGATCAGAGCGGGGGACGCCGCTTCGCCGGCGTCCCCCGCTCATCTCCTGCCAGAACGGACGCATGACGCTCACCACCACCGACCTCCTGCTCGAGGCTACCGGCGTCTCGAAGACCTACGGCGCGGTCGTCGCGCTGAAGTCCGCGTCGCTGGCCGTGCGCCCCGGCGAGGTCCATGCGCTGCTGGGCGCCAACGGCGCCGGCAAGAGCACCCTCGTCAAGATCCTCACCGGCGCGGTCCGACCGGACGGCGGGCGGATCGCGGTTCGGGGCCGGGAGCGCACCGCCCATTCGCCGGCCGAAGCACGGCGCGGCGGCCTCGTCTCCGTCTACCAGGAGCCGGCGCTGATCCCCGACCTGGACATTCGTTCCAACCTGCGTCTCACCGAGACGCCGGTCGAGCCGTTCCGCCACTGGCTCCACGAGCTCGGTCTCGGGGACCTCGATCTGTCGAGCATGGCCCGGCGCGTGCCGCTGGCCTCGCTCCGGATCATCGACCTCGCCCGGGCGCTCGCGATCGAGCCCGACGTGCTGATGCTCGACGAGATGACCGCGGCGCTGCCCGCGAATCTCACCGAGCGCGTGCTCGAGGTCGTCGCGAGCCACCGCGGAGGAAATCGGTCCATCGTGTTCATCTCCCACCGTTTGATCGAGATCGGCGCCGTGTGCGACCGCGCCACGGTGCTGCGCGAAGGCGAGACGGTCGGCATCGTCGACGTGACCCAGGGCTCCGAGGAGCGGATCGTCGAGCTGATGCTCGGGGAGATCGTCGAGCACCTGCCGGCCGTGGCGAAGCGGACCGCGGCCAGCGCGCGCACCGCCGACGCCAGGCCCCGGCTTGCAACTCGCCACGTCAGCGCCGGGACAAAGCTGCAGGACGTGTCGTTCGAGCTGTACCCGGGCGAGGTGCTGGGGGTCGTGGCCCTGGAGGGGCAGGGTCAGGATGAGCTGTTCGACATCCTCGCCGGCTCCGACCGCCCGGACGGCGGCGACCTGCTCGTCGACGGACGATCCCTCTCCTTCCGCCACCCGGCCGACGCGATCCGGGCCGGCCTCGTGTACGTGGCGGCGGATCGCGCCGAGGCCCTGCTGATGCAGCGCTCGGTGCGCGAGAACATCGCCCTCCCTTTCACGACCCGGCTCGCGCGTTGGGGCCTGATCGACCTGGGCGGAGAGCGGGAGAGGGTGGACGGCGCCGTCGCGAGGCTCCAGATCGACGCTCGGGCAGGGAACGAGGTCCGGCGGCTCTCGGGCGGCAACCAGCAGAAGGTGACGATCGCCCGATGGGTCGCCGGCGGCGTGAGGACGATGCTCTGCTTCGACCCCACGCGCGGCATCGACATCCGGACGAAGAACCAGATCTACGTGTTGCTCCGCGACCTGGCCGAAGCCGGCGCCGCCGTGCTGCTCTACACGTCCGAGCTGAGGGAGGTCCAGCTCGTCTGCGACCGCGCGATCGTGATCTTCGGTGGCCGGGTGGTCGCCGAGATCGAGGCCGCCGCCGCTGACGAGACGGCGCTGCTCCGCGCCGCGTACAACCTCAAGTCCGATGCCGTCATCCCCGAGATGGTCGTCTCGGAGGCGCTCGCCGGGGGGGACGGTGAGCGGCGGTCCGACGACGGGAACGGGCCAGCGGCGGTGGCGACGGATGGCGAGCCAGCCGCGGACGCGCCTGCGCACCCCGGGAGATCCCCAGCGGGCGGCGCGACGCCGGAGGGCGAACGATGACCGCCGCAACCGCCCCCGTCGACGCGCGCCTGGCCCGGGCCACCGTCATCCTCGGATCCGCCGTGCGGCGGAACATCTGGACGATCGCGCTCCTCGCGCTCCTCGTCGTTCTCCTCCTGTCCGCCAAGGTGATCCAGCCGAGGTACGGGTTCATCGCCATCCAGGGCCTCGGGACGTCCGTGCTGCCCCTCGGCCTGGCCGCGGTCGCCCAGGCGATCGTCGTGATCGGCGGCGGGATCGACCTCTCGATCGGATCGATGATGGCGCTCACCAGCGTGGTCGCGGCCACCGCGATGACGGGCCAGAACGAGGAAACCGGCGTCGTGGTCGTGCTGGGCGTGCTCCTCCTCGGTCTCGTGCTCGGCGGTATCAACGGCGCCCTGGTGGTGACCACGCGTGTCCCTGACATCGTCGTCACCCTCGCGATGTCGTTCGTGTGGGCCGGTTTCGCGCTGCTCGTCCGGGCTGCGCCGGGCGGCGAGGCGGCGCAGTGGCTCAAGGACCTCGCGGTCGGACCGCTCGGCAACCAGTGGGTACCCAAGGCGGCGGTCGTCATGCTCCTGATCGTGGCGATCGTCTGGATCCCGGTCGCGAGATCGAAGCTCGGCCTGTCGATCTACGCCATCGGCAGCAACAGCCTGGCGGCATTCCGCAGCGGAGTGCCGGTCGGCCGGACGAGATTCCTCGCCTACGCCCTCACCGGCCTGTTCGCGGCGCTCGCCGGCCTCTCGCTCACGGCGAGCACCGGGATCGGGACGCCCGTCCCCGGCCCGTACACCCTCGAGAGCGTCGCGGCGGTCGTCCTCGGTGGCGTCAGTCTTGCGGGAGGTCGCGGCGGAGTCTTCGGGCCGATTGTCGCCGTCGTCGTCCTCCAGATGATCCGGACCGACATGACGTTCCTCAACATCGACAGCAACCTCGCGATCGTGGCCCAGGGCGTGATCCTGATCGGCGTGCTGATGTCCGCGAGCCTGCTCGAGTTCCGGCGGACGCGCCGATGAGCGCGGCCGTGCGCGGCAACCGGTGGCAATCCGCGGCCGGGTGGCGCAATCTCTTCCGCGACCGGCCGCTCATCCCGCTCACGGCGCTGCTCGCCATCCTGGTCGCGATCATCGAGGTCGCGGACCCGGGTATTGTCAGCCCCGCATGGGCCGGCGTGATCCTGCGGGCGTCCGTGCCGCTTGCCATCCTCGCCGGCTGCCAGACCCTGTCGATGCTGACCGGTGGGATCGACCTGTCGGTCGGCGCCATCGCCTCCATGGCCGGGTTCGTGACCGCGACCTTCGTGAACAGCCCCGGCGGCGTTCCGCTCGGGATCGGCGTGGCCCTCACCGCGGCCATCATCGCCGGCCTGATCACCGGGATCGGCGTCGGCGTGTTCCGGGTGCACCCGCTGATCATGACCCTCGGGATGAGCTTCGTCGTCCTGGGGCTGGCGAACGTCTGGCAGCTGCAGATGGTCCAGACGGGGGCGGGCGTGCCGGCGGGCCTCAGGACATTGGGGTCGGGCCTGCTCTTCGACGTCGTGCCGTACAGCCTGCTCGTCTTCGTCCCGGTGATGCTCCTCATCCTGGTGGGCCTCAGGCGGTCCGGGTACGGCAGGCTGCTGTACGCGATCGGCGACAACCCGGTGGCCGCGCGGCTCTCGGGCGCCCGGGCGTGGCAGGTCCTGATCGCCCTGTACGTGATCTCGGCGCTCCTCGCGGCGATCGCCGGGCTCCTCCTGTCCGGCCTGACGAACACGGCGAGCGTGTCGCTCGGCGACACGTCGGTGCTGCCCTCCGTGGCGGCCGCGGTCATCGGCGGGACATCGATCATGGGCGGACGCGGCGGCTACGCCGGGACGATCGTCGGCGCCCTCATCCTGACGGTGCTCACGGCGTTGCTCACGGTGCTCGGGCTGCCCGAAGCCACGCGGCAGGTGGTGTTCGGGTCGATCATCGTCGTCGTTGCGGCTGCCTATACCCGGGTGACGTCCGAGTCCTGAGCGACGGCCGCGCTCTCGCGCGCCGGTCAGTAGCCCACGGAGGGCATGAAGGCGCCGGCGGGCTCCTGGTAGATGCCGATCGTCATCATGTTCACGACGAAGAAGACGCGCAGGCCGTGGGCCAGGCTCCAGCGGAAGAGGGCGGCGTTGGCGAGGGGAACGAGGAAGCCGGGCGTGCCGAAGTCCGCCGCCGCGCCGATGAGCGCCTGCAGGTCGTCGGTGGTCTCCGCGACCGAATGCGTGAAGTACGTGATGCCGGTCGTGTAGCCGGTGATGCGTCCGAGGCGCTCCACCACCTTGGCGTTGCCGTCGGTGATCGCCTCGCGCAGCTCTCCCGCCCGATCGTGGCCGTGCACCCGGACGCACAGGGCGTTGCACGCCGCTTCGTCGGCATCCGTCGCCGCGCGAACCGCGTAGCCGGGCATCGTGATCCCCAGGGGCTCCCCGTGCATCGCGGCGAACGAGCCGCGAACGTCGAAGCCGAGCTTCGCGTAGAGGCTGAGCGACCGGTTGTGGTACGCGATCTGGATCAGCCGGACCCCCGGGGCGCGACGCTCGACGGCTCGGTCGAGCACCGCGGCCATGAGCGCGCGGCCCACCTTGTGGTCCTGCACGGTGGGATCGACGCTGATCGGTCCCAGCCCCGAGATGGTCGACCGCTCGTCGAGGAAGTTGCTGCCCAGGATGCGGCCCTCGCTCTCAGCGACCACGCCGTAGATCCGCGGATGGTCGATGAGGTACCTGATCGGCTCGGCCGCCGCCGCGACGGTCGGGAAGTCCGGCGGGAATCCGTGGCGCGCCGCGATCGTCGCGAACGCTTCGTAGCAGATCCGCCCGCACTCCTGCCAGTCATCCGGCACTGCTTCGCGAATCGTGACGTCCATCACCACGCTCCGATCTCTACCGGACCACCCGCGCCGACGCCCCGGCGACGACGGCCTCGACCTCGGCGAGCGTCGCGCTCGAGGTGTCACCCGGCGTCGTCATCGCCAGCGCGCCGTGTGCCGCCCCGTACTCCAGCGCTCGCTGCGGCGAGAACCCGGCCAGGAGACCGTAGATCAGGCCCGACGCGAACGAATCGCCGCCCCCGACTCGATCGAGGATCTCGAGGCCTTCCCGGAACGCGGCGCGGTGGAGCCCGCCGTCCACGAAGCACAGCGCGCCCCAGTCGTTACGGCTCGCCGTGCGCGCGACGCGGAGCGTCGTCGCAACGAGCGCAAGGTTGGGATATTCAGCGGTGACGGCAGACAGCATCCGCCCGAAGCTCGCCGGGTCGACCGCCGAGAGGTTCGGGTCGAGTCCCGCGACCTCGAAGCCGAGGGCGGTTGTGAAGTCCTCCTCGTTGCCCAGCATGACGTCGACGAGCGGCGCGAGCGCGCGGTTCACCTCCCGGGCCCGGGCCGGGCCGCCGAAGCCCTTCCACAGGCTGGAGCGATAGTTGAGGTCGTAGCTGACGATCGTCCCGTGGCGATGAGCGGCGGCCATGGCCTCGGCCGCGACGTCCGCGGTCGTGTCCGACAGCGCGGCGAAGATGCCGCCGGTGTGGAACCAGCGGGCGCCTTCATCACCGAACAGGGCATCCCAGTCGATGTCGCCCGGCCGCAGCTGGCTCACCGCCGTGTGCCCCCGATCGGACACGCCGACCGCGCCCCGCAAACCGAAGCCGCGCTCGGTGAAGTTGAGCCCGTTGCGCGCCGTGCGGCCGACGCCGTCATCCGCAGCCCAGCGGACGTGCGAGAGGTTGACGCCGCCCTGGAGGATCAGGTCCTCGACCAGGCGCCCGACCGGGTTGTCGACGAGGGCGGTGACGATGGTCGTCCGGAGGCCGAAGCAGCGCCGGAGCGCTCGCGCGACGTTGTACTCGCCGCCGCCCTCCCAGGCGCGGAACGAGCGCGTCGTGTGGATGCGCTCCTCGCCGGGGTCGAGCCGGAGCATCACCTCGCCGAGCGACACGACGTCCCAGCTCCCGGCATCCCGGGGCCTGATCGCGGGCAGGATCATGCCGGCCGGTCCACCGCTGCCGGCAGCGACGCGGTGGTGCTTCGCGCCCGGCGGACCATGGCCGCTGCGTCCGCCGCCAGGCCCCTGATGGTCTCCCACTCGCCCGCGGCGACGACGTCGGGCGTCGCGAGCCAGGTCCCGCCCACCGCGGCGACGAAGGGGACGGCGAGGTACTCGGCGACATTCGCCGGCGTGATCCCGCCCGTCGGGACGTAGCGCACCGTCGGATACGGGCCCGCGAGCGCGCGGAGGAAGTCAACACCTCCCATCGCGCCGGCGGGGAAGAACTTCACCAGCCCGAGGCCGCGTGCGAGCGCCTGCTCGATCTCGCTCGGCGTGCACACCCCGGGCAGCATCGGGATGCCCCGGCCAAGGACGTGGTCCACGACCGTCGGGTTGAGCCCCGGCGCAACGATGAACGACGCGCCGGCGGCGATCGCGGCATCCGCCTGCGCCGTCGTGAGGATGGTGCCCGCACCAACGAGGAGCGCGGGCAGGTGAGCCCGGATCGCCTCGATCGCGGCCGGCGCGGCAGCGGAGCGGAAGGTGACCTCGACGCACGTGAGCCCGCCCGCGAGAAGTGCCTTCGCGATCGGGAGCGCCTGCTCCGGCCGCGAAACCGTGACGACCGGAACGACGCCCGCGTCGAAGAGAGCGACCGTCAGGTCCATCTCCGTGGCTCCTGCTTCCATCCCGTCATCAGGCCAGCACCCGGTCGAGAAACGCGTCGTCGAGCATGCCATTGCGCAGCGCGGCCCGGTAGCAGTCCAGCGTCCGGCGGACGCCCTCTTCGAGCGGCGTCTCCGGGCTGGCCCCGAGCGCATCGACCATCGGGCGACCGTCGAAGGCTTCCGGGAACATCAGCGGTCGATCCCCGAACGTGATCCGGCCCCGCGCGCCGGGCTCGTTCGCCTCGATGCACCCGATCATCTCGCCGACGCCGAAGGTGCTGCCGCCGATGTTGTGGACGGCCGCACCCCGGAACGGGACGCGGGCCGCCCGTAGGAACGCCTTCGCCACGTCATCGACGAACTGGAACTGGTACCTGCCGTTGAAATTGACGTGGTAGGGGCGTCTTGCGGCGGCCGCGATCATGGCCAGCGTGGGTTTCGACGTGACGCCCTGGTCGCGGCCCGGTCCGTACACGGAATGCGGCCGGAGCCCGATGCTGGAGATCCCGTCGTTCTGCCAGTAGATCCCGGCGTCCAGCTCGTTGGCGAGCTTGAAGACGCCGTAGTGGGACGTCGGGAAGAATGCGGCGTCCGGGCCCAGGACGGGCTCCGGGTAGTGGGCCTTGGGCCCGTACACGGCCGCGCTGCTCGCGTAGACGACCCGCTCGATCCCGAGTCGCTTCGCAAGCTCGAAGATCGTGATCGTGCCGGCGACGTTCACCAGCGCCCCCCTGATGGGGTCGGCAGCGCAGAAGGGGAGCTGCATCGCGGCCAGGTGGATGATCCGGTTGATCCCGTGCCGCCGCGACACCGATTCGAGCGCGGCGATGTCCGAGATGTCCCCGCTCACGAAGGTGACCGCGTCGAGCTCCGCGCCCGTCAGGATCAGCTTGAGGCGCTCGAAGCGTTGTCCCGCGGTCAGGACGATGACCGGCACGTTCTCCTGCACGAGGTTCCTGACGACCCAGGAGCCGATGCAGCCCGTGCCGCCGGTAACGAGGACGCGCTCGTCAGCCACCGCTTGCCTCTCGATTCCACCCCTGCCGTCGCCGCCGTCGACCGTCAGGCGATCACCTCGTACCCCTGGATCTCCATGCCAGCGTGGAGCTGGTTCAGCGCGGGTTGCAGCGCCAGGTGGACCTCCGATGTCCGCCAGCCGGCCGCGCCCTCGCCATCTTCGAAGCGGAACACCATCTGGTAGCGGGTCCGGCTTTCTGCCTCGCGAAGGAGCTCGATCTTCACGAACCCCGGAGACGCTGCCATCGCCGGTCCGTACTCGTCGGCGATGAACTGCTCGAAGGCGGCGGTCATGTCCGGGTGAACGTTGAACGTGATGTGTCGTTCGATCACGTCGGGGCCTCCGTTCGAGTCGCGTTCACGGCGTGGTGGGCGGGCAGGAATTGGTCTTACCAGTTGACCACTATACCAGCGGACTCTAGGATGTCGTGAGACGAATGTTCAAGGAGCGCCAGCCTTGGTGGAACGAGATTCTCTGGTCGCCGCCCTCGACGGCGTCGATGGGGAGGCGGCGCGGGAGCGTCGGTTCACGGTCATCCCGCGGAGCACGCTTCCCGAAGAGGTCGCCAACCGCCTGCTCGCGCTGATCCGGGATCAGCACCTGCTGCCGGGCACCAGGCTGCCCGCCGAGCGCAACCTGGCCGGGATGATGGAGGTCAGCCGGCCCGTCGTGCGGGAAGCGCTCCGGGCGCTCGCCCTCATGCGGGTGGTCGACATCCGCCCGGGCGACGGGACCTACATCACGTCCCTGGAGCCGAAGCAGCTGATCGCCCACCTCGACTTCGTGTTCGCGAAGGACAGCGTTGCCCTCGTCCAGCTTCTCGAGGCCCGGCGAGTGGTCGAGGCCGGCAACGCCCGTCTCGCCGCGGTCCGGATTTCGGAGGGCGAGGTCGCCGCGCTCTCGGATCTCGTGGTCTCGCTGGCGAGCTGCATCGACGATCCCGACCGGTTCAGCGAGCTGGACATCGCCCTCCACGAGGCCGTGTGCGCCGCTGCAAACAACTTCCTGCTGTCACAGTTCATGAACATCGTCAGCACGCTCGGCAAGGTGAGCCGGGAACGGACGGGGGGTCTCCGCCAGGTCCGCGAGGCCGCGCTGCACGACCACCGGCGGATCCTCGACGCGTTGCAGGCACACGACCCGGACGCGGCGGAGCGAGCCATGCTCGAACACCTCGATCACGTCGAGGAGGGGCTGCGGCCGGCGACCGGCTCGGTCGCGACGGAACCTCCCGCGCACGCAGCGGAGCCCGCCGCGGCCGGAACCCAGGCCCGGTGAACGTCAGCGGCCACTACGCGCTGGACGCCCCCCGGGCCGTCGTGTTTGCTGCGATCTGTGACCCGGACGTGCTCCTCGAGGCGATACCCGGCTGCCGCGAGATCGAACAGACGGGCGACGCCGAGTATCGGGGGCAGATCTCCGTTCGGCTCCCGGGCGTCGTCGGGACATACCGAACCGTCGTCCGCCTCGTCGACGCCGACCCACCCTGCTCGACCCGGCTCGAGGGCGAGCTCGATGGCAGCCTCGGCACGATCAGGGGACGTGCCACCTTCCGGCTCGCCGAATCCGGCGATCGGACCACGATCGACTACGAAGGTGACGCGGTCATCGGCGGGCCGCTGGCGTGGCTCGACAGCCGCTTCGTGGAAGGGCTCGCCGGGTCCCTCATCACGCAGGGATTGCGCAACCTGAACGCGCGACTGCGCGGAGATCCGTCGGTCGGCTCCTCGAACGCCTGCCGGCAGCCGGCCAGGGAGATCCCGGCGTGACCGTCAGGAGCTACTTCCTGCCCCGATCGCTGCCCGAGGCGCTCGGCCTGCTGGAGGAGCACGGACCGGTGCTGCTGGTGATGGCGGGCGGAACCGTCGCGATGCCGCTCATCAACGAGGGAATCTCGCTGCCCGAGGCGGTCATGGGCCTGCGCCTGGCAGGCCTCGACCGGCTGGAGCGCGCCGGCGACACACTGCGGATCGGGGCGACCGCGACGCTGACGCAGCTGCTGAACCAGGATGCCGTCCCGATGCTCCGGGAGGCGGCCCGGAACACGGCCAGCTGGTCGATCCGCAACATGGGCACGGTCGGCGGCAACCTGTTCACGCCGCCACCGGGCGGCGACGTCGCGGTCGCCCTGCTGGCCCTGGACGCGAGTGTGACGCTGGCGAGCACGCGGGGCGAGCGGGCGCTGCCGCTGGCCGAGTTCCTGACCGGCTTCATGACCACGGAGCTGGCCCCCGACGAGCTGCTCGTCGAGATCGAGGTGCCCATCCGGAGCGAGCCGACGGCCTACCTGAAGTTCGGCCGCAAGCACGCCAACACGCCGGCCGTGGTGACGATCGCAGTTCGCCTCGAGTGGCACGGGGAACGCGTCGCTCACGCGCGCATCGCCCTGGGCGCTGCCGGTCCGCATCCCATCCGGGCTCGGGGGGCAGAGGCGCTCGTGGTCGGGACCGGTCTCGACGCAGACGCGATCGCCGCGGCGGCCGCCGCGGCCGCCCTGGAATGCGAGCCGTTCACGGACGGCGTCGCCACGGAGTGGTACCGGCGGAGGATGGTCAGCCTCTTTGTCGGCCGGGCGCTGGCACAGCTGACGCCCGGCGCCGGGGGAGGGGGTCGCTAGCATGGCATCGACGATCGTCACCTTCGAGCTCGGCGGTCGCGAGGTCGAGGTCATGGTCAGGCCCATGACGACGCTGCAGTCGGTGCTGCGCAACCAGCTGGGCTACACGGCCACCAAGGACGGCTGCCGGCAGGGCGGTTGCGGCAGCTGCACCGTGCTCGTGAACGGCGAGCCGATGATGTCCTGCCTGCTGCCGGTCGAGGACGTCGCCGGCAAGCGCGTCACCGTCCTCGAGAGCATCACGCCGGCCGAGGGGTTGCACCCCATCCAGCAGGCGTTCCTCGACGCGTACGCCTTCCAGTGCGGCTACTGCACGCCGGGCATGGTCGTGGTCTCGAAGGCCCTCCTCGACCACGATCCCGCACCGAGCGATGACGACATCCGGCAGGCCCTGACTGGCAACATCTGTCGATGCACCGGATATCGACCGATCGTCGAGGCCATCCACAGCGCGGCCGAGGCGATGAGGGGCGGCGGGGGAGGGCCGGAACGATGAGCTCCCCTCTCAACGTCGTCGGCCAGTCGGTCCGTCGAAGCGACGGGATCGGTCACGTCACGGGCCGGACCCAGTACTTCGCCGACCGCTCATTCCCGGGAATGCTCCACCTGAAGATGGTCCGGAGCCCGCTCCACCACGCGCGGATCATCGGCATCGACCTCTCCGACGCGGAGAAGGTCCCCGGCTTCGTCCGCGCCCTCACGTCCAGGGACGTGCCCCACAACCTCTACACGATCCTGACCCTCATCGGTGTCGAGCCGGAAGAGGAGTTCGTGCTGGCCGAGGACCGCGTCCGTTTCAAGGGCGAGGCCATCGTCGCCATCGTGGCCGAGACCGAGGCGGCGGCGCTGGAGGCCGTCGCGAAGGTCCACCTCGAGCTGGAAGAGCTGCCGGCCGTCTTCGACGTCGAGGAGGCGCTGAAGCCGGGCGCTCCGATCGTGACCAGCTGGGGCAACAACACGTTCATGTACGAGGGTCATCCCTGCCGGCGCGTGCGCCTGGGCGACGTCGAGGAGGCGTTCGAGCGCGCCGACCACATCGTGGAGGGCGTCTACAACACCAGCCCCACCGAGCACGCCCCGATGGAGACGACCGGGTGCATCGCGGTGCCGGAGGCCAACGGCCGGTACACCGTCTACACGAACACCCAGGCGCTCTACTTCAGCCTCGACAACACGTCGATCATCCTGCAGATCCCGGGCAACCGGCTCCACTTCGTCGGAGGCACGGTCGGGGGTGGCTTCGGCGGCAAGGTCGACGTCATCGTCGAGCCGATCGCCACGCTGGCGGCGATGAAGACCAACCGGCCGGTGCGCTACGCCTACAGCCGCTCCGAGGAGATGCAGGTGTCATCCACCCGCAGCGCGTGGCGCATCTACATCAAGGATGGCGTCTCGGGGGACGGCCACATCCTGGCCCGCAAGGTGACGAGCTACGCGGACTCCGGGGCGTACAGCCGCCAGACCCCCTACGCCCTCACCAAGCACGCGGCGAACGCCGCGGGCCCGTACGCGATCCCGAACGTGTCCATCGACGCGTACTGCGTCTACACGAATCGCCAGCCGAGCAGCGCGATGCGGGGCTTCGGGGTGACGATGGCGTCGTTCGCCGTCGAGGTCCAGATGGACAAGATCGCCGAGCGGGTCGGCGTTGATCCATGGACGATCCGCTTCATCAACGCCTACCACAACGGCGACCTGAAGCCGCACCGGAAGCGTGCCGAGGACGCCACCCTGATCGAGACGATGCAGGCTGCCGCGGCGCTCGTGGGGCACGTGCTGCCGGACGACCTCAAGGCGATGACGTCAGCGCCACGCGACGCCGGCCGCGGCGAGGGCGGCGACTGATGGCCAGGTTGCGCGGGACGGGAATCGCCGCAGTCAACTATCCGACCGGCATGAATCTCGGCGGTGACCCGTCGCAGGCCCTGATCCATGCCACGACGAGCGGGTCGTTCGTCGTCACCCTCTCGGCGACCGACCTCGGCCAGGGCCTCAAGACCGTCATCGGCCAGATCGCGGCCGAGGCGCTGGGGGTCGAGTTCGGGGAGATCGTCATCGATACCGCCGACACGGACACCGGACCGCACGATATGGGCACCTTTGCCAGCCGGGCCACTCACCGGGTCGGCAACGCGGTGATCGCCGCCGCCACGGAGGCCCGAACGGCCCTGCTCGAGGTGGCCGCCGAGGAGCTCGAGGTCGGGGTGGCGGATCTCGAGATCGACGGGCACGGGAACCTGATGGTCAGGGGCGTCCCGTCACGCTCGGTCAGGGTGGCGGACATCGCGTCCATGGCCCAGTTCAAGTACGGCAGGACGATCGCGGGGCGCGGGAGCTACATGAAGCCGAAGAGCGTGGTGGACCCCGAGACCGGGGCCATGGATCCCGACTCGACCGAGGCTCACGCCTGCACGGTGGCCGAGGTCGAGGTCGACACCGAGACGGGCGAGGTGATGGTCCTCAGCATCAGGAGCGCCTACGAGGTGGGGCGCCAGGTCAACCCGGCGCTCGTCTCCGGCCAGATCGCGGGCGGCGCCTGGATGGGCATGTCCCACGCTCTCTACGAGACCACCGCGCCCTACTACCCGGCGGTCGACCACAGCCCCAGGGACTTCAGCGAGTACCTGATGCCCGGCACCCTCGAGATGCCGGAGATCGAATCCGTCGTCCTGGAGATCCCGTCGTCAAACGGACCGTACGGGGTCAAGGGCGTCGGCGAGATGACGGCGAACTCGCCCATTCCGGCGATCGTCAACGCCATCTATCACGCCACGGGCGTGCGGTTCGACGAGCTGCCGGTCACGCCCGAGAAGATCCTGCGCGGCCTCGAGGCACGCCAGCGCCACGCTCTTCCGTGACACGGAGCAGGGAGATCCCGATGGGCCAGATCACGACGTGGGACGAGTTCCCGATCGTCGAGTACGTACCAGGCGTCTTTCGCCAGGCGGTCTCGGGCGAGAAGACGATGCTCACGCGGATCGTCTACCGGGGCGGGGTCGTGGTCCCGGACCACAGCCACGAGGCCGAGCAGCTCATGCTCGTCGAGCAGGGCCGATTGTGGGCCAGGGTCGGCGACGAGGAGTCCGAGGTCGGCCCCGGCTCGCTGCTCATCATCCCCTCGAACTACGTCCATGCATTTCGCCAGCTGACCGACGAGGACGTCGTCTTCTACGAGTGCTTCGCGCCCATCCGGCTCGAGTACCTCGTCGGGTTCAAGGGCCCCGACGCGTCGCTGGCGATGATGAAGAAGGCGCTCGCCGCGGCCGGGAACGAGGACTCCGCATGACGATGGTCGACAGCCCGCTCCTGCGAACCACGCAGGGCTCGGGGACGGACTACTGGAACGACTCCTGCGCGGTCGACGAGCTGGCCTACGCCATCGATCGCGGCGCGACCGGCGCGACCTCTAATCCCAGCATCGTGCTGGAGGTCCTGAAGAAGGAGAAGGCCCACTGGGTTCCGCGTATCCACGAGTTGGCGGCCGCGAACCCGGCCTGGACCGAGGTCGAGCTGACCTGGGCGATCGTCGAGGAGATGGCCGTGCGCGGCGCCGGCGTCCTCGCCCCGGTCTTCGAGCGCGAAGGGGGCCGGAAGGGTCGGCTGTCCGTGCAGACGAACCCGGCCAACTACCCGGATGCCGGGCGGATGGTGGAGCAAGCGGTCCGCTTCGCGGGGTTGGCCCCGAACATCCAGGTCAAGTTCCCGGCGACCGCCGCCGGGATCGCCGCGATCGAGGAGGCCACCGCCCGCGGTGTCAACATCAACGCGACGGTCTCGTTCACGGTGCCCCAGGCCGTGGCCGCGGCGGAGGCCGTCGAGCGCGGCCTCGCGCGACGGGCTGCCGCGGGGCTGGACGTGGTGTCGATGACACCCATCGTCACGATCATGATCGGGCGGCTCGACGACTGGATGAAGGTGCTCGTCGAGCGCGACGACATCGCGCTCCACCCGGACGCCCCGAACTGGGCCGGGATCGCCGTGTTCAAGCGCGCCTACGGCATCTTCCGTGAGCGTGACTACCACTCGCGGCTGCTCGCGGCGGCATATCGGCATCGCCTGCACTGGACGGAGCTGGTCGGGGGCGACGTCATCCTGTCGCTGCCCCACGCGTGGCAGGTCCGGTTCAACGCCAGCGGGATCACCCCGGCGCCTCGGATGGAGGAGCCGGTGGACTCCGCGATCCTCGAGGACCTGCTCGCCCGCATACCGGACTTCCGGCGCGCGTACGAGCCGGACGCCATGGCGCCGTCGGACTTTGCCGCCTATGGGGCGTCGGCCCGGACACTCCGCGGCTTCATCAAGTCCTACCATGACCTCCAGGGCGCCATCCGCGACCTTGTCCTGCCCGATCCGGACCTGCGGCCCGCCTGACCGATCCGCCCCAGCGCAACCCACGAAGGAGACACTCGCCGTGACGACCGAGACCGCGCAGCCCGCGACGCTGCCCATCCTGTCCCACTGGATCGACGGCCGTCCCGTCGAGGTCCTGCCCGAGCAGACCGGGCCCGTCTACAACCCCGCGACCGGCCAGGTGATCGGCCGCGTCCCCCGTGGCGGCGCCGCGGAAGTCGATGCCGCGGTCGCGGCCGCGCGGGCTGCCTTCCCGGCCTGGCGCGACATGCCCCTGATCGCCCGCAGCCAGGTCTTCTTTGCCTTCCGCGAGCTGATGTGGCGCCATCGCGAGGAGATGGCCGCGCTCATCACCCGCGACCACGGCAAGACCTTCCCCGACGCGTTCGCCGAGGTGACGCGGGGCATCGAGACCGTCGAGTTCGCGTGTGGCCTCCCGGTCCACCTCGCCGGCATGAACACCCCCAACGTCGCCACGAACGTCGACGCGTTCACGCTCCGCGGGCCGCTCGGCGTCACGGCCGCGATCACGCCCTTCAACTTCCCGGCCATGGTTCCCCTCTGGATCTACCCGATCGCCCTGGCCTGCGGCAACACGCTCCTCCTCAAGCCGTCGTCCCACACCCCCGGCGCGACCCAGCTCCAGGCCGAGCTGTGGAAGGAGGCGGGGCTCCCCGACGGGGTCTTCAACGTCGTCTACGGCGGCCGAGAGGCCGTGACCGCGATCGTGGAGCACCCCGACGTCAAGGCGATCCAGTTCGTCGGGTCGACCGCCGTCGGGCGCTATGTCTACGAGACCGGGACGCGGCTCGGCAAGCGCGTCGGGGCCTACACCAGCGCCAAGAACGCGATGCTGGTCCTGCCCGACGCCGACATGGAGCTGACCGCGGACGCGGCGGTGGCCTCCGGGTACGGCTCGGCCGGCGAGCGCTGCATGGCCCAGACCCTCGTCATCGCGGTGGGGGACACGGCGGAGCGACTGCGCCCGCTCATGCTGGAGCGGATGGCCAACCTCAAGGTCGGTCCGGGCATGGAGCCCGGCATGGACATGGGCCCGCTCTACTCGGCCGAGCACCGGGAGTCGGTGATCCGCTGGATCGACAAGGGCGAGGCCGAGGGCGCCGAGCTCGTCGTCGACGGCCGGCCGTTCCACCACCCGGCGAACCCCGAGGGCTTCTTCCTCGGCGTGACCCTCTTCGACCACGTCACGCCCGGGATGGAGATCTACTCGGAGGAGATCTTCGGGCCCGTCCTCGGGATCGTCAGGGCGAAGACGTACGACGAGGCGCTCGGCCTCATCAACGGCTCCAGGTACGCCAACGGGACCGCGATCTTCACGACCGATGGCGGGGCCGCCCGGCGCTTCAAGCTGGAGGTCGACGTCCCGATGATCGGGGTCAACGTCCCGATCCCGGTCCCAGCCGGCTACCTCTCGTTCGGTGGCGCGAAGGCATCGTCCTTCGGCGACCTGGCCATGCGCGGCGAGGACGGGATCCGCTTCTTCACCCAGCAGAAGATGATCACGGAGCGCTGGCCGGAGCCCGGCCGCCGCGGCGCGCTCTCCCTGGTCTTCCCCGGGAACGCGTAGGCGCAGTCCGGGTGCGTCGCCCCCTGGTGTACCCGGACCGCCGCCGAGCAGCCCCGGGTCGGCGCCCAGACCGCCGGCCTCACTCGCCGCGGAGTGCCGGCTTGGTGGCCGGCCCGGGGGCCCCGGCCGGGTCGGGCCCGGTCTCGGACCACTCCGTGCCGAGCCGCGCGCTGACCTTCGCGAAATGCCGCTGCAGAGCCCGGACCACCATCTCCGGGTCGCGCCGCCGGAGCGCGTCGAGGATCGGGAGGTGAAGGTCGGCCGTCCACTGGGCGTTCCCGCCCGGGATCACGAGCGTGATGTAGGTCCGCGAGAACGGCTCGAGCGCGTGCCAGACGCGCTCGAGCGTCGCGTTGTGCGCGGCCTGGATGAGGCGGGCGTGGAAGCTCGCGTCGGCGATCGCGACGGCATGCCGGTCGTCCCCGCGTGCGGCCACCTGCATCGCGTCGACGAGCTCGACGAGCTCGGCGAGGTCGGCCTCGGTGAGCTGGGGGACCGCCAGGCGCGCCCCCAGCGACTCCAGCTCCGAGCGGACCACGTAGGCGTCGAGGAGCTCGCTCGCCGAGGGATGCCGGACGCGGGCGCCTCGGAACGGCGAGATCTCGATGAGCCCAAGCGCCTCCAGACCACGCAGCGCCTCGCGGACGGGCGCTTGGCTGGTTCCGAGCTCGCGCGCAACACGCGTCTCGACGATCCGCGAGCTGGGCGGGTAGCGTCCGGCGAGGATCGCCTCCAGCAGCCGGTCCTTCACCTGGTCGGCGAGGACCGTGCGCGAGATGGCGCGGTGGTCCGGCACTTCGTCGTCGCGCACCGAGACTCCTCGAGACTGCAGGCCATCGAGCTCCGCCGCCTCGACCCCCACTTCGGGGAGTCCATGCCGGCGGGCCGCCCGTCGGGCTTCCCGGAGGTCGCCCGACGGCTCTTGACGGGATTCGGCGAGATGATACGCTCAACAATCGATTATCGACAATCCTGCTTCGATCCCCTCGACGCTGATCGGGTGCCCCGGACGAGGATTCCACCGTGCTGAGGTCGAGATCGGCCGGCGCACCGGACGCCCTCGACCACGCCGCGGGCGTCGCCGACGCATCCCGCTTGTCGAGCGTCGACCGTTGTCCGATGGAGGTGGCGATGAAGGAGAACGTGCCGCGCTCCGGGCGGAGCGCACCTGCGGCGGGGGCCGCTGGCTGACCGGGTCGCCCGGGACGGCGACAGTGCATGTAGCTGGAGTCGAAGACAGTGGCACTCAAGGAAGAAGTTCTCGGGCAGTTCCTGGGGGACGCCACGTTCCCCGTCGCGTGGTCCTCCGAAACCGAGAAGCTCCTCTTCTGGGTCTACGACGACCTGCATTGTCCGCAGCCCCTGAGCCCGATGTACGAGGACATCGGCGGCTGGTGGCTCTCCTGCGATCACATGTTCCGCCGGTTCGGGACGCCGTTTGCCACCGACTGGATCGCCAAGAACGTCAACGGGTACCTCTACACGGCCGCGATCCCGGCCGAGGCCGGGCTCACGGCCGGCGCCCAGGAGTACGGGTACGCGATCAACGCCATCGTGCCGGAGGATCCCGAGTACGCGGCGAAGATCGGCACGTACCTCGGCGCCGTCCTGCCGACGTACGGCCTCGAGTTCGTCGACTGGTGGCGCGATCGCCTCGTGCCCGAGATGGACCGCAACTTCGCCTACCTGGAGAGCATGCTCGACAGGCAGGGCCAGCTGAGCCTCATGGAGCTCGCCTGCCTGCTCGAGGACGCGATCGACGTCCACGATCGCCACTGGAAGATCCACTGGATGCTCAACTTCGCCCAGCTGTCCGCGACCCTCAACCTGCGTGCCGTCATGGAAAAGACGCACGGGAAGATCGACGAGCAGCTCCTGGGACGCCTGCAGAACTCCGCACGGGACCGCAACTGGGACTCGATCGAGGCGCTCTGGAAGATGAAGGAGGAGGCCAGGGCGGACCCGGTCCTGGCCTCCATCTTCAAGGCCGAGACGGCGGGCGAGATCCTCGTCGCCCTGCGGGGGAGCGAGCGCGGCCGCCAGTTCGTCGAGGAATGCGTGGTGCCGTACCAGAAGGAATACGGCTGGCATGCGGTCTGGAGCCACGAGTTCATCTTCCCGACGGTCCGCGAGCAGATGGAGCCCGTGGTCGAGCTCGTGCGCGGCTACATCGAGACGAACTACGACTACCCGACGACGATCGCGGCCCTGGCCGCCGACATCAAGTCAGCGGCGGCGGAGATCCTCGAGGGTCTCGAGGGCGACGCGCTCGCTGAGATGAGCGCGGCAAACGACATCAACCTGCGGATGGCGCCGCTCACTCCCGACCATCACTTCTACATCGACCAGGGCGCCAACGCCCACGTCCGGCTCGTGCTGATCGCCATCGGCAGGAAGCTGGTCGAGGCGGGCGTCCTCGATGCGCCCGACGACGTCGTCTTCTTCCGCTACAACGAGCTCCGCGTCTTCATGGGCAACCCCGCCGGCATGGCCGGGCGCGCCCTCGTTGCGGAACGCAAGGCAGCGCGCGAGAAGGCGTACACGTTCCGGCCCCGGGCGTGGGTCGGGACCGTCACCGCGACGCAGCTCGCGTTCCCGTACCTCAACCTGTGGGGCTTCCCCGAGAAGTTCCACCGCAAGGAGTCCGCGGTCGCGGGCCAGGTGAGCGGGATCGGGGCATCGCCGGGCGTCGTCGAGGGCATCGCCAGGGTGGTCCTTCGCGAGGACCAGTTCGACGACGTCCGGGCGGGCGACATCCTCGTCTGCCAGATGACGAACCCGGCCTGGGTGGTCCTGTTCACGAAGATCGTGGGTCTCGTGACGGACGCCGGCGGCACCGCCTCGCACCCGGCCGTCCTCTCCCGCGAGTTCGGCATCCCGGCCGTCGTCGGGACGTCCGTCGCGACCGGGCAGATCCGGACCGGCGATCGTGTCCGCGTCGACGGCACGACCGGCATCGTCGAGATTCTCAGCACGGTCCCGAACCGGCTGCTCTTCGGGATCGGGTCCTGAGCTCGCTCCGCACGCCCCGCGAAAGGATGAGATGAACGACCAGCTGCAGCTGTCGGAGGAGATGTCCGCCGGGGCGGCCCGCCTGCGGGTGGACGTCCACGGCGGCGAGCCGCGCGAGCACGTCCTCGACGACCTGAGCTTCCTCAACTACCGGCTCGCCGACGTCCGCATCTCGCCTGGGGTCACGCTGGCCGAGCCCGACATCACCTGGCACCAGGACGGCCCGAAGTCGATCAGCTACGACGGCCGCGCGATCCACTTCAGCGGCCCGTGGCCGGCAGGGCCGATCCAGAAAGTCGTCGTCACGATGCTCGCCCTGCGCATGGAGGCCGTGGGCCTGCACCCGTTCCACGCTGCCGCCGTCCGCTATCGGGGCAGGACCATCGTCTTCCTCGGCGGCGAATCGAACCATGGCAAGAGCATGGGCCTGATCGAGGCCGGCAGGCGGGGCGGCCTCCAGGTGGCCTCCGAGACCTCCGTCATCGATGAGGACGGCGTCGTCGTCCGCGGCTCGGAAGAGCTGTTTCTCAGGAAGCGAACCGAGGGAACCGAGCGGGCCGACAAGGCGGCCCCGAACAAGGGCGTCGAGAAGTTCTGGGGCGAGCTGCCGACCTGGGGCTTCCATCCCGAGCCGACCAATGTCGACGTCGTCATCGTGCCGGCGATCGACGGCAACTTCGATCCGAGCGCGGGCGCGATGATCCCCTTCGAGCGCCAGTTCCAGACGCTCCACTCGCTCCAGAACTACTTCCTGACGAACGAGCTCCTTGCCCCCGGCTGGCCGATGCCGGTCGTGGACAATGACCTCCTGCGCAGGGCGCGGGCTGCCTTCGTGGAGCGCTTCTGCGAGCGTCCGTTTTTCTTCATCCGCGCGGCCAACCCCCAGGTGCTCCTGGACGAGGTCGAGAAGGTCATCTGAGCCCGGGGGAGCCCACGCATGCACACGTTCGCCTACGCGCGGCCGACGACGCTGGCCGAAGCCGTGGCGATCCTCGATGAGCACGGACCAGGGGCGCGCCTCCTCGCCGGCGGCACTGATCTCCTGATCAGGCTGCGGGACGGCACCGCCCGCCCCGTCCTGGTCGTGGACCTCAAGCGGATCGCCGAGCTGCGCCCGGCGATCCGGGAGGAGGACGGCCGTCTCGTGATCAGCGCCGGGACGGTCATGACGGACATCGCCGCGGACGATACGGTTCGCCGCTTCTTCGGGGCGCTCGCCGAGGCCGCGTCGGTCGTGGGCTCCGTCCAGATCCGCAACCGGGCGACGCTCGCCGGCAATGTCTGCAATGCGTCACCGGCCGCTGACACGGCCCCCGCGCTCCTCGTCTACGACGCCGTGGTCGTCACCGAGGGGCTCTCCGGCATCCGGCGCATCCGGGTCGACGACTTCTTCGTCCGGCCCGGGGTCACCACCCTCGGGCGCGCCGAGATCGTGGTCGCGATCGAGCTGCCCATGCCGGCCCGGAAGATGGGCGCCGTCCACGTGCGGCGGACGCGGCGCCGCGGCCACGATCTCGCCTCGGCCACCCTGTGCTGCGGCGTGGACGCCGGGGGAGTCACGCGGCTGGCCTACGGCAGCGTGGGCCCACGGCCGGTGCTCGCGGTCGACGAGAGCGGCGTTCTCGGCGACCCGGCAGCCCCGGACGCGGCGAAGGCACCGATCTTCGAGCGGATGTTCGCGGATGCCAGCCCATCACCCCGCTCGATGCGCGCGAGCCCGGACTATCGGCTGGCGATGCTCCGCGTCCTCGGGACGCGGGCGCTGCGCACGGCGATCGATCGGCTGGCGCAGGCATGAGCGAGATGGTCCGGACGATCCCCATCGAGCTGACCGTGAACGGCCGTCGGCGGGCGCTCGAGGTGGCCGCCCACCACACGCTCCTCGAAGTCCTGCGGGACGACCTCGAGCTGACCGGCACGAAGGAGTGCTGCCTCGTGGGCGAGTGCGGCGCCTGCACGGTCAGCCTGGACGGCCGCATCGTCGATTCCTGCCTGGTGCTCGCCGTCGAAGCGGACGGGGCAGCCGTCCTGACGGTCGAGGGCCTGGCCGGGGGCGGTCGGCTGACGCCGCTCCAGCAGGCGTTCCTCGACAAGGGTGCCGCACAGTGCGGCTTCTGCATCCCGGGCCAGCTCATGTCGGCACTGGCGCTCCTCCAGGCCACGCCGGCTCCCACGCGCGAAGCGGTGGAAGAGGCGATCGCCGGCAATCTCTGCCGGTGCGGCGGCTACGAGCAGATCATCGACGCGATCCTCGCGGCCGCGGAGGCGGACGAGCGATGAGCGCGGCCAGCATCGGCACGTCCCCCAACCGGGTGGGCGGCATCGGGCGGGTCACGGGCCTCACCGAGTACGTCGCCGACATTCGCCTGCCGGATGTCCTCGAGGCCAGGCTCGTCACGCTCGAGTGCGCGCGTGCTCGCATCATCTCGATCGACGCGAGTGAGGCGCTCAAGCTCCCGGGCGTCCGCCTCGCCATGACGGCTGCCGACCTGCCCGAGCCCATGCCGCGCTTCGGTCCGCAATTCGCGGATCGCCCCGTCATCGCCGTCGGCGAGACCAGGTACCACGGCGAGCCGGTGGCGATCGTCGCTGCCGAGACGAAGGACGCGGCGGAGGAGGCCGCCCGCCTCGTCCACGTCGAGTACGAGGAGCTGCCCGCCGTCTTCACGCTGGCGGCGGCCCTGGACCCGGCCTCGCCGCTGGTCCAGGACCCGGCGCTCCGCCCCAACGATCGGCTCGCATCGACGAACGTCCTCCGCGAGCATCTCGTCGGGTGGGGCGACGTCGCCGCCGCCACGGCCGACGTGGTCGTCGAGAACACGTACACGTTCCCGATGGTCACCCAGTTCGCCATCGAGCCGCACGCGTTCATGGCCGCGCCCGACGGCGACGGGATCGCGGTCTGGAGCACGATCCAGCACCCATACTGGCTCCAGAAGGTGATCTCGAAGGTCCTCGGCCTCCCGCTGTCGAAGGTGCGGATCTTCGCGCCCGATCCCGGCGGTGGGTTCGGCGGCAAGCAGCACGCGAAGCTCGAGCCCCTGGTCGCGTTTGCCGCGCTGCGTGCCGGGCGCCCTGTCCGCCTCATCCTGAGTCTCGAGCAGACCTTCCAGGCGGTCCGCCGCGCGTCGTGCGAGGTCCGCGTCCGGACCGGCATCGAGCGCGACGGCGCGCTCGTCTTCGAGGACATCGAGGCCGACTATCTCATCGGGGCGTACGCGGACATCGCCGACCGCGTGGTCGGCAAGGGCAGCTACCTGGCCGCCGGCCCGTACAACGTGCCCGCCGTCCGGATCGTCGCCCGGAGCGTCCTGTCGCACACCGTGCCGTCCACGGCGTTCCGCGGGTTCGGCAACCCACAGGTCAACTGGGCGGTGGAGTCCAACCTGGACGAGGCGGCCCGAGCCATCGGGATGGATCGCCTCGCGATCCGGCTGCGGAACCTGGCGAAGCGGGGCGACGCCTTCGTCCCGTTCGACACGCCGGCCGACGGAGACTGGGAGCAGACGGTCAACCGGGCGGCCGAGCTCATCGGCTGGGGTTCCCCCCTCCCGCCGGGTTACGGACGCGGAATCGCGCTCGGCATCAAGTCCGGGCCGACCACCGGCCTGTCGTATTCGACGGTGCGGCTCCTCGCCGACGGCAGCGTGATCGTCTACGCCGGCACGTCCGACATGGGTCAGGGCGCCCGCACGGTCTTCGCCCAGATCGCCGGCCAGGAGCTTGGCGTGCCGCTTGAGTGGGTGACGGTGGTCATGGGGGACACGGCCATCGTCCCGTACGACCAGCAGACATCCGCGAGCCGTTCGACGGTCCTGATGGGGAACTCGGTGCTCCAGGCGTGCCGGTCGATCCAGGCCCAGCTTGCGGCCATGGCCGCCCGGCTCAACGGGCTTGACGAGGCCAGCGTCGTGGTCGACCGCGGCGTCGTGCACCTGCCCGATCGCCAGCTCGCCGTCGTCGACGTCCTGGAGGCGGGCCTGGGCCCGCTGGGTGGCGAGCTGACCGGCAACGGCGAGACCCGCAAGGACGCCGAGCCCGACCATCCGCTGGGCGGCAGCGCAGCCTTCTTCGAGTTCAACTGCACGGCTGTCGAGGCGAGGGTGGACGAGGAGACGGGCGACGTCGTGCCGGTCCGGCACGTGACCGTCTCCGACGTCGGGAAGGCCCTGAACCCGCTCCAGGTTGCGATGCAGGACGACGGCGCCGCGATCATGGGTCTCGGCCACACCCTGATGGAGCACTACATCTTCGACGAGTCGGGCCGGATCCGGAATCTCGGCGCGATCGACTACCGGATCCCGACGAGCATGGACCTGCCCCTCGAGCTGCGCAGCGAGGTCGTCGAGAACGAGGACGGTCCCGGCCCGTACGGCTCCAAGGGGATGAGCGAGGGAGCCCTGCTGTGCGTCGCGGCCGCCGTCGGCGCGGCCGTGCAGGATGCCACCGGCGTCGCCATCCGCGACCTCCCGCTCACGCCCGAGCGCGTCTGGCGCGCGCTGCAGGAGCGGCCGGTCCGGTGAGCCGTCCCGAGGCGGCGCCCGGCGTCCGGCAACGCCGTCCCGTCAGCTACGTCTACGACTGCGACCATCGCCACGACCTGTCCTTCGCCGAGGTCAGACGGCTCGTTGGCGGCAAGGCCGCCAACCTCGCCGTGATGGCGGTTGACCTGGGCCTGCCGGTCCCGCCGGCGTTCACGATCACGACGACGGCCTGCAACGCCTATCTCGCCACCGGCTGGCCCGACGGCCTCGACGCCGAGCTGCGCGAGCACATGAAGCGGATCGAGGAGCGCGTCGGGCACCGGTTCGGAGATCCCGCCGACCCGCTCCTGGTCAGCGTCCGGTCGGGGGCGCCGATCTCCATGCCGGGGATGATGGACACGATCCTCGATCTCGGCCTCAACGGCGGCACGACGGCCGGGCTGGCGACGAGGTCGGGGAGCCCGAAGTTCGCCGCCAACTGCCGCGCCCGCTTCGAGCGGATGTTCCGGGAGATCGTCGGCGTGGCGACCGTGCCCGACGACCCCTGGGCCCAGCTTCGGGCTGCCATCGAGGCAGTCTTCCGCTCCTGGAACAGCGACCGCGCCCGGGCCTACCGCGCCCGCGAAAGAATCCCCGACGACCTGGGCACGGCAGTCACCGTCCAGGCGATGGTCTTCGGCAACCGCAGCATCGACTCCGGGACCGGCGTGCTCTTCACCCGGAACCCGGCCACCGGCGAGCCCGCCATGTACGGCGACGTCATGTTCAACGCCCAGGGCGAGGACGTGGTGGCCGGCAGCCACCGGACAGAGCCGATCGCCGTCCTGGACGAGCGGCTGCCGAGCGTGGCCCGCGAGCTCCGCGAGCATGCGACTCGGCTCGAGCGCCACCACCGCGACCTCTGCGACATCGAGTTCACGATCGAGCATGGCACGCTGTGGATGCTCCAGTGCCGGGTCGGGAAGCGCAGCCCGCAGGCAGCCCTCCGGATCGCGGTGGACCTGGCCGACGACCCGACGTTCCCGCTGACCCGGGAGGAGGCAGTGCGCCGGGTCGCGAAGATCCTCGGGGATCCGCCGACGATCACGACCGGGCGCGATGACTCCGTCCCGGTCCTGGCGACGGGCCTACCAGCGTCGCCGGGCGTTGCCTGCGGCGAGATCGCGACCACGCCGGATGCCGCGGTGGCGATGGCGGAGGCGGGCCGGGCGGCGATCCTCGTGCGCGCGGAGACCTCCCCGGACGACGTCCACGGGATGGCCCGGTCGGTCGGGATCCTGACCTCCGGCGGCGGCCTCGCGAGCCACGCGGCGGTCGTCGCGCGAGGCTGGGGGATCCCCGCCGTGGTGGGTGCCGCCGCGGTCCGGGTCCTCGGCGACGTCGTCACGATCGGCGAGCGCATGTTTCGAGCGGGCGAGACGATCTCGATCGACGGCGGCACCGGCGAGGTGTTCGCCGGCGCGATCGCGGGGGATCGGGTCGTCGTCCCGGAAGCCGCGACGTTGCGCGCCTGGGCCGCCGAGCTCGGCATCCCGATCGGCGACGCCGACGGGGTGGAACGCGCCGGCGTGGACGCTCCCGGCGGGGCAGTGCCGCCCGCACCATCGGCGGCCACAGCCGCCGACGTCCTGCGGGCGATGGTGGTGAAGGGCTACGTCACCCCGGAGAGTGTCGCAACCGCGCTGCTCTCGACGGCCGCGGAGATGACGGTCGTGCTGGACCGGCTGGTCGCCGACGGCCTCGCGGAGGTGGCAGCAGGGTCACTCCGGCTGACGCCGGACGGGAAGGCAGCCGGGCGGGCGCTGATCGCAGCCGACGCCGACCGGTGGGGCGTGGCTGGCGCGACGGCCGCCCTCGACGCGTTCCTGGCCCTGGATCACCGGATGAAGGAGACCGTCACCGCCTGGCAGATGCGCGACGTCGCCGGCGCCCAGGCGATCAACGACCACTCGGACGCGGCCTACGACGCGGCGGTCCTCGACGGGCTCGCCGCGCTCCACGCCGATGCCTCCGCGTGGCTCCGCCCGCTGGCGCCGGGTCCGCCCCGCCTTGCCGCCTACCTCGAGCGTCTCGATCGGGCGGCGGCCGCGGCGCGGGCCGGAGATGGTCGCTTCGTGGCCTCGCCGCGTGTCGACAGCTATCACGGCGTCTGGTTCGAGCTGCACGAGGACCTGATCCTCCTGGCCGGCCGCAGCCGGGCCGACGAGGTCGCCGCCGGGCGAGCCTGAGCCGGGCGAGCCCGATCGGAGCCGGTGCCGCGCCGCCGCCCGGAGGTGTCGCCGATCAGCGAGCCGGCGGGGGCGCGGGGCGGGTGAGCTTGTCGTAGAGCGACGCGGCGTTGAGCGTCTGGATGTGGTCCATCATGTAGCCCTGCCCGATGTCGACCGGGCCGAAGCGATCCCGAAAGTCGACGCGCGCGATGGTCTCCTCGCGGGTCCAGCCCTGGGCGACCGCGGCCGCCACGGCCGACTTCCACTCCAGCAGCACTGACCGCTGCGTGTCGAGGTAGGCCTTCGTCACGACGGGCCCGTGGCCGGGGACGACCCGGTCCACGTCGAGTGCCCGGATCCGGTCCAGCGCGGCGAGCCACTGGTCCACGTCGGAGGTCATCAGCCAGGTCTGGCACCCGGAGAAGACGGTGTCGCCCGTGAAGACGACCCGCTCCTCCGGGACGTGGACCGCGAGCTGGCCGGGCGTGTGGCCCGGCGTGTGGAGCAGCCGGAACGTGTGGTCGCCGACGCGGAGCGTGAGGTCGCCCGTGAAGACGATCGTGCCCTTGTTCGGGTCCGCGTAGTAGGTCTCCCGATCGGGCACGATCCCGGCGGCATCCGGATCGTCGGTGGGGATGGCCTCGAGGGCGTAGGCGTACGGGTCGAGGTCCGGGGTGACGACCATGAAGTTGTCGAAGACACCCTGGTGCTCCACGACGACCCCGGCGCCCTTGAACCAGTAGTTGCCGAAGATGTGGTCGACGTGGTGCTCGGTGTTGATGAGGTAGCGGATCGGCCCATGCTCCTCGGCCATCGCCCGCATCGCCACCGCGCGGGTGGGGAGCTGGGGCGTATCGATGACCACGACGCCGTCCGACGTCGTCACGAAGCTCGGGTTGCAGCCGCGAAGCTTCGTAGTGGTGAAGATGTTGGGTGTGACGTTCTCCATCGGAGGGGGCTCCCTGTGGGCTACTGGGTGGCAGTGAGGCCGCCGTCGATCCCGAGGACCTGGCCCGTGATGAAGGCAGACGCGTCGGAGGCGAAGAAGATGACGGCGCCGGCAAGGTCGTCGGTCCCGCCCACGCGGCCGAGTGGGATGCGGGCCACGAGCCCCGCCTTGAAGACCGGGTCGTCGAGGAGCATCGCGACCTGCGGCGTGTCCACGAAGGTGGGGGAGATCGCGTTCACCGTGATGCCGTGCCTGGCCCACTCGGTGGCCCACTGCCGGGTCAGCGAGCTGATCGCGCCCTTCGCGGCGACGTAGGCCGAGTAGCCGGCGTTGATGCCGAGGGCGGCCCGCACCGACGAGATGTTGATGACCCGACCGCCGCGCCCGGCCGCGATCATCGCCCGCACGGCGGACTGGGTCGCGAGGAGCGTGCTGCGGACATTGAGCTCGTAGATCCAGTCCCACGCGTCGCGCGGGTACTCCTCGGCATTGAAGAGGACCTTGCCCGCGCCGCCTCCGACCGCGTTGAAGATGATGTCGAGGCGCCCGAACCGCTCCACCGTCGCAGCCACGATCCGATCGCACTCGCCCGCGTCGGTCACGTCCGCGGCAAGCGCGAGCGCCTCGCCCCCGGCAGAGCGAATGCGATCGGCGGCGGCGTCGGCCCGATCCTGGGTCTGGTCCGCGACCGTGACCCTCGCGCCGGCCCCGGCGAGCGCGGAGGCCATCGCCGAGCCGATCGCGCCGCCGCCGCCGGGCACGAGGGCGACGCGGCCGTCGAGGCGGAAGCGGTCAGGCTGGCTCATGGGGCATCCTTTCGCAACGAGAGATCAGACATCGGGACTCCTGGCTGGCATCGACCACAGGGCCGGTTTCATCCACACCCCGGCCCGAGGCACCGGGTCGAAACGCTCGGGGCCAGATCCCGCGTCGATCGGCGATCGAGCTCGATATCATCGATTATCGAGCATACTTCAGGGGCCGGATGGAGGTCAACGCTGGACACCAGGGAACGCCGACCGACCGCCGCCCAAGTCGCCGCCCCCGGCGGGGGCATGACCTCGCGCGAGCGCATCCGTGCGGCGCTGGCACATCGGGAGCCCGACCGGATCCCGTTCGATCTCGGCGGCTCGCGCGTCACCGGGATCCACGTCCACGCCTACGCCCGGCTCCGCGCGCTCCTCGGCCTGCCGGCCGGCGAGCTGCGCGTCGGCGACATCACCCAGCAGCTCGCGGAGGTCGAGCCGGACGTCCTCGACGCGCTGGGTTGCGACGTTCGTGGCATCGCTCCGCGCGGCGCATCCACCTACCGGCGGGAGATCCGCGAGGTGGGCGAGTACCGCACGTTCGTGGACGAGTGGGGCGTCGGTCGACGGATGCCGCTGGCGGGCGGTCTCTACTACGACGCGTCCGCGCCTCCCCTTGCCGGCGACGTCGGCGAAGCGGCCATGGACGGGTATCCCTGGCCGGACGCCGCCGACCCGGCTCGCACCGCGGGCATGGCCGAGGAAGCTCGCCGCTACGTGCTCGAGGAGCGCCGGGCGGTGCATGTCGGCTCGATCTGCGGCGGCCTGACCGAAGGGTTGTTCAAGCTGCGCGGCTTCGAGGACGGGTACATGGACCTGGCCGCCGATCCCGCGCGGGCACGCCGGCTCATGGAGCGGATCCTCGAGGTGAAGCTGACCTACTGGTCGCAGACCCTGCCGCAGCTGGTCGGCCTCGTCGACGTCGTAGGCGAGGCCGACGACCTCGGAGGCCAGGACCGGACGCTCTTCTCGCCGGCGACCTACCGGGCCCTGGTCAAGCCGCTCCACCGCGAGCTGTTCGCGTTCCTCCATGCCCACACCGACGCGAAGGTGTTCTTCCACACCTGCGGCGCGGTGCGCGAGCTGATCCCGGATCTCATCGAGATCGGCGTGGACGTCCTGAACCCCGTCCAGGTCTCCGCGGCGGGCATGGAGACCGCGGCGCTCAAGCGCGAGTTCGGCCGGGACCTGGTCTTCTGGGGCGGCGGCGTCGACACCCAGCGCGTGCTGGGCGGCGGCACGCCGGACGAGGTGCGCGGCGAGGTGCGCCGGCGGGTCGGCGACCTCGCTCCGGGCGGCGGCTTCGTGTTCGCGGCAGTCCACAACGTCCAGCCCAACGTCCCGCCGGAGAACGTCCTGGCGATGCGGGCCGCGGTCCTCGAGGTCGAGCAGGCGGGCTGAGGTCCTCCGGTCGAACCCGCCCGCCGCTCCCCGAATGGCGCCGGGTGTCCGTTTCTTAGCCGGGCCTTGCTCGCTTTGGCGCGCCCGGTCGGCGAGAGTGGAGGCCGTCGCGGCGCCGGGGCTCGCCGCGCCTCGCACGACGAAGATCGCGGCGGATCGACGCGCCGCCCAGGGAGGTTCGACGGCATGAGGACGGGGATGGTGCTGGCGGTCGCGGCGTTCGTCGCGGCCGGGTTGCTCGGCGCCTCCACCGGTCCGATCTCCCCGTCCGGCGCAACCACCGCCATGGCGAGCGCGGTCTTCGAGGGGACGCCGGCGGCGGCCAGGATCCCCGGGGGACTCGGCTGGTACTCGTCCAACTGGGCCGGCTACGCCGTCGGTGGAGGGCCGTACCGGAGCGCAAGCGGCCAGTGGACCGTCCCGTCCGTGAGCGCGAGGGGGGCTGTGGGGTTCTCGGCGCAGTGGGTGGGCATCGACGGGTTCAGCAACCGCTCGCTCATCCAGGCGGGCACGGAGGCAGACTTCTACGCGGGTTCGGCCCACTTCTCCGCATGGTGGGAGATCCTGCCCGCGCCGGCGGTGAGGATCCGGGGGCTGTCGGTCCGAGCGGGCGACGTCATCACGGTCACGATCGCGCGCGTCTCGACGGGTCGCTGGCGGATCACGGTGAAGGATGCACGCAGCGGGAGCTACTCCACGACCCGCCCGTACGCCGGCCCGGGGACGTCGGCGGAGTGGATCGAGGAGGCGCCGATCGTCGCAGGCCGTGCCACGGCGCTCGCCGTCCACGGGACGCTTGTCTTCGACAACGCCAGGGTGGACGGGAGCAACCCCGCCCTGGTCGCTGACGACGCGGGCGCGATGATCCGGCACGGGGTCCAGTCCAACACGCCGTCGGCACCGGACGCCGACGGCAACGGGTTCGCCCTGGCCCAGCAGGCGGTCCCGCCCGTTCCACCCGCGACGTGAGGAGGGGAGGGACACGGGTTGGGCGCGCCCGACGCGAGCCGGCTCGCTCGACCGCGGCCGCTGGCCCGGCCTCCTGCGGCCACCGGATGCGGACCGCACCCGGGATTCGCCCGGAGCAGCGATACTGGCGGGCGTGTTGAACGCCGGGCGCGACCCATCGTCGACCCCCGACCTCGACCCGGCTCGTCGTCCGCCCGAGCCTCTGCCGCCCGATCCCCAGCAGCACGAGCCCCCGACCTACGATCTCTCGTACCGGGACGCCTTCTGGGCCTCCCGGGCCTACGAGGATCTCTGCGACAGGATCGCCCTGCGGGCGCTCCTGGCGGGGAGCAGCGGGCACCTGCTGGACGTCGGGGCGGGCTTCGGCCGCCTCGTCGATGAGTACGGCGCGTTCGAGCACGTCACGCTTGTCGATGCGTCGCCCGCGATGATCCAGGCGGCGCGCGAGCGGGTGGGCTCCGACCCCCGCATCTCGATCGCGCAGGCCGACGCCGCCCACCTCCCGATTGCCTCCGGCTCGGTCGACGTGGTCGTGGCGGTCCGCCTGATCCTCCACGTCAGCGACCCGCAGGCCGTCTTCGCCGAGATCGCCCGGGTCCTCCGACCGGGCGGCCTGTTCGTGGTGGAATTCCCCAACCGGCGCCACCTGCTGGCCCGCCTTCGATATCTCGCCCGCCGCCAGGCGTGGTCGCCCGGCGACCCGGGTCCGCACGAGTACCGGGAAGGGCACTTCTCCCACCAGCCCGCGACCGTGGTCCGGCAGCTGCGCCGGGCGGGCCTCGCGCCAACCTCGCGTCGAGCGGTCTCGCTGTTCCGTTCGGCACAGCTCAAGCGGCTCGTCCCGGCCCGTTCCCTGGCCAAGCTCGAGGCGCCGCTGCAGGCGCGCCTTGGACGCCTCGCGCCCAGCCCCTCCCTGTACATCGCGTCTCGCAACCAGGGTCGGGCTCCGATCGCCGGGACCCCTCTCACCGGGACCCCGCTCGCGGTGGCGCCGGACGCGGATGGCGAGGACGCTCCGACCGCGTAGCGTCCCGTCGAGCCGAGCCTCCTTGCGCCGTCCACGAGCACCGGCGCCGCGTATCATGAGGACGGCGCGCCACCGCGGCAGCTGGCATCCCGGCGCGACACGGGAGCGATGCAGGCAATGCGCACGGTCCTCGCCGTCGTGCTGGCAGGCGGAGCCGGCGAGCGGCTCTCGGTCCTGTCCGCCATCCGCTCCAAGCCGGCCGTGCCGTTCGGCGGCAAGTTCCGGCTCATCGACTTCAGCCTGTCCAACTGCGTGAACTCGGGCATCGACAACGTCCTCGTCCTGACGCAGTACAACCCGCGCTCGTTGATCGATCACATCGGCACGGGACGACCGTGGGACCTCGACCGCATGCGCGGCGGCGGGATCAAGATCCTGCAGCCGTACATGTCGCGCGAGCACAGCGGCTGGTACGTCGGCACGGCCGATGCCGTCCGCTACAACCTGCACGAGATCGACCAGGCCGGTGCCGACGACGTCCTCGTGCTGGCCGGCGACCACATCTACAAGATGGACTACCGGCCGATGATCGAGGCGCACCGGGCCACGGGCGCGGCGGTGACGGTGGCGGTCCGCACCGTGCCGATGGCCGAGGCGTCCCGCATGGGCATCTGCTCGCTGGATGCCGACGGCCGGATCGTCGACTGGGAGGAGAAGCCGGCAGTCCCGAAGAGCGACCTCGCCTCGATGGGGGTCTATGTCTTCACCCGCACCGCTCTCCACGAGTGGCTGGGCGATTCGCGCAGCGATTTCGGGCGAGACGTGATCCCTGCCATGCTGGCCGCCGGGGCCGCGGTCTTCGGGCACCTCTTCGACGGCTACTGGCGCGACGTCGGGACGATCGAGGCCTACTGGGCGGCTAACCTCGACCTCGTCGGCCTGGTGCCTCCGCTCGACCTCTTCGACCGGAGCTGGCTCATGCACACGCGCTCCGAGGAGCGTTCACCGGCCAAGCTGGGCCCGGACGCCATCGCGCGCCATTCCCTGATCAGCCACGGATGCATCATCAACGGCACCGTGCTCAACTCCGTCCTGTCGCCCGGCGTGCGGGTGTCCGAAGGGGCGGTGGTTCGCGACTCGATCGTGCTGCTCGACAGCGAGATCGGTCCCGGGGCCGTCGTCGACACCTCGATCATCGACAAGTTCGTCCACGTGGGCGCCGGCGCGGTGGTCGGCATGGGCGATGACCGCACGATCCCCAATTCCGACGAGCCGGAGCATCTCTACAGCGGCATCACCGTGGTCGCGGAGCGAGTGCGCATCCCGGCGGGCACGCGGATCGGGCGCAACTGCCTCATCGGGCCGTCCGTGAGCGAGTCCGACTTCCCGGGTCCCGTGGTCCCATCCGGGACGTCGGTCCTGCGCGCAGACGCGCCCGCGCCGCCAACGCTGCCGGCCGACGCGTGATCTCTCGGCCTGCGCGCGGAGCGTTCATCCTTGGATCGTCTCGACCATCGCCCAGAAGTTCTCCATGGGCGTGTCGAGCTGCACGTGGTGGGTCGGTCCCAGGATGAGGCCGCCGTGGCGGCCGATCGTGCCCAGCCGCGTCCGGACCTCGGCGCGCACATCCTCGGGTGAGCCGAAGGGCAGGGTGTGCTGCTCGTCGAGCGAGCCCCAGAAGCACAGTCGGTCGCCGAACCGCCGCTTCAGATCGGCGGGATCCATGCAGGCAGGCTGGACCGGGTTGAGGACGTCGAGGCCGATCTCGATCAGGTCCGGCACGATGTCCCAGATCATCCCATCCGAGTGGTATGCCACCTTGACGGCCGGGTTGATCGACTTGACCCGCGCGATCAGCTCGGCCATCCGCGGCTTGAGATGGCGACGCCAGAGCGCGGGGGAGATCAGCATGCCCGTCTGCATCCCGACGTCGTCGCCGGTCCAGATCATGTCGACGCCCATAGCGGTGAGCCGCTCGGCAGCTCTGAGGTGATATCGGAACGGGATCTCCAGGATTGCCTCGGCGACGTCCGGCTCTGCAACCAGGTCGATCATCATCTGCTCGAAGCCCCGCAGCGCCCAGGCCGTCTCCCAGATTGTGGTGACCGTGACGCCGACGATGTAGTACTCGCCGGCAAGCTCCCGGATGACGCGTTCGGCTTCTTCGTAGAGCTCTGGCCGGTCGGGATCCGGAGCGCGATACGATGCGATTGCCTCGTCGCTGGCAAGTGGTCTCCCGACCATCTCCGTGTAGTGGCCCGTGCCGAACGGAGTGTCGTACGGCTGGGCGCGCCAGGTCACGCCCCATTCGTCGGTGTAGACGTCGGCCTCCTGGTAGTACGAGTTCGCCCACCCCACCGAGGTGAGGATGAGATCCTCGTCGAGGGCGAGTTCCAGCTCGTACGTGTTGCCGCCACCGTGCGGGTTGTGGATTCCGGGCCCGGACCTGGCGACCAGGCCGCGCCCCTCGAGGTCTGCCCGCAGCCGATCCGCGAACTCCGGCGTGAAGCTGATCTGCATGGGGCAGCGATCGGGCTCCTCGTGGGAGAGAGCGGCAATGACGCGATCGCGGTGACGCATTCGAGTCCTCTGGGCCGTGGCGCTCACAGGGTCAGTGTGGCAGCGGCAACCCCCGGCGTGGGGCCCGGGCCGCGCCGGGCCGCGAGGCACCACGCTCGCGGGCGGCCCGCACCGGAGAGCAGCGCGGCTTGCGGCCCCGTCCGCTGGCCGCAACAGCAAGCTGAGGTGCACCCCGATGACCCCACGTGAGCGCGTTCGGCGCGCCCTCGCCCACCAGGAAGCCGATCGCGTCCCGGTCGACCTCGGATCGTCGATCGTCACCTCTATCACGAAGGCAGCGTACGTCCCCCTCATGGCCCACCTCGGCCTGCCGGCCGGAGACGTGACGATCCACGACGAGATCCAGCAGCTCCCGTACCTTGCCGAGGACCTCCTACGGCGTTTCGCGGTCGACACCCGGATGGTGCAGCTGCCGCCGGCCCACGTCGCCGGCGTCGAGATCCTCGACGAGGACGAGTACTGGGCGATGTACGACCGGTGGGGCTCGAAGCTGCGGATGCCGAAGGCGAGCCCGCTCTACTACGACTGGGTCGAGTTCCCCATCCGCGACCTGACGATGGAGGCGCTCGATGCCTACCGCTGGCCGGAGCCCGACCCGCCGGAGGTTGTCGCGACACTTCGCGAGCGGGCGCAGTGGCTCCACGCGCACACGGACTACGCGCTCGTCGGGAGCGGGATCATCGGCGGCGGGATCTTCGAGCAGCCGTGCAGGACCGTGGGGCTGGAGCAGTTCATGATGGCGATGGTCACGGACCGACCGTTCGCCGAGCGGCTGATGGACCAGGTCACGGACATCTACATCGAGTCCGTGGACCGCTACCTCGAGCAGGTCGGCGAGTACATCGACGTCTTCACGTACTGGGATGACGTGTCCACCCAGGACGGCTGGATGATCAGCCCGGAGGCCTACGCCGCGCTCGTGAAGCCGCGCCAGAGACGGCTCTTCGACGCCATCAGGCGCCGGACGAACGCGAAGCTCTTCTTCCACTGCTGCGGCGCGGCATCGGAGCTCTACCCGCACCTCGTCGAGATCGGGGTGGACATCGTTAATCCGGTCCAGGTCAGCGCGCGCGGGATGGACACGCAGCAGCTCAAGCGGCGGTTCGGGCGCGACCTCGTCTTCTGGGGCGGCGGCGTGGACACGCAGCGAGTCCTCCCGTTCGGGACGCCGCAGGAGGTCCGCGACGAAGTCCGACGCCGGATCGATGATCTCGCGCCCGGAGGCGGTTTCGTCTTCGCGGCGGTCCACAATATCCAGGCGCTCGTCCCGCCTGAGAACATCGTGGCGGCCTTCGATACCGTTGCCGAGCACGGCGGATACTGAGCCACCCGGCCGTGCCCCCGGCGGCCGCAGGCCGGGCACAGCTGCCCCGCAACGCCATCGTCGATGGCGCGAGGAGTTCCAGAGGATGCAGAAGCGCGACGTTGTCAAGGCGGTTCTCGACGGCAAGCGACCACCGTACGTGCCATGGTCAATCGGGTTCACCAAGGAAGCTGCGGAGACGCTCCAGCTCCACTATGGAGCGGACGCCCTCGAGGACCGAGTCGAGAACCATTTCGTCAGGCTGGGAAGCGACATCGGCTTCTTCGACGATCTTGGAGACGACCGCGTGCGGGACGTGTTCGGCGTCGTCTGGAACCGCAGCATCGACAAGGACATCGGCATCGTCGAGGGATGCGTTCTTCCTGAGGCGACCCTGACCGGGTATGGACTCCCGAACCCTCTCGACCCGCGCTTCTTCTCCGAGATCCCTGCAAGAATCGCCCGGTTCCCTGATCGCTTCCGGGTCTTCCAGATTGGCTTCTCCCTCTATGAGCGAGGCTGGACCCTTCGCGGCATGGAGAACCTCCTGATGGATTTCTACGACCATCCCGAATTCGTCCAGGAGCTGTTCGAGGCCATTGCCGACTACAACATCGCCCAGGTCAGGGAAGCCGTTCGGTACGACATCGATGCCGTCTACTTCGGAGACGATTGGGGGCAACAGCGTGGCCTCCAGATGGGACGACCCCTCTGGCGCCAACGGATCCTTCCGCAGCTCCGGCGGATGTACAGCGCCGTCAGGGAGGCCGGCAAGTACGTCATGATCCATTCCGATGGCGACGTGGATGAGCTCTTCGACGACCTGATCGACGCCGGCGTGAGCTGCTACAACCCATTCCAGCCCGAGGTGATGGACGTCGATCGTCTGCTGCCTTCGTATCGTGGGCGGCTCTGCTTTCACGGCGGCCTGTCAACTCAGAGGACGCTGCCATTCGGCACGCCCGAACAAGTCAGCTCGGAAGTACGACGATTGCTCGAGCTCGGCTCCGAGGGTGGCTACATCTTCGCGGCCTCCCACGACGTCGAGGGCGACGTGCCGCTCGCGAACATGCTGGCCATGATCGAGACCGTGCAATCGCAGGCGCTCCTGTAGATCGTCAGGCGGCTCGAATACACCGCGGGCCGGCCGAGCCTGCGGGGCGCGATCCGCCCGCCAAGGGCATCTCACTCCGGGGCAGGCGCTGCGAAATGCCAGGGAGCTGAGCGCACGATCCGGACCGTATCGCCCGAGGGGGACTTCTGGACCGCCCAGCAGTCATGGCGTTCGACGTTCCGCCCCGCCTGGTCCGGGCCCGGCAGCCTCGGCCGAGAATCGCCGGCGACCTCAGACGTCGGCGTAGAGGTGGCGGGAGATGACGTGATCCTGGTATTCGGGCGCAAGCTCACAGAAGTAGCCGCTCCAGCCCCAGACCCGAACGATCAGATCGCGGTGGTTCTCCGGATGCGCCTTCGCGTCCAGGAGCCGCTCGGCGTTGAGCGCGTTGAGCTGGAGCTGCTGACAGCCGAGGCGGGCAAAGGTGCGCACGAGCAGGGCGACCTTGCGGATCGACTCCGGGTCGCGGAAGACCGAGTCCGAGAGCTCAAGCGTGATCGGGCCGCCGTTGCAGACGCGCCGGTAGTCGATCGCGGCGTAGGACTGGAGGACGCTGATCGGTCCGCGGAGGTGGGTCCCGGGCGTTGGGGCGAGATTGGCGCCGAACGGGTCACCTCGCCGCCGCCCGTCGGCCGTCGCGCCGACGACCGGTTCCGCGAGCGGCCCGCCGTCCCGTCCCCGGGCAAGCCAGAGGTAGTACATCGCGGACCCGGTTCCCGGGCGCACGATCGCGCCGGACCGCGGCGTCTCGGCCTCGCAGGCGTCGGCCAGCTGGTCGTAGAGCAGGCGCATGAGGTTGTCGGCGGCAGACTCGTTCAGGCCGACCCGGGGGCTCTCGTCGGCGAGACGCCGACGAAGGGCCTCGTGGCCGACGAAGTCCGCGTCGAGCGCGGCCAGGAGCTCGGCCGGGTCGACGTCGGCGAGCTCGAAGACATGCCGGCGAACCGCCCCAAGGGCGTCGGCGGCGCTGGCGG
>Ga0097691_1000309_pt1 | contig 44452 bp, 36 predicted proteins | sample NGESurdeep072012_8_FD_72858 | JGI IMG/M metagenome (GOLD analysis project Ga0097691, IMG submission 72858) | Arctic peat soil microbial communities from Barrow, Alaska - NGEE Surface sample 210-1 deep-072012 | ecosystem: Environmental > Terrestrial > Soil > Wetlands > Peat ... | reverse complement strand
CGGAAATCCAGTCGGTCAACAGCGTGTTCGCTTCTTCCAGTCTGCCGGTAAGCGTAAATACCCAGGGAACTTACCTCAACCAGGTATTCATGGGGATGTTCCGTCCGGATGGGACGGCATCACCGCGTTGGCCCGGAAACTTGAAGCAATACCAATTCAAGCTCTTTAATGGGGTGTTAAAGCTGGCGGACAAAAAAGGGCTGGATGCGATCAATTCTTCCACTGGTTTCATTACGCCCTGCGCCAATAGTTTCTGGAGTACGGATACCGGCCAGTATTGGAATTATGGCGGAGCTGTTGCTGTGGGAGATTGCACAGTCTCGGATCAGGCTTCTGCTTTCCCGGTCGCCGGATCCACTTCTGCTTATTCAGACGCACCCGATGGCGAAGTGGTGGAAAAAGGCGGCGCCGCGCAGCGCTTGAGAGGGGAGTATTCCTCGGGCGGCACGCTGGTTTCCAGCTCGATGAATTATCAGCTTTGCATCGGTACCCAAACACCGGCAACAGCACAGTGCCGGATGCTGGAAACCTGTGACGGCACTTCCACAACCTCTTGCACGTCATTGACCTCGTTCGATCCTACCAATACGACCATCAATGCAACGACGTTGAATCTGGCCAATGCGACCCAGGTAAATAGCCTGATCTGGTGGACCAGGGGTCAGGATGTCGACAATGAAAACTCCAACTTTAATGCACTCCTGGTACCGATTACCACAGAAATGCGTCCTTCGGCCCACGGGGGTGTGGTGCACTCGCAACCCGCCGTAATCGACTATGGCGGCACAATCGGCACGGTCGCATTTTACGGTGACGACCAGGGGGTATTCCATGCGGTGGATGGCAACCAGGCCGATACCGATGGCATTGAACTATGGGGCTTTATCGCACCCGAGTTTTACAGCAAATTGAATCGCCAGCGCACCAACTCTCCCGCTATTGCCTACCCCGGCGTTACGGGTTCACCCGCGCCGCTTCCAAAGGATTATTTCTTTGATGGTTCGGTCGGGGTTTATCAGAACTCGGCGGCGGGGAAGGTCTGGATATTCCCCAGCATGCGCCGCGGCGGCCGGGCAATTTACGCCTTCGATGTAAGCATACCTACCAGCCCTGTGCTCAAGTGGCGCAAGGGGTGTTTCACCGAAGACACGACCAATGACATTTGCTCAGCGGGCTGGGCCGGTATCGGACAGACCTGGTCCAGCCCTCATATCGTCTTTCTCAGCGGATATGTGGATGGGAGCGGAGTTCAAAAACCGGTTCTGATCTTCGGTGGCGGTTATGACCAATGCGAGGATACCAACAGCCAGACCCGCTGCACGACCCCACCGCGCAAGGGTGCGAATATCTGGTTCGTGGATGCCGATACCGGCGCCATTCTTCGCACCTATCCGACCAATTACAGCGTTTCGGGTGATGTGGCGCCGCTGAAAGATGGCAATGGCAACCTGACTTTTGTGTACGCGGCTGACACCGGTGGTAATGTCTATCGCATCAATGTCGCCACTACCAATAGCACTGGAACCACGTTCACTTCCTGGAGCAACAACTCGGCAGCAAGCGATATCATCCTTGCCAGCTTCAGTGAAACCAATCAGGCGCGCAAGTTCATCAATGGTCCCGCGATTGTTCCAACTGCCAATTACAACGCGGTAATGATCGGTTCGGGTGATCGTGAGCATCCTCTGGTGACCGATTATGCCTGCAACAACTATTCAACGACGACGGGAGCCTATGTCACCAACCAGTTCTATATGTTGATGGATAGGCCAACGGGCTACCCCAACGCGGCGCTGACTCCAAGCTCGCTGGTCGATGTGACCAATGGCACGACGACGAGCACAACCGCGGCAGGAGTTACCACGATTACCAACTCGGTCGGACCGGCGTCCTCAACCAACGGTTGGCGGTTCAACTTTGGCCAATGCGAGCAGACGGTCAACGAGGCACTGACCATTGCCGGAACAACCTTTTTCGGCACCAATGCCCCCAAAACATCCACCGGCAGCTCATGCTCGGCGAATCTGGGGTTTGCGTACGGATATGCGGTGGACTACCTGACCGGCAATGCTACAGGTGGTGCGCGTTCTGCCGAATATGTCGGGGGCGGAATGCCGCCGTCACCGGTAGCCGGGGTTGTCGAAGTAGACGGTGTCAAGTACCCGTTCTGCATCGGCTGCATTGATACGAATGCGACTAACTCATCCGCATTGCAGGGCGGCAAGGTGAACATCAATCCGACCGGCAGCAGATATCGGTCCTATTGGTATAGGGAGAGCGATTGATTTTGCCAGGCTGAATCCCGATAACAAAAAAGCGACCTTCGGGTCGCTTTTTTGTTGGCTGCCAGAGCAACTCAGCTTATTCCAATTCGCATTAAAAACAGCATGTGCGGCAGAGTTATCGTTGTTACTAACGCAAATTGGAGTTGCTACTTGACGACGGCCTTCAACTCGCCCTTGGCATAACGGATTGCCATCGCGTCCAGCGAGATCGGCTTGATCTTGCCCGCTTGACCGGCACAGCCGAAGGCTTCATAGCGCGCCTTGCAGATGTCTTTCATCGCTTTGGTCGAGGCGGCCAGGAATTTGCGCGGGTCGAAGTCCTTGGGATTCTGCGCCAGGTAACGACGTACCGCCCCGCTCGATGCCATGCGCAGGTCGGTGTCGATATTGATTTTGCGCACGCCGTGCTTGATGCCTTCGACGATTTCTGACACCGGCACGCCGTAGGTTACACCCATATCGCCGCCGAATTCGTTGATGATCTTCAGCCATTCCTGCGGCACCGAAGACGAACCGTGCATCACCAGATGCGTGTTGGGGATGCGCGCATGGATTTCCTTGATGCGGCTGATCGCCAGGGTTTCACCGGTGGGGGGCTTGGTGAACTTGTATGCGCCGTGCGAAGTGCCGATCGCGATGGCCAATGCATCCACGCCGGTCTGGCGCACGAATTGGGCGGCTTCTTCCGGGTCGGTCAGCAGTTGGTCGTGGGTCAGCACGCCTTCCGCGCCGTGGCCGTCTTCCTTTTCGCCCATGCCGCTTTCCAGCGATCCCAGGCAACCCAGTTCACCTTCGACAGAAACGCCCACCGCATGGGACATTTCCACCACGCGACGGGTGACATCCGCGTTGTATTCAAATGAGGCGGGTGTCTTTGCGTCTTCCTTCAGCGAGCCGTCCATCATCACGCTGGAGAAGCCGCTGCGGATCGCATTGATGCACACCGCCGGCGATGCGCCGTGATCCTGGTGCATCACGACCGGGATATGCGGATAGGCTTCCACCGCCGCCGCGATCAAGTGGCGCAGGAACGCTTCACCGGCGTACTTGCGCGCGCCGGCGGAGCCTTGCATGATCACCGGACTATTGGCTTCATCAGCCGCTTCCATGATTGCTTTGACTTGTTCCAGATTGTTCACGTTGAATGCGGGCAAGCCGTAGCCGTTTTCCGCCGCGTGATCGAGTAGTTGACGCAAAGATACTAAAGCCATTTTTCCCTCCTGATTAAAAATTCAATACCGGGTGTTGCATTCCAGAGACCGTGGGTCGCAGTTTAATTTAGATGAGTATATTACTCTACCATTAATGCTTGTGATGATCACCCACCTTGACGATTTTCATCGTATTGGTGTGTCCGGATTGACCGATCGCTTCGCCGATGGTCATCACCATCAGGTCGCCCTTTGCAACCAGCTTCAATCTTACCAGTTCGTCCTCGGCATCGCGCAACGCATGGGAAGAGTCTGTTGAGATGCTTTCAAAAGCGATCGGATGCACGCCGCTGAACAGCGTGACTTTACTCAGCGTCTCCGGCAACGGGGTCATCGCAAAGATCGGCACACCGGCATTCAGGCGCGACATCCACAGCGGGGTCGAACCGGATTGTGTCAGCGCGACGATCGCCTTGACCTTGAGATGCGAAGCGGCAAACAGCGCAGACATCGCAATGGACTGGTCGATGCGGGAAAATTTTTGCGAGATGGTGCGGCGGTCGATCATGTGGTCATCGCTTTCGGCTTCGGCCTTGAGACAGATACGCGCCATCGCCTCGATGGTTTCCACCGGATAGTCGCCCACTGCGGTTTCTGCCGACAACATCACCGCATCGGTGCCGTCCAGTACCGCATTCGCCACGTCCGAAACTTCCGCACGCGTCGGGATCGGGCTGTTTATCATCGATTCCATCATTTGCGTGGCAGTGATCACCAGGCGGTTCTTTTCACGCGCCATTTTGATCATGCGCTTTTGCAAACCCGGCACGGCCGCATCGCCGACTTCCACGCTCAGGTCGCCGCGCGCCACCATGATGGCATCCGACGCATCGATGATGTCAGCCAATGCCGGAATCGCCTCGGCACGTTCGATCTTGGCCATCAGCAGGCTCTTGCCGCCCGCTGCGTGCATCAGTTCGCGCGCCTGGTGCATGTCTTCGCCGGTGCGTGGAAACGATACCGCCAGATAGTCCGCCTTGATCAGCGCGGCAATCTTGATGTCTTCCTTGTCCTTCTCGGTCAGCGCGGGGGCGGTCAGGCCGCCGCCTTTGCGATTGATGCCCTTGTTGTTGGAGAGCACGCCGCCGCGCACGACTTTGCAAATGACCTGTGTGCCTTGCACTTTCGTGACGTGAAATTCCAGTATGCCGTCGTTGATCAACAATATCGTGCCCACGCTGACATCGTTGGGCAACTCTTTGTAATCGAGACCGACACGTTCCTGATTACCGAGCCCCTCCAGTGCGGCGTCCAGAATGAAAGTGTCTCCGCTGTTCAGGATGATCTTGTCATTCTCGAATTTTCGCACGCGTATCTTCGGTCCCTGCAAATCTGCCAGGATGCCGACTGTTCGCCCGCACGCCTTGGCCGCGGCACGCACGGTTTCGGCACTTTTCATATGGTCCTGGGCGGACCCATGCGAGAAATTCATGCGCACCAGATCAACCCCGGCGCGTATCATTTGCTCCAGCACTTTTTGGTTGCTGGAAGCGGGTCCCAGCGTTGCAACTATTTTCGTTCTACGTAGCATGTGTCGTTTTTTTCCTGTTATTGATTCTGGTGATTCCTGTTGTTGTTGCCGGTGATTCCTGTTGTTGTTGCCGGTGATTCCTGTTGTTGTTGCCGGTGATTCCTATTGTTGTTGACTGGCACGTTGTTCCAGGATTTCCACGGCAGGCAATTTCTTGCCTTCGAGGAACTCCAGGAACGCCCCGCCGGCGGTGGAGATGTAAGACACCTTGTCATAGATATCGTACTTCTGGATTGCGGCTATCGTGTCTCCGCCGCCCGCCAGGGTGAAGGCCTTGGTTTCGGCGATCGCCATCGCGATCTTTTTGGTGCCATCACCAAACTGGTCGAACTCGAACACGCCGACCGGGCCATTCCACACCACGGTGCCGGCATTCATGATGATATCGACTATCTCTTGTGCCGACTGTGGGCCAATATCGAAAATCATTTCATCATCGGCCACATCATTCGCGGATTTCAAAATCGCCGGGGTGTTTTCGTTGCCAGTCAGGAAGGGCGCTTCTTTGCCGACCACGACATCGGTTGCGATCGGAATACTTGCGCCGCGTGCTGACATCTTCGCCAGCAGCGCTTGCGCGGTGGGAACCAGATCGTTTTCGCACAGCGATTTGCCGATCGGATGGCCGGTCGCCTTGAGGAAAGTGTTGGCTATCCCGCCACCGACCACCAATTGATCCACTTTTTCCGACAGGCTTTCCAGCACCGTCAGCTTGGTCGATACTTTGCTGCCGCCGACGATGGCCACCATCGGACGCGCCGGGCTGAGCAAGGCTTTGGTCAACGCTTCCAGTTCCTGGGTCAGCAAGATACCTGCGGCGGCCACGGGTGCGTATTTCGCCACACCATGAGTCGAGGCTTCGGCCCGGTGCGCCGTGCCAAACGCGTCCATCACGAACACGTCGCACAGCGCGGCGTATTTTCTCGCGGTTTCTTCCAGGCTCTTTTTCTCACCTTTGTTGAAACGGCAATTTTCCAGCAGCACCAATTCGCCTTCGGCAACATTGAAGCCGCCGTCCACCCAATCCCTGATCAAGCGCACCGGCTTGCCCAGTTTGTTGGCGATGACATTCGCGACCGGCTTCAGCGAATTTTCTTCGGAGTAAATTCCTTCCTCGGGACGACCCAGGTGGGAGGTTACCATCACGCGTGCACCGGCTTTCAGCGCAAAATTGATCGTCGCCATCGAAGCGGTGATACGCGCATCCGAAGTCACCTTGCCATCCTTGACGGGCACATTGAGATCCGAGCGGATCAGGACGCGTTTGCCCTTGAGTTCCAGATCGGTCATTTTGATAACAGACATGATTTTTTCCTTTGACACAAACTATCAAGCACAAGGGCCGGGTATCAGCCAGCCCTTGTGCAAAACGGATTATTTGGCGATGTGAGTCACCATGCGCATCAGGTTGCAGGTATAGCCGTACTCGTTGTCATACCAAGCCACGACCTTGACGAAGGTTGGATCCAGCGCAATACCCGCACCGGCATCGAATACCGACGGGCAGGTTTCACCGCGGAAATCGGTTGAAACAACGCTCTCAGTGGTATAGCCAAGCACGCCTTTCAACGGGCCGCTTTCGGAAGCCTTCTTCATCGCGGCGCAGATTTCTTCATAGGTCGCAGGCTTGTTCAACTCGACCGTCAAGTCAACCACTGACACGTCGGAAGTCGGTACACGGAAGGCCATACCCGTCAGTTTCTTGTTCAACTCGGGAATCACCACACCAACCGCTTTGGCAGCACCGGTGGACGACGGGATGATGTTTTCCAGGATACCGCGGCCACCGCGCCAGTCTTTGCTGGATGGACCGTCAACGGTCTTCTGGGTGGCTGTTGCTGCATGCACCGTGGTCATCAGGCCGCGCTTGATACCCCAGGTATCGTTCAATACCTTGGCGACCGGTGCCAATGCGTTCGTCGTGCATGACGCGGCAGAGACGATCTTTTCGCCGGCATATTTGCCGTGGTTCACGCCATACACGAACATCGGTGTGTCGTCCTTGCTTGGCGCGGACTGGATCACCTTCTTGGCACCCGCATCGATATGTGCCTGGCAAGTTTCCTTGGTCAGGAAAAAGCCGGTACATTCAACCACGATATCGACTTTGGCTTCGCCCCATTTCAGTTCGGCCGGGTTTTTGATGGCCGTCAGGCGGATCTTCTTGCCATTGACGATGAGGGTGTTGCCGTCGACAGAAACGTCGCCCTTGAAACGGCCATGCACAGAGTCATGCTTGAGCATATAGGCCAGGTAGTCGGGTTCCAGCAAGTCGTTGATGGCGACAACTTCTATTTCCGGAAAATCCTTAACGGCGGCACGGAATACCATGCGTCCGATGCGACCGAATCCATTGATACCGACACGAATTGCCATTTTTTTCTCCCTTATATAAAAATTTACAGCACGCTCTTAACAGCCTTCACCACATTGCGGCTTTGGCCGGGACTGCGCCCCTTAACTTTCGCTATGCTCATGTGAGCCTGCGCCGCAACGGCGGTTCCGACCATTAGCCTATAACTTTCTTTACCGTCGCAACCACGTTGTAGTTCCGGCATAACGTTGGCCTTCGGCAAACATTAGCCTGCACTGAAATGTCGTCTATTGTTACAAAATACCCTTTACTACCTTGACGACATTTTCAGCGGTAAATCCGAAGTGCTTGAACAGTTCCGGTGCCGGTGCGGATTCGCCGAAGCAGTCCATGCCGACGACTGCGCCGTCCAGACCGACATATTTGTACCAGCCGCCGGTCACGCCCGCCTCAACCGCCACGCGCTTGATGCCCTTGGGCAACACGCTGTCCTTGTAGGCCTGGTCCTGCTTGTCGAACACATTGGTGGACGGCATCGAAACGACACGCACATTGATGCCGCCGGCGGCCAACAATTTCTGCGCTTCCATCGCCAGGTTCACTTCAGAACCGGTTGCGATGATCACCGCTTGTGGCTTGCCGCCAGCCGCTTCGGACAACACGTAAGCACCCTTGCGGATGTTGGCGATCTGCGCCGCATCGCGTTTCTGGAACGCCAGGTTCTGGCGGGTGAACACCAGGCTGGTCGGGCCGTCATGGCGCTCGACCGCGGCTATCCATGCTGCGGCGGATTCGACCGTGTCGCACGGACGCCATAGTTCCATGTTGGGGATATAGCGCAGCGTGGCGGTCTGTTCGACCGGCTGGTGAGTCGGGCCGTCCTCGCCCAGTCCAATAGAGTCGTGTGTGAACACGTAGATCACGCGCTGTTTCATCAGCGCAGACATGCGAATCGCATTGCGCGCATACTCGGAGAACATCAAAAAGGTGCCGCCGAACGGCAGGAGTCCGCCATGCAGGGCCATGCCGTTCATGATGTGCGACATGCCAAACTCGCGCACGCCATAGCTGATGTAGTTGCCGGTGCCCTTGCCGCGCAGATGCTTGCAGCCTGTCCAGTTGGTCAGGTTGGATCCGGTCAGGTCGGCCGAACCGCCGAGGAACTCGGGCAGCACCGGAGCCAGGGCGTTGATCGCGTTCTGCGAAGCCTTGCGCGTTGCGATGGTTTCCGCTTTTTCGTTGGTTTTAACCAGCACGTCGGCCGCATGCGCTTTCCAGTTGGCAGGCAGGTCGCCCTTGATGCGGCGTTCGAATTCGGCAGCTTCCTTGGGGAACGCTGCCTTGTATTCGGCGAACTTGTTGTTCCACAGCTTTTCCAGGCCAGCGCCTTTGGTGCGCGCATCCCATGCTTCGTACACATGCTTGGGAATTTCGAAAGGAGGATATTTCCAGCCGATATTCTCGCGTGTCGCGGCCACTTCGGCATCACCCAGCGCAGCGCCATGCACGTCGTGCGTGTCGGCCTTGTTGGGAGAACCCATGCCGATGATAGTCCTGCAGCAGATCAGCGTGGGCTTGTCGGTGACCTTCTTTCCGGCGTTGATCGCCGCATCTACCGCCTCAGGGTCGTGGCCGTTCACTGAAACCACATGCCAACCGTAAGACTCGAAACGCTTGGGCGTGTCGTCGGTGAACCAGCCGTCCACATGACCGTCGATGGAAATGTTGTTGTCATCCCAGAACGCGGTCAGTTTGCCCAGACCCCAGGTACCAGCCAACGCACAGGCTTCGTGCGAGATGCCTTCCATCATGCAGCCGTCACCCATGAACACATAGGTATGGTGGTTGACGATCTCGTGACCCGGCTTGTTGAATTCCGCAGCCAGCAGTTTTTCCGCCATCGCCATGCCCACCGCATTGGTGATGCCTTGGCCCAGCGGGCCGCCGGTGGTTTCCACGCCGGGGGTATAACCGTATTCGGGGTGTCCGGGAGTCTTGGAGTGCATCTGGCGGAAACGCTTCAATTCATCCATAGGCAAGTCGTAGCCGGACAAATGCAACAGCGCATAGACCAGCATCGAGCCGTGGCCATTGGACAGGATAAAACGGTCACGATCAGGCCACTTGGGGTTGATGGGGTTATGACGCAGGTGGCGATTCCACAGCACGTCGGCGATTTCTGCCATGCCCATGGGTGCGCCTGGATGACCTGAGTTTGCCTTTTGCACGGCATCAACTGCCAGCATACGGATCGCTCCGGTTATGTCATTGAATTTGGGTGGGGTGAAGTTTCGCGTTGCAGACATTTCCTGTTATCTCCTGAACATCCTTGCGGGATTGGTTATGTGAAGTAAGCCTCTATAAAATCCGTTTTTCGAGCAAAGCGCAACATCGCGCGCTTGCCCACTTCAGGTCTATCCGTCCGATAAGCCTCGTTGCTCGCCACGCTTTCTTGCGCTTCAAACCCGCAAAACGAACTTTATAGAGGCCCGCTGAATTCGTTTGGGCCGGCAATTATGCCGCAGCACCTCGATTAGGGCAACCGCCGCACCAACATGGTTTCTTATTGGGATTCGTCTGTACCGCCCTTTTTGGCGAATTTGATGCCCAATTGCTTGAGTTTGCGATAAAGATGGGTACGTTCCAGGCCTACCTTGTCGGCTACCCGTGAAACATTGCCGACCTCTTTGCGCAAATGGTAATCGAAGTAGATCGAGTCGAAATGTTCACGCGCTTCGCGCAACGGCAAATCCAGCGGCAGATAAATCTGCAGCATTTGTCCATTGACATCCTGCTCGTCAATATTCAGGGCGACTTTTTGGCTTTGCTCCCCGTCTTGCAGCGATTTGGGCTCATCGTCCTTGAGCGCTTTGGCAATTGTACTCAGCAGCTTTTGCAGTGCAATGGGTTTTTCCAGAAAATCTACCGCCCCGATGCGTGTCGCCTCGACCGCAGTTTCTATCGTGCCGTGGCCCGACATCATCACCACCGGCATGGTCAGCAAATCCTGCTCGACCCATTCCTTGAGCAAAGTTATCCCATCGGTATCCGGCATCCAGATATCGAGCAGCACCAGATCCGGTTCGCGCTCGTTTCGAAAAGCGCGTGCCTGCTCGGCGTTTTCGGCCATGTGTACTTGATAACCCTCATCAAACAGGATCTCCGACAACAATTCGCGGATGCCGATTTCATCATCCACCACCAAAATCTGTTTGCTTTCCATCATGTCTCCTCGATCAGCGGCAGCACAATACTGATGCGTGCCCCGCCGCTCACGTTATTTTCAATGGCGATATGCCCGCCATGCTCTTCCACTATCTTTTTCACGATTGCCAGCCCCAATCCGGTACCTTTGGCCTTGGTCGTCATGTATGGCTCAAAGGCGCGCGACAGCACGCTCTCTGAAAAGCCCGCGCCGTTGTCCTCGACCCACAGATGGATTTCTCCGTTTTGCGTTTCGGTGTGCAGTGTTATTTGCGGTTGTGCGACGCCCTGCAACGCGTCTTGCGCATTCTGCAGCAGGTTGTGAATGACCTGCCGCAAGCGGGTCGCGTCTCCGTTGACCTCGCTCTGCAATGCATCCAGCTTCAATACGATGTGAATGGCATTCGTCTCATACAAGCCCAGCACTTCCTTGATCAGTTTATGCACTTCCAGATGCGACAATTTTAATGCAGGGCCGCGCGCGTAATTGGCAAAATCGTTCACCATGTTTTTCATCGCGGCTACCTGGCTGACGATGGTTTGCGTGGCGCGCCGCAATAGTTGCGAGTCGTTTTCATCAAGCTTGTCACTGAGTTTGTGCTGCAAGCGCTCCGCCGAAAGCTGTATCGGGGTGAGCGGATTCTTGATTTCGTGCGCCAGCCGGCGCGCCACCTCGCCCCATGCCGCCTGCCGCTCTGCCTGCAACAGATGGCTGATATCATCGAACACCACCACATAGCCGGCTTCCCCACCTTGCGGCAGCCGTGTTCCACGTATCAGCAGAATCTGGGTGCCATTCCTGCTCATGCGTTCTATCTGCCGCTGCCATTCGCCGCTATCGGTTTCGCCGAAAGCTTCCATGACAGTGTGGCAGAAAGATCTCAGCAGAGTGTACTTCTCGGCAATTTGACTTAACGACAAGCGCTGCATTTCTTGCAACGGCGCTGCAAGGATTTGAGCAGCACTGGCATTCACCGAGCGCAAGCGCAATTCATGATCCAGTGCCAGCACTCCGGAAGACAAGTGGTTCAATACGCTTTCCAAATGCACCTTGGCACTTTCCACTATGCGCTGCTGTTGTTCGCTGACTTGCTTCGCCTCAAACAACTGTCGCGTCATCTGGTTGAACAAGCCCGTCAATGCGCCCAACTCGTCACTGCTGCGTATAGGATATTGCCCGGTAAAATCGCCTTGCGCCACCGCACGCGTCCCCTCCGCCAATGCCTCCAGCGACGAGCCCAATCTTTCACTGAGAAAGAATGCCGTCGACACCGCAGTCAACAACACCACCAGCAATGACAGCGTTAAAGTGATCGCATACAGCCTTTTCAAGCCGAGACGCGAGAGTGTCAACTCCTGATAATCGCGATAAACCGTCTGCACGGTCTCAGCATCTGCCTCGACCTGTTTCGGCACCGGCTGGATGAATTGCAACACATATCGCCCTCCTGCCCGCTTATTGGAATTCACCGTTACCAATGTGCGTAGTGTCAGCCCTTTGTTCGGCAGGGTATCAATCACTGCGTACCCGCCCTTGTCCAGCGTTAAGCGCATCAGATCCCCATCGGGCGTGTCCGGAAAACGCCCTTTACCGCCGGTGGAAGAGGCAATCAAGCTTCCTTTTATGGTGAAAATTGCCGCTTCCTGTGCCACTTTTTCATCCACCAATTGATCCAATGCGCTTTGATATTGCTCCGGATATTTTTCCGCCAGCAATAACGAGGTAAATTGAGCCTTTTTTGTAAGTTCATTCAAACTGTTTTCCAGCCCGCTTCTGCCTAGATTGAGCCCTCCCTCCAAAGCCTTTTCAACGCGCACGTCAAACCACGACTCGATACTCTTGTCCAAAAACTGAACCGACACCGCATAGATCAAAATGCCCGGCAGCACCGCGATCAGCGTGAAAAAAACCACCAGACGCAAAGTGAGTTTGGCACCGAACACTCTGTTCTTGAGTTTGATGCTCAATCGCCACAACTGGTAGCCGATCAACCCCATCAAACCCAGCGCAAGAAGGCCTGTTAGCCCAAGCAGGCCATAATAGTTGGTGGAAAACACCTCGGTGTTGGCACTGCTGCCGGACAGCAAATACAGCAGCACCCCGCCAACGGCGACACTAATAACAATCAGGTAGTTCACCGCGACATCACTCCGCTTTACTTTCGATGTGTGGGGTAATTTCCGCCGGATTGATCACCCAGCGATACCAGGCGGAATCAAGCGTCCAATCGTTGCCTGTCAGCGCGTTCACCTGCAGCGGTCTGGGCAACTGCGTGATGTCCAGCCGCAATCGCGCCGCAGCCATGTATTTGCCGTCCTTTTTCATCAATTCTGCGGGAATGGCTGCGGAGTTTTGTCTTGCCAGGATGTTTAGCATCTCTTCCAGGCTTTCAAAATTCTGGAACAGCGCACCTCGCGAAATACGGTAGCGCCGCGTCAGCACGTTGTAAGAAAGCCTGACAGTCTGCTCGCCTTTGAAAATCCCGGCATCCAGCCAGGACCAGTGCGTCAGTTTAGGCTTGTCCACAAAGTAGTACTGGATCCCGCGCGATACTGCCTGCTGCGCGTTATCCAGCCAATCCCACCGGGAACGTGTAATTGAAAACTCGCCAACAAAATAAAGCGGGATGCCGCGCGACAACGCCTGTTGCACCACGGAATTCAGGCTGATGTTATAACTGGCGGAAAGCTGGTAGCCCTCCTCGCCCAAGCGCACTTCGACCTTGTTGACGGAAATGCCTTCCGCTTGGGCAGCTGCGACACTCAGCCAGACAAGCAGCGCACTGCGCAGCAGCGCGCTAAGCAATTTTTTGCAGCAAGGCATAAAAGAATCCGTCATGCTGATCATTGGGCAATAGCTGACCCTCGTTATCGTTAGCCAAGGAAATCGGTAACCGCCTCGCATCCGGCTGTTGTGCCAGAAACGCCGCGACGACTTGTTCGTTTTCCTGATGAAAAACCGAGCACGTGGTATAGAGCAATCTACCATCTTGCGCCAGCAGTCGCCACAACGCGCGCAAAATTTGGAGCTGTTGCGCGGCGAAACCGGCAATATCCGAGCTGCGGCGCAGCCACTTGATGTCCGGATGGCGACGCACCACGCCTGAAGCCGAGCAAGGCACATCGGCAAGGATACGATCAAACGGCTCGCCATCCCACCACTCTTGCGGCTCGGCTGCATCCCCGGCCACCAGTTGCGCGCTCAGATCCAGGCGCTGCAAGTTTTCTGCGACGCGCTGCAAACGTTTTGCATCCTTGTCGACCGCCACCATGTCCACCGCTGCACGTTCCAGGATGTGCGCAGTCTTGCCGCCCGGTGCCGCACAGGCATCCAGCACGCGCATCCCGTCGTGAACGTCAAGTAAACGTGCGGCGTATTGCGCACCGGCATCCTGCACCGAAACCAGCCCGTCAAAAAATCCAGGTAACTTGTCAACCGGCACCGGCTTGTCCAGTTGCAGCGCATCCGGCTCGATCAGCCTTGCAGACAGATTATGCCGGTTCAACAGCGCCAAATAATCCGCCGTCGTATTGCGCCGCTGGTTGACGCGCAGGGTCATCGGCGGGTGCTGATTGCCGGCTTCGAGCATCGCCGCGCTGCGTTCACCATATTGCGCTTGCAGTTCATCTATCCACCATTGCGGATAACTATATCGCCCCGTCGCATGCTGCGCGGCACGCTCCAGCATAACATCCTGGCTGCGCAGAAAATTGCGCAGGATCGCGTTGACCAATCCGCTTACTTTCGCATTCAACATCTGCGCTGAACGCACCGCGTGATCGACCACGGCATGCTGCGCGGCCTTGCTGTATTGCAGCTGGTAGAGTGCCACCAGCAGCACGTAGTAGATACGCCGATCCGATAGCGGCTTGTGCAACAATGCACCCAGCAGCGCATCCAGCTGTCCATAGAAGCGCAACGTGCCATAGCTTAAATCCTGCAAGGCGGCGCGCTGAGCCGGTGTCCAGACTGCCTTCCTGCTCAGCGATTCATCCAGCACCTGATTCAGGTTGCGCCCGTCCACCAGCACTTGCTGAATGATTTGGCTCGCTGCAAGTTGTATGTTGTGCATCTGATGAAACCCCTGGCCATTCCACTAGGTTGTCAAAGAACGACAACCTGGTGGCTGGTTATAATTCGCTGAAAAATGATCGCCCGCCTTGATCGGCATCGCTTGCAATAACTGGGCTGCGGATTGCGCCTTGCCGCCCGGACGCTGCAACACCTCCAGGCGCAATGCGTCTTTGCCGCATGCCACCGTGATGCCGTGCTTGTCCACTGCCAGGACCTTGCCCGGATCACCCTGTTTTTCGGCACAAAATTTGGCCTGCCAGATTTTTATCGGCATGCCATTGAGGTTGGCATGGCACACCGGAAAGGGATTGTATGCGCGCACCGCACGTTCGATTTGCCGCGCATCCTGCCGCCAGTCTATCTGTGCTTCGCTCTTGACCAGCTTGGCGGCATAGCATGCCGCATCATCGTCCTGTTTGATCGGCGTCAAACGGTTTTCTTGCAGCAGCCGCAACGCTTCGAGGATGCTGCTCGCACCCATCCCAGCCAGTTTGTCGTGCAAAGTATGCCCGGTGTCGGTTGCTTCGATCGGACAGGCGTTGCGCAGCAACATATCGCCAGTATCCAGCCCTTCGTCCATCTTCATGATGGTGATACCGGTCTCGGTATCGCCCGCCAGTATCGCGCGCTGTATCGGCGCGGCTCCGCGCCAGCGCGGCAGCAAGGATGCGTGGATGTTCAAACAGCCATAACGCGGGAGTTGCAGCACCGCTTTCGGCAAGATCAAACCATATGCCGCCACCACCATCACATCGGCCTCCAGCGCGGCCAACGTACGTTGTATCTCTTCCGTCTTTAACGTAGCGGGTTGTAATACTGGCAAGTCGTGCTGCAGCGCAAGCTGTTTCACCGGACCGGCTGTCAGTTGCATACCTCGTCCAGCCGGACGATCCGGCTGGGCCAGCACCGCAACGACTTGATGTTCCTTGAGCAGCGCAGCCAACGCGCTGGCCGCGAAATGCGGCGTACCGGCAAAAATGATTTTCATAATAGATATTCCAATTTCAATTCGAAGATGAAACAAGCCTGTCCTGAGCCAAGTCGAAGGGGCGGCGACGAGCGAACGACGCAGGCAGTGCTAGCAGCACGACCAGGAGTGAGCAAGGAAGCCAACACAGTTTCATCGAAGAATTGGAAGTGGAATTACATGGTTTCGCGCAAGCGCTTTTTAAGCTTGGCACGAATTCGGGTTTGTTTGAGCTGAGACAGGTATTCGACAAACACCTTGCCGATCAGATGATCCATCTCATGCTGGATGCACACCGCCAACAAACCTTCGGCGTTCAGTGTAAAGATTTCGCCTTTTTCATTCAAGGCGCGCACGGTGATCCTTGCCGCGCGGCTCACCGTTTCATAGATACCCGGCACCGACAGACAGCCTTCCTCGCATTCTTCTTCACCGCTGCTGGAGATGATCTCCGGATTGATGAGTATATTCAATTGATCGTGTGTCTCGGAAATATCCACCACGATGATACACTCATGCACATCCACCTGCGTCGCCGCCAACCCCACCCCGGGGGCGGCATACATGGTCTCAGCCATGTTGCGCACCAGTTTGCGGGTGCTTTCATCGACCTGCGTAACTTTCTTCGCGATTTTATGCAGACGCTCATCGGGATATTGCAAAATTTTCAGAATTGCCATGCGTGACCCATAAATGCTTGCTAATTTAGTAGACTAGATGCAGAATTTAACGTAGCGCAGCAGCAATGCGTGTTCCTTATTATCGACTCTGCCGGAGTTTCCATGCGCAAGATTATATCGCTGATTTGCTTTTTATTGCCTATCCTGGCCTTTGTTGCAGAGCATGAGGCCTTTGCTGCAGAGCCCGAGAACCCATCGGATATTCTTATGGATGTTCGCAGCGATGCACCGGACCGGCACATCGTCGTCAAAGGTGACACCCTGTGGGATATCTCCGGCAAGTTCTTCAAAGATCCGTGGAAATGGCCGCATATATGGGGTCTTAACAAAGACCTCATCAAAGACCCGCACTGGATTTATCCAGGCGATGTGATCTTCCTTGATCGCAGTAGCGGCACCCTGCGCATCGGTGAAAATGGTACAGCCGCCACTGGCGGCATCGGCGGCATGGAAGCCGCGAGCAGTGTAACCGAGGCGGGCAATATCGTAAGGCTTTCTCCCAGAGTCCGCGAAAATCCAAGTTCTCACGATGCCATCCCGAGCATTCCCGCCAATGCCATTGCGCCATTTTTAAGCCGTCCGCTGATCATTGAAGCAAACGAATTAAAGACTGCCCCCACGTTGATCGGTGCACGCGAAGGACGCGTGATACTCGGCAACGATGATACCGCATTTACCAAAGGGCTTCCTTCAGACAAGGGCGATAAGTGGCTGGTTTACCGCACGGGAAAAACTTTTGTCGATCCCGATACCGATGAAGTACTGGGCATCGAAGCCATCTATCTGGGCGACGCCGAAGTGACACACTTTGCAGATATCAGCACCGTTGCAATCACCCGCGCTGTCGAAGAGATTCATGCTGGCGACCATCTGATCCTGCCTTCCGTCGATGAGGTCAACACTTATCTGCCACGCGCGCCGGAAAGCAAAATTTCCGCACGCATAATCTCTGTTTATGGCGGCGTATCCCAAGGAGGGCAAAATTCCGTTATTACTCTGAACAAAGGCCGGCGGGACGGCCTGGAAATCGGCCATGTGCTGGCACTGTATCAAAAAGGCGAGGTAGTTAAATATGAAGGCAAACAATACACTCTGCCTGATGAACGCTATGGCTTAGTGTTCGTGTTCCGCGTGTTCGACAAGGTGTCATATGCGCTGGTGATGCAAACAAAATTGCCGGTGCAATTGCTGGATCGTGCCAATACTCCTTAAACAATGATCGTTGAAGCATCGCTCAAGGCTTGGCTGGCACTGAGCCTGACGCGCGGCTTGGGCGGCGAAAGCGCGCGTCGCTTATTAAAGGAGTTCGGTTCGCCTGACGCGGTTTTCGCCGCATCCATCAGTTCACTCAAATCTGTCGTCAAAGCCGATGTCGCTGCAGAAATCAACAAAGGCTTCTCCGACGATGCCGTTGCGCCCGCCTTGGCCTGGCTCGAGGATGGCAACAACCGCATCGTCACCCTCGCCGATCCCGATTATCCGCAAGCCCTGCTGAACATTCCCGATCCGCCGTTGTTGCTGTATGTAAAGGGGCGGCTGGACTTGCTCAATCGACCCTCGCTGGCCGTGGTCGGCAGTCGCAGCGCAACACCGCAAGGCATCAGCAACGCCGAAGCGTTTGCCAAATCTCTGAGCGATGCCGGGCTGTGCATTATCAGCGGCCTGGCGCACGGCATCGATGCCGCCGCGCACCGCGGCGCGTTGCGCGGGCTGGGCAGCAGCATCGCCGTGGTTGGCACCGGTCTGGATAAAGTCTATCCCGCCGCCAATCGTGATCTCGCGCACGCGCTCGCACAACAAGGCGCGCTGATCTCTGAATTCCCGCTTGGCACACCACCGCTGGCCGCCAACTTCCCGCGCCGCAACCGGCTCATCAGCGGCATGAGCCTCGGTTGCCTGGTGGTGGAAGCCTCGCTGCAAAGCGGCTCGCTGATCACCGCGCGGCTGGCCCTGGAACAGGGCAGGGACGTGTTTGCGATTCCCGGCTCGATACATGCGCCGCAGAGCAAAGGCTGCCATGCTTTGCTTAAACAGGGCGCGAAACTCGTCGAGACTGCGCAGGATATTCTGGAAGAACTCGGCGGCTTGGCGGTTTCACCCGCACCAGCGGTCAATTCAGAAGGCCCAGATTCAGAAGGCCAAGACGCCGCGCTGCTTGAGCATCTCGGCTTCGACCCGGTGGACGTGGACACGCTCAGTGTGCGCTGCGGCTTGACGGTAAGCCAGCTATCCGCCATGCTGTTGACACTCGAACTTAACGGTCGCATCTGTGTGCTACCCGGCGGCTTATATCAACGAATCCATTAACTCACTGCGCACACCATGTTTGAAATCCTGATGTACCTGTTTGAAAGTTATTTTGACGCAGGCAGTTATCCTGAACCAGACAAGCTATCGCGCAAACTCTCCGCCGCCGGTTTCGAGGAGGAGGAGATCAGCGATGCCCTGACCTGGTTGTCTGCTCTGCAACAACAAAATCCCGACAGTTATCCCGACAGCCTTGAGCACACCGGACCGCGCCATTTTGCCGAGTTGGAATTGCGGCTCATCAGCTTTGAAGCCCGCCAGTTCCTGCTGTTCGCCGAACAGCAGCACTTAATTTCTGCGGTTGAACGCGAGATGATCATCGATCGATCTGTCGCGCTGAAATATGAAAACCTCGCACTGGACAAGCTCAAGCTGATCATGTTGATGGTGTTGTGGAATCGCCATCAAGACCTTGATCCGCTGTTGATCGAAGAATTGCTCACGCCGCTACATTCCGCACAACTACACTGAACACCAAACCGCACGCATGGCAACCAATCTACTGATCGTCGAATCTCCGGCAAAAGCCAAAACGCTGCAAAAATACCTGGGCAAGGATTTCGAGATACTCGCCTCGTATGGGCACGTGCGCGACTTGGTTCCCAAGACCGGCGCGGTCGACCCCGACAACGATTTTGCGATGAAGTACGAAACCATCGCGCGCAACAGCAAGCATATGGACGCGATCTCCAAGGCCGCCGCCGCTGCGGACAACATCTATCTGGCGCCCGATCCTGACCGCGAAGGGGAGGCGATCGCCTGGCACATTTCCGAATTGCTCAAAGCCAAGCGCGGCATGAAGGGCAAGAACATGCAGCGCGTGGTGTTCTATGAGATTACCCAGTCGGCAGTGCGCGAAGCGGTCGCTCACCCCCGCGAGATATCCCAGCCGCTGGTGAACGCGCAGCAGGCGCGCCGCGCGCTGGACTATCTGGTCGGCTTCAATCTGTCGCCGCTGCTATGGCGCAAGATCCGTCCGGGTCTTTCGGCGGGCCGAGTGCAAAGTCCAGCGCTGCGCATGATCGTCGAACGCGAACTGGAGATCGAAGCATTCAAGAGCCAGGAATACTGGACCGTGCATCTGGACAGCCACAAGGATCACCAGCCGTTCACCGCCAAGCTGTTCCAGTACCAGGGCAAGAAGCTCGAGCAACTCAGCATAGGTAACCAGGCCGAATATGACGCGATTTTTGCCAAGCTCAACGATGCCAAGCTGCCGCCCAAGGTGGTGCGCGTCGAGAAAAAGGCCAAGCAGCGTTATGCCGCCGCGCCGTTCACCACGTCCACCTTGCAGCAGGAAGCGGTGCGCAAACTGGGCATGACCGCCGACCGCACGATGCGCACCGCGCAATCGCTGTATGAAGGCGTGGACATCGGCGGCCAGACAGTCGGTCTGATCTCCTACATGCGTACCGACTCTGTGTCGCTGGCGAAAGAAGCGGTGCAGGAAATCCGCGATTACATCAGCAACAATTTCTCGTCGGAATATCTGCCCAGCACCCAGCCGACGTACAAGAGCAAGACCAAGAACGCCCAGGAGTCGCACGAAGCTATACGCCCGACCTCGATCGAGCGCACACCGGACAGCATGCGCAGTCATTTGACCGCCGATCAGGCGCGCCTCTACGAGATGATCTGGAAGCGCACGCTGGCCTGCCAGATGGCTCCGGCGCGTTTCGACACCGTCAGTCTGGACATCCGTTTGGGCGGGGACAACACACTGTTCCGCGCCAATGGTCAGGTGATGGTATTCCCCGGTTTCATCGGCGTATACATGGAAGACGTGGACGACGCGACCGAGGAAGAAAGCGGCAAACTGCCGCCGCTGGCCGAGGGCGATGTGTTGCCGATCGACAAGCTGTATGGCGAGCAGCACTTCACCCAGCCGCCGCCGCGATACTCCGAAGCCAGTCTGGTCAAATCGCTGGAAGAGCATGGCATCGGCCGCCCTTCCACCTACGCCACCATCATCTCTACGCTGCAAGCCAGAGAATATGCCATTCTGGACAAGAAGCGCTTCATGCCCACCGATGTCGGGCGCGTCGTCACGCGCTTCCTTACCGATCATTTCACCCGTTATGTGGATTACGATTTCACCGCCCATCTCGAAGACGAGCTGGACGAAGTGTCCGAAGGAAGGCGCGACTGGATCGGCGTGATGGGCGAATTCTGGAAAGGATTTTCCAAACTGATCAAGGAAAAAGCCGACATCGACCGTCCGGTCGAGTTGATAAACGAGGCCTGCCCGGAATGCGGCAAACCCCTCGCCAAAAAGCTCAGCCGCTACGGCAGCTTCATCAGCTGCACCAACTATCCGGAGTGCAAATACAAACGCAGCCTCAGCGGCGAATCACAGGATGATGCCTCGGCCAGAGTGGAACTGGGCGCGCATCCCGACACCCAGCAACCCGTGTTGTTATTGCGCGGCCCATACGGCCACTACGTGCAGCTCGGCGAAGTAGTGGAGGGCGAAAAAGCCAAACCCAAACGCGTCTCCTGGCCCAAGGAAATGCCGCTAGAACAAGCCGATCTGGCCAGCGCGCTGAAGCTGCTGGCACTGCCGCGCGAGCTCGGCGCACACCCCGAATCCGGCAAAAAAGTCATCGTCAACATCGGCCGCTTCGGCCCCTACATCGGTCACGACGGCAAATTCAAATCCATCCCGCGCACGGATAGCATCTTCGACATCACCCTGGCGCGCGCGGTGGAATTGCTGGCCCAAGCCCGCGACGGCAACACCGTATTGCGCGTGCTGGGCGATCACCCTGACGACAAGGCCAGCGTGGAAATTTGCAGCGGCCGTTACGGCCCGTACGCCCGCCACGGCAAGATCAACGCGACGCTGCCCAAGGGCGTGTCGCCGGATGACATCACGCTGGAAGAGGCGCTGGAACTGATCGCAGCCAAGGCGGCGAAGGGGCCAACCAGCAAAAAGCCGGCGGCCAAGACCACCAAAGCCAAGGCTACACCCAAGGAAACAAAAACCAAAACGGCCAAGCCCAAGGCTACAACGACCAAGACCGCGACCGCCAAGGCCAAGACCGCAACGAAAGTAGCCAAGCCTGCCGCCAAGAAAGTCGCTGCTGTGAAGGTGACGAAGCCAGCCACGAAGAAGGTTGCTGCGAAGAAAACCGTCAGGAGCAAGGCATAGATTTTGCAGGCCCGCGGCAGGCAAATCGCTTTGCGCTACCACACACCTTTAATTTGCCACCCTAAGCTGCCATGTTGCGTGACAAGCCACGCATTTTGTCAAGACGTTGGAGGCCATCTTCAAAATCTCCGCTGGCGGCTGCCCGCTTTCCGCGGCGCTGGCGATGTCATCCATGTCGCGGTGCACGCTCATACCCAGTTGCTTAAGCTCCAGCGGCAATTTCGCCATCAATACCGGATTGACATCCGCCGCACCGGCCATGCCAGCCGCACGTGCTGCCTTGCTGATGCGCTGCATGTCACCATTATTTGCACCATCCAGAATCCCTTGCGTCGCAACCAGCAGGCCGCGCATTTCGGACAGTATCAGGTCGCGCTCACCGGCTTGCAATACCACAGCGGTTCGGCCATCGTTTCCCGCAGCAACATTGCCGCGGACGAAAAACCAGGCGAATACGGCAACGGTAAAAAGCCAGAGCAGCAATGCGATCTGTGCGAGTCTATTCGATTTCATATCAATTCCTCTTGTCGGTAATCAATGTAGCGGCTAGCATAAAAAAGTTTTATTTCTATGTCTGTGGCATGAATCACATAAATTCGTGCATTGTAATTTAGTGCGCCTCATCCCAATTCTTCCCCTCCCCCAATTCCACCAATAGCGGCACTTGCAGCTCGGCGACGCCGCACATCAGCCTGGGCAGCATTTCCTTGACCAGATGCAGCTCGGCCTGCGGCACTTCCAGCACCAGTTCGTCGTGTACTTGCATGATCAATCTGCTGTGCAATTTTTCGGTTTCCAGCCAGTGTTGCACAGCAATCATCGCAAGCTTGATCAGGTCCGCCGCCGTGCCTTGCATCGGCGCGTTGATCGCGGCGCGTTCCGCTCCCTGGCGGCGCTGGCCGTTGCTGCTGTTGATCTCCGGCAACCACAGGCGGCGACCGAACACGGTCTCGACATAGCCCTGTTGTTTGGCCTGTTCGCGCGTGCTGTCCATGTAGTTCTTTACGCCGGGATAACGCGCAAAGTAGCGGTCGATGTAGGCGATTGCCGCGCCTCGTTCGATGCCGAGTTGCTTGGCCAGACCGAACGCGGACATGCCGTAGATCAGGCCGAAGTTGATGACCTTGGCATAGCGGCGCTGCTCGCCGGATACTTCGGCAGGCGCGACCATGAATATTTCCGCAGCGGTTGCGCGGTGAATATCCTCGTTGTTGGCGAATGCCGCGAGCAAACCCGCGTCGCCTGACAGATGCGCCATGATGCGCAACTCGATCTGCGAATAGTCGGCCGACACGATGCGGCTGCCGGGCGTTGCGATGAACGCTTCGCGGATGCGCCGACCTTCCGCGCTGCGTATCGGGATGTTCTGCAGGTTGGGGTCGCTGGAGGCCAGCCGCCCGGTGACCGCGACCGCCTGCGAATAGCTGGTGTGCACGCGTCCGGTTTCCCTATCCACCATCAGCGGCAATTTGTCGGTGTAGGTAGATTTGAGTTTCGCCATGCCGCGATATTCCAGCAAAATCTTCGGCAGCGGGTAATCGAGTGCAAGTTCCTGCAACACTTCCTCGTCGGTGGAGGGTGTGCCACTCGGGGTCTTTTTCACGACCGGCAGGCCGAGTTTGTCGAACAGGATCTCCTGTATCTGCTTGGGCGAATTCAAGTTGAACGGCTGCCCGGCAGCCTCGTGTGCCCTGGCTTCCAGCGCAATCAGTTTTTCGCCCAGTTCGCGACTCTGGATCTGCAGCAGCGCACAGTCGAGCAGCACGCCATTGCGCTCCATCGTGTAGAGCACGTGCATGCTGGGCATTTCGATGTCGCGATACACATGCTGCAAGCCCTTCTGCGCCGCTATCTGCGGGGACAGGTTCTGATGCAATTGCAGCGTGATGTCGGCATCTTCGGCGGCATAGTGCGTCGCGGTATCGATATCCACCTGGTCGAAGCAGATCTGTTTCGCACCCTTGCCCGCCACTTCGGCGAAGCTGATGGTCTTCACGTTGAGGTGACGCAACGCGAGGTTGTCCATGTCGTGCGGCTTGTGGCTTTCCAGCACGTAGGATTGCAGCAGCGTGTCATCATGAATACCCGCCAGCGCGATGCCGTGGTTGGCAAAAATATGCATATCATATTTGAGGTTCTGACCGAGTTTTTTGTGCTTGGGACTTTCCAGCCAGTGTTTGAGTTTGACGAGTACATGCGCGCGACTGAGCTGATCCGGCGCGCCGGGGTAGATGTGCGCCAACGGCAGATAGGCGGCTTGGTGCGGCGTGATCGCGAACGACATGCCGACCAGTTGCGCATTCATCATGTCCAGTCCGGTAGTTTCGGTATCCACACAGACCAGTTCGGCGGCGAGTATTTTCTTCAGCCACATGTCGAGCTGCGCTTCGCTCAGTATCATTTCGTAGTGCGCGCTGTCAGTACGGGTGGGCGGATCGCCAAGAAAATCCGGTGTGGCTGGATCGGCAATTCCAGCCTGTGCAGGGGAGGGAACGGCGTTGGCATTCTTTCCGCCATCAAGCTCGCGCAGCCAAGTTTTAAATTCAAACCGTTCGTACAAACTGCGCAATTGCTCCTTGTCTGCCGGTGGCGGCATCAGTTCACTATAAGTCTGCGGAAGTTCCACATCGCATTTCACCGTGATCAAACGGCGCGCCTGAGGCAGCCAGTCCAGCGCCTTGCGCAGATTCTCTCCGACCACACCGCCGATCTCGTCGGCATGCTGCATCAGATTGTCCAGCGTGCCGTACTGGGTGAGCCACTTCACCGCGGTCTTCGGGCCGACCTTCTCAACGCCAGGCACGTTGTCCACCACATCGCCGGTCAAAGTCAGATAATCGACGATGCGCTCTGGCGGCACGCCGAATTTAGCGTTCACACCGGCGATATCCAGCGTCTCGTTGCTCATCGTGTTGATCAGCGTCACGCGCTCGTTCACCAGTTGCGCGAGGTCCTTGTCTCCGGTGGCGATCACGCAGCGCACGCCGTCCAGGGCTTGTTGCGCCAATGTGCCGATCACGTCGTCCGCCTCCACGCCATCCAGCATCAGCAGGTTCCAGCCTGAGGCGGCGATAGCCTGATGCAGGGGTTCTATCTGCAGCACCAGGTCGGCCGGCATGGCGGGGCGATGCGCCTTGTATTCGGGATACCAGTCGTCGCGGAACGTTTTGCCTTTTGCATCGAATACGCACAGGCTATAATCCGCCGGGTAATCATTGCGCAGCTTGCGCAGCATGTTGAGCACGCCGTAGATCGCGCCGGTGGGTTCGCCGTGGCGGTTGCGCAGATCCGGCATGGCATGGAACGCGCGATACAGGAACGACGAGCCGTCAACCAATAGTAGGGTTTTACCGTTTGCAAACGGTAATGTATTACCGTCTACTACCGGCAATGTTTTACCGTCTACTACCGGTAATGTATTACCGTCTACTACCGGCAATGTTTTAGAGAAACTCTCTTCGTTCGTTTTCATTTTTGTCTAAATTTTAGGCTAAGTTTTTTTCTGGGGGAAACGCATGAACATACCATCCAAACTGCCCAAATCCGTGGTACCGGAGGCATGGAATTCCAAAGAGGCCTGGCGCGTGTTCGGCATTATGTCAGAGTTTGTTTCTGCCACCGAACGGCTTAACCAGATCCACCCCGCCGTGAGCATCTTCGGCAGCGCGCGCACCAAGCCCGACCAACCCTATTACAAACTCACCGAGGAGATCGCGCGTCTGCTTTCGGATGCCGGATTTTCGGTCATCTCGGGCGGCGGCCCGGGAATCATGGAGGCCGCCAACAAGGGCGCGTTCTACGGCAAGTCGCCCAGCGTCGGGCTGAACATACAGCTGCCGCACGAACAGGTCGGCAACCTCTACCAGAACATCAGCCAGACCTTCCAGCATTTCTTCGCGCGCAAGGTAATGTTCGTAAAATTCGCCAGCGCTTACGTCGTGATGCCTGGCGGTTTCGGCACGCTGGACGAACTGATGGAAGCACTCACCCTGGTACAAACCGGCAAGATACGGCGCATCCCGATCATTTTAGTGGGCAAGCAATTTTGGGGAGGCATGCTGGACTGGTTCCGCACCGCGCTGATAGATGAAAAAGTCATCAGCCCGGAAGACATGGAGCTGATTCAGGTCATCGACGACCCTAAAGCGGTAGTCGGCGCGATCTTTAAATATTACGAAACACGCGGCTTCGAGCCAACCGAGGCGGAACGCGAGAAGCAGCTTTATTTGTAGTGGCACTCCGGCCGATGATGTTCATTTATGCGAGGTGAAGAATGGAAGATATCCCGCAACTGCCCAACACTGACGAAGAAGGCTATTTGGTCGACCCCCAGGAGTGGAACGAGACAGTGGCCAGGCAACTTGCCATTCAGGAAAGCATCCAGCTCACCGAAGACCACTGGGATGCGATCCGTTTCATGCGCGAGTATTATGCGGATCATCAGATCGCGCCCGATGTACGCCATGTGATGAAGCATCTCGAGAAACGCTTGGGATCCGAATCGCGCAACGCGGTGTTCGAGCTGTTTCCCTACGGTTACGTGAAACAGGCCTGCAAGATCGCCGGCATGAAACGTCCCCGCGGCTGGAGCACAGGCTGAACAAGGCGGAGAAGCTCTTTATCAGCAACTCGCGCAGACTCCCGGCGCATCGGCTAAAATATACCCATTCCATTCCCCGATTCCAAATTCATGGCGACCACCCCTATGCGCTTATTATTAACCCCGATGCGTTTTTTGTTCCTGTTGCTGCTGAGCAGTTTTTCCCTTTGCGCATTCGCCGCAAAGCCGGTCCCAAACAATCTCGAACCCCTGCCTCCGCCTCCCGTAATGGATGGTACTTCTGACAATGAGCCGGAAGTGACGATCACCAAAGAGACCGAGCAAACCGTCGAGGAATATCGCGCGGGCGGCAAGCTGTACATGATCAAGATCATCCCCAAGGTGGGCAAACCCTATTACCTGGTGGATGACAGGGGCGACGGCAAATTCTCGCGCCAGGAAAGCCTGGATTCAGGCGTGCGTCCGCCACGCTGGGTCATACACCGCTTTTAAGCATGGCGGTTTTTACTAGCGTTTCCGAGGCGGAGCTCACTGTCTGGCTGGGCGATTATTCCCTGGGCCAATTGCTGGAATTGCAAGGCATCGCATCCGGTATCGAAAACACCAACTATTTCGTCACCACCAGCAATGGCCGCTTTGTGCTCACGCTGTTCGAAATACTCAGCGCCGACGAATTGCCGTTTTATCTGAATTTGATGGCGCATCTGGCACGCCACGGCATTCCCTGCCCCAATCCGGTGGCGAATCGCGCCAATCAATTTTTGGGCACTCTCAATGGCAAACCCGCCTGCATCGTCAGCCGTTTGAGCGGCAAGTCCACCACTGCGCCGAGCAGCGCGCAGTGTGCCTCCATCGGCGCGATGCTCGGGCAAATGCATATCGCCGGACAGAGTTTTTCTCAGGTCATGCCCAATCCGCGCGGCACAACATGGCGTGCGGCAACGGCTCCGCAGGTGCTGCCCTTTCTGGATGCGCCGCAGGCGGCATTGCTGGAAAGCGAAGTCGCACTGCACGCGCAGCAGAGTTTTGCGCAGTTACCGCAAGGCGTGATCCACGCCGACCTGTTCCGCGACAATGTTCTGTTGGAAGAAGACCGCATCGGCGGCCTGATCGATTTTTATTTCGCCTGCAGCGATGCGCTGCTGTATGACGTGGCGATCACCGTGAACGATTGGTGCATGCATAGCGACGGCACGCTGGATACGACAAAGACACAAACGTTCCTGCGCGCCTACCATGCGGTGCGTCCGCTGCTGGATAGTGAACATGACGCTTGGCCGATGCTGCTGCGCCTGGCCGCATTGCGCTTCTGGCTGTCGCGCTTGTTCGACAAATACTTACCGCGCGACGGCGAATTGATAAACGCGCATGACCCGCACCACTTTCAGCGCATCCTGAAAAATCACATCGCATCAGCACCGGCCGTTTGGCTGTAAAGGAGAAATGATGGAACCGCAAAGATTAAAAGCCGGGCAAGGCTGGGAATGGATCAAACAAGGTTACGGCCTGTTCAAGAAAGCACCGTTGCTATGGATCGTATTGCTGTCTATCTGCGTGATCGCAGCGGTGGGAATATCCAGCGTGCCCGTTGTAGGCGAGCCTTTGGTGAGCCTGCTGATGCCGGCGATATTGGTTGGTCTGATGGTCGGCTGCCGTGCGCTTAGTCAGGACGAAGAACTGGAGCTGGCGCATTTGTTCAGCGGTTTCAAGCAACACACCTCGCAATTGGTCACCCTGGGTGGCATTTCGCTGGTCAGTCAATACCTGATACTCGGATTGATGATGGTGGTTGGCGGCGCTACGCTGGTCAGCGTCTTGATGAGCGGCCAACCTGATACAGATCCCAACGTGATGATGCAGACTCTCGCGGGAGCAGGCTTTGCGGTCTTGCTTGGCATTGTGCTGTTCAGCTTGCTGATGATGGCGATGCAATTCGCGCCTTTGCTGGTGTACTTCCGCAATGTACCGCCGCTGCAGGCGATGAAACTCAGCTTGCGCGCCTTTCTCTACAACGTCGGCCCGATGCTGGTGTATAGCTTGACGTTCATGTTTTTGGCGATACTCGCCAGCCTCCCGATGATGCTGGGCTGGCTGGTGTTGTTGCCTCTCGTGTTCACTTCGCTGTATGCCAGCTATAACGAAATTTTTCCGCCGGTGAAGGAGATCATCAATGTACCGCTGGAAAGCGATGTCATTAGCCATGACGATTCGGGGGGCTTTTAAAAAGGCATTAAATGCAATTTCAGGCCACCGCAGCGGAAGTAAAGCAGGCACAGGTGCCGCATAACCTATTCGTGTCCGGACTATTCCTGTTCGACCTGCTGATGACCCCGATGGTCATCGTATTGAACTTTGGCATGGTTGGTTTGCTGATTCCTTTGTTTCTTTCCGGTGCACTTATCAGTTATATTTTCCTGCGCAGCAGAAAAAAGACTGTCTGGTTTGTTGATGCGCATTGGCGGCTGTCATTCAAACATGGTCAATGGCTGTTGCTAGGCTATGCCATTTCCGCGCTGCTGGTCTTCTTTGCCTGGCTGGTCAGTCTGACGGCACACGAGGCCAGTATGGGGCACATCCTGTGGACAGCACTCACGCGTGTCGCCTTAATGCCCACGCTGATAGCGGTTATGGTCACCGCAGTGATGGAGGGTGGCGGGATCGGGCTGGCATCCAAATGTGAGGTACCGGATAAAATCGCCAGTGTGTTTCCGCCGGTGAAATAAGCCAGCAGCACACCACCACAAAACGAAATTTTTAATCGCGACGATCAGACGTTCCCGTAGGCCATGTTGGCAGTTGTAGGAAGCGGGCCATGCCCGCGATATTCGGGGGTACGAAAAACTTTTGTCCGGGCACCCGCATGGCCCGCTCCTACACCGCTGTCAGCTTCGCATATTCCAACGCCAGCCACTTCACCCCGGCTTTGCGGAAATTCACCTGCACGCGCGCATCCGCGCCGCTGCCTTCCAGGTTGACGATCACCCCTTCGCCGAACTTGGTGTGGAATACGGCTTGACCGCTGCGCCAAGGCGAATCGCTCGTGTGTTTTCCCGTTTCATCCGCTAAGGAGGAGGAGCGCTGCGGCGCAGAAGGAGATAAAGCCTGATGACCGAATGAAGCAAAAGCATTCCGCTGCGCGATCCTCGGCGTGATCCAAAGCAATAAATTGTCCGGCAGTTCGCGCAGGAAACTCGACGCCATACTGTAACTTGCCTGGCCATGCAACATGCGTCTTTGCGCGAAGGTAAGGTAAAGGCGGCGGCGTGCGCGGGTGATGGCGACATACATCAGGCGGCGTTCTTCATCCAGACCTCCGTCCACATTCTGGCTGTTCTGGTGTGGGAACAAACCTTCCTCCAGACCTGTGATGAACACGGTGTGGAACTCCAGCCCCTTGGAAGCATGCACGGTCATCAGATGCAGCGCATCATCCTGATCCCCGGCCTGATGTTCTCCGGCTTCCAATGAAGCGTGAGTGAGGAAAGAGGTCAGGCTATCGTCCTCGTTCTCATGCACGAACAGCGTGGCCGCGTTGACCAGTTCGTTCAGGTTTTCCAACCGTTCCTCGGCCTCGCGCTTCTTGGCGCCGGTTTCGTTCTGGTAATGCGCAATCAGGCCGCTGTGCTCCAACACGTGATCCATAATTTCCGGGAGCGGGAGGGTGGAGCCGGAGGCTCCGGGCACACCCCGGCCTACCCCTTGCGGGTGGAGCGGCAATTCGCGCGTCGCGCTGCGCAGCGATTCGATCAGCGCGACGAACGCCGACACCTTGCCGCCTGCCCTAGCTGCCGCATCCCACAGCGTAGTGCTGTTCATCTTCGCCGCTTCCTGCAACTGCTCGATGCTGCGCGCGCCGATGCCGCGCGTCGGGAAGTTGATGATGCGCAGCAGCGCGTTGTCGTCATCGGTGTTTTCCATCAGCCGCAGATAGGCCAGCGCGTGCTTGATCTCCTGCCGCTCGAAAAAGCGCAGCCCGCCATACACGCGATACGACAACCCGGCGGAAACCAGCGCGTGCTCCAGCACGCGCGATTGAGCGTTGGAGCGGTACAGCAGCGCGATCTCCTTGAGATGGACTCCCTCGGATTGTAAATGCTCAATCTCGCTGACGATGAAGCCCGCCTCTTCCACATCGGTCGGCGCTTCATACACGCGCAGCGGCTCGCCGCCGCTTTCCGAAGTCCACAGATTCTTGCCGAGCCGGTTGCGGTTGCGGCTGATCAGCGCGTTGGCGGCATCCAGGATGTTGCCGTGCGAGCGGTAGTTCTGCTCCAGTTTGATGACGTTCTCGACATGAAAATCGCGCGTCAGCTCCTGCATGTTGCCGACATTCGCGCCGCGAAACGCATAGATGGACTGGTCGTCGTCACCCACCGCGAACAGCGCGCTGTGCTTGCCCGCCAGCACCTTCAGCCATTGGTATTGCAGCTTGTTGGTATCCTGAAACTCGTCCACCAGAATGTGCTTGAAGCGTTCCTGATAATGCTCGCGCAACGCCGCATTGCGCGACAGCAGTTCGTAGCAGCGCAACAACAATTCGGAAAAATCCACCACGCCTTCGCGCTGGCACTGCGCATCGTATTCGGCAAAAACTTCCACCTTGCGCCGCGTGTACGGATCGTAGGCCTCCACCTCATGCGCCCGCAAACCCTGCTCCTTGCTACTGCTGATGAAATTCTGCATCTCGCGCGGCGGAAACTTTTCATCGTCCACATTCATTGCTTTCATCAGCCGCTTGATCGCGGAAAGCTGGTCGCCGCTGTCGAGTATCTGGAAAGTCTGCGGCAGATTCGCCTCGCGGTAATGCGCGCGCAACATGCGGTTGCACAGCCCGTGAAACGTGCCTATCCACAAGCCGCGCGCGTTGATCGGCAACATCGCCGACAGGCGCGTGAGCATTTCCTTGGCCGCCTTGTTGGTGAATGTCACCGCCAGTATGCTGTGCGGGCTGACCGCGCCGGTGCTGATCAGATAAGCGATGCGCGTGGTCAGCACGCGCGTCTTGCCGCTACCCGCCCCGGCCAGTATCAGCGCGGACTGGTGCGGCAGGGTGACGGCTTGACGTTGTTCGGGATTGAGGCCGGAAAGCAGTGAGGAATTCATTGCGGGATTATGCCACAGCGCTTGTTCCAGACGTTGCAATGGAATCCGGAAATCCGTGTCCTACGCTTGTCTTTTCGCAAAACAACGGGGAACAGATTTTCATCTGCCCCCCGTTTAATTCTTCGCTGGTCTTTTATTTCTTCTATTTTTTCTTGTTCTCGATCATGTCGTGCATGATAGGTGCGAGGATGATTTCCATCGCATGGCTCATCTTGCCGCCGGGCGCCACAATGGTGTTGGCGCGTGACATAAACGAGTTGGGGATCATGCCGAGCATGTAGGGAAAGTCCACACCCCTAGGTTCGCGGAAGCGGATCACCACGAAGCTTTCATCCGGAGTCGGAATGTCGCGCGCGATGAACGGATTGGAGGTGTCCACGGTCGCGACACGCTGGAAATTGATGTCCGTGCGCGAAAATTGCGGGGTGATGTACTTGATGTAGTCCGGCATGCGACGCATGATGGTATCCACCGTTGCTTCAGCCGAATAACCGCGCTCAGCTCCGTCGCGGTGTATCTTCTGGATCCATTCCAGATTGACCACCGGCACTACGCCGATACCCAAATCCACATATTTGGCCACATCGACCTTGCCATTATCGGTAGCCAGGCCGTGCAGGCCTTCATAGAACAGCAAGTCGGAATCCTTCTCGATATCTTCCCATGGGGTGAATACGCCGGGCTTCAGATCTTTGAGCTTGAAATGCTTGTTGTGCTGTTCGGCCTCGGCATCGCTATGCACGTAGTAGCGGCGCTTGCACATGCCGGTTTTGCCGTAGGTCTTGAAGGTTTCTTCGATCTTGTCGAAGTGGTTGGCTTCCGGGCCAAAATGGCTGAAGCTGTTATTGCCGGCCTTGGCCGCTTCTGCGGCAGCGGCGCGGAACGCCATGCGGTCCAGGCTGTGCAGGCTGTCGCCTTCGATGACCGCAGAGGTAATCTTTTGGCGGCGAAAAATATTTTCAAAGGCACGTTTTACAGTAGTGGTGCCTGCGCCGGATGAACCGGTCACGGCAATCACGGGATGTTTGCGGGACATAGTGAACTCTCCTGAGGGGATTTATAAAAATTTTAGGCGGCAATTCTAGCAGAACGTCTCTCTTTGATATAGCGACCATGTGCAGGATTGATGATGCCGTTATAATGGCTGTCTCATCAAACCTTCACAAAAAACATAATGCAGCAGGATTACCAGCCCAGGAATATCGAAGGCGCCGCGCAACAGCACTGGGATGACTGCAAGGCGTTCCGCGCCACAGAGCAGTCCGACAAACCCAAGTATTACTGTTTGTCGATGTTCCCTTACCCGTCCGGCAAGCTGCATATGGGTCACGTGCGCAACTACACCATCGGCGATGTATTGTCCCGCTACCACCGCATGAAGGGCTACAACGTGATGCAGCCGATGGGCTGGGACGCATTCGGCCTGCCCGCCGAAAACGCCGCGATGGCCAACAACGTGCCGCCCGCCGCGTGGACTTACGACAACATCGATTACATGCGCAAGCAGTTGAAGAGCCTCGGGCTGGGCATCGATTGGTCGCGCGAGATTACCACCTGCCGCCCGGAATATTACCGCTGGGAGCAATGGCTGTTCACCCGTTTGTTCAAGAAAGGCATCATCTACAAGAAGACTTCCTCGGTGAACTGGGACCCTGAAGATCAAACCGTGCTGGCCAACGAACAAGTCATTGACGGGCGCGGCTGGCGTTCCGGCGCACTGGTGGAAAAGCGCGATATCCCGATGTATTTCTTCCGCATCACCCAATACGCCGAAGAGTTGCTGCTAGGCCTCGACAAGCTGCCGGGCTGGCCGGAACAGGTCAAGACCATGCAACGCAACTGGATAGGCAAAAGCTATGGCGTGCGCTTTGCGTTCCCGCATGAACTGGATCGCAAGCAGGAAAAACTCTGGGTCTATACCACCCGTGCCGATACCATCATGGGCGTGACTTTCGTTGCAGTGGCAGCAGAACATCCATTGGCGACCCGCGCCGCGCAAGGCAATGCCAAGCTCACCACGTTCATCGAAGAATGCAAGAAGGGTGGTGTGGCCGAAGCGGACATCGCCACGATGGAAAAGAAAGGTATGGACACCGGCCTGAAAGTCACCCATCCGCTCACCGGCGAGCAAGTGCCTGTTTGGGTCGGCAACTATGTGCTGATGGGTTACGGCGAAGGTGCTGTGATGGCAGTGCCCGCGCATGACGAGCGAGATTTCGGCTTCGCCAAGAAATACAAACTGCCGATCAAGCAGGTAATTGAGCGCACCGAATTGATTAATTATCGTCGCTTGTCGAAAACTCAAAACGACAACGCAGAATCTTTTGCTGCCGCAGCTCAGCTGCTCGAATTCTCAACAGATGAATGGAAAGCGCACTACAGCTCAACAATCGAAACAATTTGCATCAACTCAGGCAAATACGATGATTTAAATTTCGATCAAGCGGTCGATGCCATCGCCACCGATCTCGCCGCGAAAGGATTGGGCGAGAAGAAAGTGCAGTTCCGCCTGCGTGACTGGGGCATCTCGCGCCAGCGTTATTGGGGTTGTCCTATCCCTATCATTCATTGCGCGCAGTGCGGCGATGTGCCGGTGCCGGACGAACAGTTGCCTGTGGTGCTGCCGGAGAACGTGGTGCCTGACGGCGCGGGTTCGCCGCTGGCAAAGATGCCGGAATTCTACGAATGCGCATGCCCGAAGTGCGGCGGCAAGGCAAAGCGCGAAACCGATACCATGGATACTTTCGTCGAATCGTCGTGGTATTACGCGCGCTACGCCAGCCCGGATTGCGTCACTGGCATGGTGGACAAGGCGCGCGCGCAACACTGGTTGCCGGTGGATCAATACATCGGCGGTATCGAACATGCGATCCTGCATCTTTTGTATGCGCGTTTCTTCCACAAGCTGATGCGCGACGAAGGTCTGGTGCAAGGCGATGAGCCGTTCAAAAATTTATTGACCCAGGGCATGGTGATCGCGCCGACGTTTTACCGCGAAGAGAAAAATGGCAAGAAGTTGTGGATCAACCCCGCCGACGTCGATGTAATAACCGATGACCGCGGTCGCCCGGTCGGTGCGACACTGCGCTCCGATGGCCAAGCGGTAATCATCGGCGGCACCGAGAAGATGGCGAAATCCAAGAACAATGGAGTGGATCCGCAGGCCATCATCGACCAGTACGGTGCCGATACCGCGCGCCTATTCATGATGTTCGCCGCGCCGCCCGACCAGCAATTGGAATGGTCGGACGCTGGAGTGGAAGGCGCGTTCCGCTTCCTGAAGCGGGTGTGGGGACATGGACACTCGGCGAAGTTCTACCTCAACCCAGGTGATGGAGCTCGACCCAGAACGGATTTCAGTAAAGATTTCGATTGGTCTAAGGCAAGCCCAGAACAGATAACCCTGCGAAGAGAAATTCATATCCTTCTCAAAAAGGCGAATTTCGACTACGCACGCCAACAGTTCAACACAATTGTTTCTGCATCGATGCAAATGCTTAATTTACTGTCGCCAACGAGCAAATCAAATGCACTCAGCCTTGATGGGGATAGCGATGTAAACCAGCATTTGTTGGAAGCTCATGACAGGTTGTTATGGGAATCAACTAGTATTATCCTGCGGATGCTGTCGCCTATTACGCCTCACATCTGTCATGCCCTATGGAGTGGTCTTGGCTATAAAGGCGAAATCTTGGATGCATCTTGGCCGGAAGTGGATGAAGCTGCACTGGTGCAGGACGAGATTGAACTGGTCATCCAGGTGAACGGCAAATTACGAGGCAACCTGCGCGTCGCAAAGAATGCCGACAAGGCAATGCTGGAGCAGCTTGCGCTGGCGCACGAAGCTGTGCAGAAGCATCTGGCGGGCGCGGCACCGAAGAAGATCATCGTCGTGCCGGGTCGTTTGATCAACATCGTCGCCTAGGAACATGGTCATGCGCGTATCTTCGCAATCGTTCGCTCTGCTGCTGGCCACTCTGTTGCTCGGCGCATGCGGCTTTCATCTGCGCGGACAGGCAGGGATGCCATTCAACACGTTATATCTGGATACGGTCAATTCCAAGACGCCCTTTATCTCCGAATTGCGGCGCAGCCTGGAAGCCAGTAAAGTAAAACTGGCACCCACTGCCGAGCAGGCTGATGTCGTACTTAAAGTCGTTTTTGAAAAATACGACAAGCAAATTCTAACGCTGAGCGGAAGCGGACGCGTTACTGAGTTCCGCCTCATTTACAGCGTTTCCTTGCGCGCATATGACCATAAGCAACAAGACTGGATACCTGCCGAAGAGATGGCGCTACGCCGGGATTATTCTTACGATGACACCAAAGTACTCGCCAAGGAGGCCGAAGAAACCCTGCTTTACCAAAGTATGCGTTCGGAGATGGTACAACAGATCATGCGCCGCTTGAGCCACGCCAAACCTAAGCCCCAGTAAATCATGACCATCACCTGCGAAGACTTGCCGCGCCATCTCACCTCCGGTTTGAAGCCGTTGTATGTGGTATACGGCGACGCGCTGTTGCTGGCGATCGAAGCGGCCGACAGTATCCGTGCGGCAGCGCGTGCTGCCGGCTATACCGAACGCGAAACATTTATCGCCGAACAGTATTTCAAGTGGGGCGAGTTGCACAACAGCGTGCAGAGCCTGTCCCTGTTCGCCACACGCAAGGTGATAGACCTGCGCATTCCGTCCGGTAAGCCCGGCATGGAAGGAGGGCAGGCGTTGCAGGACTACTGCGCCGGCATGAGCCCGGACGTGTTGACGCTGATTTCCTTGCCCCAACTGGACAAGACTGCGCAGAACAGCAAATGGTTTGGCGCCCTGCAACAACACGGCGTGATGATTTCTGCCGACGACATTCCACGCAGCGCGTTGCCACACTGGATTGCAGGGCGCCTGAAACGGCAGGAACAAACGGCGGATAACACCACCTTGGAATTCCTCGCCGATCGTAGCGAGGGAAATCTTCTCGCTGCATTTCAGGAAATCCAAAAACTCGCTTTGCTGTTCCCGATAGGGATGGTATCTTTCGATCAAGTCAAAGACGCGGTGATGGACGTGGCGCGATATGATATTTTCAAACTTTCAGAAGCGATGCTGAACGGCAACGCGGCACGCTATACCCGCATCCTTGACGGTCTGCGCGCCGAAGGAACCGCCACCGTGCTGGTGCTTTGGGCGATCAGCGAAGAAATCCGCACACTGGGCAGGGTGCTGCAAGCCACCCAGCACGGTGGCAATATCGGCAATGCCCTGCGCGATGCCCGAGTATGGGGGTCGCGTCAGGGATTGATTGAAGCTGCGGCACGCCGACTGAAATTCTCGCACATCGAGCGCGCCATCCAGCAAGCCGCAAGACTGGACAAGACCATCAAAGGTCTGCGGCAGGGTGATGTTTGGGATGAATTGTTGCAACTTGGATTGCGCTTCGCCAAGCCATGAACGATTTTTTGTTGGTGATTACCAATTTGCCGGATGTTCAATCTGCGGAAAAACTTGCGCGCCAACTTGTCGAAGCGCGTGCAGCCGCGTGCGTGAACCAGCTTGCTTCATGCAATTCTACTTATCGCTGGCAGGGCGGTATCGAAACCGTCATCGAAGTGCCGCTGCTGATCAAAACCACACATGCCGCTTACCCGCTGCTTGAAAAATTGATCCGCGAAGCGCACCCTTACGAACTTCCCGAAATCATCGCTGTCCCTCTGATAGCAGGCTTACCCGCTTATCTGGATTGGGTAAGCAGTGAAACCGTTACCCTCAAGGAATAGTTATGCGATTTATCTTGCTGTTGCTGCTGTGTGTTACCTCGCCCGTCTCAAATGCGGAAAGTTTTCTGGATCGTCTCCCCGGCCTGGGCGGCAACAAACAACCCGGCTTCCTGCCGCCGGACAAGGCTTTCGGCCTGGAGATCGCGGTGCGCGATGCACATACTTTGCAGGCCAGCTTCAACGTGACGCCCAGCTACTATCTGTATCGTGAAAAAATTACCTTTGCCACCCAGGACAACGCGGTCAAAGTCACGGCAGTGAATTTGCCCAAAGGCGAAATAAAGCATGACCCCAACTTCGGCGACACCGAAGTCTTCCATCGTTCGTTTCAAGCCTTGATCATGCTGGATCGCCCGTCTGGTCCGGCAACAGACATAAGGCTGAACGCCGTCTACCAGGGTTGCAGCGAGGAGGGGCTATGCTACCCGCCCATCACCAAGACTTTGCACATCAAGCTGCCGGATGCGACGACCGGCCAGCTTGCACCACCCGTCATTACTGTAACCCCGCTGCCTTCATCGCAAACCCCCGTATCCGAAAGTTCGCAAATTGCCCAACTTTTCAAGAATGGTGGTTTCTGGCTGATTGTCTCCTTCTTTTTCGGTGCGGGGTTATTGCTGGCGTTGACCCCGTGCGTATTCCCGATGATTCCGATCCTGTCCGGCATCATCGTCGGGCGTGGCCACAAGATCACCCATGTGCACGCCTTCATCCTGTCGCTGGCCTATGTGCTGGGTATGGCGATAACCTATGCGGCGGCTGGTGTGGCGGCTGGATATTCTGGCAACCTGATCTCAAACGCGCTGCAAACACCCTGGGTACTCGGCAGCTTCGCTGCCGTGTTCGTGCTGCTGTCGCTGTCGATGTTCGGATTTTATGAGTTGCAACTGCCGACCGCGCTGCAAAGCAAGCTGTCCACCACCAGCAACCGTTTGCACGGAGGTCATCTGGGCGGCGTGTTCATGATGGGCGCGCTGTCCGCAATCATCATGGGCCCGTGCGTGGCTGCGCCTTTAGCCGGTGCGTTGCTCTATATCGGCCAGACGCACGATGCCGTGCTGGGCGGTGTCGCTTTGTTTGCGATGGCGCTAGGCATGGGCGCGCCCCTACTGCTGATCGGTACTTCTGCTGGCGTGCTGCTGCCCAAGGCAGGCGCGTGGATGGAAGCGGTCAAACAATTCTTTGGCGTGATGTTGCTGGCGCTGGCGATCTGGGTCATCCAACCTTTGCTACCCGTCAGCGTTGAGATGCTGCTATGGGCGGCGCTGCTGATCTTCTCGGCGATTTACCTGCGCGCACTGGATGCGCTGCCACATAATGCCAATGGCTGGAACAAACTTTTCAAAGGAATCGGCCTGTTTGCCTTGTTGCTGGGCGCGGCTTATTTGGTCGGAGCCCTGTCCGGTTCCCGCGACATCCTCCGCCCGCTCGGCAACATCGGTCGCACTGAAACACAAACGCCCGCCATGCTGAAATTTTCAAGTGTCAAAGACCTTGCGGAACTCGACCAACGCATCATCCAGGCACGCGGCCAGACCGTGATGCTTGATTTCTACGCCGACTGGTGCATCTCCTGCAAGGAAATGGAACGCTTCACCTTTGCCGATACCGCGGTAGTAGCCAAACTCAAACCGGTATTGCTGCTGCAAGCTGATGTCACGGCAAACAGCGAAGCCGATAAAGCCATGCTGAAACGCTACAACCTGTTCGGCCCACCCGGCATTCTATTCTTCGATGCAGGCGGCAAAGAAATGGGCGATTTCCGCGTGACCGGTTATCAGGATTCCAAGCAGTTTTTAAAAACGTTGCAAGGTGTTGGGCTTTAATATATTTTGTCTATCTTCGTCAAAAAATTGGACAAATCGCCCTAATTTACGGTAATCTGCACACATGAAAAACATCCTTGTGTTGCATGGACCCAACCTGAATATGCTCGGCAGTCGCGAGCCGGAGGTGTATGGCCGTGTCACGTTGGACGAAATTAACAATCATTTAATGACATTAGCTGGCAAAAGCGGCGCAAACTTGCATTGCTTCCAGAGCAATGCCGAGTTTGAACTGGTGGGACGCATACAGCAAGCGCGCGCCGATGGTACTCAGTTCATCATTATCAATCCGGCAGCATTCACCCACACCAGCGTGGCATTGCGCGATGCACTGGCGGCGGTAGCCATCCCATTCATTGAAGTACATCTTTCTAATGTATTCGCGCGCGAGGCGTTCCGCAAGGAATCGTTTTTTTCCGATCTCGCCATTGGTGTGATCAGCGGCTTGGGCGCTGCAGGCTATGAATTCGCGGTGCAATTCGCACTGAACCATAAAAACCAAGATTAAGGAGATCACCATGGATTTACGCAAACTCAAGACATTGATTGAGTTGGTCGAAAGCTCCGGCATTGCCGAACTGGAAATCAGCGAGGGCGAAGAACGGGTACGCATCACCCGCACCGCGGCTTCAGCACAACAGGTATATGCAGCAGCTCCTCAACAAGCAATGGCTATCCCGGTTGCTGCCGTGGCAGTTGCAGCCGAGCCAAGCAAACCGCCGGTAGCGGAGGGCCATGTGGTCAAGTCACCTATGGTAGGCACGTTTTACCGCTCTGCCTCACCGGGTTCCAAAGCATTTGTGGATGTTGGTCAATCCGTAAATAGCGGAGATACTTTGTGCATCATCGAGGCGATGAAGCTGCTCAACGAAATCGAGTCGGATAAAGCTGGCGTTATCACAGCAATCCTGGTTGAGAATGGGCAACCCGTCGAATTTGGTCAACCACTGTTTGTCATCAGTTAGACGCTCACTAGCCACGAAAACAATCGGCATGATCCTTCCACTAGTCGCTTTTGCGGGATGATGCGCAAGAATCAACAAAGCGAGCGATACGACATGCAGACCGAATAGACGAAAAGCGCGCGAGCTGAAGGTGCATGTGCAGCAGATGAGAACACACCAGCTAATCATTTACGGGTGGATTCGCCCGAAGTGATTTAAGCAGCCAATCCGCATAGCGGGTGTTCGCAAAATGAATTGATAGGGGTACCCAACACCATGTTTGAAAAAATCCTGATAGCCAATCGCGGTGACCAGCTGCCGAAAGGCAGCGCAGCGGCGCAGCCAAATCGCCCCGTGGCTGAAAGCCACAAACGCTATTTCACTGCGGAGACATCACATGTTTGAGAAAATTCTGATCGCAAATCGCGGTGAAATAGCGTTGCGCATCCAGCGCGCCTGCCGCGAGTTGGGGATTAAAACCGTCGTCGTGCATTCCGAAGCGGATGCGGATGCCAAGTATGTGAAACTGGCCGATGAATCGGTTTGTATCGGCCCGGCTTCTTCTATTCAAAGCTATCTGAACATCCCCGCCATCATTAGCGCGGCAGAAGTAACCGATGCGCAGGCCATCCATCCCGGTTATGGGTTCCTGTCGGAGAACGCGGATTTTTCCGAGCGCGTCGAAAAGTGCGGTTTCGTATTCATCGGCCCGCGCGCCGAAACCATTCGGTTGATGGGCGACAAGGTAAGTGCCAAGATCGCGATGAAGAAAGCCGGCGTGCCCTGCGTGCCGGGTGTTGAAGGCGCGTTACCGGACAGCCCCGCAGAGATCATCAAGATCGCGCGCAGCATCGGCTACCCGGTCATTATCAAAGCTTCCGGCGGCGGCGGCGGGCGCGGCATGCGCGTGGTACATACCGAAGCGGCTCTGCTGAATGCGGTGACCATGACGCGTTCTGAAGCGCAGGCTGCCTTCAACAACCCCATGGTCTACATGGAAAAGTTTTTGGAGAACCCGCGCCATATCGAGATCCAGGTGCTCGCCGACCAACATGGCAACGCGGTGTATTTGGGCGAACGTGATTGCTCGATGCAGCGCCGCCACCAGAAGATTCTCGAAGAAGCCCCGGCACCCTTGCTCGATGCAAAGATGCGCAATAAGGTCGGCGAGCGTTGTGCCGAGGCCTGCCGCAAGATCGGCTATCGCGGCGCAGGTACATTCGAGTTCTTATATGAAAATGGCGAGTTTTTTTTCATCGAAATGAACACCCGTGTTCAGGTGGAACATCCGGTGACGGAAATGATTACCGGCATCGACATCGTACAGCAACAAATTCGCATCGCCGCTGGGGAAAAGCTGCCATTCAAACAGCGCGACATCGAGTTCAAGGGGCACGCCATCGAATGCCGTATCAATGCCGAGCATCCTTACAAATTCACACCTTCTCCAGGACGCATCACCACCTGGCACCCGCCCGGCGGTCCCGGCATCCGCGTGGATTCACATGTGTACGCCAACTATTTCGTGCCCCCGTACTACGACTCGATGATAGGCAAAATCATTGCCTACGGCGACACACGCGAACAAGCCATGGCGCGAATGCGCACCGCTCTTTCTGAAATGGCCGTGGAAGGCATCGAGACCAACATCGCACTGCATCGCGAATTGCTGCAAGACGCAGCCTTCATACGCGGCGGCACCAACATTCATTATCTGGAAGAGCGTTTGGCCGAGCGTACCAAAGTTAAATAATGCCGTGGCTAAACCTGGTCGTTGATAGCGATGCCGAGCACGCCGAAGCCCTGAGCGAAGCGTTGCTCGAACTCGGCGCGTTGTCGGTGGACTTGCTGGATGCCGATGCCGACACACCCGATGAACAGGCTATCTTCGGCGAGCCCGGCGAACCGCCACCCGGTGTGTGGCAACACAACCGCGTCAGCGCACTGTTCGACAGCGACAAAGATGTCAGCGCCATTCTGCGCAACGCAACCGCCAACATCGGCCTCAAACAACTCCCTGAACATCGCATCGAGACACTGGCCGACAACGACTGGGTGCGTCTCACTCAATCCCAATTCGAGCCTATCCCGATCTCGCCGCGGTTATGGATCGTTCCGACCTGGCACACGCCCAGCGACCCGAACGCCATCAACATCGTGCTCGACCCCGGCCTGGCATTCGGCACCGGTAGCCACCCTACCACGCGCTTGTGTTTGCGCTGGCTGGACAGCAATTTGCGCGGTGGCGAAAACGTATTGGATTATGGCTGCGGCTCCGGCATCCTCGCCATTGCCGCGCTCAAGCTGGGGGCTGCCCATGCTGTCGGCGTTGATGTCGACTTGCAGGCCGTTATTGCCAGCCGCGACAACGCTATCGCCAATCAGGTCAAGGACGTGCAGTTTTATTTGCCCGACGATGCGCCACAATCCAGTTATGATCTGGTCGTCGCGAACATCCTGACCAACCCGTTGCGTATGCTTGCGCCATTGTTGGCTAAATCGACACGGCAAGGCGGACAAATCGTGTTGTCCGGCATACTTGAAGAACAGGCGCAAGACATGATGAACATCTATCAACAATGGTTCGATTTGAATGCCCCGATTTTCGAGGACGGCTGGTCGTGCCTGTCAGGGCGCAAGCATTAAGATGCACGGAACGACAGTCTGCCCACACTGCGGCACTCGCTTCAAAATCACCAAGGCGCAGTTGGAGGCGCATCACGGCATGGTGCGCTGCGGGCATTGTATGGAAGCCTTTGATACACGCCCCAATTTTGCCCCTGATCAACTGGATCTGCAGCTTGAATTGCCGATACTGGACGAATCCATTACATCGGCATATTCCGACATGGTTGTTCTGCAACCCATGACGCTGGCAGAACAAGTCGCCATCGTGCAAGATATTGACGACAAAAGCGAATTCCAACCCAAATATCGTACCTGGCCATGGGCTATGGCCGCATTGTTGTTGCTGATAGTGTTGCTCGCACAAACCGCCTATTTCTTCCGTGTCGACATTGCCGCTCGGTTGCCCGACTTGAAACCGGCACTTATCGGCTATTGCCGGATACTGAAATGCAGCGTGCCGCTGCCGCAACATCCTGACCTGATAAGCATTGAATCATCAGCACTGGAAGCCGATCCAACCAACGAAAACCAGATCACCCTGAATGCCCTGCTGCGCAACCGCGCATCCTACGCACAAGCCTTTCCCAATCTCGAACTCACGCTCAACGACAGTCAGGACAAACCTCTCGCACGCCGCAAGTTCATACCGGCAGATTATTTACCTTCTGCAGAAAACGAAGCCTCAGGCCTGCTACCCAACCGCGAACTCGGCATCAAACTGCGCCTCAACACCACCGGTCTCAAGCCATCCGGGTATCGCTTGGTGCTCTTTTATTCAAACAACTAATCAACTGCTTGTTTGTAACTTTCGCTGTTGACGGCCAACCAAGTTGTGTTGCGGGTTGAAGAGTTGTTGCAGAAGGTGTTATATGCCAACAGCGAATTTGTTGTTTTTCGGCCGGTAGATGCTATCGCGGCAACTTCGTGGATATACTTTGATTATCCATACCCCCTGCGATTTTTATCGCCCGCCATGGTTCAGCCCCGTGAAGATGCACACTGTAAGTAAATCATTGCCATGGCTATACACAGCCCAACTTTTCAAACCTGTGACTCTAGCGAGTGCGGCGCAGGATATCAGGGAACCATGTCATGCATGATCCGGGAAAATTGCAGGCAAAGTTAAATGCTTTGAGCGAAACCTACGCCGCGCAATTGCCTGGAAAACTCAAACAACGGCTGCGCACAAGTGACCTGGTAGGGCGCTATGGCGGAGAAGAGTTTGCGGTAGTTCTGGTCGATGCCGATGGGGCGACGGCAATGAAAGTGCTGGATACGATTCGCGACGACTTTTCCCGGTTGCGCCATCTGGCGGATAATCCATCTAACAGTGTCAGTAAAAATAAATGAAGCAACCGGATTGGCAAACAACGCTAACGCCTGTTTGTCAGTGCATGTACTTTCAGGTATATTTCGTCCCGCCGTTCAGACCAATGGGAGAGCGTGCCACCAGCAACATTACATTGTTCATGGCACCGCCGAAGGCGCAACACCCGCAACCGCTCAGGCTCAAGAACTATTGGCGCAGGCAAATCTGGAGAGAGTTGGATCAACCAGCCACCGAAGGGGCAAGCAACGCGAGTTGTAATCTCTCAGGTACCAAGGACAGATGGGGCGCAGCACGAATTCGTGCTGCGCCCTTTTTCATTTTAGTTGCGACTAGCCTAAAGGTAAGTCTGCACTGAAGTGATTTAAGCAGGCATTTTGCCGATAGGCGAAAGCTCGCAAACTTTGTTTTCAGAAAGCAAATATGACGACTCTAAAGCAAACTCCTCTTAATGCTGCACACCGCGCGATGGGCGCGAAAATGGTCGATTTCGGCGGCTGGGATATGCCGGTGAACTACGGTTCCCAGATAGACGAACACCATCAGGTGCGCAACGATTGCGGCATGT
>Ga0097691_1000308_pt1 | contig 44734 bp, 37 predicted proteins | sample NGESurdeep072012_8_FD_72858 | JGI IMG/M metagenome (GOLD analysis project Ga0097691, IMG submission 72858) | Arctic peat soil microbial communities from Barrow, Alaska - NGEE Surface sample 210-1 deep-072012 | ecosystem: Environmental > Terrestrial > Soil > Wetlands > Peat ... | reverse complement strand
GCGGCTTCAAAACTGATGCGGCGACTTCGAAGGGCGACGTAGCTCACCCTCATACTGCCTGTTCAACGTGCTGTTTACTCGCCCACGATTCAGCGGCGGCGATTCGCTTGCCGATCGACGGATGCGAGTGAAAGAGCCATTCGATGAATTTCGATGGCTCGCGTTCCGCCAGGTTCTGATCGGCCAACTTCTGCATCGAGCTGATGAAGGGGGCGATGGCGGGAATATTCTCCCACGCGTAACGGTCCGCCTCCCGTTCATGGCGGCGTGAGATCGCATTCAGCGCCGGCATCAGCAGAAATCCCAGGATGGTCGCGACCAGCACGATGAGCGGTAAGTTGGCAAAATCGTAGAGCCGGGGATCGAGCACCGGGAACCAGTCCTTGGCGATGACGAAGCGAAGCACCTGATTGATGAGCCAGAATCCGAAAAACGTGATTCCCACCTGCATCAAGATGCCCTTCAGAATGTGACGGCGCACGTGATGCCCGAGTTCGTGAGCGAGGACCGCTTCGATCTCGTCGTCGCTGTAATGCTGGAGCAGGGTGTCGGAAAGAATGATGCGGCGCGTTGAGCCCATCCCGGTGAGCGCCGCGTTGGCTTTCTTCGACTTCTCCGACAGCTTCCATTCGTACACGCCACGCACGCGGGTGCCGGCGCGCTCGCCGAGCCTGGTCAGCCGCGCGCGCAGCGTATCGTTCTCCAGCGGCTGGAATTTATAGAAGATCGGCATCAGCACAACTGGCGCAAGCTGCGCCATCAGCAGAAACAGTCCGACAAAGACGGCCCAGGCTATGATCCACCAGCGCTGCGGCGCAATCCTGATAACCGCGTAGACAATTTCCACCATGATGGCGCCCAGGACCAATCCGACCAGCCATCCCTTGCATTCGTCCCAAAGCCAGCCGCGCAGCTTTTGATTGGAAAGATTGTATTGGTGCTCCAGCCGGAAGCCGATGAAATCGAAAGGTGCGCTGAGAACTTTGGCGATGACCGAGAACATCAGCACATACAGAAAGACGGCAAGAAAGTAGTACTGATGCGCGCCCAGGTAAGACCAATCGCGCAGTTTGCCGGTCCATCCCGTGACCAGCAGCACCACCAGCAAAGCGAAACCGATGACCGCGTCAGCCAGGCTCAGCCAGCGCTGAATGCGGTTGTAGCGGCGTACCTCCGGCGAGTCGGCCGGTCGCGGATTTGAAGTGGTTGCCATCCAGTCGGAGTCGAGAACCGAATGCGCGCGCAATCGTTCTCCCGATGCTTGGTTCAAGTATGCCAGAAATGCGCGGGGGAAACGTACCTCAGGCGGAGGCTCTCTTCGGCCTAAGCTACTTCGCACCTGCCTCTGACAGGACCGGCGTACCCGCATGAGGGCCAGCCCCAACAAAGCTTTCCGTTTCCTTTAGAATCTGCGACACCAACTCCGGCGATGCCGCTTCGCAGTAGATGCGCAGCAGGGGCTCGGTTCCGGACGCACGCACCAGCACCCAGGCTTCGGCGCCGTTGCCGTAAGTTGGCGCGTCGAGGAAAAACTTAACCCCGTCGAGCGTTTCCACCTTCTGCACATTGAAACTTCCGATCGTTGCCGGCTTCGCGCTGGCGCGGCGCATCGCCTCGTCTTTCACCGCGTTGCTGAGATGCAGGTCGAGGCGCCCATAGTGATGCTCTCCGTATTCCTGTTGCAGGTCGCGCACCAGTTGGCCAAGCGGCTTGCCCTCTTCCGCCATGATATTGGCCAGCAGTAGGGAATTCAGAAGGCCGTCACGCTCCGGCAGGTGACGGGTTATGCCGATTCCGCCTGACTCTTCGCCGCCGATCAGGATGTCGCGCTCCAGCATGAGATCGCAAATGTACTTGAAGCCGATACCAACCTCGTACATCTTGCGGCCATACTTCGCGGCAATGCGGTCGATCATGCGTGTGGTGTTGAATGCCCGAACGATGTCGCCGGGCCATTGCTTGCGCTTCAGCAGCCACTCCAGAATCAGGCAGAAACATTTGTGAGCATCCACAAAGCTGCCATCTTCGGCGACCGCACCCAGCCTATCGGCGTCGCCGTCGGTGGCCAACCCCGCCTGGCAGCGCTCGCGCACAACCGTTTCTTGGAGCAGCGCTATGTGCGGCGGTATAGGTTCGGGATTGATTCCCGGGAACAGCGGATTAAGCTCTCCGCGAATCTCCAGGTGATCGATGCCACTCTCGGCAAAGATTCCCTTCAAAACGCCCCGTCCGGCGCCGTACATCACGTCAATCGCAAACTTAAAGCCGGCCTTCTGGATCGCCTTCAAATCGACAAAGTTCTTGATCGCGGAAATGTAGGGGGCCTTAAAGTCTGCGAGGGTCACGCTGCTGCCGCCGCCCTCCAGGCGGGGCGAATCCAGTTCATCTTCGATCGATTTCATGATGGCGGGCGTGCCCGATCCACCATAGCCCGCCTTGTACTTCACGCCGTTCCAGTTAAAGGGATTGTGGCTGGAGGTGATCATCACGCCGCCTGCCGCACCCAGATTCTTGACCGCGTACGAGAGCGCTGGAGTGGGGGTGTAATCGTCTGAGAGGCGCACCGCAATGCCAGACGCGGCTAGAACCTCGGAGACGATCTCAGCCGCGCGCTGGGACGCAAAGCGCGTGTCATAGCCAACGACCAGCCCCTTGCTGGCATCCTCGTGCTTGTGGACGTACGTCGCGATCGCGTTGCCGACCCGGCGAACGTTATCGAAAGTAAAATCGTCGGCGATGATGCCGCGCCATCCATCGGTTCCGAACTTGATCTGTGCCGCCATGATGATGGTTTTCAAAACGCCATATCAGCAGTTGCTCGATACCAGCCGCTGCTAACGATATACTTCACGCCGGTGGCCGATTCGAACGACCAAGATGAGCAGCCGGTTGTCCTCGATCCTGGTGACAAGCCGATAATCGCCTACTCGGTATTTCCAAAATTCTCCGAGACGCTGCCCGTGCAACGCTTGACCGATGCTGCGGGGGTCCTCCATCGGAGCGACGCGTTCCTGCAAGAACTTGCGGATGCGTCGACCCACGCTCCGGTCGAGCCGTTGAAGCTGTCGAAGGGCGGTGTCGGTAAACTCAATCGTCCAGACCAAGGCGCCTTGCCACCTCGTCCAAGGTGTAGGTTCGCTCTCTACCTGCCCGCACGCGCTCTAGAATCCGCTCGGCTTCGTAGGCATCTTCCAAGTCCTCAATATGCTTCAAGATTGCTTCGCGGGCGTAATAAGTCTTAGTGCGGCCACTACGCTGTGCCAAACGTTCAAGCCTTTTTTCAATCGATTGCGGAAGGCGGATTGCAAGCATGAAAAACCTCGCTATATCAATATAGCAAACGGGTCCGCCCATCTTCCATGGGCCGGCGGCGACCACCCGGGGTCGCAGCTCCTAGACCAGTCGCTTGAGCTTCTTCTCGTCGAGGTGCTTCACCACTTTGCCGACGTCCTGCGCGTGCTCGCGCGTGGTGATCAGCAGCGCATCGTCGGTTTCGACGACGACCAGGTTTCTCACACCCACGACTGCGACGAACTTCCGCTTGGAGTGAATGAAGTTCCCCTCCGCATTCAGCGTAAAGCTCCGCTCGGCGACGATGACATTGCCGTTATCGTTCTTGCCCAGGTTGCGATGCTCATAGAGCGCGGTCCAGGAGCCCAGGTCGTTCCATCCGAAGTTTGCCGGAATGCAGTAGATGTGCGACTTGCCTTCGCCCTTCTTGGAGCGCGGCTCGAGCACGGCGTAATCTACGCTGATGTTTTCGCACTTGGGATAAAGTTTTGTAAAGGTCTTCTCGAAGCTGCGAGTTCCATAGCTCGCCGCAATCTTCTCCAGCAGCGGCGCCGTGTTCGGCAGATGTTCACGGAGGGCGTTGGCGAGGGTGCGCGCACTCCAAATGAACATTCCGCTGTTCCAGAAGAAATTTCCAGCCTTGACGAATTGCTCCGCGACCTCGGGCAAAGGCTTCTCGGTGAAGCGCCGTACCTGGAGTACGCCTTTCTGCGACTGATCGCCAACTTCGATATAGCCGTAACCAGTTTCCGCGCGCGTGGGAGGAATACCGATCACCACGATGTTTTCGCCGGCGGCGGCTATCCTGGCGGCACGGCCAATGTCCTCGCGGAAGCGCTTCTCGTCCACGATTACGTGATCGGAGGGAAACATTCCGATGACTGCGCTGGGGTCGCTCCTCTCCAACAGAAAGGCAGCCAGGCCGATTGCCGGAGCTGTGTTCCGTCCGGCAGGTTCGGCGACGATGTGCTTTTTTGGAAGACCCTTGAGCTGGCGGAGGATCGCGGGGCGCAAGTCTTCGTTGGTGATGATCCAGAATTGTTTCGCCTTCGCCAGCGGAGCCAGCCGTTCGACAGTCTCCTGGATCATGCTTTTCTTGCTGTTCAGCGGCAGCAGTTGCTTGGCCATCCGCTTGCGGCTCAAGGGCCAGAAGCGGGTGCCACGCCCACCGGCGAGAATGACGGGATAAAACGAAAACTTACCTGAAGTGGCCACCGAGTTCGATTCCTCGCGCCCATGGAGGCGAGCGCTCTTGTAAGTGTATTATGGCGCGCTGAGCGACTGCCCAAGCACGGTCTCCGGCTCCGCGACTGCTTCCGTGGGCAGCGACATCCGCATGACTTCAAGCTCCCACTGCGGGCGGACTGTGTACTCTCGCACCCTGGCGGGAATGACCACCGCTTCTCCCGTAGCGAAGCTGATGGGCTCCATCCCTTGCGATTCTACGATTCCTGCCCCGTCCACCGCGACCAGGATGTGAGGGGAAGCCGCTGCGACCTCCGTGTGCATCGCTTCGCGCAGCTTGATCTTCTCGACCTCAAAAAACGGTGAGCGCACCAGAACATTAGGGCTGTCGCTTTTTCGAGGAACCACTTTGCCAGCCGTCGTCTGCAGTTTCGTCGCGGCCAATCCTTCAGCAATATGAAGTTCACGGCCGCGACCGTAATCGTACAGGCGATAAGTGGTATCGGAGGTCTGCTGCGTCTCCACCAGGACCATTCCTCCGCCGATGGTATGAACGGTCCCCGCAGCGACGTACAGCATGTCCCCTTGGTGAACATCCACCCAGTTTAGCAACTCTTCTGCGCGCGTATCTTGAATCGCCTGTTTGAATCGCTCCAGAGTCACGCCGGGCTTCAATCCCAGTGCAACTTGAGCGCCGGGCTGCGCGCGCAGCGCATACCAGCATTCGGTCTTCCCACACGGCTGGCCAATCTTGTGCGCCTGCTCATCGTCGGGATGGACTTGCACCGACAGCTTGTCGCCGGGAAAGAGAAACTTCACCAGCAGCGGAAAGCGATCGTCGAAACACGCCGCCTGCCCGACCAGATCACGGCCGTATTGCTTCGAGAGCTCGCCAAGTGTGCGCCCCGCCAGGGGCCCGTTGGCCACCCGGTTGTCTTCCCAAGTCAGCCAGCTCTCGCCGATCGGCTCCTTCACAACTTTGGTGTAAATGGGACGAAGATCGCGAACACCCCAAGGCCGCTCGTCGAAGATGGGCATCAACAGGAGTGGATAAAGTTCAGACATCAGCCTACACGTTGGCGAAGAATTTGCGCATGCGCTCCAGGCCGCGCTCCAGGTTCTCGGCTGAAACTGCATACGAAACGCGGATGTGGTCCTGCGTGCCAAAGCCTTCACCCGGAACCACAACCACGTGCGCTTCGTGCAAAAGTTTACGCGCAACGTCGGATGCCGAGTTCAATCCCCCGCGCTCGAAGTAATGGCTGACGTTAGGATAGGCGTAGAAGGCTCCGTTCGGCGAGGTGCAAGTCAGGCCTGGAATTGCACGCAGGCCCGTGACCACCTTATCGCGAAGCGAGATGTAGCCGGCGAGCATCTCTTGCACGCACTCCTGCGAGCCGGTCAAGGCCGCCACCGCAGCCTTCTGCACGATCGAGGTTGGGTTCGACGTGCTCTGGCCTTGCAGCTTCTGCATCGCGCTGACGATCGGTGCAGGCCCGAGTGCATAACCCAGTCGCCAACCCGTCATAGCATAGGTCTTCGACAAAGATCCGATGATGATGAGCCGCTCCTTCACTTCGTGAACGCAGCCCGCCGAGAACAAGTGTCCGGTGAAGTTCAAGTACACGTAACACTCGTCGGAGACGACATAGATGCCGCGCTCATGCGCCAGCTTCAGCACCGCCGCCATGTGCTCGGGCTTCATCACCGCGCCCGAGGGGTTGCCGGGAGAGTTCAGAACGATGACCTTGGTACGCGGTGTGATCGCGCGCTCGACCATGTCCGCGGTGAGGTCGAAGTCGTGCTTCTCATCCGTGGCAATGTACACCGGCTCGCCGCCCGCATAGCGGACGATGTCTTTGAACGAAACCCAGTACGGCACCGGCAGAATCACTTCATCGCCGTGGTCCACCAGCACCTGGATGGCATTGAATAGCGCGTGCTTGCCGCCGACCGAGGCCATGCAATCTTCGCGCTTGTAGTCGGAGCCAAAATCGGCCGCGTGGCGCTGCGCGATCGCGTCGCGCAGTTCGGCCGTGCCGCCGACGGCGGTGTACTTGGTGAAGTTGTTATGGATCGCATCAATCGCCGCCTCTTTAATGTGCGCAGGCGTGGCGAAGTGCGGTTCTCCGGCGCCGAAGTCCACCAGGTCGACGCCCTGGGCACGCAACTTCTCGGCCTCACCGGCCACGGCCAAGGTGGCGGACACTTCGATGCGTTGAATCCGGTTGGTCAGAAACGACGAGAGCTGGGTTCCGGCAGCAGTCATGGGTTGGCCCTTCATAAGAGATGAGTTCTTGTGGCGAACGAATGTTTTTCTGCAACCTTGTGGCGGACTCGTTCCTCGACCAGCTCCGGCACGAGTCCAGTCAAGGGACCGCCGAACTTGGCGATCTCCCGCACGATGCGCGAGCTGAGGTAGGAATATTTCTCGGCGGGCATCATGAACACGGTTTCGACGCGCGGTTCCATCTTGCGGTTCATCAGCGCCATCTGCAACTCGAACTCGTAGTCACTCACCGCGCGAATCCCCCGCAGCACCGCATTGGCGTTTTTCTGGATACAGTAGACGACCAGCAGACCCTCAAAAATATCGACGGTCACGTTGTCGAGTTCGGACGTCATCGCCTCCAGCATCTCTTTGCGCTCTTCCATTTCGAATAGAGCCTCGCCCTTGTCGAGGTTGCGGGCAATCGCCACAATGAGCCGGTCGAAGAGCTTGCTGCCACGATAGATCAGGTCCAAGTGGCCGTTCGTGACCGGGTCGAACGATCCGGGATAGATGGCGACGATATCCTTCAAGCGACCTCGGAAGGCGGGAGTTTATGCCGGATGATTTTATTCCGGGTTGCGTCCAGAGGCAATCGAGGAAAGAGAATGCCGCGGAGGGCCCTCCGGAAGAGGGCCCCTTAGGGCAGTTTCAGAATTGGCGCAGTCCGGCGAGTACGGGTAGAGCGGCGCTTCAGCGCCGCGTCCGCTGCGGATAAACGAACCGCTTGGGCCGTTGCGGTCATTGAAAATGACCGCAACGGCCCAAGCCTTATCGTGTGGGGCGATCTTGGACGCCAGCCTGAAGGCTGGCTCTACCCGGACTGCACCAACTCTGAAACTGGCCCCTGTTGCACAATGCCTTACTTCCGCCCCGCCGGACCCTTGGGCGTAGCATTGGGTGCGGCTTCTGCATTAGCCGCCGCCGCTTGCGCCTTATCCTCCACCGAGATCAGGCCGAGCGACTTGCGTACGTCGGTCTCGATCTTCGCGGCGATGTCCTTGTTTTCCTTCAGGAACTGCTTGGCGTTCTCGCGGCCCTGGCCGATGCGTTCGCCCTTGTAGCTGAACCACGATCCCGACTTCTCCACCAGGCTTCCAGTGACCGCCAGGTCGAGCAAGTCGCCTTCGCGCGAGATACCTTCGCCATACATCATGTCGAACTCGGCTTCGCGGAACGGCGCCGCGGTCTTGTTCTTCACGATCTTTACCCGGGTGCGCGAGCCCACGACTTGGTCACCATCTTTGATCGCGCCGATGCGCCGGATGTCGATACGAACCGAAGAGTAGAACTTCAGGGCGCGCCCGCCGGAGGTGGTCTCCGGGTTGCCGAACATGACGCCAATCTTTTCGCGGATCTGGTTGATGAAGACGAAACATGTGTGCGACTTGGCGACAATGCCGGTCAGTTTGCGGAGTGCCTGCGACATCAAGCGGGCCTGCAGGCCGACGTGGGTGTCGCCCATCTCGCCGTCGAGTTCCGCCTTGGGAACCAGCGCGGCGACCGAATCCACCACCAGCACGTCGATTGCGCCCGATCGCACCAGGGCCTCGGCGATCTCCAGTGCCTGCTCGCCGTAGTCGGGTTGCGAGACCAGCAGATTATCCACATCCACGCCCAACTTGGCGGCGTAGATCGGGTCGAGTGCATGCTCGGCGTCCACGAAGGCCGCCATGCCACCTTGCCGCTGCGCCTCGGCAATCACTTGCAGCGCAATGGTGGTTTTGCCGGAGGATTCCGGCCCGAAGATCTCGACCACGCGTCCGCGCGGAAAGCCGCCAATGCCGAGCGCGGCATCAAACGAAATCGCTCCCGTAGAAATCACGGAGATGGGAACGACGGCTCCCTTGCTTCCCAACCGCATGATGGAGCCCTTGCCGAATTGCTTTTCGATTTGAGACATGGCCAAGTCAATCGCCCGGCTCTTTTCAGTTTTCTCGTCCGCCATGAATGCCGCTCCTTGGCTGCTCCGTCCCGGCGCAGCAAGAATCCGGGCGGGCCGCTTGAGATGAAGTGCGATGGGTCAGTGAGGCAGGCGCCGTAAAGTAACTGGAGTCTCGCGATGAGCGGCGCATGGGTCCCGACGGTGAATTATACATCCGGACAGCTCATAAAAGCGAATAAAAAGCGAACAACAGTGCCCGGCTATTATGCCCTTGACAAGGGATGAATTACCGGCGAATTAAGGATCGCGACTGGTCGCATCCTTCGTCGCCGTCTGGGCTGGTACGGGCCCTGGTTAAGAGCGTAGGCCGGAGGAATAGTTTGTCAAGTGACGAAAGTGCAATGAAGCTACTGCACTTTAGTAACAATTCCGCCCGCAAGGTAACTTGCTGCGCTAAATGCCGGGTTGCCACTTGCCGTGACTATCTATAGTGATCAACGGGTAGGTGATAGCCATCACAGACTTCCTTGCTGTTGTATAGGAGGATATAGTTAATCTGGCCGCCTATAGCTATATTTGATCTGCGCATTCGTCGAATAGCGTACCTACGTGCCAGGGAACCGGGGTCAGTATGTTAAAGAGTCCGGAACATTCCCTGAGAGAACTCGTCGAGTTTTCTCCCCTCGCCATCGTGGAGATCGACCGAGGAGGCAAAATCAAGCTGTGGAACCCCGCTGCTGAGCGGATGTTCGGCTGGGCGGAAAGCGAAGTACTGGGTCGGGCATACCCCGCTGTTCCGTCAGAGACCCGAGCAGAGTTCGAAGATGATGTGCTCCACCTCCTTAAGGGCGCGACGATCCGGGGCAAAGAGGTACGTCGACAACGCAAAGATGGCCGGCGGCTTGACGTGAAGCTCTGGGCCGCTCCTATCCACAACCAGCAGAATGAGATTACCGGCATTACGGCTATTCTCGAAGACAGCACCGACCAAAAAGAAAATGAACGGAAACTGCGAGTGTCTCAGGCGCGAGAGGAAGAAATGGAGGCCCAACTTCAGCGAAGCGAAGAAAGAATGCGCCTGGCCTTTGACGCAGCCAAAATTGGATACTGGGACTGGAATCTCGTGACTGGCGAGATGGTCTGGTCAGCCGCCGCCAGTCGACAAATGGGGCTGCCAGAGGACTCTCCAACAGGCCTTGAAATATTCATGGACTCGGTACATCCCGATGATCGAAAGGCGATAGAAGAGGCAGGCGAGGCCGCTGTTCATGACAACAAGAACCCCGACGTTCCGTATCGCATGCTCTGGCCGGACGGTAGCGTGCACTGGCGGTCCGTAACCGGTCGCGTGTTTCACGACAAGACAGGGCGCCCGGTGCGGATGGTCGGGATAGGAATGGATCTCGATGAGAGTAAGGCTGCGGACGAACGTCTGCTATTGCAGGCTGCGGCGCTGCAAGCGGCTGCGAACTCCATCGTGATTACCGACAACAGAGGCACAATCCTGTGGACTAACGAGGCATTCTCACAACTAACCGGGTACAGTGCGGAAGAAGTTCTGGGCAAAAATCTCCGGCTCTTGAAGTCGGGTGAGCAGGACAGTGCGTTTTATACAAATATGTGGGCGACCATCACGTCAGGGAACATCTGGCAGGGGGAGCTTACTAACCGGCGCAAAGATGGAAGCCTTTACACGGAGGAGATGACGATCACGCCAGTGCACATCGGCAATGGCGAGATCACCCATTATGTTGCTATCAAACAGGACATCACTTCGCGAAAGATTGCCGAAGATAAGTTGCGTCAAGCAGAACTGCAGTACCGGCTCCTATTTGAGAGCAATCCCCTCCCCATGTGGGTTTTCGACTGCAAAACTCTTAAATTTCTGGCGGTGAATGAAGCGGCGATTCGACAATATGGTTTTTCAAAGCAAGAGTTTCTGGCGATGACCATCGCAGATATAAGGCCGGAGGAAGATATTCCCAGACTGTTGAAGGCCACGGCGCAACCCATTCACGGCCTTCAGGAAGCCGAGCTTTGGAGGCATCGCAGGAAGGACGGCGCGATTCTCGATGTCGAGATTGTCAGTCATGACCTGGATTTTCAGGGGATCCAAGCCGAGTTAGTCGCACCACACGACGTTACCAAGCGGAAGCAGGCCGAAGATGCGCTGCGTCGAGCAGAAGAGAAGTATCGCTCTATTTTTGAAGACGCCGTCATTGGAATCTTCCAGACCACTCCCGACGGTCGTCCCGTGAGTATCAATCGCGCATTGGCACGGATGCTGGGCTACGATTCTCCCGAACGGCTACTGGCGGAAGTCTCGAATGTGGGACGCCAGCTATTTGTCGATCCCAACGCGATGCAAGAATTGGCACGCGTGCTGGAAAAAGACCGCGCGGTGCACAGTGTCGAATTGGAAGTCTATAGCAAAGATGGCGGCAAGAAGTGGCTGTCGGCAAACGTGCGGGCCGTGAGTGACGCCGAGGGCAAGGTAGTGCTTCACGAAGGCACGGTCGAGGACATCACGGAGCGCAAAGCTGCCGAGGAACGGGCCCAATTTCTGGCGTACTACGATGCCCTTACGGGCTTGCCCAATCGGACCCTACTTCGCGATCGCATCCTGATGGCACTGCCCAGCGCTCGCCGGCATCGCGAGAAAGTCGCTTTGTTGTTCCTTGATCTGGATAACTTTAAGACCATTAACGACTTGCTTGGGCACTCGATTGGTGACCTATTACTGCAAGAAGTGGCAGAGCGTCTTAAGCGATGGACGCGCGAACAAGACACGGTAGCTCGCTTAGGCGGCGACGAGTTTCTTGTCTTGGTGACTGCCGTAAACGAAACCGCCAATGCGGTAGTGGTCGCGGAACGCATCGTCAATTCAATGGCTGCCGAGATTGTCATCCAGGGCCATGTCCTCAACGTTACGTGCAGCCTGGGCATCAGTATTTTTCCGGACAACGGGGAAGAGGTCGATGCTCTGCTCAAGAATGCAGATCTGGCCATGTATAAGGCCAAGGAGAATGGGCGCAATAACTTCCAATTATTCACCCAGCAGATGAATGTTCAGCTCCTGGAACGAATGACCCTGGAGCGCAGCTTGCGACTGGCGGTGGAGAAGAAAGAATTCTTCCTGGTATATCAGCCCCAAATGGACCTGGCCACAGGCGAGATCATAGGGTGCGAGGCACTTATCCGCTGGAAGCATCCGGAACTGGGACTCGTATTGCCCAACACGTTCATCCCGCTGGCAGAGAGTAGCGGCCTCATCGGGCCAATGGGCGAATGGGTGCTCAAAACCGCGTGCGCCCAGGCTCGGCAATGGCAGGATGAAGGCCTTCCCGCAGTGCCCGTTGCGGTGAATGTGTCAGCGGTCCAATTCCGTCATAAAGGCTTCCTGCGACTTGTCCAAACGGTGCTGAGGGAGGCCGGTCTCGCTCCTCAATACCTCGAATTGGAGCTTACAGAAAGCCTCTTACTGAGTAACGCAGATGTCATGCTTATCATGTTGCAACAACTAAAAGAGATGGGATTGAAGCTATCCATTGACGATTTCGGAACCGGGTATTCCAGCCTCAGCTACTTGCGACAATTCCCAGTCTACAAGCTGAAAATCGATCGTTCCTTCGTGCGAGATATCGCCGTAGACCCGGACGGTGCCGTGATCACAAGCACAATCATTAGCATGGCAAAGAGCCTTGGTCTGAAGGTCCTTGCGGAAGGCGTTGAGACCGAAGAACAGGTGTCTTTTTTGCGGGCGCATGACTGCCACGAGATTCAAGGCTACTACTTCAGCAAGCCTTTATGCGCAAACGAATTTGCTGACAAACTACGAGGCCACTTACCAGGGGCCGCATCCCCCAGCCGCGATGGCCGCTAAAACAGTTTTACATCTGGTGTTTAGGGTGGAGCACCGCTTCAGCGGTGCAGTTAGGATTCGGGACGAATCGGCTTTAGCCGCTGAGGTAACAAAAACACTACCTCAGGCGCTAAAGCGCGATCCAGGAAGTGGCGGCAGTTGTGCACGCCTGAACAGGCTGGGGAAAAAGTCCGTTTCAGCGCCTGTTTTGAAGGGGCGCACCTTTAGGTGCGCCGTTAAGCTCTTTGTTTTTGTCATCACGAGCGGGCTTCAGCCCGCGAGGGATCTGCTTTTCCGACTTTTTCCGCAGCCTGTGAAGGCGTGCTCCACCCGTCGCATATACATCAGGAGTGAAACTGCTCTAAGAACGGCACAAGGCGGCGGATCAACGTTTCAATAAATCCACGGGCTCGCGCACGTCGGTGACGCGGAAGTACTTCGCCAGCGCGGGATAACGCTGCGCCACCGCCTCATACATCGCATACGCAACGTTGCGATAGGAGAAGTGACCGGCTGCGCCGGTGCGCAGTTCGCTGATGTAGATTGCTTCGGAAAGGTCCATCTTGAACAGCGTGCGCTTGCGAAAAGCCAGCGGGATGATGTATTGCGACTGCTCCTCTGCGCCGGCAGCATCGCGCGCGGCCAACTGAGCCACAACATCCCGCGCGCGCTCCATCACGGAATCGTAGCGGTCGGTCAGACCAGCCGAATCGATCTCCGGCGGCATGTCGTATCCGTGCGCAGCCGTGTAGCCTTGCACAATCTGCACGCAGCGGCGGTGGCGATGCATGTCGCGGAAGCCACCGATGTCCATCAGGATGTCGAAGCGGAACTGCTGACCGGCGCAATAGGCGCGCGAAACTTCGTCGTGACGGCCGCGATGGCGCAGACCGAGATCGATCACCTCGCGGCGCTGCGATTCCGGAAGAGCTTCTACCACCTCGCGAATCTGCCGATACGCATGATGCGAGTATTGGTAGAGCAACGTCGTCGCCAGTTCGACCTCCAGCGGATCGTTGTCCAGCAGATCAACCAAAGGCGCGGGCCCGATGCTAAGTCCTGCAAGCAGCTCCGCTGCTGCGGCAGTCAAGTCGCGACGAGCATCGATCTCATACGAACTCGGTTCGGCATACTTCATCAGCGTCGGCGCTACCCGGACATCGCGCAGAAGAAATTCGCCCGCGCGTTCGGCAATCGCCGGACACTCGCGCTGGATCCCCTGCACCAGTTCGCGCGCGCTGGCGTGGCTCACGTTGTAAGAGGCATCGCGTGCAGCCTGTTTCAGCAGCTCTCCCAGTCTCCGGACCTCCGCGTGTGTGTCTGACAATAATCGCGACACCTGCGTTTCCAGAGTACGTGCGCTGACGATCTGACCCAGCGAAGTGTTCGTTGCCAGTGGCAGCAGGTAGCGCGAAATGTCGAAAGCGCGGGCGCGCAGAGTGCGCTCGTAGGCGTCCGGCTTCATCTCCACCGGCTTGGGGGTGCGCTCCCGCAGATAGCGGAACATCTCCTCGGAGAAGTGACGATATTCAGCGAAGAGCACGTCAACGGTCTCGCGATAGAGGGCGCGGGCGCTGGCGTCCTGCGCAAAATCGGGAACAAAATATCCGCTCTTCTGAAAATCCTGATAGCGGGTGGAACGTTCCTGTCCGTCCCAACGCGGTTCGTCGACCGCTATGGTCGCAGCAAGAATCGACAGTCGCTCGATGGCAAGAGCCAGGTGTGCCAAATCCGCGATGCTGCGATGTCCGTACTGAAAGTAGAACGTGTTAAGGAACTTTTCGGCTTTTTGCTCATTCAGTTCGGCCAGCGACTCTCGCATGGAAAGTGCTGAGCGCGAATACTTTGCCATGCCATAGGCCAGCACTTCCGGGTCGGCCCCATGAACGGCATAGACTTCAGTGCTGGGCTCGTGATGGGGAACGTCGCGAGTTTCGTCGTTGGGTTTGGAACTTAATGACATTGCCGTGAATCATATGCGGTATGGAATTTGTCGGCAACCGGCACTTCACCCTGCCAGTCCACCTGCATAGCAGAGCGCAGGCGCGTTTTGTGGGCCGGGCGGTGGTTGACGTCTTCCACCGGCAGTACGAGGCTCAGCCGCTTAGTGCGTCGGTCGCCCTGAACCAGCGCCCTGCCGGTCAGCCGTGACCACTCACTTGCGTACTCCCTCGTCCACCACCGACAGCCTGTCCGGACAAGACGATAGCCGGACGCAATGGGTCGGCGCCGATTCCATTCTCTTTGCCACCGCGCATCGCCCCTGGCCCGCGCCCATGGCGCCGTGGATCATGACACAGCGCTGGAATGATTTGCTCTTCCTGCATTACGCAGTTGCGCCAGAAGCGATTCGCCCGCTCGTCCCGGACGTGCTTACCCTCGACACCTACAAGCAACGCGCGTGGATCACAGTCACGCCCTTCTGGATCAATCATCTGCGCCCGCCGGGAGTTCCATCCCTGCCCTGGCTGTCACACTTCTCCGAGATCAACGTGCGGACCTACGTCACCTACGACGGCAAGCCGGGCGTGTATTTCTTCAGCCTCGATGCCAGCAATTTGTCGGCGGTCTGGGGTGCACGCGTCTTCTACCGTCTGCCTTATTGGCAAGCATCCATGAAGGTGAAAGGGCAAGGCGGGCCGAAGCTCGAATACGTTTCGAAGCGGCAGCACGGACCCAAGCCCGCGGAACTCCGCTGCTCCTACGGCCCTGCATCGGACAGGTTCCATGCGCGGCCAGGCTCGATCGAGCACTTCCTCACCGAGCGTTATTGCCTTTATGCGTTCAGTCGCAAACGGTTGTACCGAGGCGAGATTCACCATCTGCCGTGGGACTTGCAACAGGCCACGGTTGAAGTCGAGCACAACACCATGGCTCAACCAGCGGGTGTCCAGCTTCCCCCGCAGCCGGAGCTTGTCTATTTTTCACGGGAGCTGAAGGTTTTATTCTGGGCGCCGGAGCGTCTGCGGTAATGGACTGACGAACTGATCGCCCTGCGGTCGGAAATTCCTGCCCATCTCTCGGCGTTCCTCCGGACGAACAGCGAATTCCTCTGGAGTTCAGCAGTGATGGTTATAATCCTGCTTTGCCGTAACAGGGAGGCTTCATGGCAGGAGTAGAAGGCCGGGTCGCGCTCGTCACCGGAGCGTCGCAGGGGATCGGACGCGCCTGCGCCGTTGCGCTGGCGGATGCGGGCGCTGCCGTCGCGCTGGCCGCACGCAATGAAGAGAAGTTGAACGAGGTTGCCGTCCAGATTCGCGCCTCCGACGGGCAAGCCGAAGTCTTCCGCACGGACATGGCCAGCGAAGACGACATCAAGGCCGCCGTGAAGGGGGCCATCGCCAAGTTCGGCAAGGTGGATATCCTCGTCAACAACGCCGGTATCACGCGCGATACGCTCGCCATGCGCATGAAGCGCGCCGACTGGGACGACGTCATCGCCACCAACCTCACCGGCGCCCACATCGCTTCGCAGGCCGTGCTCAGCCCCATGCTCAAGCAGCGCTGGGGACGCATCGTCAACATCACCTCGATCTTCGGACAGATCGGCCAGGCCGGGCAGGTGAACTACGCTGCGTCGAAGGCGGGACTGATCGGGTTGACCATGGCGCTGGCCCGCGAAGTCGCTTCGCGCAACATCACCGTGAACGCCGTTGCGCCCGGATACATCGAGACCGCCATGACCGAAACGCTCTCTGCCGATCTCAAGGAACAGGTCCTGAAGATGATTCCTCTCGGACGCGGCGGTAAGCCGGAAGAGGTGGCCTACGCCGTGCGCTGGCTCGCCTCCGACGAAGCCGCCTATATCACCGGCCACGTGCTCAGTGTCAACGGCGGAATGCTCATGGGGTAACGCAGACCGTGCCCGACATGATCCACAACGGCATTCATACACCCGGCCGCAGCCATCTTGCCGCGCTGCTGCTGAGTTTCGCCGTAATCCTCCTCTGGTCGGCGATTCGACCCTTTGACTACTTCACCTGGTTCCTCGAAGTGGTTCCCGCGCTGATCGGCCTCGCCATCCTGCTTCCTACGCACCGCCGCTTTCCCTTAACTACGCTTCTCTACTGGCTTATTTGGATTCACGCCATCATCCTCGTCATTGGCGGCCACTACACTTACGCGCGCGAACCTATCTTCAACTGGATTCGCGACCACTTCCATCTCACGCGCAACTACTACGACCGCGTCGGACACTTCGCGCAGGGCTTCATCCCGGCGATGATCGCGCGCGAAATCCTGTTGCGGAAGCGCGTAGTCCGCGGACGCGGCTGGCTTTTCTTTATCGTCGTCAGCATCTGCCTGGCCTTCAGCGCGCTCTATGAGTTAGTCGAATGGCGCACCGCCGTCGCCGAAGGTCCGCGTGCCAACGACTTCCTCGGCACGCAAGGCGACCCGTGGGACACGCAGGAGGACATGGCCACCTGCCTCATCGGCGCCATCGTCGCCCTGCTGACGCTCTCGCGCCTGCATGATCGCCAACTCGGCGGCGCGGCGAGCGGAAATTCCAAGGGCTGAAGTCCCTCGAACCGGCTCGGAATATGACGATTCCGTTTTCGGCCGAGCTTAATAAAATGACAAAAATTATGCTTGCATGCCCGTACTACTCTGGTTACTATGCACGCACTCCCGATAACGCCTATAAGGTCCGTTCAAGCCATCATGAACATCGGCGAAACGATACGGAATTTCCGTTTGCAAAAAGGAATGTCGCAAGGCGACATTGAAAAGCGCACCGGCCTGCTGCGCTGCTACCTTTCCCGGGTCGAGAACGGACACACCATTCCTTCTCTCGACACGCTGGCCAAGATCGCCTCGGCCATGGAAATGCCGCTGGCCCAGTTCTTCGCCGGCGACCATCCCGATAATGGTTCCAAGGCGCTGCCCCAGCTCAGCGAAGACGAAATCCGCTTCCTGACGCAGATCCGCCGCTACTCGTCGAGCCTGAACGACAGCGACCGCAAGCTGGTGCTGGCAATGGTGAAGAAAATGGCTGTGAGCGCGGGCAAGTAAACCCAAAAGTTCTCATGCGGCGGCACGGCTTCGGCCGTGCCGTTTTGCTTTTGTACGTCAGACTACTTCTTCAGCGCCGCCTTCCAATTCAGCGTGAATGACAATGGCGCGGTGCTTCTCGCTTCGGTAACGCTGTTGACCAGGATTCTGCCGTCTCTTGCCACCGAGTACTGCTTTCTGCCCACCGCGGAATGCATTTGGAACAGTTCGCGCGCTGCGCCGGGCTGCACACTGTTCCCGTTCACCGAAATTGGAACGAGCATCAGCTTCTCTTCAGGACTAATGTAGTAAAGCTCCTTCCCCGATGCGCTCCAGCGCGGCTCGGCTCCACCGTTCGACACCTGCCACTTGCTGCCCGCCTGCGGGAAGGTGGAGATGTAAACCTCGTCCCTGCCCGACTCGTCGGAGCTATAGGCCAGCCATTTACCGTCGGGCGAGATACGCGCGCCCGCCTCATTGAACTGCGTCTGCAGGTAGGCAAATGGTTTTCGGTCACCGAAAAGCGGCAGGACCATGATGTCGAAGCCGGTGTTACCAGCCGTGCGCCGGGTAAAGACGAGGTGTCTGCCATCTGCCGAAATATCTTCTGGAAAATCGATAGCCTTGGATTCCAGCAGCCGCTCCTCGCTGCCGGAACCGTCGGCATTCTTTGCGAACAACTGGCCACTGCCAACGATTTCAGATGAGTAAACGACTCGCTTGGAATCGGGAAACCAAACCGGATCGGCTTGCCGTTGGGGATCAAAGGTCAACCGAATCTTCAGCTCGCGCGTGGTGTCGTATACCCACACATCCTGGTTTCCCGTCTGGTCCACCAGCATTTGGGCGGTGTGTTTACCGTCCGGTGCAAGCGCCAGCGAATACCCAAGCTCCTGCTTGCCGATCGTGCCCAACTTCTTGCCGGTGCTGTCGAACCATGTGAGTTGCTGCGATCCTGCGGTATTGCCGCCCGCCTGGTAGACCAGGGTGCCGCTGTTCGATGCGGAGAATGTGGCGACGGAAACGGAAGGATCGAAGCGGATTTGGTCGGCGATGGGGATTGCGTCCCCAGTCGTGACCGCCTTGCGCGCGTCGAATGGTTGCGCCAGCAGCGACGATTCACGACGGTACAGAATGTATCCGTCGACATAAACCACGTTGGAACTTGCCACGAACAATTTTCGGGTCTCAGGCGAGTCCAATGCGCCGAGATAGATCGCGTTCGTGGGATTGTCGTTTCCCGTTGCACCGGTCATGAACAGGAAGTGCTTTCCGTCGGGCAGGAAGTTGGGCCAGCGGTGGGTGTGTTCCCCCGCCTTTTCGTCGAGCTTGGTAAGGGGAGTAGGAGCGCCGCCCGCCGCCGAAACCTTCATCAACGGCGCTGTGCGCCCGCCGAAGAGAATCACTCCATCCCGGTTCCACGCTCCGCCGCGGCCCTCGCCGGAATCGCAAATGGTGAGCGGCGGTCCGCCATTGATGTCGACGCGCCTGAGTTTGTTTCCCGAGAAGAATGCGACGGAGCGGCTATCGGGCGACCAGAACGGGTAGGACGCACCCTCCGTACCCGCCAGCGCCACCGGGTCGGTAGATGCAAATGATTGCAGCCACAAATGCCTGACGCCAGCGGTCACTGCGCCGTATACCACATATCTGCCATCGGGCGAGATTTGTGCCGTCCCTGAGTTGCTGAAGGTCGTCCCCTCTGGCGCCAGCAGCGCGCCGCGGACGACCGTCACCGGCTGCGAATTCAGCCGCCACCACGATGCACTTGCTACTAACAAACTCACCACCAGCGCCGCGGCCAGGGCATAGACCATGACCGAGCTACGTTGAGTCGGAGGCGCGGTCGTTGCGGCCGAAGCGGCGCTGCTCTCGATCATCTCCAGTTGCAATTTCAGGTCGTGGGCATTCTGGAAACGCTCGTCGGGGTCTTTCCTAAGGCAAATGCGAACTACTTGGTCCAGCGTCGCCGGCACCGCAGGTTGGAGGCTGACCAGCGGCGGTGGTTCCAGCGCCAAAATGCTGGCCACGATGCTTGCCTGTGTCTTGCCTTCGAAGGCGCGGCGTCCACTCAGCATTTCGAAGAGCACCAGTCCGAAGCTGAAGATGTCGGAGCGAACGTCGGCTTCGCGGCCTTCGATCTGCTCCGGAGCCATGTACTGGACTGTCCCGATGATGGAACCCACCGACGTCAGGGGTGACGCGGGACTGGTGTTCGTGAGCGCTGCCGAAAACACTGAGCCGGAACCCGCCGCCGTTTGGAACCCGGAGGGCTTGGCCAGGCCGAAGTCCATCAACTTCGCGCCTGACTTGGTCAGCATGACGTTGCCGGGCTTGAGGTCGCGGTGCACGATGCCGCTGCGGTGTGCCTTTACCAACGCGTCCGCAACTTGTCGGGCGATTGCGATGGCATCGCTCGCCCCGAGCGGCCCTTTCTTCAGCCGATCGCCGAGCGTTTCTCCGTCCAGGTACTCAAGGACGAGATAATCCACGCCGCTGTCGTGGCCGACGTCGTGCAGTACGCAGATGTTGGGATGCTGCAGTTGCGAGATGGCGCGGGCCTCGCGCTCGAACCGCTGTTTCGCCTCCGGACTTGACACCAGGGTGGCGGACAATACCTTGATGGCGACGGTCCGCTGCAGACGCGTGTCGGATGCGCGATAAACCTGGCCCATGCCACCGGCGCCAAGTTCCGCTTCAATCAGGTACGGGCCCAGCTTGCTTCCAGGCTCAAGTCCCACAATCCCCCCCGAGTGAGCGGCATTATATGCTGCGCGGCCCCGCTGGTTCCAGAGTTGGCTATGAGGGACTGCTGGGGACGATCCGAGAGGAGTTACTGGTCGCTGGATGCTGCCGGAGAGGTCGCGCTCGCTTCGCCGGTCAGCGGGTGCGCGCTGTATTCCGAGTGCGAGATGTCCACAATCGCCTTGCCGAACATCCGCGTGTTGGCGATGGAATGCAGGCGGGCGGGCAGGCTGAAGCCGGCTACGTCTTCGTAGTCCTGGGCGAACTCCACCTTCTTGACGAAAACCGACGGCGATTTCACCAGCGTGCCCTCGGCGCGAAGAATGTGTCCGGTCGTTACATCCAGGTAGACTTTGCCCTTGAACAGACCCGGCCGCTTCTGCCGCGGCTTTATGTGAAACTCGTACGCCGTCTGGCCGTTGATTTCCTGCACGCCTTTGTAGTTGAACCTGTAGTTATCGGGGGTGATCGCGGTGCTGGCGCCTTCGCCCTTTTCCACGTGGTCCACTTCGGATTGCAGCAGCTTGGTGATGATGTTCGTCTTGACGAAGGTATCGCCGACGAACTTCACCGCACCATAGGCAAGCGACTTGGGCGCCATGAAGCTTCGGCGCAGCTCGAAACGGCCCTTCTGCCCCGTGGTCGGGAGCGCCGCTTCCACGACGGTCATATCGCTGGAAGCGCCCAACGAGGTCAGTTGCCGGCGCGCATTGCTTTGATAGGACTGGAGGGCAAGATCCGGGGACATTCGCGGCAACGGCGTGTGCACCTCCGCCAGCGCCAGGGCGAAAGGCGTCACCTCAGCCGTGAAACTCAGCGAGGGCGCGGCGCTATCTATGCCGCTCGGCTCCTGCGCGGCAACCGCGAGGGCAGCAAAGGACAGCGCTAGAATTTGAATGATTGCCCGTAACTTCATGAATCTACGCCACTACTCCTAGCAGGATACCGCACCTTCGTGGACCCGGCAAGCTTACCAAAGTCACATAATCTGGTAAATACTTGTCTTTGGGTGCGGTTTACTGACCGGGTGCGGCTCGCGCGGGTTTCGCGGTGTTACTATGCCCGCGCATGGCCGAAAAGATCGACCCTCCCCAGCCCGTCCCCGACGTGACCCGAGCCCAGGAAAATACCGAGGTGTACGCCGTGTTCGGCGCCGAACCCGAAGTCCAGGCCTATGCCATGGCCAAGTACTCCCGGTCGGCGCTCTCCATGAAGGAGTCGCTCGCCGAATTAAACGAGCAGCGCGCGGAAAAGTTTCTCAATACTTTTTATTTTCAGTACGGCCACCGCTCCATCGCCGACCTGGCCCACCTCGCTTTCGCCATCGAAAAGCTGTCCATCCTGGCCGCCATCGTCGTCGTGGACGAGCAGCGCTGGGACGGCCAGGAGCGCTCTACCCGCTACCAGAACTTCAAGAAGGGTGGATACTTCGTTCCTGACTTCACCGGCAAGCCGGATGCGGAAGGGATATATCGCGATGCTGTTCGCATGCTCTTTAGCGAGTACGAAGTGCTCTCCGAGGGCATGTGGCGCTACCTCGCCGACCGCACGCCCAAACCGACGGAGATGAAGGATGAGCAGTACGAACGGACCCTGCGGGCCCGCGCCTTCGATATCTCGCGCTACCTGCTGCCCCTGGCGGCGAACACCTCGCTCGGACAAATCGTTAATGCGCGCACTCTGGAGAACCAGGTATCACGTTTGCTCTCGCACACCCATCCGGAAGTGCAGCGACTGGGTCAACTGCTCAAGCAAGCCGCTCGGGAACCGGCGTTCAACGTGAGCCATGCGGCGTTTCAGCGGTTCATCGACAGCATCGAGAACAGCGAGCTCGCCGAAACCGCGCGCCAGGTGCTGCTCAAGCCGGTGCGCGTTTCTCCTACGCTGCTCAAGTACGCCGACGCCAGCCGCTACGAAATGGAAACACGCCGCGAACTCGCGCAGGCCGCCGCCGAGTTGATGCGCGATTTGCCCATCGACTCGGCCGCCGCCGTCATGCTGCTTGAAGACGAGCCCTTCGAGATCGAACTAGCCACTACGCTGCTCTACCAGCATAGCCATCATCCCTACCGACAGATTCGCCAGTCGGTGGAAGGTCTGAGCGAGGCGCGGCGCAACGAGATCATCGACCTCGGCCTGCGCCACCGCGGCAAGCATGACGAGCTGTTGCGCGGATTCGCCGCCGGGCAGAAGTTCCGCTTCGACATCCTGATGGATATCGGCGCCTATCGCGACTTGCACCGCCATCGCCGCTGCATCCAGATCGGCCAGGACTTCACCACCCTGCACGGCTACGACGTGCCCGACGAGGTTCGCGGCGCCGGCGTCAAGCAGCGCTACGACGACGTCATGCACCGCGCCGCTGAGGCCTCGGCGAAGGTGGGACAAGCCGCGCCCGAAGCGCACGCTGCCGATTACCTGCTTCCCTTGGCATTCCGCAAGCGCACGCTCTTCAAGATGGATTTCGCCGAGGCGGTTTACATCTCCGAGCTGCGTACCGGCCCCGGTGGACACATCTCCTATCGCCGCATCGCCTACCAGATGTATCAAGCCGTGGCGCGGCGTTATCCGGCGCTGGCGCAGTACTTCCGCGTCACCGACCCCCAGCACCCGGTGGATTTGTTGCAGAGGTAGTGCGGCGGCGTGCTCATTTTGGGGAATCTATCTTGAATTCTTGGAAGATCGCAAAACGATTTGCTTAACTTTCCATGCGTCTTTGTGCAACCCTCAAAGCTGCGCTTGAAAAGATTTCTTGCAACGAGCAGGCATATTTAGTACCAACACCCCACAATGAGCAAAGAACGCGATGACGATCTAAGGGATATCCTGCGCGAGGAGCGCAGCCGAGGAAGAAAGCAACATCTAGATATCGAAGCTGAGCGGGTTCAGCGGCGGCGCGAACAGGCTATCCGGGAAATCGCTACCTTGCCTGGCATGGAAAACGAGCTCAGGGAATTGCTTCGATCGTGGGGTAAATCAGAAAGGGAAGTCGAGGCGGCAGTTACCGCTTACCGCTCTTTGCACGAACTCTAGCCGCGATCTCTATTGTCTTTCGGTCAGCTTTGGCGCGTTCTTCAGGAGACATTCTTGCGGCACGCGCATTGATATCGGTGATAAGTGCAGATGCGAAATCTTCTAGCGCCTTATGCTTGTCGACGGGTTTTGGATTGGTAGCCATTCGCTTCTCCATATCTTCCTACGTCCGCGGGACATTCGCAAGCACACTGATTGGATGGCGTCGGACAGGAGTTCGTTGCGATTACAGGTGGCTCTCCACCAGCTTCCAAAACACCAGCTTCTCGTATTCGATAAATACGTCCCTCAGCGTCCCGCGTCTGCGCCACCACTTCGGCTGCGATACTTGAGTACGCGCCGCGCTCGCGCTCCACTGGAATTGCGGCAGAATTTTCCTGGCCACGCTCAGGCTCCGCCGCGTGTGATAGTCCGACGTCACGATCAGCACCCGGCGCGCGCCCACTCTCTCCAGGCAGAAGCGAACCGCCATTATTTCTTCCTTTGTCGAGTCCGCCGTCATCGGGCACACACTCATGCGCGTCCTGACATCCTGCGGCGCACGGGAGAGGTACTCTTCGGCGTTCTGGGCGGGAGTCCTTCCGAAATCAACGCTAGAAATGACCGCATCGATGAAGCCGTGTCCTGCGTAACCCTGTCGAAGTAACTGCTCTCCTTGATGCAGCCGAATATCGTTTTCGTCGCCACCGAGGATGATCAGGACATCGGACTTCTGCGGTTGGTCGATGATCAGCCAAGGTCCCACCCGGCTCAGCAGCCAGAGAACGCCGGCCAATACGGCGAACGCGAGGAGTAATTTGATGAGCCTGCGCATGGTTTCCCGCAATATACAGGACTCAGGCGAGTACATTCGCTTTTTATTCGCTATTTGGCGTCCGCCATCGTACAATCCGCCATCGGTCTAGAATGGGAATCGAGACGGCGAATTCCCGCACAATTTTGGGTTTTCCACGGTGATTCGCGTTAATCTGCCGAGTCTTTTTCCTTTAAGGAGCTCCGGGAATGGCTGACGAGAAGTCACGCGCAATTGATCTGGCGGTAGCGCAAATTGAAAAGCAGTTTGGCAAAGGGTCCATCATGCGCCTGGGATCGAAAGAGGCCATCGTTCCCATCGCCGTAATCTCCACCGGCGCAATTTCCTTCGACGCCGCCCTCGGCGTGGGCGGCTTCCCCCGCGGCCGCGTGGTCGAAGTCTTCGGCCCTGAATCTTCCGGCAAGACCACCATCGCCCTCCAGGTCATAGCCGAAGCGCAAAAAACCGGTGGCATGGCTGCCTTCGTGGACGCCGAACATGCCCTCGATCCGAAGTACGCGAAAAAGCTGGGCGTGGACGTGGATAACCTGCTCGTCTCCCAGCCCGACTACGGCGAGCAGGCGCTGGAAATCACCGAAGCGCTGGTCCGCTCCAATGCCATCGACGTGCTGGTGGTCGATTCCGTCGCCGCCCTCGTGCCCAAGGCCGAACTGGATGGCGAGATGGGCGACAGCCACATGGGCCTGCAAGCGCGCTTGATGTCGCAGGCGCTGCGCAAGCTTACCGGCACCGTGTCGAAATCGCGCACCTGCCTGATCTTCATCAACCAGATCCGCGAGAAAATCGGCGTCATGTTCGGCAATCCGGAAACCACTACCGGCGGACGCGCGCTCAAGTTCTACTCCTCGGTGCGCGTCGACATTCGCCGCATCGCCGCCATCAAGGATGGTGACGTCGTGGTGGGCTCGCGCACCAAGGTCAAGATCGTGAAGAACAAGGTGGCCGCGCCCTTCCGCGAGGCCGAGTTCGACATCATGTATGGCGAAGGCATCTCGCGCGAAGGCGACATGCTCGACCTCGCGGCGAACAACAACATCGTCGAAAAGTCCGGCGCCTGGTTCAGCTACAAGGGTGAGCGTATCGGCCAGGGCCGCGAGAACGCCAAGCAGTTCCTCAAGGAAAACAAGGACATCGCGGCCAAGATCGAGGCCGAAGTCCGCAAGGCGCTGGTCATCGGGGCCCCGGGTGAGCCGACGGCCGAAGCGGCGGCCGCCCCGGCGCCGGTCCCTCCGGTCGTCGCCGCGGCACGGGCCATGAACGCGTCGCGAAAATAGTTTTTTCGTTGCCAAAAAGGGCGCGGGCTTCGGCTCGCGCCTTCTCCTTTTCAGCACAATCAGGCACAACTTCCAGCCGGCCAACGAATAATCCGCGTAAATTCGTGGTTAATTCCTCGAGGGGTATCCAAAATCATTGCCCGCGCGTTGAGGCAGGCATAGAATTTTCAGTTCACACCAGCCGCACGCCGAGGCCAATTGAAGCACGTCATCGCCATCTACCCGGGCACCTTCGATCCACCCACGAACGGTCATCTCGACCTGATTCAACGCGGCAGCGCCATTTTCGACGAACTGGTCATCAGCATCCTTCGCAATCCCGAGAAGGAGACGACGCTTTTCTCGCTTGCCGAGCGCCGCGACATGCTCACGGCGCTTACGCGGCCCTTCGATAACGTTCGTATCGACACCTTCGACGGCCTGCTCGTGGCTCACGCCACGCGCGTCGGGGCCAGCGCGCTGTTGCGCGGCATCCGCGCCATCAGCGACTACGAATACGAACTCCAGATGGCGCTCATGAACCGCAAGCTCAATCCGGGGCTGGAAACCGTGTTCATGATGCCCGCCGAGGCGTACTCCTACGTCAGCTCGCGGCTGGTCAAGCAGATCGTGCAGCTCGGCGGTTCCGTGAACGGATTAATTCCGGAGCTGGTCGAGGAGCGGCTGCACGCTAAGTTTCATACCGCGCGCCGGCGCAGCGATCGCGCCCGCGCCGCCAAGGGAAAGAAGGCCTGATTATGGCAGCAGGAGCGCAGTTGAAAACCGGGCTCACCGAGCGCATCAACCGCATTGAAGCGTCCGCCACCATGGCCGTCGCCAACGAAGCCGACCGTATGCGCAAAGCCGGCGCCGACCTGGTCGATTTCGGCGCCGGCGAGCCGCACTTCCATACCCCGCAGCACATCAAGGACGCTGCCATCGCTGCCATCCAGGCGAATTTCACCAAGTACACGGCCGTCGCCGGCATCGTCGAGTTGCGCGATGCCATCGCCGCCCGCCACGCCGCCGACTTCGGTTCCGCCTACAAGCGCGAAGAAGTCATTGCCTCCACCGGAGGTAAACAGGCGCTCTTCAATGCCTTCCAGGTCCTGATCGAGCACGGCGACGAAGTCATCATCCCCACGCCCGCATGGGTGTCGTTCAAGGACATCGTCGGCTACGCGGGTGGAAAGAGCGTGTTCGTCGCCACCGACGAAGCCAACGGCTTCGCGCTTTCGCAGGAAATGATCGAGCGCGCCATCACGCCCGCCACCCGCGCCATCATTCTCAACTCGCCGACCAATCCCTCCGGTGCGGTCATTGACCCGGAGGTTTTCACCTCCATCGTGCGCATGGCCGCCAAGCGCGATATCTGGGTGATCTGCGACGAGTGCTACGTCTATCTCGACTACAGCGGGCGCCGCTTCTCCGGCGGTTCCGTTACCGACGCCAAGGAGCGGCTGGTCATCATCGGTTCGCTCTCCAAGACCTACGCCATGACCGGCTGGCGCCTCGGCTACGCCCTCGCACCCGCGCCCGTGACCTCCGCGCTGGCCAAGCTGCAAAGCCAGTCCACCTCGAACCCGACCTCCATCGTGCAGAAGGCCGCCATTGCCGCCCTCACCGGGCCGCAGGATTGCCTGAAGGAAATGTGCGACGAGTACATCCGCCTGCGCGACCGCATGGTGAGTGGATTGCGCGCCATTCCCGGCATCCAGTGCAACATGCCGCAAGGCGCGTTCTACGCCTATCCCAACGTTTCCGCATTCTTCGGGCGGAAGGGGATCAACTCGGCCAGCGACGTCGCCGGAAAGCTGCTGCGCGAAGCCGGCGTGGTCACCGTTCCCGGCGAGGCCTTCGGCACTGCCCAGCACATCCGGTTCTCCTACCCGACCAAGCCGGAAGAAATCGACCGCGGCCTGGAGCGGATGAAGAAGTTCTTCGGCGGCTTGGAGTAAGACGTGTATGCTGTCGTCTTACTTATGATAGAATGTAGGAATGGATAGCGAATTTATTACAATGACGTCCAAAGGGCAGGTTGTAATCCCTGCTCGCTTCCGGAAGGCGCTTGGCATGAAGCCAGGCACACGGATCTCCGTTCAGCAGCGCGATGGGCAACTCATATTCCAGCCTGTCACCGACGAGTATATCGATAGCCTGTTCGGTATTCTGGGTGACACAACCGGCATGATCGAATCATTGAAACGGGACCACGAACTGGAAGACAAATAGTGAAGTCCTACGTTTTGGATGCGAATGTCCTGTACGGCTACTTAGCAGGCGAATCCAAGAAAAAGCGCGTTGGCGAGCTTTTCAAGAAGGCAAGCCGGGCCGACCGGCCGGTATTCATGTCAGTCGTGAACTGGGGTGAAGTTGCTTATCTGATCTGGAGAGCCAAGGGCGAGTCCACGGCCCGGCGGCTTCTCGCTGACGCGGATAAGCTGCCTCTCCAGCTTGAACCAGTGTTGCGCGAAGACGCCCTGGCGGCAGCTCAGTTGAAAGTCGTGCACAACCTTCCCTACGCCGACAGCTTCGCGGCCGCACTCGCTCTGCGCGAGCACGCCATCCTCGTCACAGCAGACCCACATTTCGAACGAGTCGGCAAACGGCTGCAAATCCTATGGTTGAATTGAGTTTGGCGAGTTCGAACGTGCAAGCCGCGCTTTAACCTTCCGCTCGGTGACCTACGTCACAGCCTCATGTGCCGTCTCCGGTTTAGATTTGTCTTCCGATGGCACGCGAGAAAGTACTCATCGTGGACGACGAGAGCCTGGTCCGCTGGTCTCTCCGGCAGAAGGTGCAGGAGTGGGGCTACCAGCCGGTCGAGGCCGATACCGGCGCCGCCGCCCTCAAGGCCGTCCAGAATGATTCCCCCGACCTGGTCCTGCTCGATCTCCGGCTCCCCGACATCAGCGGCATCGAGGTGCTCCATCAATTCCGCCAGACCGGTTTCACCGCGCCGGTCATCGTGATCACGGCCGACTCGCGTGACAACATCCGTGACGCGCTCATGAACCTCGGCGCCTTCCAGTTCTACGAAAAGCCGGTGGATTTCGATAAGCTCGAGTTCGCCGTCCGCAACGCTCTGGAGAGCAGCCGCCTGAAGTCCGAGAACGCGGAATTGCGCGGGCAGGTCCGCCGCCGCACTGGATACCACGAGGTCATCGGCGTCTCGCAAAAGATGACCGACATGATGGTTTTCATCCGCAAGATCGCCTCCAGCGAAGCGACTACGATTCTCATCCAGGGCGAGAGCGGCACCGGCAAGGACCTGATCGCGAAGGCCATCCACTACGAAAGCTCGCGGGCGGAAAAACCCTTCGTCGCCATCAACTGCTCCGCTATTCCCGAGACGCTCATGGAAGCCGAACTGTTCGGGCACGAGCGCGGCGCCTTCACCGACGCCAAGCAGTTGAAGAAGGGATTGTTCGAGGTCGCCGACGGCGGAACGCTCTTCCTCGACGAGATCGGCGAACTCTCCCCGCTGCTCCAGGCCAAGCTGCTGCGCGTGCTGGAGGACCAGTTGATCCGGCGCGTGGGCGGCGTGCGCGACATGCAGGTAGACGTCCGCGTGATTGCCGCCAGCAATCGCGACCTGGAGCGCGCCGTCCGCGAAGGAAACTTCCGCCAGGACCTGTACTACCGCCTCGCTATCATCAGCGTGTTTCTGCCCTCGTTGCGCGACCGCAAGGAAGACATCCTGCCGCTGGTCGATTTCTTCATCGAGCGCTATAACCGCAAGTTCAAGAAGTCGGTGCGCGGCATCAGCGACGAAACCCGCACGCTGCTCCTCGGCCACAACTGGCCCGGCAACGTACGCGAGCTCAAGAACGCGATCGAGCGCGCCATGATCCTGGAAGAGGACGCGTATCTGCGGCCGCTATACCTGCCTTTTTCGGTGGGCCAGGCGCCCTCGGGCATCACTGCATTCGAAGCAGCCTCGGGAGACACAGCCCCGCAGCCGCTTCCCAACGGCCGCACGCTGCCCCGGCTTTCCATTCCGGAAGGCGGCACTTCGCTGGAGGAAGTTGAGCGGGCGCTGGTGGACATGGCGATGAAGCAGGCGAATGGCAACCAGACCCATGCCGCCCGCCTGCTCGACATCAGCCGCGACGCGCTTCGCTACAAACTCAAGAAGTTCGGCCTCATGCAGTCGGACGAGAGCGAAGTCACCTGCTGATCCCCAATCGCTGAAATCATCCCTGGTGTGCGGTATTCAGGGAATTACCCGCGCTTGCCGGAGACGAACGGGTTGCCGGAGATCACGTAGCGCCTCTTCTTCTCGGCGGCCTTGGTGATTCCGACGCGCGGCGTGGTGGCAATCTTTTTCGGGTGAAATCCATCGTCCACGATGACCAGGTCGCCTTCAGTACTCACATCTTTGCCGTTATCGCGCGCGCGGGTGATCGCCATGGCCTGGCAGAGCCGGCCGGGACCGCTGGTCAGCAGGCGAAGCTCGCTTGGTTTTGTCGGGGGACCGTCGAACTTCAGGCCGCGCCGCCGCACCATCCGCTCGATTCCGTGCAGCGGCTCCAACGCTCGGATCAGCACGCAGCCGGCAGTGCCCTCGGGCAGGCAGGAGACATTCAGGCAGTAGTGGTTTCCGTAAATGAAATAGACGTAGGCGTGACCGGGCGGCCCGAACAGCACCAGGTTGCGCGCCGTCGGACCAGAGGCTGTGTGCGCCGCCGGATCGTCGGTGCCAAGGTACGCTTCGTCTTCGACGATGCGCCCGGCCAGCACGTGGCCCTTCTCGCGCCGGACCAGGATCTTTCCCAGTAACTCCTTCGCGACTTTGCGCGCGTCCCGGTTGTAAAACTCTCTCGGGAGCGGACGCAGCTTGCTTAGCTCAGCGGGAGTCATCAGTTGCTCGGGAATAGGCATCGCCTGACACCTGATACCTGACTCCTGAAGCCTACTTCAGCGCGCACAGCACTTCGTTCGCGTGACCCTCGGCCTTTACGCCCCGAAACTCCTGCTCGATCTTCCCGTCCGGTCCAATGACAAATGTGCTGCGCTCGATGCCCATTACCTTCTTGCCGTACATGTTCTTTTCTTTTACGACGCCGAGCGCATGGGCCAGCTTTTTCTCGCTGTCCGACAAAAACGTGAACGGCAGCTCGAATTGCTCCTGGAATTTCTTCAGTGCTGCGGGCTTGTCGGGCGACACGCCCACGATTACCGCTCCGCTCTTCTCGAACTTCTTGTGTGCGTCGCGAAACTCGGACGCCTCGATGTTTCAACCCGGCGTGTTGGCCTTGGGGAAGAAGTACAGAACCAGGGTTTTGCCGCGAAAATCCTTTAACGACCTCGGATTTCCATCCTGGTCGGGCAAATTAAAATCAGGGGCTTTATCATGGGCTGGCATATGAATCCTCTCCGGCGGCCCATTATCCTACACCGCACGCTGCGGCGCACCGTTTCCGTCATCCTGTGCCTGGTCGTGCTCTGCGGCATCGCCGGCGCGCAACTGCGCCGCAAGCAGAAGACGCCCCGCGCCATAGCGTTGGTCGAGTGGCCGGCGAAGGGCAATCCCGTGGTAGTGCCGATCGCCATCCTCATCGACGGACACTTTCACGACGCGAGCATCTACATGGCCGATCCCGTCCCCATGGCGCTGGAAGGGGGCACCGTCTACGAAGTGCAACAGAGCGGAGACCCGGTCGGATTCGCCACCATTGACGGCGTGCTGAACTCCAACGGCGCCTGGACCGCTGTCGCCAAGTACCAGACTAAAGCTGCGCTCGCCGCCGCCGAACGTAAGCAGGCGCCCTCCGTACTGCCCGATATCGAGGAAGGTCCACCCAAGCTGCACAAAGGCGGCAACAAACCCGCTGAGAAGACGCCCAACACTCCTCCGCCCGCCGACACGAAACCGCAGCCCACATCGAAACCCGAAGATGAAGGCCGTCCCACGCTGCGCAAGCCGGAGGAAGCGCCGAAAGCAAAGGCTCCGAATCCGCCCGCTGTCTCCGAAGCGAAGCCGCCCCCAGACGCCGAGCCCGATGCCGATCAATCCGGACGCCCGCGCCTTCGTCGCGGCAAGCCGGTGCAGGCGAACGTGGAATCCGCGCCCGCTCCCACCGGCGCTCGCACCGCCACCACATCGATGACGGTTCGGGGCAAGGAAACGCAAAACGCCTCTCCGGTCCGCGTACTGCCTGCGATCTCCGACGCCGGCGGCGCCGAATCGCGTTCGTTTGTCATGCCCGGCAGCGAGACCACTCCTCCGAAGGTGCGTACCGGCATGGAAGACCTGGCGCGCGCTGCATTGCAGAAGTTCGCCGCATCGCATGGGGGCGCCCGCCTGGGACAGCTCGAGAAGGTCGAGATTCGCGGATTCGACCTCTCGCTGACCAACCAGGCCACCGTCGTCCTGACGGCCAGTGCGCACGTCGCGCCCGCCGAAGCAGTGCCGGCGCGCCGTTCGGCCTCGCGGCGTCAAACGCCGCCTCCGCCGCCAGCGCCCACCGATTCCGACCTGACCTTCTGGGTCACGATCGTCGCCCGCGAAAACTACAACGGCGAGCTGCGCCAGCTCCAGGCGTGGACCACCGACAGCAAGCATCTCGACGCCTATCCGCGCATGGAACTGATCGACGCCCTGGATGCCGACGGAGACGGTCGCGGCGAACTGCTCTTCCGCGCCGTCAACGACCTGGGCCGCTCGTTCGTCATCAGCCGCGTCACCGCCGACCAGGTGGTCGCGCTCTACGACAGTGGGGAACTCGCGCATTAACTGAATCGGTAAGGGCCACAGCGGTAATCCAATTCCGAACTGGAGGATTTCATGCGTCAAAGGCTCGCAGTCTGGATCGCGGTAATGGTTGCCGTGTGGTCGGCGCAAGCCGTCGCGCAGGTTGCGCCCGCGCCCAAGCGCACCGTCATTCGCGCCGGCCGCATGCTCGACGTGCGCACCGGCCGCATGGTGCAGAACCCGGAGATCGTCATCGAGGGGGACCGCATCGTGAGCGTCGGCGCGGCAACCGCCGCCAACGCGCAGGCGATCAACCTGCCGAACCTCACGCTGCTGCCCGGCCTCATCGACGCCCATACGCACCTCACCGGTGATCCGTACCACTTCGGCTACCAGGAGTTGGGTATTTCCGCGGCGCGCGAAGCGCTCTACGGCGCCAAATACGCGCGCATTACGCTTCTCGCCGGTTTCACCACGGTGCGCAACGTGGGCGCCAACGGCTACTCCGACGTCGCCCTGCGCGACGCCATCAATGACGGCGACATTCCCGGCCCGCGCATGCTGGTGAGCGGCCCGGCGCTCGGCATCACCGGCGGACACTGCGACAACAACCTGCTGCCCTTCGAATACCACGCTTCGTCCGACGGCGTTGCCGATGGCATCGCCGCCGTGCAACACCGCGTGCGCGAGGTCATCAAGTACGGCGCCGACCTCATCAAGATCTGCGCCACCGGCGGTGTGCTCTCCAAGGGCGACGATCCCAAGGCTTCGCAGTATTCGCTGGAAGAAATGAAAGCCATCGTGGCCGACGCGCACCGCCTCGGCCGCAAAGTCGCGGCCCACGCGCACGGCGGCGAGGGCATTCGCCTGGCCAGCGAGGCGGGCGTGGACTCCATCGAGCACGGCACCTACATCGACGAAGCCGGCATCGCCACCCTCAAGAGAAACGGTACCTACATGGTCCCGACCATCTACCTCAACGACTGGCTGACCGAGAACATGGACAAGATCGGCATGCCAGAGTTCTACCGCAAGAAGGAAATCGACGTCGCGAAGGTCTCATTCGCCAACATGGCGCGCGCCATGCAGGCCGGCGTGAAGATTGCCTTCGGCACCGACGCCGCGGTTTATCCGCACGGCCTGAACGCGCGGCAGTTCGCGACGTACGTAAAAATGGGATTCACGCCGCTGCAGGCGATCCAGTCCGCCACGCTGAATGCCGCCGACCTGCTCGGCTGGAGCGACCGCATCGGCGCCATCGAACCCGGTAAGTTCGCCGACATTATCGGCGTCGAAGGCGATCCTACGCAGGACGTGACGACGCTCGAGCGCGTCCAGTGGGTGATGAAGGGCGGCGAGGTTTACAAGCAATGAACGCCAAAGCCAGGCACATCGGCATCGTTGCCTGCAGCGCGGAGGGCGCGGCGCTCTGCTACACCACCGTCTGCGTCGAGGGCGCGGCCATGATGGGCCGCCACGACCATCCCGAAATCAGCATGCACACGCACTCGCTGGCCGAGTACATGAATTGCATTTATGCCGGGAACTGGCAGGGCGTCGCCGACTTGATGTTGTCCTCGGCCGGGAAGCTGGCAAAAACCGGCGCCGACTTCCTCATCTGTCCCGACAACACCATCCACCACGTCATGCCGCTGGTCCGTCCACATTCGCCGTTGCCGTGGCTGCACATCGCCGAAGAGGTCGCTGCCGAAGCCTTGCGGCGCAACTTCCACAAGATCGGCATCCTGGGCACGCGTTACCTGATCGGCAGCGAGGTTTATCCCGAAAAGCTTGGCGAACGCGATATCGCCTGGGAACGTCCGAGCGAGCGCGAGCGCGAGGAGATCAACCGCATCATCTTTGACGAGTTGGTTTACGGCAACATCCAGCCGCAGTCGCTCAGCTATTTCCAGCAGGTGATCGAGGCGCTGAAGCGCGCCGGTTGCGATGCAGTCGTGCTCGGCTGCACCGAAATCCCGCTGCTGGTCAACGACGCCAACTCGCCCCTCCCCACGCTGGATTCCACCCGCCTGCTCGCCCGCGCCGCCCTCCGCCACGCCATCGGCGACGCGGTGCCTGTGCCATCCTGAGCGAGGATGCGGAGGGAAAGAGAATTTCCAGAGAGTGTCATCCTGAGCGAGAATGCGGCCATATGCGCGGGCCGCTTTTGCCCGCGCACGCCGCATCCGAGTCGAAGGACCCCTACTCTCACCCAACTGTCGGAGGCTTGCCCATGTACCGACCGACGTGAGCTGCGTCACACACCAATGTTCATGTCTTGTCGCGAGCCATCGCGGTTGCTACGCTAAGTGTCTGTAAATCCATGAATGCGTCTCGGTCCCCCTGACGACCGAAGACTGGCGACGGACGACTGTTTTCATGCGTAAAGTTCGTTTTACCGATTCGCTCCGCATCATCGCCCGCGGCTCCCTGAACTGGCCCGCCGGCCGGCCCATCGTCGTCTCGTTTGAAGTCACCGACTCCTGCTCCTGTTACTGCAAGCACTGCGATCACGGCGGCCCGCGCGACGATTCGCGCCTACTCAAGCCCGCCGACTACCGGCGTTACATGGAAGCGCTGAAGCCATGCGTGGTGCAGGTCTCGGGCGGAGAACCGCTGCTGCGCGACGACGTGGTCGAGATCGTGCGCGCCATCAAGAACGGCTCGACCGTCCCGTACACGATCCTGGTCTCCAACTGGTCGCACATGACGGAAGAAAAGTACCTGGCGCTGCATGATGCCGGCATCGACCAGTTTTCCGTCAGCCTCGATTTTCCCGACGACCGCCACGACGCCTTCCGCAGCTATCCGGGCCTGTACTCGCAACTGGAAACGCTGGTGCCGCGCCTGGCCCGTCATGGCTTCGACGACATCGTGCTGAACTCGTGCATCACCAGCGAGAACGTCGGCGAGATCGGCCGCCTGGCCGACAAAGCGCGCGCGTGGGGCGTGAACCTGTGCTACAGCTCGTACTCGGCGCGCCGCACCGGCTGCCGCGACTACTCGCTCACCACGCCCGAGCAACTCGGCGTGCTGAACACCGAACTGGACCGCGTCGAAGCGCGCCGCGACGACACCAACTGGCTGGTCAACGCGCCATCCACGATCGCGTCCATGCGACAGTTCTTTGAGAACGGGAAGATGCCCGGTTGCCGCGCCGGCCACCGCTTCCTGGTCGTCACCAGCGAGGGCTGGCTCCAACCCTGCTCCATGGTCTTCAAGAAATGGCGTCTCGAGGACCGCGCCAAGATCGCCGAGGAGTTCACGAACACGAACACCTGCGACGAGTGCTACGTATCCATCCGCTCCTACCTCGACAAGAGCTTCCCGCAATTGCTGTGGGAGAACGTGAGCGGGTTCCTGTCGGTGAAATCCAGCTAGCTGCTGGACCCGAAATTCACAAAAAACGGCAGCAGGTCTCCAATCTGCTCGATAGTCACATCCGCCGGCGGATACTTCGCCACGATCTCCGGATCGAGCGCGTAGTGTCCCTGGCGGGGGGAAACGGTAGTCACCTTCGACCCCCAAATCTTCTTCACCGCGTCGAGCAGCCGGAGCTTGTCGTCCACGAAGACGTAGTGGTCGGCCGGATAGCGCTCCGCAACATCGTCCAGTTCGTGCTCCTTGTGGACATAAATGAGCGCGTCGCCCTGCACCGCCTGGAACAGCCCCGAGCGCTTGATTTTGAGCGGCTGGAAGACAACGTCGCCATCGGAAAGGATCACCGCTTTGCCATGCTGGTTCGCCGCCGCGATCACGTCGAGCGCCTTGGGCAGCAGCCGCGTCGGAAACGGGTAGTTAATCAGGAAGTCGGAAACCGCGAGCACCTTCATCGAGTGCGGATAGCTCGTCCGATATTGCTGGAGCGCGCCCAGGTAGTCGGCGTATCCGACCAGGTTGCGCAGGCTTTCGAAGATGCTCCAGTAGCGCTGCTGGCGCTCGTGCCCGACGGTGCGTTCCAGGTAATCGCGCAGATCGGCCGCCACCGCATCGTTGTCGAGCAGCGTGTTGTCCACGTCAAACAGGAAAACGATTTTCTTTGCCATCATCCCCACCCGTTGGATGAATACATTACAACAGGGCGCAAGGCGCGTGCAGCAACCAGCGCATGGTAGGCTTTGCTCATGAGAAAAGCGTGTGGGGTGGTAGCCGTACTGTTGCTGGCGTGTGCCGCCTTTGCTCAGAACATGAACCTGGATGCGCGGCGGAAGGCACTGAGCGATCTTTTGACCGAGCAGTGGGAGTACCGCTTGCGGACTTCGCCCGAATTCGCCACCATCATCGGCGACAAGCGATACAACGATCGCGTGAGCGACTTCTCGCAGAAAGCGATTGACGACGACCTCGCGCAAACCAAGCGCTTCCTCGACCGCGTCGAGAAGATCGACACCTCCGGTTTTCCCGAGCAGGAGGCACTCAATCAGGCGCTGATGGACCGCCAGCTTCGGAATGAACTTGAAGGCGCGCGCTTCAAGGGTTGGGAGATGCCCGTGAATCAGATGGGGGGCGTGCACCTCGAGCTGCCGCAGTTTGTGACCCTGATCCCGTTTACCAGCGTCAAGGACTACGAAGACTACATCGCGCGCCTGAAGCAGGTCCCGCGCGTCTTCGACGAGAACATGGTGCAGATGCGCAACGGCGAGCGTGACCACCTGATGCCGCCGAAATTCCTGCTGGAGAAGGTAGTCACGCAGGCGCGGAACATCGCGGGCATGCCCGTGGAGAAGACCCCATTCGCCCTGCCGGTCGAGAAGTTCCCCGCCGGCATCAGCGACGCCGACCAGAAACGCCTGCGCAACGCCGTGCTCGATCAAGTGCGGGTTTCCGTGCTTCCCGCGTACGTGAAGTTCGCCAAGTTCGTGCAAGAGGAATATGCGCCGAAGGGGCGCAGCGAGCCCGGCGTGTGGTCTTTGCCCGACGGCGCGCAGCGGTACGCGTTCGCGGTGAAAAGGTCCACCACCACGGACATGACGCCGGAGCAGATCCACCAGCTGGGGCTGCAGCAGGTGGCGGAGATCGAAGCGCAGATGCTGGCCATTGCGCAGAAGCTCGGCTACAAGGGCATCCAGAGCTTCAACACCGCGATCGACAACGATCCCAAGCTGCACGACCGCTTGTACGCGCACTCGCGCCAGGAGATCCTCGACCTCTATCGCAAGTACACCGACCAGATGTGGGACCAGCTACCGCAGCTTTTCGGCCGCTTGCCGAAGGCCAAGCTGGAAGTCAGGCCGATCGAGGAATTTCACGAGAAGGAAGCGTCCACGCACTATGACCAGGGAACGCCCGACGGATCGCGTCCCGGGCATGTCATGGTCAACACCGGCGACTACGAGCACCGCAAGCTGATCTCGTCGGAGTCCACGGCTTACCACGAGGGCGTGCCGGGACATCACATGCAGATCTCAATCGCGCAGGAGATGCCGGGGCTCCCGCCGTTCCGCCAGCATATGTTTTTCGTCGCGTATGTTGAAGGCTGGGCGCTGTACTCGGAGCGGCTGGGAAAAGAAATCGGATTTTACCAGGACCCGTTCAGCGACTACGGGCGGCTGCAGGATGAAATGCTGCGCGCCATTCGCCTGGTCGTGGATACCGGGTTCCACTACAAGAAGTGGACGCGCCAGCAAGTCGTCGATTTCTTTCACGCCCATTCCGCGATTGATGAGCCGGACGTGCAGAGCGAAACCGACCGTTACATGACGTGGCCCGGGCAGGCGCTCGGATACAAAATCGGGCAGCTGAAGATCCTGGAGTTACGCGAGCACGCGAAAAAGGAATTGGGGGGCCGCTTCGATGTCCGCACCTTTCACGACGAGATCCTCGGCGCGGGTGCGCTTCCGCTGGACGTGTTGGAAACGCGCGTGAACGCGTGGATCGCGGAGCAAAAGAAAACCGCGCGTTAAGCCGGTCCACCCCGGACTAGCGCGAGAAGACCGTCCCGTGAGGGATTGCCTTGCCGTTGAATCCGTGCGGCCATTTCTTGCCCGTCATGTGGATCCCCGGCCGGTCGCTCCCCGGATCGCGGAAACGATCATCCATCGCAAGTGCACCACTCTCCGGGTCGAAATTGATGATGAAAAGCCGGTTGCCTTCTCCCGCTCCCGCCGAATTCAGAACGATGCGCCGGCCCGATGGATCAATGGAAATCCAGTGCGGCTGCTCATCGTCTCCGACTTTCAGCTTTGACACTTCGCGTGGATGTTCGGGATCCGCGATATCCAACGCAATCAGCGCATGCTCTTCCGGTACCGTCTGCAGCCAGTAGTGGCCGGTGAGGATGGGAACTCCGCAATCCTTGCCTTGGAAGCCTTTCACAAAAGTCGCAGTCGGCGATTCGCTTTCCGCGCCCCGCAGCAGGTAGAGCCCGCAATTAAAAGTGTGGATGTAGATGCTGCGCCCGTCCGGCAGCAGCCTAGGCTCGCCGCTGAAAAGGTTCTCGTCGCCGCGCGGCCCGGGCTTCAAGGCAATGCTGCGCAATAGTTTCAGGTCCGACAATCGCCAGAACTGGACCCATTCGGATGTCGCCGCCTTGTCCGCCTCGTCCATGTCAGTCGTAGTGGAGACGGCGCGATCAACGTCCGGCATGGGCAGCACGCTGTAGGGGTGGATTCCTTTGTACGCGATGCTGCTGTCGGCGGCGCTACCGCTTCGAATTACATGGCCGCGCTCGTCCATCTCCACCAGGCCGCCGATCGAATGCTCCACCGGATGCTGCATCCCCTCGTGCCCACCCTCGTGCAGCATGGCGCCTGGCCCCGCCGCGTACTGGAAAGTGGCCAGTACGTTTCCATTCGCCAGCCGGATGAAGGTGTGCGGATGGCTGAATCCGGCGACGTCGCCAAAAGAAGTTACGATGCGCGGGTGGAGTGGCTCTCGCAAATCGAACAGCCAGGTGCGTCCAGCGTGAAAGCCATTGGCCAGCAGGCGACCATCCGCGGGCATGACGTGCTCGGTGTGGTGCGGATGTGCTCCGGCAACGCCGGTCGGCAGCGAAGCAACGATCTCACCGTAATGCGGCGATGCCGGATTGGCATCGATCACCCCGAGGAAGTCACTCGCCTTGTGCTCGGCATCGCCGGCCCACACAAACAGGTAGGAGGAACTTGGCGGCGGCGCAGCCTGGGCGCAGCACATCCACAACAAGACCACACAGCAGATTCGACGCATGGACGTGCATTGTCGATATCGGCGATGCTTAAGTCAATAGTCCACGTTGGAGCGCGCGCTAAACCTGTCCTCGCAGGATCGACGACGCCGTCGGCTCAGCGACCGCTTTCGCCCCGGATTCGTTTTCGGGCACCGTGTCGCCCTCTCCCGGCGCGAGGAACATGTTCTGCTCCAAACCGTACTGCTTGGTATAGAGCTCGTGGTAACGTCCGCCGGCGGCGAGCAGTTGCTCGTGCGTGCCACGCTCCACAATCCTGCCATCTTCCACCACCAGGATCTGGTCAGCGCGCCGGATGGTGGACAGCCGGTGCGCGATGACAAACGTCGTGCGCCCGCGCATCAGGTAGTTGAGTCCTTCCTGGATCATCTGTTCCGACTCGGAGTCCAGGCTCGACGTCGCTTCATCGAGAATGAGAATGCGCGGATCGGCCAAAATGGCGCGTGCAATCGAGATGCGCTGGCGCTGGCCGCCCGATAGCTTCACGCCGCGCTCGCCGACCAACGTGTCGTACTGTTGCTCGAAGCGTTCGGCGAACTCGTCCACGCGCGCGATGCGGCAGGCGCGCAGCACTTCTTCGCGGGTCGAGTCGGGGCGCGAAAAGATTACGTTTTCGAAAATGGTGCCGTCGAAGAGAAACGAATCCTGCAACACGACGCCCAGCCGCGTGCGGAACGAATCCAGCCGCACGGTGGACAGGTCCACGTTGTCCACATAGATTGCGCCCGCATTGGGCGTGTGGAAAGCGGTGACCAGGCCGATGATCGTGCTCTTGCCCGACCCTGAAGATCCCACCAGCGCCGTCACCGTTCCGGGCGGCGCTTCGAAGCTGACGCCGTGCAGCACCGAGCGCCCGATCTCGTAAGAAAAATCGACATTATCGAACCGCACCGTGCCCTCCATGTCGGGCAGCGGGACGGTGCGCCGCGGGTCCTCGTCCTCGGGCTTCTCGGAAAAAATTTCGCGCGTGCGGTCCAGCGCCGCTACGGCCTCGGTAAGCTGCGTGCCGATGTTCACCACCTGGATTACCGGCGCGATCAGGAACGCCATGAACATGGTGTAGGTAAAGAAGCCGCCGACGGTGAGCTTGCCGGCCAGGATCTGGCGCGCGCCGACGTACATCACCACCGATCCCACCGCGCCCAGCAGCACGCTGGTGGAGAGCGACATCAGCGAGGTCGCGGTCAGCGTGCGCAAAACGTTATCGAGCAGCCGCTGCACGCCCGCGGCGAACACTTTCTGCTCACGCTCCTCGGCGTGATAGCCCTTCACCACGCGCACGCCGCCCAGGGATTCGGTCAGCCGCCCGGTGACTTCAGCGTTGATTTTGGCGCGTTCGCGGAAGATTGGGCGGATGGTCTTGAACGCCCGCTGCAGCGCGAAGACGATGACGGTCATGAACGCGCAGCCGATGCCGGTCATCAGCGGGCTGATCTTGAGCAGGACGAAGAATGCGATCACTCCGGTCAGGCAGCCGCCCACGAAATCCACGATCCCGGTGCCCACCAGGTTGCGCACGCCTTCCACGTCCTGCATGATCCGCGAAACCAGGGTGCCGCTCTTGTTGGCGTCGAAAAAGGAGACCGGCAGGCGGCTGACGTGCGAAAAGACCTTGAGCCGCAACTCGGTGATCAGGCGCTGCGCGGCCTTGGACAAGGTTTGCGTGAGCGCGTAGGACGAGATGCCCTGGATGACGGTCGCCACCAGCACCGCCCCGACCAGCGGGCCGAGCAGTTTGACATTGTGTTTGCCGATAACGTCGTCAATCAGCCACTTGGTGGAGGCGGGCAGCACCAGGGCGCAGACGCGGTTCACCGCCATCAGCGCAAACCCGAGTGCAAGCAGGCCTTTGCGTGGCGCGACCAGTGCCCACACTTCGGGCAGGGCTTTGCCGATGGGACGTCGCAGATGCGAACCGGGTATGGCGGAGATACGGCTGTGAGCCCGAGTTGCCATTAACAGCTAGATTGCCCGAACATCACGAAAGTCACAACTCTTGAAATGAATCAGTCCATCCGGATCTGCACCAGTTCCGGAGTTCCCTCGGGCGAGGGCGAGACCGGTTGGACGCTCTGCGGCGCGCGGTCGATCGCCTCATAGAAGAAAAGCCCCGGCGCGCCGGGGCTTCCAGTGGACAAACGCAACCGTGCTTAAAACACGAACTTCGCTGCAAGCTGCAGGATGCGCGGGCCAATGTCGTTCGACGGCAAGCCGAACGCGGTAGAGCCGGTCGTCTGCGGAACCAGGCAGCGCCCGCCCGCGGCAATGCCTGGGCAGGGATTGGACGCGAGCGCAGTCGCCGTGGAAACGTTGTACAGCGTTGTCCTCACCGCGGTGATGTTGCTGTGGTTGAAGACGTTGAACGCCTCCGCGATAAGCTTCAGATTAAAGCGCTCGTTGAAGCGGATGTTCCGGGTGATGCGCGGATCAACCGAGAAGATCGACGGCAGCTGGTAGGTGTTGCGCGCCGAACCTGGCACGCGCTCGTTACTGCGGTTGCCGTCGTTGTTCAAGTCGCTGTTGAGGAACGCCGAGTAGGGCTGGCCAGTTTGCGCGGTCAAGATCCCGCCCAGTTGCCAGTTCCCCAGGATCGTTTTTCCGGCCTGCGACAGGTTGGCCACGAACGGCGTGCTGTCGATTGTGCCGTTCAAGACCAGGCGATGGCGCACGTCGTTGAGGCTGCTGGCAAGATCGGCGCGCGGGTTCAGCGGGCTGTAGACGAGCTTGCCGTCGTCCGTACCCGGTACCACGGCGGTCGCATCGGGAGCATCGTCAATCGCGTGGCTCCACGTGTAGGAACCGCCGAACTGGATCCCGTTCGTGAAACGCTTGCTCGCTGTCACAATCAGCCCGTGGTACGTGGAATGCGCCGTATCCTCGAACTGGAAGATGCGGCTAAAGCCCGCGATCGGTCGCGCCGAGGGGTACGCCAGGTAGTTGAAGAGCGTGCTCGGCGAGCCCGCCAGCGAGATCGACGCTGCACTCGGCGCACTCAGATTAATGTCGCGTGTGCGCGTCAAGTGCGTGCCCCTAACGCCCAGGTATCCGATGGTCACGGACATGCTGTTTGAAATCTGATGTTCAAGCTGCAGGTTGTATTGCTGCACCATCGGCTCCTGGTAGTTGGACGCGAACTCATAGATGGTCGGAAGGCTGGAGGTGCCACCAACCGGCGGCGCGCAACTGGGGGCCGCCGTCGCAGCGCCGCACTGGTTGGCCGGAAACGTGGGCAGCGTGCCGGTGTAAGTCAGGGTTTGAACGTTGATGCCGTTGTTGGAGTGCGCCGTGCCGATCAGGATCGAGGGCGTGTTGCCGTAGAAAATGCCCCAGCCGCCGCGAACCACCGTCTTGTTGCTGGTGCCCGCCGGGCTGTAGGCGAACCCAAGGCGCGGTCCGAAATTATTGCCGTCCGTGTTGATCCTTCCGGTATTGATGCCCACGGCGGACGCCGCTGGATTCGTTACCGCCGGCTGTTTGACGGTCTGGATGTCGTAACGAACGCCCAGGTTCAGGGTAAGGTGCGAGTTCACCCGCCAGTCGTCCTGCACAAACATCCCCGTCTGCAGCATGTTCGGCGTGGTCCGCGCTCCGGTTGTGCCCGTGCCCGGGAACGCCTCCAGCAGGAACGACTTCGAGCCCGCCGTCAGCGCCTGTCCCGCGAGGTTGAGGCCGAAATCCTCCAGGCTGGTAAAGGTGTAGGAGCCGGAGAAATTGCCGGGGAAGAAGTTGAGGATGCTGTCGCGAACGATGTCGGCGCCAAACTTGAAGGTGTGGCGACCATGGACCCACGAAACCGTGTCCGTGTACTGCTGCCGGTGGATGGTGGTTTCGCGCGGGCTGAACGAATTGCGCCCGACGTTGAGCAGCGTCGTCCCGCCTTCCTGCACGATCGCCTCCGGATTGTTGCTGTTGGCAAACCCGGGCTCACTGTCGCGCTGGTAGCTGAAGCGGGCAACGTTGACGATGTTGTTGCGCAGCGTGGACGTCCATTGCAGCGCTGCGGTGTCGGTCTTGACGTTGGAATTGCCGGTATGTTCGAGCGAACTGAGTGTCGAGCCCGAGGTCACGCTGCCGGAGTTTTCCAGGTTGCCGCCCTGGAAGCGCTGCGCGTTGTAGCGCAACGAGAACTGGTTGCGCGAACTGAGGTTGTAATCCAGCTTCGCCAGGTAGACGTTCTGGTTAAACGTCGCGGGGTACGAGCCGGCGCGCGCCACCAGGTAGTTGTAGGCGCGCGTCTGGTTGGCAGTGAACAAGGCCGGGTTATTCGCGGATGCGGGCAGGACCAACGCCAGCGACTCGCCGAACGTGTTCCTCTGACCGTCATAGTCGAAGAAGAAGAACAGCTTGTCCTTCACGATCGGTCCACCGATGGTGGCGCCGAACTGGTGATAGTGGTACCCAGGCTTGACCGGCGCGGCGCGTCCGGCCGCCAGGGCGAAGGCCCGGTTCATGCTGTAGATCGGGTCGTTGGCGTTCAGGCCGCGGTCGCGGAAGAACTCGAACGCGGAGCCGTGAAAGGTGTTGGTGCCGGACTTGGTGACGACGTTCGTTACCGCGCCGCCGGCGCGCCCAAGCTCGGCGGAATAGCCGTTGGTGTTGACCTGGAATTCCTGCACCGCATCTTCGCTGAACTGGTACGGCGCGCGCCCCGAACCGGTACGGCCCAACGTCTGTCCGAAGAAGACGTTGTTGTTGTCAGTGCCGTCGATGGTCAGCGAATTGAGCGTGCCGCGCAGCCCGGCGAAGCTGATGTCGCCGCCGCGCACGTCCCTCACCACCGCGGGCGTGAGCAGCACGAAATCCATGAAGTTGCGCCCGTTCACCGGGAGTTCCGATACCGCGTGGTCGTTGACGGTCGAACTCAACTGTGTGCGCGTTGTCTCTACCACCGGCAGTTCGGCCGTTACGGTGACCGCTTCTTTTTGCCCGGCCACTGTAAGTGGGATCTGCAGATTGACCTTCGCGCCCACTCCCACGCGAATTTCCTTCACCGTGTGGGGTGCGAATCCGTCGTGCGTGGCGGTCAGTTCATAACTGCCGACCGGAATCACAGGAAAGCGGAAGTAGCCGGATGCGTCGGTCGCGCCCGTCAGGACCGCACCCGTACCGGCATTCGTCAGCTTGATGGCGACATTCGGGAGGACTGCGCCCGAGCTATCGGTCACGGTTGCTTCCAGCGACCCTTGGTTGCCGACCTGCGCCCAGGCGCCGATCGAAACGAGTAGCGAAACCACTATGCAAAGCAGAATCTTTCCGTGCTTCGGAAGCATGACTTCTCCTTTTGCGCAATCCCCCCCGGTCCCCACTTTTGCGAACGCGCGCCCAACGCCTCTTTAGCGGTTGATGCAGCGGCTGCTAACCGGTATGTGCCAAATAAGGTACATCAAATGGCAGTGGGTGATGTGAGGAGAGTTACTGGGATATCCACAGAAATGCTGAGTTTTCCACAGGTCTAGTCCATCCGGATCTGCACCAGTTCCGGAGTTCCCTCGGGCGAGGGCGAGGCCGGTTGGACGCTCTGCGGTGCGCGGAAGAAGTCCAAG
>Ga0097691_1000307_pt1 | contig 45017 bp, 46 predicted proteins | sample NGESurdeep072012_8_FD_72858 | JGI IMG/M metagenome (GOLD analysis project Ga0097691, IMG submission 72858) | Arctic peat soil microbial communities from Barrow, Alaska - NGEE Surface sample 210-1 deep-072012 | ecosystem: Environmental > Terrestrial > Soil > Wetlands > Peat ... | reverse complement strand
AATGATCGCCAGCAGGGCGGTCAGCAGAATGATCGCCAGCAGGGCGGTCAGCAGAATGATCGCCAGCAGGGCGGTCAGCAGAATGATCGCCAGCAGGGCGGTCAGCAGAACGATCGCCAGCAGGGCGGTCGACAGAACAACCGTGGCCAGGGCGGCCAGAACGACAACCGTGGCCGTTATGACCAGGACGAGGACTCACCCGGCGGTCGCCGACGGAACCGCCAGCGCAGCCGCGACCGTAAGCGTCGGGGCGGTCCGGGCGAAGGCTCCGGGGGCCAGAACGAGACCGTCGAGGCCATTCACGAGGATGACGTCCTGGTGCCGGTGGCCGGCATTCTCGAGGTGCTCGACAACTACGCGTTCCTTCGCACCAGCGGCTACCTGCCAGGCGAGAACGACGTGTATGTGCCGCTGGGCATCGTCAAGAAGAACGACCTGCGCAAGGGCGACGCGGTCACCGGCGCTGTCCGGGCCCTGCGCGAGGGCGAGCAGATCCCGGCCCGCCAGAAGTTCAACGCGCTGGTTCGCCTGGACACCATCAACGGCCTGACGCCGGAGCAGTCCCTGAATCGCGTTCACTTCGCCAAGCTCACTCCGCTCTACCCGCAGGAGCGGCTGCGTCTGGAGACCGAGTCGAACATTCTCTCGACCCGGTTGATCGACCTCATCGCCCCGATCGGTAAGGGGCAGCGAGGCTTGATCGTCAGCCCGGCCAAGGCCGGCAAGACCCTCATCCTGCAGGCGATCGCCAACGCGATCACGACCAACAACCCTGAGGCTCACCTCATGGTCGTCCTGGTGGACGAACGCCCCGAGGAAGTCACCGACATGCAGCGGGCGGTCAAGGGAGAGGTCATTGCCTCGACCTTCGACCGGCCGGCCACCGACCACACCACGGTTGCCGAGCTGGCTATCGAGCGGGCCAAGCGGCTCGTCGAGATGGGTCATGACGTCGTCATACTGCTCGACTCGATCACTCGACTGGGCCGGGCGTACAACCTCGCCGCCCCGGCGAGCGGTCGGATCCTGTCCGGTGGTGTTGACTCCAGCGCGCTCTACCCGCCGAAGCGCTTCTTCGGTGCCGCCCGCAACATCGAGAACGGCGGTTCGCTGACCATCCTGGCCACCGCCCTGGTCGACACGGGTTCCAAGATGGACGAGGTGATCTTCGAGGAGTTCAAGGGCACCGGCAACATGGAGCTGCGCCTGTCGCGTCACCTCGCCGAGCGCCGGATCTTCCCGGCCATCGACGTCAATCCCTCGGGTACCCGCCGTGAGGAGATCCTGATGGCCAACGAGGAGCTCAAGATCGTCTGGAAGCTGCGCCGGGTGCTTTCCGCCCTCGACCAGCAACAGGGCATCGAGCTGCTCATTGACCGGCTCAAGAAGTCCAAGAGCAACGTCGAGTTCCTCATGCAGGTCCAGAAGACGTCCTCGATTCAGATGGACGAGGACGACTGACGACCGGTTCGGATGCATCCGGTGACCTGACTGCGGTGACACGAGTTATCCGCTGACATGGTGTGGCGAAACCCGTTCAGAGTGACTCTGAACGGGTTTCGCAGTCTTCGGGCAGCCTCTGGGCTGTTGGGAGTGACACCGCGCGCCGCCGCAGATGACACCGTCGGGAATGACCCTGACCCCGGCGACGTTTTTGGCATAGGTGCCTGATCTGGCACACTGATGTGTTGGCGGCCGGTTCCCGCGTGCGAGGGAGTCCTGAGCACACGATCCGGCACTGCCCCAACCTCAAGGAGCACACGTTGAAGAAGGACCTTCACCCCACCTACGTACCGACCACGGTCACCTGCACCTGTGGTGCCACGTTCCAGACCCGCAGTACCGTGCAGGGCGGCAAGATCTCCTCTGACGTGTGCTCTCAGTGCCACCCGTTCTACACCGGCAAGCAGAAGATCCTCGACACCGGTGGCCGCATCGCCCGCTTCCAGGCGCGCTACGGCAAGAAGGCCGACGAGAAGGTCGACAAGTAGCTTGCCTGCACGCCGGTCCCCGACTGTGATGGTCGCGGGGCCGGCGTTGTTGTCTGTCCGTTCTCGCTAAGAGCCACTCATGGAAGGTGCCCCAGATGCTGGAGTCCGCCGCGACCCTGGTGCAGGAGTATGCCGACCTTGAGGCCCAGCTTGGCGACCCCGCGGTGCACTCCGACCAGGCACTGGTGCGCAAGCTGAACAAGCGGTATGCCGCGCTGGCGCCGACCGTGGCGGCATATCACCGGTGGCACACCGCACGCGATGATGTGGCGGCGGCCCGGGAGCTGGCCACCCAGGACAAGGCGTTCGCCGAGGAGCTGCCCGCGCTCGAGGGGGTGCTGGCTGTAGCCGAGGACAAGCTGCGCCGGCTGCTGGTGCCCCGAGACCCCGATGACGACCGCGACATCATTCTTGAGGTCAAGGCCGGCGAAGGCGGGGAAGAGTCCGCGTTGTTCGCCGGCGACCTGCTGCGGATGTACCTGCGCTATGCCGAGCGTCGTGGTTGGCGGACCGAGATCATCGACGCCACCGAGTCCGATCTCGGCGGCTACAAGGATGTGCAGGTGTCGGTGAAGGCGCGCGGCGCCACCGAGCCTGGTGACGCGCCGTGGGCGCGGCTGAAGTACGAGGGTGGCGTGCACCGCGTGCAACGGGTGCCGGTGACCGAGTCCCAGGGCCGCATCCACACGTCGGCTGCCGGCGTCCTGGTGATGCCCGAGGTCGACGACGTCGAGGTCACGATCGACACAAACGACCTCAAGGTCGATGTCTACCGCTCGTCCGGGCCGGGTGGCCAGAGCGTCAACACCACCGACTCGGCAGTGCGAATCACCCACCTGCCGACGGGCACCGTCGTGTCCTGCCAGAACGAGAAGTCCCAGCTCCAGAACAAGGAGTCGGCCATGCGGGTGCTGCGGGCGCGCCTGCACCAGCTCGCCCAGGACGAGGCGGACGCGGTGGCCTCGGCCCAGCGCAAGTCCCAGATCCGCACCGTTGACCGGTCGGAACGGATTCGGACCTACAACTACCCGGAGAACCGCATCGCCGACCACCGCACGGGATACAAGGCCTACAACCTGGACGTGGTTCTGGACGGTGACCTCGACCCGATCGTGCAGTCGGCCGTGGACACCGACGACGCGGCCCGGATGTCGGCTGTTGCGGACGGGTCATCGGGTCTGTGACCTCGGGCTCGGTGGTGTCATTGCGCGACGCCGTTCGCGAGGCTGTCCGGGCCCTGTCTGATGCCGGCATCAGCAGTGCCGAGTTTGATGCCGTGGCGCTGGCGGCGTGTGCGCTCAAGACGACCACCAGCGAGGTGCACAAGCTGATGATCATGGGCGCGCCGGTCCCGGCGGGCTTCGATGATCTGGTGGCCGAGCGCGCCCGCAGGGTGCCGCTGCAGCATCTGACCGGCAGGGCAGGCTTCCGCCGGATCGAGCTCTGCGTCGGGCCGGGCGTCTTCGTGCCCCGTTTCGAGACCGAGCTCGTGGCCGGCCTCGCCATCGCGCATCTTCGCCAGGCTTCCCGCGTGCGGACCGTAGTGGTGGACCTGTGCACCGGGTCGGGGGCGATCGCCCTGGCCATCAAGGACGAGGTGCCTGCAGCGCAGGTCTATGGGGTCGAGCTGTCCGAGCTGGCTCATGCGTGGGCGATCCGTAACCGCGACGACCTCGGGCTCGATGTGGACATCCGGCTGGGCGATGCGACGGCGGCGTTCCCCGATCTTGAGGGGGACGTGGATGTGGTGGTGTGCAACCCGCCATACATCCCGGTGGGCGCGATCCCGAATGACCCGGAGGTCCGCGACCACGACCCTGAGATTGCTCTCTACGGTGGCAGCCATGACGGTCTGCGGATCCCGCTGGAGGTTGCTGCACGGGCCGGGTTCCTGCTGCGACCCGGGGGTCTCTTCGTCATGGAACACGCTGACGTGCAAGGGCGCTCACTGCCGGCAGCCCTAGCGACGACCGGACTGTGGCAGGACATCCAGGATCACGAAGACCTCAACGGGCGCCCGCGCGCCGTCACGGCTGTCCGCGCACGCTGATCAGGGGCAGTGATCAGTCCGTCACCACGACGTTCGCCAGCTCGACCAGGATTCGCTCAGCCTGAGCGTGGCTGATGATGGCGCCGGACATCGCGCGCAGCCGGTCGAGGTCGACCGGCCCAAGGTCGGCTCCGCGCAGATCGGCGTCGTTGAGCTTGGCATCGAACAGGTCGGCATTGAGCAGGACAGATCCGGCCAGGTCGCTGCCGCGCAGATCCGCCCCGCGCAGGGATGCCTCGGTCAGGCGCAAGCCCGTCAGTGCGGCATTGCCCAGGGCGCAGCCGTTCAGGTTCGCGGCATAGAGGTTGCTGTTCTGCAGGAGCATGCCAAGGCCTCGCGTGCCCTCGAAGCTCGTCCCCATCAGCCGGCAACCGTGGAACTCCACCTCGCTCATGAGAGCGCCCCCAAAGCGCGCGTCCGAGGCGTCCACCATCTCGAACCGCGCACCCGCGAGATCGCAGTCGAGGAAAGCTGCGCTGCGTGCGCTGCCGCCTTTCAGCAGTGCGGAATCAAGCCGCGTCCCGTTCAGCTTTGCCTCGTCGAGGTTGCAGTCATGGAACTGCCAGCCGGGCAGATCCAGTCCTCGCAGATCGGCACCTAACAGATCGCAGCGCACCAGGGTCAGCGGGGAGACGCCCAGCTCTGGGCGTTCGTGCAGCGAGGTGCCGCGCAGATCGAGGTCCTGCAAAGGCTCGCTGGCCACAACGCACGTCCCTTGGTCGCTGGTGGGAGGCTCCAGTCTGCCGTCTGTCCTGGCTGCCTTCCCGCCTTGGGTGCCCCGCGCTTGCGGAATGCCCTCGCAGTCCTTTTTGCGGTGCCATGCGCAGGCAGACGCAGTCATGGGAGGCCCCGTGGGGCAAACATGGATCAGAGGTGGATCTGAGCATCGTGGCCGCGAGCCGGTTGCAGCCGATCACCGATGCCGCCACGGCGGACGACCTGAGGCGCGGGTTCCTGAAGATGAGCGAAGCCGGGCCGGTCGCCCGGCCGACGTGGTGGATGCGTTCGGCGAGATCGCGAACGTCTTGGTCGCGAATCTCTTGGTCGCAACATCAAGGCGTTGCTGCCCGAACATGCAGGGCTCATGCTGCCCCAGGTGAACCGGGACTCGCCGTCGGGGGACGGCGCGGTGTCGCTCAGCCAGGCGTTGCCGGCCGGGCGCGGGCGCCGCTGCTCATCTCGCTGTATACCATCGCAGGCATGAGTCCGGTGATTGACTGCACGAGCGAGGAAGGCCTGGCCCAAGGAATTAGCGCTGCGGCCGAGGCCATTCGTCGCGGAGAGGTGGTGGTGCTGCCGACCGACACCGTGTACGGCGTGGGCGTCGACGCGTTCGCTGCCGATGCCGTGGCCGCCGTGCTGACGGTCAAGGGTCGGGGCCGTGAGATGCCGCTGCCTGTCCTGGTCCCCAACCCACAGACGGTCGATGGCTTGGCCGCCGACGTCCCTGCCTACGCGCGCGACCTGATCCAAGCGTTCTGGCCCGGTCCGTTGACGCTGGTGCTGCACGCGCAGTCTTCCCTGATCTGGGACCTGGGTGAGACCAACGGCACCGTCGCACTGCGGATGCCACAGAATGACGTCACGCTGAGGCTGTTGACCGAGGTCGGTCCGATGGCCGTCACCAGTGCCAACATCTCCGGTCAGCCGCCTGCCACGAACATCCTTGATGCCGCGACCCAGCTCGGCTCGGCAGTCAGTGTCTACCTGGAGGCGGGCCCATCGGCCGGGGGGCTGGCCTCCACGATCCTGGACTGCACCCATGAGACTCCGGTCATCCTGCGGGCCGGCGCCGTCTCCGCCGGACAGATCCAAGCGATCCTTGGCGCCGTCGAGCTGGGCAACTAGCCCAGCGATGGCCAACCCGGCGGTGCTCATCCGATCGGATGAGTCGGGCTGAGCCCCGACTTTCCCAGGACAGAGGCTAGAAGACTCGCGAGGACGTGGAGCGCGAACAGTCTTGCCCTGTTGGCGCCGTCTGGTACCGGTCAGGCTCTCCCTTCGGCACGGGGGTCAGCCGGGCGGGAGCTCCAGACACACGGGCCACCGCCGGGTGCGCCGCTCAGGCCTGCCGGGTGGTGAACTCGTTGCACGTGATGCTCTTTGCGTCCCGGTTTTCGTCTGAGCACCGACGTCGTCGCCGGATTGCCTCGTGTTGGCCATCACGCTGGTTGCCCCTGAACACTGGTCCGTCATACTAAACAGGCTCTGCGCCCCCGTCTCGAAAGCAGAGGCGAGCACCCCTTAGAGTTGGGCGCGCCACCTTGGCACCCCACCGTCACGTTCGCCTTTACTCGTCTTGGGAGCGCTCCATGTCCATGGACCAGACTTTTTTCGGCGCCGACTTCGGTCAGCTGAACAGCCAGGATCCGGAGATCGCCGGTGTTCTGCTCTCCGAGCTCGATCGGTTGCGCGGCGGCCTCCAGCTCATCGCCAGCGAGAACTTCACCAGCCCCGCGGTGCTGGCCGCGCTGGGTTCCACCCTGTCCAACAAGTATGCCGAGGGGTACCCCGGGCGCCGGTACTACGGCGGCTGTTCCGAGGTCGACAAGGCCGAGTCGATCGGCATCGAGCGTGCCAAGGCCCTGTTCGGCGCCGACCATGCCAACCTCCAGCCGCATTCGGGGGCCAACGCCAATCTGGCGGTCTATGGCGCCTTCTGCCAGCCGGGCGACACCGTTCTGGCGATGTCCTTGCCACACGGCGGTCACCTGACCCACGGATCGAAGGTCTCCTTCAGCGGCAAGTGGTTCAACGTGGTGCACTACGGCGTGGACAAGGAGACCGAGGACATCGACTATGCCCAGGTGTCGCAGCTGGCGCGGGCGCACCGGCCCAAGCTCATCGTTGCGGGCGGCTCGGCCATTCCACGCCTGATCGACTTCGAGTTCTTCCGCAACCTCGCCGACGAGGTGGGCGCGATCTTCTGGGTTGATGCCGCGCACTTCATCGGGTTGGTCGCCGGCAAGGCGATCCCGAGCCCGGTCCCGTATGCCGACGTCGTCACCTTCACGACGCACAAGGTGCTGCGGGGGCCACGTGGCGGCATGTTGGTCTGCAAGGCGCAGCACGCTGCCAAGCTGGACAAGGCAGTCTTTCCGATGATGCAGGGCGGCCCTCTGATGCACTGCATCGCAGCCAAGGCGGTCAACCTGCACGAGTGTGCCCAGCCGGCATACGAGGTCTATGCCAAGCAGGTCATCGCCAATGCCCGACAGCTGGCGGCTTCACTGGCGGACAAGGGCATCCGCCCGATCACCGGCGGTACGGATACCCACCTGTCACTGCACGACCTGCAGGGGGTCGGGGTGAGCGGCAAGGATGCCGAGGCGCGCGCGGATGCGGCCGGCATCGTGCTCAACAAGAACGCCATCCCCTTCGACCCGCAGCCTCCGAACACGGCCTCGGGCATCCGGGTCGGCACCCCCTCGGTGACCACCCAGGGCATGGGGACCGACGAGATGAAGGTCATCGCCGACCTCATTGCCCAGGCCGTGACCCAGACCGACGGAGATCCCGACCACCCCAAGTCCAAGGAGATACGCGCAGAGGTGACAGACCTGGTGGGCGCCTTCCCGGCATACCCTCGTTCGAGCAGCTGATTCACCGACTCCTTCGTTCTCGAGCTAGGCGCTGATCCATGCGGGAATACCTCCTGGTCTTTGTGGTGGCCGCAGTCATCACCTATGCCTCCACGCCGTTCGTGCGGTGGCTTGCCTTCGCGACCGGGGCGATCACGGCGGTGCGCGACCGCGATATCCACACCCATCCGATCCCTCGGCTTGGCGGGGTGGCGATGTTGCTCGGGTTCGTCGCCGCGCTGCTGGTAGCCAGGCGGCTGCCCTACCTGTCCCAGATCTTCCAGGGCGGCGAGATGGCCGGCGTGCTGATCGGGGCCATCATCGTGTGCGCCGTCGGGGTGCTGGACGACATCCGCGAGCTGGACTGGATGACGAAGCTGGCCGGCCAGATGCTCGCGGCGGGCGTGATGGCATTCCAGGGCGTACAGCTGCTGTCCCTGCCTCTGTTCGGTGTGACCGTCCTGCCAGCGTCGCTTCTGATCACCCTCACGATCTTTACCGTCATCATCTCGAGCAACGCGGTGAACTTCATCGACGGTCTGGACGGTCTGGCGGCCGGAGTGGTCGCGATAGCCGGGGTGGCATTCTTCAGCTACTCCTACCTCCTGTCGCGCAGCTACGACCCGCCGAACGTCTTCTCCTCCTCCACCTTCATCACTGCCGCGCTGGTGGGCTGCTGCGTCGGCTTCCTGCCGCACAACTTCCACCCGGCCCGGCTCTTCATGGGCGACTCAGGCTCTCTCATGCTGGGACTTCTGCTGGCGGCGGCGACGATCTCGATGACCGGCAACATCGACCCCAGTGCGCAGGTCGGAGGTAACCCCAACGTCGCGATCCTGCTTCCAGTCGTGCTTCCCCTGGCGATCTTGTCGCTACCCCTGCTGGATGTCCTGCTCGCGGTGGTGCGACGCACCCGTGCCGGACGCCGTCCCTGGCTCCCGGACGCCGAGCACCTGCATCACCGGATGCTTCGGCTCGGTCACACCCATGTGCAGGCGGTACTGGTGCTGTACCTGTGGGCCGCTGTGGTCGCCCTTGGCGTGGTGTCCTTCGCCTTTGTCGACGGCTGGCTGCCCATCGTGGTCATCAGCCTTGTTGGCACCTCGGCCACGGCCCTGACGCTCTGGCTACCCCGGTGGATGCCCGTCCGACGCTTGTGATACCTTTCACAAGCGCTCGGGGGATGGTTTCGGCGTGGCTGAGAAAGATGCAGAGGCGTGGCTGAGGACGATGCAGACGAGGTAGATCTCCACATGACCCAGAAGACATGAGCGCGGCGCAGGCTGCGGGGCCAGCCCCGGCTGCCCCGTTCGCGGCGATGTTTCGCGCCACGGTGATTCCGATGGTTGCCACCACTCCGTTCATCGTGGCGGCGTTCTGGGTCACCCGGGCGTCCCGTGGCGGGCTGGCTGCGCTGCTGGGGGTCGCCATCGCGGTGGCCTTCTTCGCCGGCGGTCTGTATGTCATGGGCCGGGTCACCAACGCGAACCCGGTGTCGGTTCTGGCCGGAGCCCTTGCCGTCTACCTCGGCCAGGTCATCTTCCTCGGCGTGGTTATTATCACCTTCTCGGGCGCACGCTGGCTGGATGGCAAAGCCTTCGGGCTTTCCATCCTGAGCGTTGCCCTGATCTGGCAGGTGTGCCAGGTGGTGGCCTTCATGAGGATGCGTCAACCCGTCTATGACCGGCCGGCCGACGAGCCCTTTGACGAGCCCGCAGACAAGCCTTCCCAGACGCAGTCCGCGTGACCAGCAGCGATGGAGGAGCACATGGACCAGCGCGAGGAGCCGTCGGGCGGGCCGCCGAACCCCGACGCGGGGCACGCACGGCTCGAAGAGGCGCACATGTGGAACGTCGTGTCCTACCTCATTTCGGGTCCGGTGATGTTCGCCGGCATCGGCTGGGCGCTGGATCGCTGGCTGGGGACCTCTTTCCTTGTCCCGTTCGGGATCCTGGCAGGGATGGCCGTGTCGCTGTACCTGGTCTGGGTCCGGTACGGTACGCAGCAGTGACGTCCGCTGGGCGCACTGGAGTCGGTCGAGCCATGCCCGGGCACGAAGCGAGCTCCGCTGTCTTGGCGGCCTCCCGCACCGGTTCGATGTACCTGATCGAGGAGACCCTTTGAGTCTGAACGTGCTGGTCAGCCTGGCCACGGCCGGCGGCGGCGGCTTCCAGACGCCGACCGCCGCAGATTTCTATCAGCCGCTGTGGTTCGACGGTCCCCTGGCGATCACCCGACCGGCCGTCCTGCTGCTGCTGTCGGTGGGCCTGATCGCCTTGTGGCTGGTCGTCACGACCAGGCGAGCGGCGATCGTCCCGAGCAAGGGACAGTGGGTCACCGAGGGCTTGTACGGCTTTGTTCGCAACGGTGTGGCCCGGGACATCATCGGCAGCAAGGACTTCTTGCGCTTCGTGCCGCTGCTGTTCTCGATGTTCGTGCTGATCCTGGTCAACAACCTCTTCGGGGTGATCCCGCCTTTTCAGTTCCCGACGATGAGCCGGATCGGCATCCCGATCGCCCTGACCCTGGTCGTCTACGTCACCTATCACTACATCGGCATCAAGCGGGTGGGTCTGGGCGCGTACTTCAAGAACCTCGTTCCCGCCGGACTGCCCGGCTGGATCGTGCCGCTCATCTTCGTTCTTGAGGTCATCACTTTCTTCGTCACGCGCCCGCTGACGCTGGCGTTGCGGCTCTTCGGCAACATGTTCGCAGGCCACCTGCTGCTGCTGCTGTTCATCACCGGCGGGCAGTACATGGTTATCCACGGCGGCCTCGGCATCAAGGTCGCCGGCGCAGGCTCGTTCGTCATGGCCTTTGTGCTGACCGCCTTCGAGATGCTGATCGAGTTCCTGCAGGCGTACATCTTCACCCTGCTTGCAGCCATGTACATCGCCGGCTCTCTGTCCGACGAGCACTGACCGAGATATGCACTTACGGATACACGCACTGATATTGCACACAAACATGCACAGACAGATTCATTCGCACCCAGACTTCCGCGCGGTGACGTGCCGTGCGGGGCACCAAGAACGAAAGAGGATCACATCGTGACCGGAAATATCAACATCCTCGGGTACGGCCTCTCCGCGATCGGGCCCGGCGTCGGCATCGGGCTCATCTTCGCCGCCTACATCAACGGCGTCGCCCGTCAGCCCGAGGCCCGCGGCATGTTGCAGTCGATCGCCATCCTGGGCTTCGCCCTGGCCGAGGCGCTGGCCATCTTCGGTCTGGTGCTCGCCTTTGTCTTGTAGGTCGACGCCGCGAACAACGCGGCCAGCAGCACACATAGCAGCAGTTCTATTGGTACACAGGCACTAGGAGACTCCCGTGCAGCTATTCGCCGGCGCGACGCATGTCGCAGCTTTGGTGACCGCCGGCGAGGCCGGCCAGCTCCCCGTTCTGCCCCACTGGGGCGAGCTGATCTTCGGCATCATCGCGATCACCATCCTGTACGTCATCGTGCAGAAAAAGGTCGTACCCAACCTCGAGAAGGCGTACGCCGACCGCACCGCGGCCATCGAGGGCGGCATGCACCAGGCCGAGGAGGCTCAGCAGCAGGCCCAGGCCGCTCTTGAGCAGTACACGGCCCAGCTCGCCGAGGCTCGGGCTGAGGCCGGGCGCATCCGCGGCAAGGCCCAGGAGCAGGGCGCTGCGATCATCGCGGAGTTCCGGGTTCAGGCTCAGGTCGAGGCAAACCGCATCGCCGAGGCTGCGCACAAGCAGATCGAGGCGGAGCGCCAGCAGGCCGTGGTCTCGCTGCGCAGTGAGGTGGGTCGCCTCTCGACCGATCTGGCCAGTCGTATCGTGGGCGAGTCCCTGCACGACGAGGCTCGTCAGAGCGGCATCGTGGATCGCTTCCTCGCCGAGCTCGAGCTGGGCGCAGTCCGGCCCGAGACGGTCGGGCAGGACGTCTGATGCAGGGCTCTTCGCGTGCGGCGTTCGCCGTGGGGCACGACGCCTTCGCGGCAGCACTGGGTTCGGGAGCCTACGGGTCAGCACTTGCCGGGGACCTGTTCGCCGTGACGGGTGCGCTCGACTCGAGCGCCTCGCTGCGTCGCGCGCTGGTCGACCCGTCCCGTGACGCCGCCGCCAAACGCGGATTGGTCGAGGGGCTCTTCGGATCCAAGATCAGCGCGGCGGCGGCTTTGGTGGTGAACGCCCTGGTTTCACAGCACTGGGCAGATGATCAAGATCTCGGTGATGCCACCGAGGACCTGGCCGTCGAAGCCCTGGTCGCCTCGGCCGAAGCGGGCGGCCGCCTTGATGCCCTGGAGGATGACCTGTTCCGTTTCGGACGGGTCGTGGAGGCAGACTCTGGCCTGCGTGACGCCCTGTCGGCGCACGGCGGGCAAGAGAGCCTCAAGGTTGCCTTGGTCGAGGCACTGCTGCAGGGCAAGGCTTCCACCGAGACCATCCGGCTGGCTCGTCAGGCTGCCGTCTCACCACGGGGGCGACGTTTCGGCCGGGTTTTGCAGAGCTACCTCGCCGTGGCGGCCATGCGCCGCCAGCAGCTGACCGCAACGGTCACCGCAGCGGTCAGCTTGGACGACGTTCAGGCTCAGCGACTTACCCAGGCTCTGTCCCGGATCTACAACAGGGCGGTCCAAGTCACCGTCGTGCTCGACCCCGCGGTTGTCGGCGGCATCCGGGTTCAGGTCGGCGACGAGGTTGTCGACGGCACGATTCTGCGCCGGCTCCAGGAAGCCGAACGCGCGATGGGGATGTAGCCCGGTTGCCGACCTGAGAGCGCAAGATGCTTGCCAAGAGAGCATTGCAGGAAACTGAATCCACGCAGAAACAAGACACAAGGCTTCGGTCCGAACTGAATTCGGGCCGCATACCAGGAGAGAGACACTGATGGCGGAGCTCACGATCCGTCCGGAGGAGATCCGGGACGCGCTGGACAACTTTGTTCGGTCTTACGAGCCCGGCGCGGCCTCGCGCGAAGAGGTCGGCCGAGTGATCGACGCCGGTGACGGCATTGCGCACGTCGAGGGGCTGCCCTCGGCGATGACCAACGAGCTGCTGAAGTTCGCCGACGGCACACTGGGTATCGCCCTGAACCTTGAGGCCCACCAGATTGGTGTCGTGGTTCTGGGTGACTTCTCCGGTGTGGAGGAGGGCCAGGAGGTCAAGCGCACCGGCGAGGTCCTCTCGGTGCCCGTGGGCGACAATTTCCTGGGCAGGGTGGTCAACCCGCTCGGCCAGCCGATAGATGGTCTGGGCGAGATCGTCGCAGAGGGTCGTCGAGCTCTGGAGCTGCAGGCGCCGGGCGTGATGGATCGCAAGTCTGTGGACGAGCCGCTGCAGACCGGCATCAAGGCCATCGACTCGATGATCCCCATCGGCCGTGGCCAGCGTGAGCTCATCATCGGTGACCGACAGACCGGCAAGACCACGGTTGCGGTCGACACGATCATCAACCAGAAGGCCAACTGGGAGTCCGACGATCCGGCCAAGCAGGTTCGCTGCATCTACGTCGGCATTGGCCAGAAGGGCTCGACCATCGCGGCCGTGCGCGGGGTTCTCGAAGAGGCCGGCGCGCTGGAATACACCACGATCGTCGCCGCCCCGGCCTCTGAGGCGGCCGGTTTCAAGTACCTTGCCGCATACACCGGCTCTGCCATCGGGCAGCACTGGATGTACGCCGGCAAGCATGTCCTGATCGTCTTTGACGACCTTTCCAAGCAGGCCGAGGCCTATCGCGCCGTCTCGTTGCTGCTGCGTCGTCCGCCGGGCCGCGAAGCCTACCCCGGTGACGTCTTCTACCTGCACAGCCGGCTGCTGGAGCGTTGTGCCAAGCTGTCCGACGCGATGGGCGGCGGCTCGATGACGGGTCTGCCGATCATCGAGACCAAGGCCGGTGACGTCTCGGCCTACATCCCGACCAACGTCATTTCGATCACCGACGGTCAGATCTATCTGCAGTCCGACCTCTTCAACGCCAACGTGCGTCCGGCCATCGACGTGGGTGTCTCGGTCTCCCGGGTCGGTGGGGCGGCACAGATCAAGGCGATGAAGAGCGTGGCCGGCCGGCTCAAGCTGGACCTCGCGCAGTTCCGCGCCATGGAGGCGTTCGCCATGTTCGCCTCCGACCTCGACCCGGCCTCTCGTGCCCAGCTCGCCAAGGGTGCCCGCCTCATCGAGCTGCTCAAGCAGAAGCAGGCATCCCCGATGCCGGTCGAGGAGCAGGTCGTGGTCATCTGGGCCGGCACCACCGGTCAGCTGGACGACATCGCGGTGGCCGACATCAAGTCGTTCGAGGAGCAGTTCCTGGATCACCTGCGCCGCGAGAAGGCCGGGTTGCTCGCGGCCATCCGCGAGTCCAAGAAGTTTGACGACGACACCCAGGCCGGGGTGCTGGAGGCGATCGACGCCTTCAAGAAGCAGTTCCTGGCCGGCGGCAAGGAGCATGTCCCGGTCGGGCACGAGCCGGAGGCCGCGCCCCTGCCCGAGGACGAGGTCGAGCAGGTCCAGATCGTCAAACAGAGGCGCTGAGCGCCGCCCTGGTGCTCACCTGCTGACCACCGGGCACCGGCTCACCGACGGTGAGCGCATGTCATACCGGATCGAACTCTATTAGGAGAGGCGGGAACATATGGGAGCGCAGATGCGGGTTTACCGCCAGCGCATCCGGTCCGTCCAGGCGACCAAGAAGATCACGCGCGCGATGGAGCTCATCGCGGCTTCGCGGGTCGTCAAGGCTCGTCAGCGGGTCCACGACCACACGCCGTATGCCCGGGCGCTCACCCAGGCCGTGTCCGCGGTGGCGACGTTCTCCAACGTCGACCACCCGCTGACCACCGAGCACCCGCAGGTGCGCCGGGCTGCCATGCTGGTCATCACCAGCGACCGCGGCCTGGCCGGTGCCTACTCCTCATCCGTGCTCAAGGAGAGCGAGAAGCTCGCCGAGAAGCTGCGCAACGAGGGCAAGGAAGTCATTCCCTATCTCGTGGGCCGCAAGGCAGTGGGCTTCTACAAGTTCCGCCGCCGCGAGTACGCCCAGGAGTGGTCGGGCTTCTCCGACAGCCCGAAGTACGAGATCGCGAGCGAGATCGGTTCTCGGATCACCGAAGACTTCGTCAAGGACTTCGACCTCGATGGTGTCGACGAGGTTCATGTGGTGTTCACGCGGTTCGTCAGCATGGTCGCCCAGGAGCCCGAGGTCATCCGGCTTCTGCCCCTGGAGGTTGTCGAGGGCACGGAGCCCCCGGCCCCCGACGAGGTGCTGCCGCTGTACACCTTCGAGCCGGGCGCAGAGCATGTTCTGGACGCGTTGTTGCCCAAGTACGTCACCGAGCGCCTCTTCAACGCTTTGTTGCAGTCGGCGGCCTCCGAGCTCGCTGCTCGTCAGCGCGCGATGAAGTCCGCGACGGACAACGCCGAGGAACTCATCCGTAAGTACACCCGGCAGGCCAACCAAGCCCGCCAGGCCGAGATCACTCAAGAGATCAGCGAAATCGTGGGCGGCGCCGACGCCCTCGCGTCCGCCAAGTAAGAGGGTAGAGAGAGCACATGACTGCCGTAACCAACGAGGGTGCCACCGCGCCTCAGCACGAGGCCGGAGCCGGTCGGGTCTCCCGCATCATCGGCCCGGTCATCGACGTCGAGTTCCCCGCTGACCAGATGCCAGCGATGTACAACCTGCTCACCGTCATGGTTGAGCTGTCGGGTGAGAAGAAGAGCCTCAATCTTGAGGTCGCCCAGCACATCGGGGACAACATGGTCCGCGCCATCTCGCTGCAGCCCACCGACGGTGTGGTTCGCGGCGCCCCGGTGAAGGACTCCGGTGGCCCGATCAAGGTGCCCGTCGGTGATGTCACGCTCGGTCACGTGTTCAACACGACCGGCGACTGTCTCAACCTCAAGGGCGACGAGAAGCTCGAGGTCGGCGAGCGCTGGGGCATTCACCGTCCGGCGCCGGCCTTTGACCAGTTGGAGTCCAAGACGGTCATGTTCGAGACCGGCATCAAGGTCATCGACCTGCTCACGCCGTATGTCGAGGGTGGAAAGATCGGCCTGTTCGGTGGTGCCGGTGTCGGCAAGACGGTCCTGATCCAGGAGATGATCGCCCGCGTCGCCAAGGACCACGGTGGAGTGTCGGTGTTCGCCGGTGTCGGTGAGCGCACTCGTGAGGGCAACGACCTGATCGTCGAGATGGATGAGGCCGGCGTGCTCGGTCAGACTGCTCTGGTGTTCGGCCAGATGGATGAGCCGCCGGGCACCCGTCTTCGGGTTGCGCTGTCAGCTTTGACGATGGCCGAGTACTTCCGCGACGTGCAGAAGCAGGATGTGTTGTTGTTCATCGACAACATCTTCCGCTATACCCAGGCCGGTTCCGAGGTCTCCACGCTTCTGGGCCGGATGCCGTCGGCCGTGGGCTACCAGCCCAACCTCGCCGATGAGATGGGTGTGCTGCAGGAGCGCATCACCTCCACGCGCGGCCACTCGATCACTTCGATGCAGGCGATCTATGTGCCCGCCGATGACTACACCGACCCGGCACCGGCTACGACGTTCGCCCACCTGGACGCCACCACCGAGCTGTCACGCGATATCGCTTCGCTGGGTATCTACCCGGCAGTCGACCCGCTGACCTCCACTTCGCGAATCCTGGACCCTCGTTACATCGCCCAGGACCACTACGACACCGCGGTCCGGGTGATCTCGATCCTGCAGCGCAACAAGGAGCTTCAGGACATCATCGCGATCCTGGGCATCGACGAGCTGTCCGAAGAGGACAAGATCCTGGTTAACAGGGCCCGTCGTATCCAGCGGTTCCTGTCTCAGAACACCTATGTTGCCAAGCAGTTCACGGGCCTGGAGGGTTCGACGGTGTCGCTGGCCGACTCGATCGAGGGCTTCAGCAAGATCGCGGACGGTGAGTATGACCACGTCGCCGAGCAGGCGTTCTACATGTGTGGAGGTCTGGATGATGTCGAGCGTCAGTGGGCTGAGATCCAGAGGAATCTCTGATCTTCAAGCTGGGGCGTAGAAATGGCGGACACACCTTGGGACCGAAGGTGGCACAGTGAGCGGTCATCCTCGGATTCCCGTTAGAATAAACGAATACGTTCGTGACAGGAGGAACCCGTGAGTCAGTTGCATGTCGAGCTGGTCGCCCCAGATCGCAAGGTCTGGGAAGGCGACGCCAAGCTGGTTACCGCGCGTACCGTTGAGGGCGAGCTGGGAATCCTGCCGGGTCACACGCCGCTGCTCGGGATCCTGGTCACCGGCGACGTTCGGATCGAGTCCCTGGCAGGTCAGGTACACGCGGCCACGATCGACAGCGGTTTCATCTCGGTTGATCACGACCGTGTCACCATTGTTGCCGAGGCTGTTGAAGCCTCCCGGATCAACGCCTGAGCCTACGGTGAACGAACTGTGGCTCACCAGCGAGTTCTTGGCTGGCGGCTGCCTGTTCATTGTCATCTTCGTGTTGTCCGCTGTCTTCATTCGGCGACGGCTGATCGCGCGCGGCAAGCCTCTGACTGTTTGTGCGCTGCGAGAGTCCGCTGCTGGCCGCTGGCGCTTCGGGTTAGTGCGCTACGGCGCGACCGGACTCGAGTGGTTCACACTCACCGGGATCTCGTTGCGGCCGGCCAAACGCTGGGAACGCACCCTGCTTGAGTTCGGTGCGGGCCGGCCCCTGGAACCTGGGCAACGGCCGGAGACCCTGATCACTGGCGCGATGAGGGTCGACTGCACCTATCGCGGGGCGCGTTTCGAGATCGCTCTTGCGCAGGCTCCATACACGGCGCTGCGATCCTGGCTCGAAGCCGCTCCGCCCGGACGTAACTCCTACGTCGCCTAGTTCGTCGCCGGCCGCCTTGGCGTCACCTGGTTCTCGGTCGACGGCACGCCTTAGTCCTTTGCCTCCGGCCCCTTTGCCTGTGCTCGTCCGCCGCCCGGCTGCCACAACACGTCCCCGCCGATGTCGAGGTTGGCAACCCGTCCCAGGATGAACAACAGGTCTGAGAGACGGTTGAGGTACTTGGCGGTGAGGGGGTTGATCCCGCCCACTCCCTTGGGGCTGCCCTCGGGCGCAAGCTGGTCGCCATAGGTCTCCAGGGCCGTCCAGGCGGAGCGCTCGGCGCGGCGAACCACCGTCCTGGCCACGTGAAGGTATGCCGACCCGGGTGTTCCGCCGGGAAGGATGAACGAGCGCAGCTTCTCCAGCTCGTCATTGAAGCGGTCGCAGTCGGCCTCGAGCTCGTCGACCCAGATGTCCAGCACGCGCAACGGCGGGTACTCGTAGCTGGCGGCCAGCGGTGTGCACAGGTCCGCGCCGATATCGAAGAGATCATTCTGTATCCGGACCAGCACCGTACGGACATCCTCGCGCAGCTCCGCGCAGGTGAGCGCCACGCCGATGGTGCTGTTGGCTTCGTCGGTGTCGGCGTAGGCGATCAAGCGGGGGTCCGTCTTGGTGGTGCGACTGAAGTCCCCGAGCGCTGTACTGCCGTCGTCGCCGGTGCGGGTGTAGATCCTCGTCAAGTTGACCATGGACGGAATCCTCTCAGACTTGGCACCGGTAGGCTCACCAGTGATGGAGCGGTTTCGTGTTGTCGGTGGTGCCAGCCTGCGGGGAGAGGTCTCGGTCGTTGGCGCCAAGAACAGCGCACTGAAGCTGATGGCGGGGGCCTTGCTGGCCGTGGGCAGGACGCACCTGAGCAATGTGCCTGCAATCATTGACGTGACGATCATGGCCGAGCTGCTGCGGCGGCTCGGGTGCACGGTCGACTACGACCCCGACTCTGGGGTCGTCGAGCTCGACGTCCCCGAAACCATCATGCACCGCGCTGACTACGAGCTGGTTCGGGCGCTGCGGGCTTCCATCTGTGTCCTGGGCCCGCTGGTGGCTCGCTGTGGCAGGGCGGATGTGGCGGTCCCCGGCGGTGACGCGATCGGATCCCGGGGTCTGGACATGCACGCCTCGGGTCTGGAGACGCTGGGAGCCACGGTCCATGTCAACCATGGTTACCTCATCGCCGAGGCGCCGGCTGGCCTTCATGGGGGCGACATCCGACTGGATTTCCCCAGCGTCGGCGCCACCGAGAACATCCTGATGGCAGCGGTGCTGGCCAAGGGAAGGACCACGGTCAGAAACGCTGCGCGCGAGCCTGAGATCGTTGACATCGCAGCGTTCCTGTCCAAGATGGGGGCCCGGATCGAGGGCGCAGGAACATCGGTCATCGCGGTGGAGGGTGTCAGCGCCCTGAGCGCGGTGTCGCACGAGGTGGTGCCTGACCGTATTGCGGCCGGCACGTGGGCTTTTGCCGCCGCCACGACCGGTGGAGACGTCGAGGTGGTCGGCGCTGTGCCGGCACATCTGAGCACAGCACTTGATCTGTTGGCGGGGGCCGGTTCGGACATCACCGTGACCGATCGTGGATTCCGAGTGGTCGCGTCAGGGCGACCAGCGGCCTTTGACGTTGCCACCTTGCCGTACCCCGGTTTCCCCACCGACCTGCAGCCCTTTGCCCTTGTCTACAACGCGGTGGCCCTCGGCAGCGCCATGGTTACCGAGAACGTCTTCGAGGCGCGTTTTCGCACCGTGCAGGAGCTTGCTCGGCTGGGTGCTCAGGCGCGGGTCGATGGCCACCACGTCATGCTGCACGGCGTCGAACGGCTTTCTGGGGCTCCCGTCCAGGCGAGTGACATCCGGTCGGGGGCTGCGCTGGTCATCGCCGGCCTGGTCGCCGATGGCGAGACGACGGTCAGCAGAGCCCATCACATCGACCGCGGCTATGCGGGCTTTGCCGAGGCGCTGCGCCAGCTCGGGGCCGATGTCACCCGCGAACCGGACGAGGCTGCGCGCTTTCTCTGAGTTCCTGGTCCGGGGCTCTTGATCAGGGCGGAGTCCTTTTCGCTGGGTCGTTCTGAATCGTTGCTGAATCGTTATCACCAGCCTCCCGGGGGTTTGGCCTGTGAAGGCGTCAAGATAGGCACAAGTCACGGGGTTGATTTCCGGGCGAGAACGATGGCTCGAGGGGGATGTGAGCATGGTCTTGATCGCTGTGGGGAGGCAGCCAGTGCGTGTTGTGGAGATGTCAGAAGGACAGGAGGTCTCGGTCTTCGGTCGTCTGGATGTGAACACGGTGGCCGAGGTCAGGCTGGCATTGCACAAGATCCTGGATCGGGGAGTCGGCGACCTGTTGATCCATCTGGTCGAGGCTGAGGTCCATGACGCCACTGGACTCGGGGTGATCGTCGGCGTCCATCATCGTGCGCGCCGTTTGGAGCGCCGGCTGGTACTGGTCGATGTCTCACCCCGCCTGGACCGTTTGTTGCGTGCCTCCCATCTGCATCGGGTCCTGGCGCGTGGGCCAGGAGGCGATGTTGTCACCATGGTGCCTATGAGGCAGGCCGGGGTGCCTGTCACGGACAGCGTGGTAGAGGTCAGCGAGATTGTGGTGCCTGTCACCGAGGCTGTGGAGCTCCTTAACGGGACCGTGGTGCCCCTGGGCGAGCCTGTGGTGCCTTTCACGCCGTGAGGGCCTCCCAAGGGGGCTGCACCAGCCGGTAGATTCAGCGTTATGTCAAAGGCACAAACGGATCGCCCCAGCAATGGCCCAGACAGTGGCCCAGGCAATCGCCCAGGCAATCGCCCAGGCAGGGACCCTGCGTGGGTCATGCGCACGTACGCCGGCCACTCCAGTGCCGCCGCGAGCAACGAGCTCTTCCGGCGCAACCTGGCCAAGGGACAGACCGGTCTTTCGGTAGCTTTTGACCTGCCGACGCAGACCGGGTACGACCCCGACCACGCGTTGTCCCTTGGTGAGGTCGGCAAGGTAGGTGTGCCGATATCGCACGTCGGCAACATGCGCGCGCTCTTTGCGGACATACCACTGGCGCAGATGAACACCTCGATGACCATCAACGCCACCGCGATGTGGCTGCTCGCGATGTACCAGGTGGTTGCTGAGGAGCAGGCCGTCGCGGACGGTCAGGATCCTGCGGCGGTGGTGAAGGCGCTCACCGGGACGACCCAGAACGACATCATCAAGGAGTACCTCTCACGCGGGACCTACGTCTTTCCGCCTCAGCCCTCTATGCGGCTGATCACGGACATGGTGGCGTACACGGTCGCGAACATCCCCAAGTGGAACCCGACCAACATCTGCAGCTATCACCTCCAGGAGGCCGGTGCGACGCCGGTGCAGGAGATCGCGTTCGCCATGTGCACCGCCATAGCGGTCCTTGACGCGGTCCGCGACTCGGGTCAGGTCCCCCCCGAGCGCTTCGGCGAGGTCGTCAAGGCGATCTCCTTCTTCGTCAACGCCGGCGTGCGGTTCGTCGAGGAGATGTGCAAGATGCGCGCGTTCGTGCAGCTGTGGGACGAGCTCACCCTCAGTAGGTATGGCGTGACCGACCCCGCTCAGCGCCGGTTCCGCTACGGCGTCCAGGTGAACTCGCTGGGTCTGACCGAAGCCCAGCCGGAGAACAACGTCCAACGAATCGTGTTGGAGATGCTGGCCGTCACTCTCTCCAAGGACGCACGGGCCAGAGCCGTTCAGCTGCCGGCGTGGAACGAGGCGCTGGGGCTGCCCAGGCCGTGGGACCAGCAGTGGTCCCTTCGGATGCAGCAGGTGCTGGCCTTTGAGTCCGACCTGCTGGAGTACGGCGACCTGTTCGCCGGATCCAGCGTCGTCGAGGCCAAGGTGAGCGAGCTGCTCGATGGAGCCAGGGCTGAGATCGACAAGGTCCAGGAGATGGGGGGTGCGGTGGCGGCGGTCGAGTCGGGCTACATGAAGTCGGCGATGGTCGCGTCACACTCACTGCGGCGCCAACGGATCGAGGCCGGCCAGGACATCGTGGTGGGGGTCAACAAGTTTGTGACGACCGAGCCGAACCCGCTCACGGCCGACCTCGATGCGGCGATCATGACGGTGGACCACGACGTCGAGGCCAGGGCCGCCGCCGCGGTCATCGCCTGGCGAAGGGATCGCGACTCCACCGAATCCGGTCGCAGAGCAGCCGAGTCGGCGCTGGCCCGACTGGCCAGCGACGCACGCTCCGGAGCCAACCTGATGAAGGCGTCCCTGGACGCCGCCCGGGCCGGTCTCACCACAGGGGAGTGGGCCCAGGCCCTTCGGGACGTCTTCGGGGAGTTCCGGGCGCCCACAGGGGTTTCCGGGTCAGTGGGGGTCAGCGAGGCGGCCGTGGGGGGCGAGCTTGCGAAAGTACGAGAGCGGGTCCGCGCCACCGGTGTTGAGTGTGGCGCACGACTGCGCCTCCTGGTGGGCAAGCCCGGCCTTGACGGACACAGCAACGGCGCCGAGCAGGTCGCGGTCCGGGCACGAGATGCGGGTTTCGAGGTCATCTACCAGGGCATCCGGCTCACTCCCGAGCAGATCGTCGCCGCCGCCGTGGCCGAGGACGTCCACTGCGTCGGCCTCTCGATCCTGTCGGGCTCGCACATGGAGCTGGTTCCGCGCGTGCTGGATGGGCTGAAGGCAGCCGGCGCCGGTGATCTGCCCGTCATCGTCGGCGGCATCATCCCCGACAGCGACGCCACGACCCTGCGCGCGATGGGGGTTGCTGCCGTGTTCACTCCCAAGGACTTCGGGCTGACCGAGATCATGGGCGGCATCGTGGATGTGATCCGAGCGTCGCGGGGCCTGTCCGCTCAGTAGCGAGCACAGGATCCCGATCGGCTCCAGCACCTCCGACCGGCATGACGGATCGCGTGAATCGAGGTGAGCCCGCTGGGCACGACGAGGTTGTCGGTCTTCATCGCCACGAGCATTGACGGGTACATCGCGACTGCCGACGGGAGTCTGGCCTGGCTGCAGGAGGCCGCGAGCAGCCAGGAGGACTACGGGTACCAGTCATTTCTGAACAGCGTGGACGGGCTCGCCATGGGACCAGGGACCTATGACCACATCGCCCATCTGGACCCGATGCCGTTCGGGGCTCGACCGGTGTTCGTGTTCACCCACCATCGGCCGCGGCCGCGCGAGGGGGTCACGTTCTGGCAGGTCTCACCTCCAGTCGCGCTGGAGCGCTGGAACAGGATGGGGCTGGGCCGGGTCTACGTCGACGGTGGCGCTCTCATCAGCGACTTCCTCGGGCAGGGGCTGATCGATGACCTGGTCCTGACCAAGGTCCCCGTTCTGCTGGGCGACGGCCTACCCTTGTTCCACCCGATCCCGCTGAGCACCCGGTTGCGACTGGAGGCAGTCAAGACGTGGCCCAGCGGCTTTGTGAACCTCACCTACTCCAGAGTGAAGAAAGGTGGCTGATGAGCGATCTGCAGTGCCCTGCCACCGTGCTCATCGCCCGCCATGGCGAGGCGATGACTGCCGTGGACGGCGTCCTCTCAGATGACGACGGCCCGCTGACGGTTAAGGGCCGGGGGCAGGTGCACGACCTCGTGGGGCAGGTACGTGGGCGCCGGGTTGCCGCGGTGTACAGCAGCCGGGCGCGACCCAGTGTCGAGTCGGCCGAGCTGGCGGCATCCGAGCTGGGCCTGGCTCCCGTGGCCGTCGACGGGCTGCAGGAGTTCTCGGTGGGTGACCTCGCGGGTGCGAGCTTCCATGACGAGGCGCGGTTCACGGAGGCGATCGAAGAGATCGCCGACGTCCATCGAGGCGAGACCGTACTCGTCTTCAGCCACGGCGCGGCGATGTCGCTGGCCATCCCAAGGCTCGCCGTCAACATGCGAAATGACCTTGCCAGACAACGCGTCCTGCCCAACTGCGCCGTCGCAGAGGTGGAGGTTGACTCCGATGGCTGGCGGCTCGTGTCGTGGCCGAGCGTGACGGACTCAGAACAACCGTGAGCCCACGTCGTCGATGCCCCTGAGGGCGTCGTAGTCCAAAGTCACGCATCTGATGCCGCGGTCCTTGGCCAGGGTGCGCGCCTGTGGCTTGATCACCTGGGCGGCAAAGACACCGACGACCGGCGCGAGATGGGGGTCCCGGTTCAAAAGCTCGAGGTAACGGCTGAGCTGCTCGACGCCGTCGATGTCCCCCCGGCGCTTGATCTCGACCGCGACGCAGGCCCCGGAAGCGTCCTTGCACAAGATGTCGACGGGCCCGATGGCGGTCATGAACTCCCGCCGGACCAGGGTGTATCCCTGGCCCAACGTGGCGATGTGCTCTGCGAGCAGCCTCTGCAGGTGAGCCTCGGCGCCGTCTTTGACCAGACCGGGGTCCACTCCGAGCTCATGTGCAGAGTCATGCAGCACCTCGTGCAGCCGAACCCGAAGGCGGTCGTCGGACTTGGCGTGCTGGACCACCCAGATCGACTCGACGCCCTCGGCGATCTCGTCCTGCTCGGGGTCGACCTCGGCCATGGCACACGGGGGTGACATCCAGTTCAGCGGTTTGTACGAGCCGCCGTCGCTGTGCACGAGCACCGACCCGTCCGCCTTGACCACCAGCAGTCGGGTCGCCAAAGGCAGGTGGGCCTGGAGCCGACCTTCGTAATCCACGCTGCAGCGCGCTATGACCAGTCGCACGGCGGGTATCTTACCCAGCCGGGAGGCGAATGTGACCAGCGCCTCCCAGGGGTCCCCCCTCCATAATTGGGGTTCCTCTGACAGACTCAGCGACATGGCTCATGACTTCACTGCAGTTGGCGTGATCGGACTCGGCACCATGGGTGCAGGCATCGTGGAGGTGTTCGCCCGTAACGGCCTGGACGTCGTGGCGGTCGAGGTGTCACCAGAGGCAGCAGAAAAGGGCCGGGGGGTCCTGCGGCACTCGACCGACCGGGCTGTTGCCAGGGGCAAGCTGACCGAGCAGGAGCAGAGCGAGCTGCACGACCGGGTGCGCTTCACCTCCGACCTGTCCGACCTGGCGGAGTGTGACCTCGTGGTCGAGGCCGTGCCCGAGCATCTCGACCTCAAGCGCGACATCTTCGCCCAGCTGGACCAGATCGTGAAGCCGGAGGCGATTCTGGCCACCAACACCTCCAGCCTGTCCGTCACCGAGATCTCCGTGGCCACCCAGCACCCGCGCAGGGTCGTCGGGATGCACTTCTTCAACCCGGCGCAGGTGCAGAAGTTCGTCGAGATCGTCCGGACCGTGGTCACCGAGGAGGCCGTCGTCGAGGACGTCAAGGCGCTGGCCGAACGGCTTGGCAAAGCGCCCGTGGTCATCGGTGACAAGGCCGGCTTCATCGCCAACGCGCTGCTGTTCGGCTACCTCAACCACGCCGTTGACATGTACGAGAGTCGTTATGCCACCCGTGAGGACATCGACGCTGCGATGCAGCTCGGCTGCGGACTGCCGATGGGCCCCCTGGCACTGATGGACCTGATCGGCCTCGACACGGCCTACGAGATCCTGGACACGATGTACAAGCAGGGGCGTGACCGGCTGCACGCGCCGAGCCCCATCATCAAGCAGATGGTCACCGGGGGGCTCAAGGGTCGCAAGAACGGCCGAGGCTTCTACACCTACGACGAGGCCGGAAGTTCCACGGTTGTCCCCGACAACCTCACGCCCCCCGAGCATGGCGTCCATGAGGGTGGCCTGCGAACCGTGAAAACTGTTGGCGTCGTTGGCTCTGGCACGATGGCGACCGGGATCGTCGAGGTCTTCGCCAAGGCCGGCTATGACGTGACGTACGTGGCGCGCTCGGCTGCCAAGGTCGAGGCGGTCAAGGTTGCCATTGCCAAGAGCCTGGAGAAGGCGGTCCAGCGGGGCAAGCTCAGCGACGATGACCGCAACAAGGTCGCGGGGCGTCTTAACGGCACGACGGCCCTTGAGGACCTGGCCCAGGTCGACCTGGTGGTCGAGGCTGTCGTGGAGGACCTCAAGGTCAAGCAGGCGCTGTTCGAGAACCTCGACGAGATCTGCAAGCCGGGCGCGATCCTGGCCACGACCACGTCCTCGCTGCCGGTCATCGAGTGCGCAGTGATGACCAAGCGCCCGCAGGACGTCGTGGGCATGCACTTCTTCAACCCTGCCCAGATCATGAAGCTCGTCGAGGTCGTTCATACGGTCACGACTGCGGACGACGTCGTGGCCACCACTCAGGACCTGTGTCGCAAGATCGGCAAGCACCCGGTGACCTGTGGGGACCGCGCTGGCTTCATCGTCAACGCCCTGCTCTTCCCCTACCTCAATGACGCGGTCAAGATGCTCGAGGCGCGCTACGCCAGCGCCGATGAGATCGACACCGCCATGAAGACCGGCTGTGCTTACCCGATGGGCCCGTTCGAGCTTCTGGACGCGGTCGGTCTCGACGTCTCCCTCGCCATCCAGCGTGAGCTCTACCTCGAGTTCCGTGAGCGCGGGTTCGCCCCCGCGCCGCTGCTGGAGCACCTGGTCACCGCCCGCTACCTCGGTCGCAAGGTGGGACGCGGCTTCCGCACCTACCCCTGATCGGGCGGGTCGGCGCGGGCAATGGGCCCAACCCTGCTGGAAGGTTTGGACAAACCGGTCGGTTACCGGGTGCGCGCCGACCCGGTCGGCCACCCCTTCGCCCTGGTCACGCCCGAAGACCTCGCCTGGCGTGGCGGGATTGCCCGACCGCCGCGATCACCATGGCGCCGGATCGTGTCCGGACCACCCTGGCCGCCTACCCTGGAGTCATGCCCCGACCACATCGCCGACGTCCCGAGGGCACCGAGCTCGATCTGAACCGCGCCATCGGTGGGGTCGAGCGCCGTGAGTCCCACAGCGACGGTGAGTGGTTCGTCCGCCGGGTCAGCGGCGCCGGCTCCAGCAAATCCTTCCGTTGCCCGGGCTGCCAACAAGAGGTGGCAGCCGGCGTACCCCATGTGGTTGCGTGGCCGGCTGATGGAATGGGCGGCCTGGAGGACCGCCGACACTGGCACACCCCCTGCTGGACCGCTCGTGGCCGGCGCACACCCAGAGGATCTTCTCGATGAATCCAGGCCTTCGATGACAGTGTTGTTTCAATGAGTGTTGGCGAGCATGCGATCCGGGCCAGTACGGTTCTGCCGGCACGTCGTCGCGACATCGAGTTGCACACGGCGGACGGACTGCGTCTGGTGGGGGAGTTGGCCCTGCCACTGGAACGGGACCCGGTCGCGACCCTGGTGACCCTGCACCCGTTGCCCACCCACGGCGGCTTCATGGACAGTCACGTGTTGAAGAAGGCGTCCTACCGCCTGCCTGCGCTGGCCGACATCGCCGTCCTGCGGTTCAACACCCGTGGCACGACCTCGCCGCGTGGCACCTCCGAGGGCGCCTTCCACGAGGCCCGCGACGAGCGGTTCGACGTCGCCGCGGCCATCGAGTTCGCCCGGGTCGCGCAGGACCCTGCGCTGCCGAACCGGTGGCTGCTCGGGTGGTCCTTCGGCACCGACCTTGCCCTGATGTACGGCAACGACCCCGCGGTTGCCGGCGCCATCCTGCTCAGCCCACCGCTGAAGTTCAGCGGTCCGGAGCATCTGCAGGGGTGGGCGAGATCAGGAAAGCCGCTGGTCGCACTGGTGCCCGAGCTCGACGACTACCTGAGACCCAAGGAGGCGGCGCAGCGCTTCGCCACCATCGCCCAGGCGAGAGTCGTTGGCGTCCAGGGCGCCAGACACCTGTGGGTGGGGGAGAACTACGTGCGCCGGGCGCTCGACGAGATTGTGGCCACAGTGTGCCCGGGCGCCGCGCCCTTGCCGACCACCTGGGACGGTGAGGTCGTCCAGGGTCCGGTCTGAGGGCCAGCTCAGGATTCAGACCGGGAGCACGGCCAGGTCTGGCGGCCGCTGGTTGATGGTCCACGATGCCCTCGAGATCTCAGGCAACACAGAAGAGGTTCGAAACCCAAGACGAGGCTGTGCCTCAGGCCTCGGTCACTGGATCTGCTCAGCGGTCGCATCGACCTTTCAGGGGTCTGCGAACCGGTTGATCGCGGGCAGGAGGGCCGCCCGTGTCTCCAGGTCCGTGGCGCCAAGACCGGTGTGCGGGGCGAGGGCGAGCACCCCGACCTTGCCCTGGTGCAGGTTGCGGTGGACGTCGAACGCCGCCTGTCCGACATGGTCCAGGGAGTAGGTCTTGCTCAGCGTTGGGTGGATCAGCCCCCGGTGGATCAGATCGTTGGCCTCCCACGCCTCGCGGTAGTTGGCGAAGTGCGAGCCGACGATGCGCTTGAGGCTCATCCACAGGTACCGGTTGTCGTACTCGTGCAGGAACCCTGAGGTCGATGCGCAGGTCACGATGGTCCCACCCCGGCGCGCGACGAAGACGCTGGCACCGAAGGTCTCACGGCCCGGGTGCTCGAAGACGATGTCGGGGTCCCGGGCGCCGGTCAGCTCGCGAATCTTGGCGCCGAAGCGCTTCCACTCGCGTGGGTCCTGGGTGTGGGCGTCCTTCCAGAAGCGGTAGCCCTCGCCGGTGTCGTGGCTGCGGTCGATGACCAGCGTGGCGCCCATCTTGCGGCAGATGTCGGCCTTGTCGGGGCTGGACACCACACAGATCGGGGTGGCACCGGAGGCCAGCGCCATCTGCGTGGCGTACGAGCCGAGTCCGCCGCTGGCCCCCCAGATGAGGACGACATCGCCGAGCTTCATCCCGGCGCCGTTGCGCGAGACCAGCTGACGGTAGGCCGTGCTGTTGACCAGCCCGGGCGAGGCGGCCTCCTCCCAGGTGAGGTGGCTTGCCTTGGGCATCAGCTGGTTGGCCTTGACCAGCGCCAGGTCGGCCAGGCCGCCGAAGTTGGTCTCGAAACCCCAGATGCGTTGTTCAGGGTCCAGCATCGTGTCGTTGTGGCCGTCGGCGTTTTCGAGCTCGACGGACAGGCAGTGTGCGACGACCTCGTCGCCGGGCTTCCAGGCGTTGACACCGGGGCCAGTGCGAAGGACGATGCCGCACAGGTCGGAGCCGACCACGTGATAGGGCAGGTCGTGCTTCTTGGTTGCCGGCGAGAGCCGGCCATAGCGCTCGAGGAAGCCGAAGGTCGACATGGGCTCAAAGATCGAGGTCCACACGGTGTTGTAGTTGATGGCGCTGGCCATCACCGCCACCAGCGCCTCGCCCGGGCCGAGCTCTGGGACGTCAACCTCCTCCACGTGCAGGCTCTTGCGCGGGTCCTTGTCCCGGCTGGGCAGGCCGGCAAACATCTCGACCTCGTCTTTGTGCACCGTGACGGCGCGGTATCTCGCCGGGATCTCGAGAGCCGAGTACGTTTCCGGCGATCGGTCGCCGGAGAGGATCGCATCGCGAATGGCCTGCATCGTGGTACTCCTGGGGACGGGCGGGCAGAACGGAACCTGGTGTGTCCGTTGAAACTACTTGTGTGCGGGTGTGAAGGGGAAGTCCATGTGAGTTTCACCGCACGGTGACCTGGCTCACCGTAGAGAACACAGCTCCGATACCGTCGCGAATGCGAACCCATCTGCCTTGAGCCCGGTGATGATGGCGTCGAGATTGTCGATCGTCACGAGTCGGTTGCTCGGCCCGGTGTCGTGAGCCAGGATGATCGAGCCGGGCTGGACAGCCTTGCGGATGGCTTGGATGATGCCGGCGGGCTTGTCCTCGAAGCGATTCTCGTTCATCTGGGTGTTCCACAGCACGGTGGTCAGCCCCTGCTCGGCGGCGGCCAGGAAGGAGGAACCCGCCAGGTGCCCGTATGGAGGCCGGAACAGCATGGGGCGCCTGCCGTAGACCTGCTCCCTGATCGCCGAGGTGCGTGCCAGCTGGTCAGTGCACTCGGCGTAGTCCAGCCGAGCGAGGTCGGGGTGGTCCCACGTGTGGTTACCCAGCTCGTGGATGCCGATGGAGTCGGCGTGGACTGCCCCGTGGCGCAGCACGTTGATTCCCTTGAGGAAGAACGTCGCCGGCACGCCGTGCCTGGCCAAAGTCGCCAGAACCCGGGGGGTCCAGTCGGCATCGGCCCGTCGTCGAACGTCAGAGCCACTCGTCTGCGGCCGGTCGGGCCCGACCAGAGCACAGAGCTACCGGGGGCCGACGGCGGCGAAAGATCCGGGCGGATCCCGGATGCGAAGCCGCCATAGAACTGCAGGGGCGTCGTGCTCTGAGCCTGGGCAGAGGCCTTCTCGGCGCTGGTCATCCCGAGCGCCCCGACGGCCGAGGCGCCCATCCCAGTCAGTATGTCCCGCCTGCTCAAACCCACCGGCACATCCTAGATGAGTCGAGCTGAGCAGCATCTGAGCTGATCCTGGTGCCAGAGTTCGTCCATTCGTTCGTCGCCCCCTCGGTAGGCCCCGGCTGCGGCCGTCATCTGAGAATGTGGCTTTGGCCACGGGCGACGTCTGGGTCAGCCGGGAGGAGAGCTGTGAGATGAGGTCTGGCGTGGTCGGCTGCGCTGATGGGCTCTGCGGCGATGTCTGTTGCCCTGATGGCGGCCACCCCCGGGGCAACGGCGACCCCGGACGCGCAGCCGGGTCTGGCCACCGGCCCGGGCTGACGAGCCACCCAGGAGGTCCCGGGCCCGGTTCCTCGCGGGCCGATCGCCGATACGACATGGCTGTCTTTGGGCTCGGTTCCGGGCAAGGGCACGCGCTGGCAGGAGATGAGCAGGACGGCGCTGCTCGATCTGCACCAGCTCTCCCGCCAGAACGGTGCGGTGGCGGCCGGGGCAGGCGGTCGCTGGAACTACTCCTGGCCGCGTGACACCGCCTTCGTTGCCGTGGCGATGGCGCGCACAGGTCACCAGGGCGAGGCACTGCAGGCGTTGAGGTTCCTACAGCACGTGCAGCTTGTCGATGGCGGTTTCGAGGCGCGTTACCTCCTGGACGGAAGTGGCCCGCCAGATGATCGCGCCCGCCAGTCCGATGGCGCGGGCTGGGCGTTGTGGGCGGCCTGGGAGGTCAGTCGATCCTCGGGGGACGCGGGCGCTGCGGCCAGCCTGCGCTCGCTGCTCGACAATGCCACGGGATTCGCCCTGGCCGCCACGGACAACGGCCGTCAGCTCCCGCCGGCCTCCCCTGACTACTGGGAGGTGGGGGTCAGTCGCACCTCTTTGGGCACGGTCGCGCCACTGCTGGCTGGTCTTGAGGCGAGCCAGAAGATGTATGTCGCGCTCGGCGAGCGCGGGCTCGCCGAGCGCTCCGGAGCTGCGGCGACACGGCTTCGCACCATCATCGAGCAACAGTTCGCAGGCGGCTGGGAGCGGTTCGGCTCACAGGGACACCGCGGCGGCGGACTGGACGCTGCGGTGACCTTCCTGATGCCGCCGTTCGCCCAGTCGCCGTCCTCGCAGGTTGTGGACGCCTGGACGCGCTACCAGCTGGACGCGCGCCGACCCGGCGGAGGCCTCGCCCCGGAGTCGCAGTGGAAGCACGACGGGATCTCGTGGACGCCCGAGACCGCCCTGGTCGCCTACACGGCTGCGATGAGCGGGCGTCCCGACCTGTCAGCTCACTGGCTGGACTGGCTCAATGAGCACCGCACAGCATGGGGGAGCCTGCCCGAGAAGGTGCTCGCCACGGGCGCCCCCGCCGGGCCGGCGCCTCTTGCGTGGACCGCGGCCCTCGTCGTGCTGACGAGCGCCGAGCTGGCGGCCCAGCAACAACCCGGCAGCAAGGTAGTCCTGCCAGTGCGGGTGGCTCAGCCCGCCGGGGTGGCGGCCGGCTCGACGAGCTCGACGAGTACCCCACCGGCGTCCTTGGGGTGAATGAAGTTGACCCGGCTGTCGGAGGTGCCGCGGCGTGGCTCTTCAAACAGCAGCCGAAGTCCCCGCTGACGCAGTGTCGCCGACACGGCCTCGAGGTCGACGACGCGGTAGGCCATCTGTTGAATCCCGGGGCCCGATCGGTCCAGGAACTTGGCGATCGTCGACTCCGGTGACAGGGGTGCGAGCAGCTGGATGCACGACCCGGACTGGCCCACGCCCATCATCGCCTCGCGTACACCCTGCTCCTCGTTGACCTCTTCGTGCAGGAGGCGCATCCCGTAGGTGTCGCGGTAGAAGGCGATCGCCGTATCGAGGTCGCTCACAGCCACGCCAACGTGGTCGATAGCAGTGAACAGGTCGTCAGGCTGGTGGCTCATGGGGTCAGCCTAGGCGACTGCAGCGACGGTCTCCGGTCGCTGCGGGCTGGTTCGGGGTGTGTCGATGACCACGGTTCACGACCCGCGCTGCGCGGCTAGGATGTCGGCCAAGGAGCTTGTTCGCAAGCCTTAGACCCACTCATCCCTTGTCGTTGGAGGAACTTCCATGAGCGAACGTCCCGTATCTGTGATCGTTGCCGGAGCGCGGACCCCTTTGGGTCGCATGCTTGGCTCCCTGAAGGACTTCTCTGCAGTGGACCTGGGTGGCGTGGCCATCAAGGGTGCCCTGGAGAAGGCCGGCCTGCGAGGTGACCAGGTTGACTACGTGATCATGGGCCAGGTGCTCACCGCGGGTGCCGGCCAGATCCCTGCACGTCAGGCCGCTGTGAAGGCCGGCATCCCGATGAGCGTGCCCGCCCTGAGCATCAACAAGGTGTGCCTGTCGGGTATTGACGCGATCGCGCTGGCCGACCAGCTCATCCGGGCGGGTGAGTTCGAGATCATCGTGGCCGGTGGCCAGGAGTCGATGTCCAACGCTCCGCACCTGTTGGAGAAGAGCCGCCAGGGCTACAAGTACGGCGACGTCACGATGCACGATCACATGGACCGTGACGGCCTGTGGGACTCGTTCACCGATCAGGGAATGGGTCTGCTGACGGAGACCGGCAACACCGGTGACCTCTCGTTCACCCGCGCCGAGCAGGATGAGTTCTCGGCCCGCAGCCACCAGCTCGCCGCGCGCGCCTGGAAGGACGGGTTGTTCGACGACGAGGTCGTCGCATTGTCGCTTCCTCAGCGCAAGGGCGACCCGATCGAGTTCAAGGCCGACGAGAGCATTCGCGCGGACACGACTGTCGAGTCCCTGGCCAAGCTTCGACCCGCGTTCAGCAGGGACGGCTCCATCACGGCCGGCTCCTCGTCCCCGATCTCCGATGGCGCTGCGGCCGTCGTGGTGATGAGCAAGACCAAGGCCGAAGAGCTGGGCCTGACCTGGCTCGCCGAGATCGGCGCTCATGGCGTCGTGGCGGGCCCGGACTCCACGCTGCAGAGCCAGCCGGCGCAGGCCATCACGGTGGCCTGTGCCAAAGAGGGCATCAGCCCCGCCGATCTCGACCTGGTCGAGATCAACGAGGCGTTCGCCGCAGTGGGACTGGCATCCACCAAACTCCTTGGCATCGACGCGGACAAGGTCAACGTCAACGGAGGCGCGATCGCCGTCGGGCACCCCATCGGCATGTCGGGGGCCCGGATCACCCTGCACCTTGTCCTGGAGCTCAAACGCCGTGGTGGCGGCGTGGGGGTGGCCGCTCTGTGCGGCGGCGGGGGGCAGGGAGACGCACTGATCGTGCGCGTTCCCCAGCAATGAGTTCAGGGTTGGGTTCCACGCCGGCTCCAACCCTGAGATCTCACTGATGGCAGGCAGATCCGTTGATGTCCCTGCCCTGGTCGATGCGGCCAGGGCAGGTGCTCCACGTGCCGTTGCCCGGCTGATCTCGCTGGTCGAAGACGGCCACCCGGCGCTGCGTGAGGTGATGTCCGCTCTGGCGCCGCACACCGGCCGGGCTCACATCTTCGGCGTCACCGGTAGCCCGGGCGTGGGCAAGTCGACGTTGACCAACGCACTGGTCGCCGGCCTGCGGACCCGGGGCAAGCGGGTCGGCATCCTGGCGGTCGACCCCTCTTCGCCGTTCTCAGGCGGGGCCCTGCTCGGTGACCGGATCCGCATGCAGGACCACGCCCTGGACCCTGGTGTCTACATCCGCTCCATGGCCAGTCGCGGTCACCTCGGTGGGCTGTCGTGGACGACCCCTCAGGCTCTTCGCGTCCTGGACGCCGCGGGGTGTGACGTCGTGGTGGTCGAGACGGTGGGCGTGGGCCAGAGCGAGGTCGAGGTGGCCGGTCTGGCCGATACCACCCTGGTGCTCCTCGCGCCCGGGATGGGCGACGGTGTCCAGGCGGCGAAGGCCGGAATCCTGGAGATCGGTGACATCTTCGTCGTGAACAAGGCAGACCGTGAGGGCTCCGACGCCACGGTTCGCGACCTGCGGCACATGATCAGCCTGGGGGACCGTACCGAGCCAGACCTCTGGCGCCCCCCGGTGCTCAAGACGGTGGCGGCACGAGGAGAAGGCATCGAAGAGGTGATGACCGCGATCGACGATCACTTCGCCTGGATGGAGCGCACCGGGACGCTACGGGATCGCCGCGTGCGTCGGGCCGGTGATGAGATCGAGGCGATCGCCATCCAGGCGCTGCGTGCCCGGATAGGTGACCTGCGCCATGGGCAGGCCGTGGACGAGCTCGCCGGACACGTCGTGGACGGCACGAGCGATCCGTATGCCGCCGCCGACCGGATCCTTGACGCCGTTACCTGAGTCTCTCGGAGGTCGACAGGTCGCGGGAGCCTTGGCGCGGGTCGGGATCCTGTCCACCCTCGGTGGCCCTCGGGTGTTCCAGGGCACTCGAGTGCTCCAGGGCCGCCGCATGCTCCAGCTCGAGCAGTGAGTCGTTTCGTCGCTCGTCCTCGAAGGCCGCATGGCCACCCCGGAACCCGAACAGCCGCTTGGTCCACAGGATGTAGGCGATGGCGAACAGGTTGACGATCAGGGCGCCGACTCGCAGCCAGCTGACCTTGACCAGGATCTCGTGGACCTCCAGCGGCACGAACAGCGCCGTCACCACGACGGCGACGTACTCGCCCCAGCGCCTCTTGAACCACAGACCATAGGCCTCGACCAGCTCGAGGATGCCGAAAGCCAGGACCCCGAGCGCGACGAGCAACAGCGTGGAATGCCTTGCCGTGAAGGCCTGCTGGATCAGGCGGACCGGGCCGCTGTCCTCCAGGTCGACACCGAATTTGTCCGCCAACGGTTCCAGGGCCGGCAAGTAGGAGTTGAAAACCTGCTTCAGCGCGTTGCGGGATCCGTCGAATCGCCACACGCCGTAGGCCAGGGCCACCAGCAGGAAGCCGCGGGTGCCGCGGTCGACCGCGAGGAACCGCAGGACGAAGGTGTCCCGCAAAGCCTTTCCGCGCAGCACGATCGGCGCGGCATCGGCGGGTCCCGAACCCAGCGGTGTGCCCAGAATGTAGGCACCACAGCGCAGGCAACGCCATGCGTGCCCCGACGGAGTGCTCGCCTGGAGCCGTGCCGCAAGGGCTGGCTCTGTGGGCGCGTAGGTGGCATGGCCGTGCAGCCCGCACGAACGCGAGTTCCAGTCGAAGGTCTTTAGGGGAGGCCAGGGCACGCTCATGAGCCTAAGGCCTACCATCGGAACATGCTGGTTGCCTTCTCCGTCGCCCCATCCGCCTCCGAGTCCACTGGTTCGGTCAGTGAGGCCGTGGCAGCGGCAGTAAAGATCGTGCGGGACAGTGGCCTGCCCAACCACACAGACTCCATGTTCACCACGATCGAGGGCACCTGGCAGGAGTGCATGGACGTCGTGCGGGCAGCCTGCGAGGCCGTGGGCGCGTTTGGCCCGAGAGTCAGCCTGGTCCTCAAGGCCGACATCCGTCCCGGATTTGAGGGAGAGCTCACCGCCAAGGTCGAACGCCTGGAGAAGGCCCTTGACCGCCAACAGGATTCCTGAGCCAGCGCCCGGGCGATGGCGGATGCGGCTCGAGGTGGACGAACCCGGGTCCAGGGTGGCCGTGGCGCTCGATGAGGGCGGGACCATCCTCGGCCTGGCCACAGCCGGGGCCGCTCGTGATCACGACGCCCCGACTGCCTGGGAGCTCTACTCGATCAACGTCGTGGCCCGCCAACAGGGCAGCGGAATGGCTGACGACCTGATCCGGACCACCGCCGGCAGCAGCGACACCACGGTGTGGGTCCTGGCCCAGAACGCGCGCGCCCAGAGCTTCTACACCCGACACGGCTTCAGGGTCGAGGGCGCCAGCGCGGTCGATGAGGTCACCGGCGCGCGGCAGATACGCATGGTCCGCAGGTCCGCAGGTCTGTTGGGCGCTAGCGTGACGTCGTGGCCAAGCCCGTAGCACTCCCGTTCGACCCGATCCGTCGCGCCGCCGATCTGTGGCGCTCTCGCTGGGGCGCAGGTTCGAAGCCCGCCGCGATGGCCTCGGCAACCTCGATCATGCGCGTGCAGCAACTGCTCTTGGGTGACTTGGACGCAACAGTGCGTCGGCACGAGCTGACGTTTGCGCGATACGAGGCCCTGGTCCTGCTGGCGTTCAGCCGAGAAGGGCGCCTGCCGATGAGCAAGATCGGGCAGCGGTTGATGGTCCACCCCACCAGCGTCACCAACATCGTCCAGCGTCTGGCCCGGCAGGGTCTGGTGGCACGCGACCCCAACCCCGACGACGGTCGCGGAATGCTGGCGACCATCACGCCGCTGGGTCGCAACGTCATGGAGGCGGCCACCGCCGATCTGGTGGCCGCCGGGTTTGGCCTGGGTGCGCTGACCCCTGACGAGCACGAACTGCTCTTCGCCTTGCTGCGCAAGGTCCGCGTCGCGGCCGGCGACTTCTCGGGGTAGCGGGGTCCCCGCCGCGAATCTTCAGCAGTCGTGGCAGTGACATTTACTAGGACGTCCTATTAAATGTCTCCATGACGACCGAGAGCACCCAGCCCACCGGAGATCCGATGTCCGGCCGGGCCCGTTGGCAGCGCAGGTATGACGCAGCGCTGGCCAAGGGCCTGGTACGTGACGCGGACTTCACCACCTTGTCCGGTGTGCAGGTCGATCCTGTCTACGGGCCTTCTGGCTCTGACGAAGAGGTGGCGGCGGCCATTCCAGGCTTTGAGCGGATCGGCTGGCCGGGGGAGTTCCCGTTCACCCGGGGGCTGCACGCCACCGGACATCGCGGACGCCCCTGGACGATCCGGCAGTTCGCCGGCTTCGGCAATGCCGAACAGACCAACGAGCGGTACAAGATGATCCTGAACCGCGGTGGCGGCGGCCTCAGCGTCGCCTTCGACATGCCGACCCTGATGGGTCGCGACTCCGACGAGTCCCTGAGCCTAGGTGAGGTTGGTCACTGTGGAGTGGCCATCGACTCGGCCGCTGACATGGAGATCTTGTTCAAGGACATACCTCTGGACAAGGTCAGCACGTCGATGACGATCAGCGGCCCGGCTGTTCCGGTGTTCTGCATGTACATCGTCGCGGCCGAACGAGCGGGAGTCGATCCTGGCGTCCTGAACGGCACGTTGCAGACGGACATCTTCAAGGAGTACATCGCACAGAAGGAGTGGCTGTTCGAGCCGGAGCCCCACCTGCGTCTCATCGGCGACCTGATGGAGTACTGTTCAGCCAACATCCCGGCATACAAGCCCTTGTCGGTCTCCGGCTACCACATTCGCGAGGCGGGGGCCACGGCCGCCCAAGAGCTCGCGTTCACCCTCGCGGACGGGTTCGGGTACGTGGAACTGGGACTGTCCCGCGGCATGGATGTGGACGTCTTCGCCCCCGGTCTGTCCTTCTTCTTCGACAGCCACCTCGACTTCTTCGAGGAGATTGCCAAGTTCCGCGCAGCCCGCAGGATCTGGGCGCGATGGATGCGTGACACCTATGGCGCCAAGACCGACAAGGCCCAGTGGCTGCGTTTCCACACGCAGACCGCCGGTGTCTCCCTCACCGCCCAGCAGCCGCTCAACAACGTCGTGCGCACCGCTGTTCAGGCCCTGGCCGCGGTCCTGGGCGGCACGAACTCGTTGCACACCAACGCCCTTGACGAGACCCTGGCCCTGCCCACCGAGCAGTCCGCCGAGGTGGCACTGCGTACCCAGCAGGTGATCATGGAGGAGACCGGCGTCGTCAACGTCGCTGACCCTCTGGGTGGCTCGTGGTACGTCGAGGCCCTCACCGACCGGATCGAGGCTGACGCCGAGGCGATCTTCGACACCATCCGCACGATGGGGGAGCTGGGCCGCTCACCGGGTCCGGACGGCAAGGCTGTCCACCCGGTCGGACCGATGACGTCGGGCATCCTGCGCGGCATCGAGGACGGCTGGTTCATGTCCGAGATTGCGGATGCGGCGTTCACCTACCAGATCGCACTTGAGAAAGGCGAGAAGAAGGTGGTCGGGGTCAACTGCCACACCGAGTCGGTCAGCCACGAGCTGGAGATCCTGCGAGTCAGCCACGAGGTCGAGGTGGAACAGGTGAGCACACTGACCGCCCGCCGGGGCGCCCGTGACGAGGCCACCGTCAGTGCTGCCGTCCGCCACCTGGTGGAGGTCGCGGGGACGTCGGAGAACATGGTTCCCGCCATGCTCGACGCGGTTCGGGCAGAGGCCACCCTCGGCGAGATCTGCAACGCCTTGCGCGACCTGTGGGGCGTCTATCGGGAGCCGGCACGCTTCTGAACCGGCCTGGCCGGCACTTGTCCTGATTATCGTTTTCACTCTTGCGCCGTCTAGATGTGTCATGGTAGATGCATCGACTCGTGGGCAGGTGGGCCTTCGTGATGACCATTCATCAACGTAAGGACATACTTGTGCCAGCATCAACACGACGGGCTCTAGGGGCTGTCTTAGCCGCCTTGGGCATCGTCCTGGTGTTTGTCGGAGCCTGGATCGTCGTGGAGCTCGGACCCTCGGGTGAGGCGCAGTTCCGTGCCACCTCGAAGGCTCCGGGCGCCATCGTCGTCACCTCCGACGTGCTCAACGCCGTGGATGTCCCGGCGCGCGTCACGGCGACCCGTGCAGATGGTGGTGCGGTCCTGCTGGCCGTGGCTCCGAGCCCTGATGCCCGCGCGATCCTGGCCACTTCCGCCGTGTCGAGCGTCAGCGGCGTGCGCTATCCGGCGGGGGCGCTGGACCTTCACGCCTCAGGGGCTGGCGCACTGAGCGACATCAGCAATGCAGATATATGGCGGCTCTCCGCCAAGGGGGCGGGTTCGGCCGCACTGGAGGTCGACCAGGGCAGGGCACCCGAGACGCTGGTGGTCACCTCAGGTGATTCCACTGCCTTGAGCAATGTCACGGTGACGATGACCTGGGCCGATCGGGCCTGGTTCTTCGAGGCTCTGGCCATGGCCATGATCGGCGCAGTCCTGGCCGTGTTCGCACTCACTGATCTGTGGCAGGGCCGTGTCATCACCGTTGCGGGCGATGTCGCCAAAACCAACACCCTGGAGACCACGAAGTGACCCGACATGACTTGATCACCAAGAGCGCGGCGGCGTTGAGACGTCGCCGCGATGACCTGATGCGGCGCGACCTGACCACCAGCGCGGCGGTGACGTTGAGACTTCGCCGCGATGACCTGATCCGGATTGTGCGCGGCATCCTCGTGTCCATCGTCGCCGTCGTTTGTGTCTTCATGATCACCTCCGTCCCCGGATGGGCCGCGACGCATGCGCTACTGGGCATCCACCAGGCGCCGGAGGCGAAGACGAACTCGGCTCCGCTGACCGTCGACCAGGCCAAGAAGATCCTCGCCAGGGCCTTCACGGCCGCCTACTTGGGGGAGACGACGACCGGCGCAGCCGCCAGGGCGGACCTGAGAGCGGCATACACCCGTGAGGGCCTGCGTGCGGCGGAGGGGCGGGTCAAGCTGGCCAGTGTGGAGCCGGCGGTCGCGCCATCCCTGCTTGTGGCACCGCATCCCACGCTTCTGGCCGTCTCCCGCGGTTTCGGCTTTCCGCGGTTCATCGTGGCCCAGACGCTGGCGTCCGGGGGCGGTCTACCGATCCTGCATCTGCTTACCTCTCCGGATGCTGGGACGCCATACAAGATCTCCATGTCGGTCGAGATGGTGCCGCCTGCCACGGTCACGCCCTTTGACTCGCTCAAGGCAGGTTCACCTCTGGTGGCCAACGGCGCCGGGCCCCGGGCGACCAACGGCACCGGACTGGTAGTGGCTCCTGCCACGTTGCTGAAGCTCTACGCAGCACAGATGGCGTTCCCGGCCAAACCCGTCCCCAAGCCGCCGTTCGCGGCGGACTCCTTCGCCAGCCAGATACAGGTAGGGGCGGCTGGGGTCGCCGACGCGGTCGGGTCTCAGGCAGACTTCGTCCAGGTACACAAGGTCGTCCCGGACTCCGTGTATGCGGTGCGCCAGGCGAGCGGCGACGCGCTGGTCTTCGGAGTCCTGGAGCGTAAGGACTCCTTCAGAGTCAAGCCGGGTGAAAACGTCAACACTGATGCGAACAAAGAGTTTGTCCTGCTGAGTGGCAAGAAGATGATCACCACGGCGGCCTCCATCACCACGCTCGAATTTGTGGTCTTCGCCGTTCCCCGGTCCACGGGGCAGGCCACATTGGTCGCGGCCCGTGAGCAAGCCGTCTCAGGGTCGGGCTACTGACCCGAGCGGGTGTCAGGGACAATGAACTCATGACTTCGCACCCCATCAGCTCGGCTGCCCTTCGCGGCGCCGTGGACCTGTCAACGCTCAGCCAGCCGAGCCCTGCGACTGGAGCGGCAGATGGCAACGGACTCGTGATCGAGGGCACCGATGGCGGATTCCAGGCCATCGTCACCGGCACCCAGAGCGTTCCGGCAGTCGTGGTCCTGTGGTCGCAGCGCTCACCGGCGTCGGGCGACTTCGTCGAAGTAGTGGCGTCAGTGGCGGCGTCCTACGAAGGCCGCTTCCAGGTCGTGTCCATCAACGTCGACGCCAACCCGGGTCTGCAGCAGGCCTTCCAGGTTCAGTCGGTGCCCATGACTCTCGGGCTGGTGGCCGGTCAGCCGGTTCCGCTGTTCGCCGGCCCGCAGCCGGCTGAGCAGGTGCGCGTGTACGTCGACGAGCTGCTCAAGCTCGCTGCCGAGCACGGCGTGACCGGACGAGCTGCCGTCGCGGCGCCCGAGGAGGCGGAGGTCGAGCCTGAGCTGCCGCCGTTGCATCAGGAGGCCTTCGACGCGATCGAGCGCGACGATCTTGACGCAGCGGTCGATGCCTACACCAGGGCGCTGGCGCAGAACCCTGCTGACGAGGAGGCCGCCGTTGGCCTGGCCCAGGTCAAGCTGATGCAGCGCACCGCCGGTGTCGACCAGCAGGCTGCCCGCGTTGCCGCAGCCGAGGCCCCGACCGACATCGCCGCCCAGATGCTGGTGGCCGATCTGGACGTTCAGGGTGGCCATGTTGAGGACGCCTTCGTACGTCTGGTCGATGTCGTTCGCGCGAGCGAAGGGGACGAGCGCGACACCGTGCGTGAGCACCTGGTCGAGTTGTTCGCGGTCGTCGGCACACACGATGAGCGGGTTCAGAAGGCCCGTCGGGCGCTCATGAGCGCGTTGTTCTAGGCCCATGGTCCATACCGGATCCTTCATCTTGGGCTGACCCGGTGCCCGAGGCTAAAGTCGGTGCCATGACGGAAACACCGAAGATGACCGAGCCCACTGAGGCCGGGCGTGTGCGATTCGACGCGGTGGTTGAGGAGCTGCGCAAGGAGCTGGACATTGTCGCCACCTCGATGTTCGGTATGCCGTCCGTCAAGCGTCGCGATGGCCAGGCTTTTGCCGGTTTGTACGGTGACGACATGGTGTTCAAGCTCGAGGGGGACGCGCACGCCAAGGCCCTGGCCCTGGACGGCGCGCATCGCTTCGAGCCGGTGGCCGGTCGCCCCATGAATGCCTGGGTGCAGGTCCCACCGACCCACGAGACCCAGTGGGCAGAGCTTGGGCGCAAGGCCGAGGCGAGCCTCGACGGGTGAATCTCACCTGCGAACCCGACCACATCATCGCCCACGATCGCGGCGGACCCTCCGCGATATGGACCATGGTCGCCCTGTGCACACCACCACCGCGTCAGATGCAGCGCCCCTCTTCTTCGGCGGGGTAGCGTGCGTGAGTGACCGACTGGCGAGAAGACCGAGTCGCCTCGGCGCTGCCCGCTGAGAACCCGACAGTGTTTGCCCCGGATGCCGGGTGGCTTGGCGGTGGTGGGCGACCCGAATGGCTGCTCGGGCTGCTGCGTCTTGCCCACAGGTCACCCCGCGGCCAAGAGGCTGTCAGACCCGTCGCAGACAGAGCGGTCCGCATTCTCGGGAAGCATGGTCGGCCTGGGCGAGGTCGCGCAGAGGGCATGCGAGGAAGCCGATTCCGCTTTTCGGCGCGTCAATCTGGGGTTCAGTCAATCGCCGTCCTCAAGGGTGCGCGCGATGTCCTTCTCTGGCGGACCCTTACTTACAGAGGCGGAAGCCTTCCTGGATGAGCGGACTGAGGTCTTTCTTGACGCCGCCCGTCGTTGCGTCAGCCCAAATTGGCCGGATGTCGAGGTTCACTTTGTCCCCGCTCGCCAATCCGTTGATGCCATAGGTCTTTCCGTCAACTTCGATGGTGACCTTGTCCACGCCACCAGAGCCTACGCACCTCAGAACCCCGGAATCGACCGTCAATGGCCAGTCAGGAAATCTGGACTTGCTGATCGTCTTCGACTGATCGTCTTCGACTGATCGTCCACGACCGCTCCGCCGCCGGTGGACCCATTGCCGCAGCCAGGCAATAGCCCGATCGCGACCAGTACTGCAGCTCCGGCTATTTGAGCCATCTTGGTGTTCTCCTGTATGGCGAGTGCCTCAATTCGGCCGAAACTCGAAGTGGCTGTGGCCGGGGGTCTACTTGTAGAACACCGCGACGCCGCCGTGGTGCGAGCACGCGCCCTGGTGGTGGGCTGCGTAGGAGTAGGTGCCGTCATTGCAGAGCGCGGTTGCGCCGTTGCCGGGCTGTACTGGAGCCGGTGCCGGTGCCGGTGCCGGTGCCGGTGCGGGAGCCGGTGCCGGTGCGGGAGCCGGTGCTGGGGCGGGAGCCGGTGCCCCGACGTAGGTCTGGTAGGCGGTCCACCAGTTGGCTGCGATGGCCCGTTGGGCCGTTGCCAGGCTGATAGCGCCGTCACAGACCAGGGCATGGAGTTTGTTCTCGACGGTGTCCTTGACCCGGGCCCCCTCGGGGCTGTTGTAGGGCTCGGGCCACAGGTTGGCCTCCGCGCTGGGAGCACCCCCGAGTTCGAGTGAGATGAGGTGGTCTTCTTCGTAGTCACCCTTGGCGGCATCACCCTTGTAGGTGTACCCGGAGGCGAGCTGGGCCCCTTTGAGATCGGTCGTGTACGACGAGGGTGGCCGGATGGTCGCGGTCCATCCAGACACGCAGATCGTCTGGCCGATATTGGCCTGGCTGACGGAAGGGTTGACCGCGCCCGGTGTGCGCGCATGATTCGGCAGTACAGCCCCGGCGGCGTTGACCACGATGCCGCCGGTCTTGCGGGTCGCGGGCGGGCTTGGCGTAACTGGCACGGTCGGTGGTGTCGTGCTCGGAGTGCTCACCGCCGTAGTCGTTTGAGACGACGTCGAACTTGATGACGAAGTCGGACTTGATAGGGATGTGGTCGAAGAACTCTTCAGGGTGGCACCACCACAGCCAGACAGCAGCACGACGGCCGCCAGTACTGCGGTAGTCGGCCCGAGGGTCTTCTTCATGGTCTCCCCTTTGATCATGGCCAGCGCAAGACACTGCCCCCGCCTCTTGCGGGTTTGGATGTGTTCGACCCGTCATCGTGAAACCTGCAAGGCAGGCCAGCCCCCGAATCCCTCAGTGATCAACTGTGCGTCATGTGGCGGGATCGCGCGCGGCGAGTTCGGCCCTCAGCGCGCGGACCTCGTTGGTCAGGGCATTCATGTCGGCGCGGGTCGCGGCCTGAGCGTGCTCTTCGACCTCGCGGACCTTGTCGAGCAGCCACGACGCGAGGGAGGCGGTCACGATGCCCAGCAGAGCGATGCCGCCAAGCATGAGCCCACCGGCGATGAATCTGCCTTGAGTGGTGATGGGGTAGCGGTCGCCGTAGCCGACGGTCGTGACCGTGGTCATGGCCCACCACAGCGCGTCCCCGAACGTGGTGATCGTGGCACTCTTGGCGCCGCGCTCAGCGTCAAGGACGGCCAGCGATGCGACGAACAGGATCAGCGACGTTGACCGGTGATCTGGGGTGGAAACCGTGCCCTTCAGGGCAGGGAGGAAACCTTGCCTAGTCTGGTCGTTTCTGGTTGGTGATGTAGTCCTTGACTGTGGACAGTGGCGGGCCACCGCATGACCCGGCGAAGTATGACCGCGTATTTGGGCGGCGCAAGCCCGGTCCTTTAGGTCCGGGATAGCCGCTTGAGGTGGAACCTCGCCTACGGACAGCAATGGCGTTGTCAGTGTGCGACGTTACGTTGAGCGGGTGCTCGTTCGTTACCGCTACCGCGCTTACCCCACCCCTGGCCAGACCCAGTTGTTGGCCAGGGCGTTTGGTTGCGCCCGGGTGGTGTTCAACGATGCGCTGCTCGCTCGCCGCGACGCGTACGCGGCCGGTGAGAAGATCAGCGACACGCAGGTGCAGCGCAGGGTCGTTACCTTGGCCAAGACCACACCGCAGCGGCAGTGGCTGGGGGAGGTTGCGTCGGTTGCTTTGGTGCAAGCGTGCCAGGACGCGCGGCGTGCGTACCGGAACTGGTTCGACTCCCTGTCCGGCAAGCGCAAAGGCCGCAAGGTTGGGCATCCCAGGTTCCGGTCTCGTAAGGACAACCGGGCCTCGATCCGGTTGACCCGCAACGGCTTCAGTGTCACCACCGGCGGGGTGCGGGTGGCGAAGGTCGGGGACGTTCGCGTGGTGTGGTCGCGCGTCCTGCCGTCGGTGCCGTCGAGTGTGACGGTGATCAGGGAGGCGGACGGGCGGTACTACGCGTCGTTTGTGGTCGAGGTGGCAGACACACCACTACCCCAGAGCACCAACGATGTCGGAATCGATCTCGGGCTTACCAACCTCGCAGTCCTGTCCACCGGTGAGGTCATCGAGAACCCTCGCTACCTGCGCCGGAAGGCGCGTGCGTTGGCCAGGGCACAGAAGTCACTGGCAAGGAAGACGAAAGGATCGATCAGGCGCGCCAAGGCGGTACACCGAGTAGCTGTCCAACACCGCAAGGTCCGGGACACCCGCTTGGACGCACATCACAAGCTGGCCCACCGCATCGTTGGCGAGAACCAAGCGATCTACGTGGAGGACCTGGCCGTGTCCGGACTGGCCCGGACCCGGTTGGCGAAGTCGGTGGCCGATGCCGGCTGGTCAACCCTGGTCCGGTTGTTGGAGGAGAAGGCGCTGCGTTGCCACCGCACCGTGGTCAAGGTCAGTCGCTGGTTCCCATCGAGCCGGCTGTGCTCGGAGTGTGGGTTCAACTCAGGCAAGAAGCCCCTGGCAGTCAGGTCCTGGACCTGCACGGAGTGTGGCGTGACCCATGATCGGGACCTGAATGCTGCCAGGAACATTCTGGTTGAGGGTCGCATGGTCGCCGCCGGGCTGGCGGAGACCCTAAACGCTCGTGGAGGCGGCGTCAGACTGGGACTTGTCCCAGCGGCTGCCTGTGAAGCGAGAACCCACCAAGGTGCCGCGTGAGTGGCACGGTAGGAATCCCGGTCATTCATGGCCGGGAGGATGTCAAAGTGGATCCGCACCTCCTCGCACTCACCTCCGCGCGCAATATCGGCGCGCTGGCCACCATCAAGAGTGACGGCCGGCCCCAGCTCTCGAC